>Ga0075367_10000932_pt1 | contig 11865 bp, 10 predicted proteins | sample EndMethybrTD3032_FD_71399 | JGI IMG/M metagenome (GOLD analysis project Ga0075367, IMG submission 71399) | Populus endosphere microbial communities from Tennessee, USA - Endosphere MetaG P. TD hybrid TD303-2 | ecosystem: Host-associated > Plants > Roots > Endosphere | place: USA: Tennessee... | reverse complement strand
GGCGGCATCCTGCAAATGTTCAATCATGGCGTGACGACCGGCGCCCTGTTCCTATTCGTCGGACTGATCTACGAGCGGACCCACACCCGCAGCATCGCCGACTATGGCGGTCTGATGAAGGTTGCGCCGGTCTATACCGGGTTTCTTGCTCTGTTCGTGCTTTCGTCGATGGCGCTGCCGGGGACGAATTCGTTCGTGGGTGAGCTGCTGGTGCTATCGGGTGGGTTTGCGGCCAATCTCGTCGTCGGCGCGGCTGCAATCCCGGGTGCGCTGCTGGGCGCGGCCTATCTGCTCGGCATGTACAGGAAAGTTGCGCTTGGTCCGGCGAGCGTCGGCAACCGGTTCAAGATCCGTGACGTCAACTCCCGCGAGATGGTTGCGATCCTGCCGCTTGCTGGCTTCGTACTTTGGGTCGGGCTCTATCCCAAACCCTTTCTCGCAATCATCGACACTTCGGTGATGCACCTGCTGGAGCAGGTGCACGGCAAGGGCGGCCGCCCATGAGCACCGCGGCACTTTATCCGTCGATCCTCGCAAGCCTGCCTGAAATCACGGTGGTTGCGGGAGCTTGTATCCTACTGATCCTCGGGCGGTTCGTGCAGAAGCAACAGGACTATGTCCTTGTTTGGGCCTGCATCTCAGTCGTCCTGCTCGCGGCCTTGGGAACATTCGTACTGGCAGGCGAGGTGCGGCCAGCTTATGCGGGCATGTTCATCGCCGACCGCTTCGCGGCCTTCTTCAAGTTCGTGTTCTATTTTGCGACCATCCTGACATTTCTGCTTTCGCAAAAGTATGCCGACATCGAGGGGATTGGGAGCAGCGAATATTATGTGCTGCTGCTCTTTGCGCTTTCTGGAATGATGATCATGGCTTCGGCAAGCGATCTCCTGTCGATCTATGTTGGCCTCGAACTGATGGTTCTTTCAACCTATGTGCTGACCGGTTTCCTGCGGCGCGAGCAGCGGTCGAATGAAGCGGCGCTGAAATACGTGATCCTTGGTGCGGTCTCGACAGGGATTTTCCTTTACGGTGTCTCGCTGGTCTACGGCCTCACCGGCACGACGCAACTGGACCGAATGGCGGCAGCGGTCACTGGCAATCCGCTCGATCCGGCGTTGTTGCTGGCGGTGGTCTTCATCGTCGCGGGTTTGGTCTTCAAGGTTGGGGCGGTACCGTTCCACATGTGGGTGCCTGATGTCTATGAAGGCGCGCCGACGACGATTACCGCCTTCATGTCGGTAGGTCCCAAGGCGGCGGGTTTTGCAGTGATCCTGCGGGTGTTTCTCAACCCGCTGGTCGCAGCCTCGGACGTTTGGATCATCGTCGCCGTCATTGCGGTGGCGACGATGGCGCTCGGCAGTTTCGCGGCGCTGGTGCAGGATAATTTCAAGCGGCTGCTCGCCTATTCCAGCATCGCTCATGCCGGCTTCGCCATTTTCGGAGTCGTGGCCGGCGGCACGGACGGGATTGCAAGCGTGATGCTGTACCTGCTGATTTACGCCTTCATGAATCTCGGCATTTTCGGCGTCGTCATCATAATGCGGAACGGCGATTTTTCGGGCGAGGTTATCGAGGACTATGCGGGTTTGGCCAAGTTGCATCCTGGGCTGGCGCTATTGATGCTGCTCTATCTGTTTTCGCTGGCAGGCATTCCGCCGACGGCCGGGTTCTTCGCCAAGTTCTACGTGCTGGTCGCGCTCGTCGAGCGTGGTTTCGTCGTGCTGGCGGTAATCGCCGTGCTGCTGAGCGTCGTCGCCGCCTATTTCTACATTCGCATTGTCATGATCATCTTCATGCGCGAGCCGCAGCGGGCGTTCGAGCCGGCTTTGACCCCCCTAGTCAGCGCCTCGTTCGCCGTCACCGCCGCCGGCACCATCGGCATCGGCCTGTTTCCCGCGTGGTTTCTCAGGCTGGCCCAGCATTCGGTGTTCGGGGGCTAGGCCTGCTGCATGTTCCAAATAGGAACCGGTTCAAGGAGGAATGCGGTATATGTCTAGCAACGGATTATGTTCAGGCGCAATGCGCTCACAACAGCCTGCGTTCGTGTAGTACATCCAAGTTTTTTAATTGCGCTACTGATGTGGTTATTAACAACGTTTTCCGACACATCCAGAAGTTTAGCAATTTCATGACCCTTCTTGCCCGCTGCTGTCAATCTTAAACAGTCCAGTTCGCTGCCCGTGAATTCAACGGGCGGGTGTTTCTCTTTCAGGGTGAGTTGCGACAGACGGTCATATATGAGCGCGGCGATAAACAGGAGTTTCGCCAGTTCGATCACGCTGAAATTCCGCTCTCCCGAAATTGACATGGCACCACGTCCGCCAGCAGCATCATGAACAGGGAAATAGGCGCCTTTTCCCATGCCATATTGCTTGAAAAGCTCGATGACAGTGGACTTCTTGTCTTCTCCCCGATTGGCATTGATAACTGCGACATCATAGTTGAACGGGCTTGTTGATCTTAGCATCCGTCGAATGACGGGGCTATCGATCAGCAAGTTGTGGGTATCATAGTAGTCGACCATCTCCGCTGGCCAATTGGTGATGATCTTTGTGGCTCCGATTTCGATGATATCGACCGTGGGCAGCGTCATGATCAGGAATGCATTCATGCCAAGGTCTCGAGTGAGACCCTTCATGTATTTGAAAACTTCGTAGTGGGTATTGAAGCCTGCAGCGACCTCCTCAATCCGATTGAACTCTGCCTCCAGGTTCATTTCTTTCTCCGATCTAGCGACCATTCCGAAGCGGTCTTTAGTTGATGGTGGAGCCGAAGGTGATGAAAACACGGACTTGCGGCCTCTGAATCGGGCGTTTCGTGCAGTATTTCAAAACTTGACAAAAGGTAAATGCAAGTTCCGATTTACTCTTCCTGATTGTGAAAAATGTGCTGGCCGGAAGCCCCTTCGCCCCCATCGGGCAACCACTCTATGGTTGAGATTCGTCATAAAGAGTGTCTGGGAACAGATTGATATTACGAATTAAGTCTTATCATTCTTGGCCGAAGCAGATGGGGGAAAATCCGAGATTGATGCGGTTAATGGATACTTAATGAATTTGCCGGATTTTATTTTCAAATTGCTCATTCAGCGCAAGCGCGAATGGCGATTCCAGTCGCTCTTATCGTCCTGATTTCGGGGGAACAGCATGAAGGGAATAGCATTCGGCCTTGGCATCGACGCCAAGGCAATCTTGTCCGCTATGAGCAGATCGCAGGCCATCATTGAATTCGATTGCTCAGGCAAGATTCTGACAGCCAATGCCAATTTTTGCCGCGCCCTTGGCTACGACGCATCTGAGATCGTTGGCCAGCATCACCGCATGTTCGTCGATCCAGCCGAAGCGGCCACCCCCGAGTATCATGAGTTCTGGGCCAAGCTCGGTCGAGGCGAGTTCGAACAGCGCCAGTACAAGCGGATCGGCAAAGGTGGCAAGGAGATCTGGATTGAGGCGTCCTACAATCCGGTTTTCAGCCGCGGAAAGCCATACAAGGTTATCAAGTTCGCAACCGACATCACCAAACAAAAGCTGAAGAGCGCCGAGGATGCCGGAAAACTCGATGCACTTTCCCGTGCCCAGGCAGTTATCGAGTTCACGCCGAACGGCGAGATTTTGTCGGCAAACCAGAATTTCCTCTCGACACTTGGCTATCAGCTGTCGGAAATCCAGGGTCGGCACCATTCGATGTTTTGCGACAGTGCCTACACGAGCAGTGACGACTATCGGCGCTTCTGGCAGCGTCTGTCGGGTGGTGAGTTCGTAAGCGACGAATTCCTGCGCATCGGCAAGGGCGGGAAAAGGGTCTACATCCAGGCTTCCTACAATCCGATCTTCGATATGAACGGCAAGGTCTTCAAGGTCGTCAAATTCGCGACCGATGTCACTGCCCGCGTCAACAATGTCGATCAGCTAGCAGACGCGCTGAACAAACTCTCGGATGGCGATCTCACGCAGAAACTGGGCACCCCATTCATTCCCACGCTGGAAAAACTTCGCACCGACTTCAACCGTGCAAGCCAAAAGCTGCGCGATGCAATGCAAGCGGTGGCTGAGAATGCCGGTGCGATTGCCGCCGGTTCGCAGCAGATACGCTCGGCCTCTGACGACTTGTCGAAACGAACCGAGCAGCAGGCCGCCTCGGTCGAAGAGACGGCCGCCGCCCTCGAAGAGATCACCACGACGGTGGCCGATTCTAGCCATCGCGCAGAAGAAGCCGGAGAGCTCGTGCGCAAGACGCGCGGGAATGCCGAGCACTCCGGCGCGGTTGTGCGTCGCGCCATCGCGGCGATGGGCAAGATCGAGAATTCGTCCTTGGAAATCTCCAACATCATCGGTGTCATCGACGAGATTGCCTTCCAGACCAATCTGCTGGCGCTCAACGCTGGCGTTGAAGCTGCGCGCGCGGGCGATGCCGGAAAGGGCTTTGCCGTTGTCGCCCAGGAGGTCCGCGAACTTGCCCAGCGGTCTGCCAAGGCGGCCAAGGAGATCAAGGAACTGATCACCGATTCGAACGCGCACGTTAAAAATGGCGTGGCACTGGTTGGCGAGACGGGCAGCGTACTCGAAACCATCGTGTCGCAGGTCCAGCAGGTCAACGGCAATGTCGAGGCGATCGTAGAAGCCGCCAAGGAGCAGGCGACCGGGATCAAGGAGATCAACCAAGCGGTCAACATGATGGATCAGGGTACGCAGCAGAATGCGGCCATGGTCGAAGAATCGACAGCCGCTTCCCATAGCCTTGCGAAAGAGGCCGACGCGCTGTTCCAGTTGCTCAGTCAGTTCTCTATCGGAAATACCGCAGCCTCGCGTCACTCACGGCCGGCTGCCGCAACTGTTGCCTCTCGGCCGGTCGCATCGCCGGCGCGGACCATGGCAGCCAAAGTGACCGCCGCCTTCCATGGCAATGTCGCGGTCGCCGGCAGTGAATGGGAGGAATTCGGATCCACGGGCAGGGGCAGATGACATGAGAGCGCGACACATCCTCGCCTGCGCGATACATCCGTGCAAGGCATTCGACAATCGCCTCTGCCCTTGTCGAGAACCTGCTCCGGCCGATTTACAGTACGGACGTGGAAGGGCTTAATTGATTGGATTTGCAATGATCCGTACGGCGGAATAGACTGGCAATTCAAGAAAGGATTGCCCAAGTCGCTTCCCGGGGCGATTGCATTAACGGCCCCGAAGCGCGGCCTGAGCAAAGCTCCAGGTGATGGCCGTGGCAGCTATGGAATTCCTGCCGGTTCTTTTCATGGTCGCCGGAATTGTTCTGGTGGTGGGGGCGACGCTTTTTGTCTCCTCGTTGCTGCGCCCATCCAACCCTTATCCCGCGAAGAACATGCCCTATGAATGCGGCGTGGATCCGGCCGGCGAAGCCGCCGGTGGGCGCTTCAGGGTGCAGTTCTTCATCCTCGCGATCCTGCTCGTCGTTTTCGATGTCGAGACGATGTTCCTCTTTCCCTGGGCCGTCGTCCTGAAAGAGATCGGGATGGTCGGCTATGTCGAGATGTTTGTCTTCATCGTGCTGCTTCTCGTGGGCTTCGCCTATGCCTGGCTGAAGGGAGCGCTGGAATGGGAAAAGTAGGAAACATCATCAGCGACAGCGTCCTGTTCACCACGGCCGACAGTGTCATCAATTGGAGCCGAAGGTCGGCATTGTGGCCCGAGACCTTCGGCATCGCGTGCTGTGCCATCGAGATGATCTCGGCCGGTTGCGCTCGCTATGATCTCGACCGGTTCGGGGTCGTGTTCCGCCCTTCGCCGCGGCAGTCCGATGTCATGATCATCGCTGGCACCGTCACCCGGAAATTCGCGCCCATCGTGCGCCGGCTTTATGACCAGATGCCGGAGCCGCGCTGGGTGATCGCAATGGGCACCTGCGCCATTTCGGGCGGGGTCTATAATACCTATGCCGTCGTGCAGGGGTCGGAAACCTTCGTGCCGGTCGATGTGCACGTGCCCGGCTGTCCGCCGCGGCCTGAGGCATTGATGCACGGCTTCCTCCTGCTTCAAGAGAAGATCAAGAGGTCCCGCGCGCTGGCCGGGACACCTGTGGGTCGGGTGGCGGCGTCATGAGTGTCGTGCCGCCGCTCAATCGCGCTCCGATCCTGGGGCGCTTCGGAGAAGCAATCGAGGATCTCGGCATCGCGCACGGCATCGATGTCTTTGCCGTTCCGCCTGGGATGATCGTCGAGTTTTGCCGGTTCCTGAAAGAACATCCGGCGCTCAGGTTCAATTTCCTTTCCGATATCTGCGGGGTTGATCACTATCCGGAAGTGCCACGCTTCGAGGCAGTGTACCACCTCTATTCGCTGCCCAACCGGTGGCGGATTCGCATCAAGTGCCGGCTTGGCGATCCGCCGGTCGTTCCCTCGGTCACGGGGGTCTGGCGCACCGCCAACTGGCACGAGCGCGAAGCCTGGGACATGTATGGCATCCGGTTCGATGGACACCCGGATTTGCGTCGAATCTATATGTGGGAAGGCTTTGAGGGTTTTCCCCAGCGCAAGGACTTCCCGCTGAGGGGCTATAAGGACAAGCTGAACCCATTTGGTGCCGTAGGTCCGCCGCCGACACAGCCCGACCTCGCCACCCGAGACATTCCGCAAGGAGGCCGCGCGACGCCGGAAAGGTGAGATGACCGAAGTCACCGAGCTCATAAGGCCGGAAGGTGAAGCACTCAACAGCAAGGAAGTGCTTCTCAACCTCGGGCCGCAGCACCCCAGCACTCATGGGGTTCTTCGACTCGTGCTCGAACTGGACGGCGAGTATGTCGAGCGAGTGGACCCCCACATCGGCTACCTTCACCGTGGCACCGAAAAATTGGCGGAAAGCTTCACCTATACCCAGATCTTTCCGCTGACAGACCGGCTCGACTACCTCTGCCCGCCTTCGAACAATCTGGCCTTCGCGCTGGCGGTGGAGAAGCTGCTTGGCATAGAAGCCCCGATCCGGGCCCAATATATCCGGGTGATGATGGCGGAACTCGCACGGATCTCCGGCCATCTGCTGATCACCGGCGCGCTGCCGATGGACCTCGGCGCCATGACCGCATTGCTTTACGCCATGCGTGAGCGGGAAATGATCATGGATCTCCTCGAAATGATCAGCGGAGCGCGGATGCACACTTCCTTCTGCCGGGTCGGCGGGGTGCGCGAGGACCTGCCTGACGGGTTTTTTTCCAAGATCCGGGAGTTCTTAGACATCTTCCCGAACCGGATTCGCGACTATGAACGGTTGCTCGAGAACAACCACGTGTTCCTGAAGCGCACGCACGGGATCGGCGTGATCTGCGCTGAGGACGCTATCGATCTCGGCCTGAGCGGCCCGAACCTGCGTGCTTCGGGCGTCGATTGGGACATTCGGCGCGACGAGCCTTACGAGATTTACGACCGGCTCGATTTCAAGGTCATCTCCCGCAAAGAGGGCGATTGTTATGCGCGCTGGCGGTGCCGGGTCGACGAGATGCTTGAAAGCATTCGGATCATTGAGCAATGCATCGACCAGATGCCCGAGGGGCCGTTCCAGATCGACATGCCGACGATCGCCTTCCCAGTAGACAAGGAGCGGGTCCATTGCTCGATGGAGGCGCTGATCCAGCACTTCGACCTGTCGGCCTATGGCTTCAAGGTGCCGAAGGGCGAGGTCTATTCGGCGATCGAGGCGCCGAAGGGCGAGCTTGGTTTCTACATCATCAGCGACGGGTCGCCGAAACCATTCCGCATGAAGGTGCGGGCACCCTCGTTCGTCAACCTTCAAGCGCTGTTCGGCGTCACGAACGCCCGCTACCTGGCGGACATGATCGCCGTGCTTGGCAGCCTCGATCCGGTGATGGCGGAGGTGGACAAGTAGCAGGGATTTGGATGTGATGACGATGCGCGAAAAGATCGAAGAGGCGGCGGCGCGGTATCCCGACCAGCGCTCGGCGATCATGCCCGCGCTTCTGATCGCGCAAGGGGAGCATGGCCATTTGCCTGGTCCGGTGCTGGAAGAGGTCGCCGACATCCTCGGTGTCGAGCGGATCTGGGTTTATGAACTGGCGACCTTCTATACCCTCTTCCATACCGAACCGGTGGGGATGTTCCACCTGCAGCTTTGCGACAATGTCTCTTGCATGCTGCGCCGATCGGAGGATCTGCTGAGGCATCTGGAGGAGACCCTCGGGATCAGGAACGGAGAAACAACCTCAGACCGGCTGTTCACGCTTTCGACCGTCGAATGTCTCGGCGCCTGTGAGATGGCCCCGGTGATGCAGGTCGGCGACGACTATCACGGCGATCTCGACATCGCGCGAATCGACACGCTTCTGGACAGGTTGCGAACGGAGGCGGCGACTGTTGCCGATCTCGCCGCCGCAACGTCGCCGGGGGAATAGCGCCATGTTCGAACCGGTCCTGCTCAAGAATGTCGATATCGCGGATGGCTATCTGCTGTCCACCTACGAGGCCGGCGGTGGCTACCGGGCTCTGGCCAAGGCGCTGCGCGACTATGCGCCCGACGAGGTCGTTGAACTCGTCAAACAGTCGAACCTGCGCGGTCGCGGCGGTGCCGGATTCCCAACGGGAATGAAATGGAGCTTCGTGCCGAAGCGGGGCGGCAAGCCGACATATCTCTGCTGCAACGCCGACGAGGGCGAGCCGGGGACCTTCAAGGACCGGATCATCATGGAGCGCGATCCGCACCAGCTCATCGAGGGGCTGGCAATCAGTGCCTATGCAATCGGGGCCGAAACAGCCTATATCTACATCCGCGGGGAATATGTGACGGCCATTCGCCGCCTGGAGCAGGCGATCGCCGAGGCCCGTGCCGCGGGCTATCTGGGAACGCGGATCCTGGGCTCGGGTTTCAATTTCACCATACATATTCACTGCGGCGCCGGCGCCTACATCTGCGGCGAGGAGACCGCCATGTTAGAGTCGCTTGAGGGAAAGCGGGCCCAGCCGCGATTGAAACCGCCGTTTCCGGCCGTGGCCGGGCTCTACGCCAGCCCGACCGTCATCAACAATGTCGAGACGCTGGTCTGCGTGCCGCATATCGTGACGCGGGGCGCCGACTGGTTCCGCGGCATCGGCCCGGACAAGAGCCCCGGTCCGAAGCTCTATTGCCTTAGCGGACAGGTGCGCAAACCCGGCCTCTATGAGCTGCCGATGGGCATACAGTTGCGCGAGCTGGTTGAGGAGCACGCCGGCGGACCGCCGCCGGGCCGCAGGATCAAGGCCGTCATCCCCGGAGGCGTATCGGCGCCGGTCATTCCGGAGCGCGGTCTGGACGTGGGGATGGACTTCGACTCTCTGGCCGCCGCCGGTTCGATGCTCGGCTCGGCCGGGGTCATCGTGATCGACGACGCGACCTGCATGGTCAAGGTGGCCACTCGCATCATCGAGTTCTTCCACCATGAGTCCTGCGGCAAGTGCACGCCATGCCGGGAAGGATTGAACTGGGTCGTGAAGATCCTGCGCCGGATTGAAGCCGGGGAAGGTACCCAGGGCGACCTGGAGCAGTTGGAGAAGCTTTGCAAAGGCATCTTCGGTAACACGTTTTGCGCTCTGGGTGACGGGGCGGCGATGGGATTGCGGGCCGCTCTTGCGCATTTCCGCGATGAATTTGCTGCCCATATCGAGGAGCGAAAGTGCCCGTATCATTGACGGAGCGCGCTGAACCCGGGCCGTGAGGAAACCATGCCTAAAATCACGATCGACGAACAGACGCTGGAACTCGAGGCTGGCTCGACGGTGCTGCAGGCCGCCGAGCGTCTGGGCATCGAAATCCCGACTTTCTGTTATCTGAAGCGGCTGCCGCCGCTGGCATCGTGCCGCATGTGCCTGGTGGAAATCGAAGGCCTGCGGCGCCTGCAGCCTGCGTGCGCCACCGCGGTCACCGATGGCATGGTCGTGCGGACGAACACCCCGCTGATCGACGAGACGCGGTCTTCCATGCTCGACATGCTGCTCGCCAACCATCCGCTCGACTGCCCGATTTGCGACAAGGGGGGCGAGTGCGAGCTTCAGGACTTGGTCATGGCCTACGGCCCCCGCCGCAGCGAGTTCCGCGATCCCAAACGCGTGTTCCACTCCCGGGACATTCGCCTCAGTCCGGTCATCATCATGAACGTAAACCGCTGCATCCAATGCCAGCGCTGCGTGCGGATGTGCGAGGAGGTGGTCGGAGCCGTAGCACTGGGCACGATCGAGAAAGGTATGGATACTGCTGTCACCGGCTTTGAGGGCAGCCTCGCGAGCTGCGATCAATGCGGCAATTGCGTCGAGGTCTGTCCGGTCGGTGCGCTGATGAGCTTTCCCTATCGCTACAAGGCGCGCCCCTGGGATCTGGCCGAGACGGACACGGTATGCCCGCATTGTGGCACCGGCTGTCAGCTTACCGTTGGCGCGCGCAAGGGCGAGTTCATGCGGGTCCGCTCCAAACAGGAGCACGGGGTCAATCGCGAAACGCTCTGCGTGCGGGGACGCTTCGGCCTAGACTTTATCGAGGGCAGGGACCGGATCAAGCGGCCGATGATCCGTCGCGACGGCGCCCTGGTTCCAGTCTCCTGGGATGAAGCCGGGGACTATTTGCGCCGGCGCCTCGCGGCCGCCGAGCACAAGGCAGCAGGTGGGCTCGCATCTGCGCGGTTACCCAACGAGGCGCTCTATCAGTTCCAGAAGCTGATGCGCACGGTATTGCGGACCAACAACATCGATTGCTCGTCACGCTGGTCCGCGCCCTTCGATGCGCTTGGCCCGCTGATGACAGGCTTCTACAGCCGCGCACCGCTGGACGAGGTGATTGGCAACAACTGCGTGCTCGTCGTCGGCGGCAATGTCACCGAGGAGAACCCGGTCACCGAATACCTGCTGCGGGACAGTGCGCGGCGGCGGCAGACCAGATTGCTGATGCTCTCGGTGCGGCCTTCCCGCCTGGACGCCGACGCCCGCGCGGTGGTTCGCATCCCGCCGGGCGGAGAAGCAGCAAACATTGCGGCGGTGGTCGCCGGGCTCGCGGCCGCGGCTGGCCACACTTTGGCGGGCGCAGCTTTTGCTGCCATCCAAGCGGCTCTCGGCAGGCCGGCGATGAATGCGAGCAGTGACGGGCCGGGTCGTCTGGCAACGGCACTCCTTGAAGGCGGGAGCGTCACTCTGCTGGTCAGCGTCGACCTCCTCAGATCACCCCAGGCGCGCGCGACATTGCAGCAGCTCAACAATCTGCTGCAGGTTCTCCGCCTGCTTGGCAAGGCTCCGGCGATGCAGTTCCTGTTTGACCGCGCCAACCAGATGGGCGCATGGGACATGGGGGTTCTACCGGCGGCCCTGCCGGGGTTGCAGGCCGTCAGTGATGATACAGCGCGCGCTGCTTTCGCACGCAACTGGGGGAGCGAAATCCCGTCCGAACCCGGCGCAGGTCTCGACGCGATGCTGGAACTCTGCATCGACGGGCGGATGGGCACGCTCTACATTGCCGGAACCGATCCTCTGATCGCCTGTCCCGACCGGGATTTCATTGCGCGGGCGCTGGGTGGGGCCGATCTGGTGATCGTGCAGGATGCTTTCCTCACGGATACAGCTGGCCTGGCCGACGTCATCCTGCCCGCTGCGGGTTACGGCGAGGAATCCGGCACATTCACCAACAACGAGGGCCGGATTCAGCAGGTTCAAAAATTCCGGGAACCCCCCTTCGAGGCGAAAGACAATCTGGCGATCTTCGACTTCGTCGCGGCGCTCAGCGGCCAAACCCTGAGGCCATCGACGCAAGACGAGATTTTCGGCGAGATTGCCCGACTGGTGCCAGCCTATCAGGGAGCAACGCTGGACAGGCTTGGTGCCGACGGCACATTCACCAGAGCGGCGCCGACGTCACAAACCGGAGAGTTCTTCGC
>Ga0075367_10000931_pt1 | contig 11866 bp, 8 predicted proteins | sample EndMethybrTD3032_FD_71399 | JGI IMG/M metagenome (GOLD analysis project Ga0075367, IMG submission 71399) | Populus endosphere microbial communities from Tennessee, USA - Endosphere MetaG P. TD hybrid TD303-2 | ecosystem: Host-associated > Plants > Roots > Endosphere | place: USA: Tennessee... | reverse complement strand
GTCGCGCGGCTGTCCGGCGACGAGTTCGGCCTGATCATCGACGGCCCCCAGCCGGAGGCGGGCAGGGCGCTCGCCCAGCGGTTGATCGAGGCGATGAGCAAGGAGTTCGTGATCGACGACAAGATCATACACATCGGCGTGACGGCCGGCGTCGCCGTGTTCCCCCACAACGGCAACGATGCTGCAGCGCTGCTGGCCAACGCCGACGTCGCGCTGTTCCGCGCCAAGGCAATGGCGCGCGGCTCGGTCTGCGTGTTCGAGGCGCAGATGGATCAGCAGATCCGCGACCGTCGCGCGATGCATCACGAGCTGTCGCAGGCGATCAAGAACGGCGAGCTGACGCTGAATTACCAGCCGCTGGCCAAGACCGGCAAGGACGTGGTCGGCTTCGAGGCGCTGGTGCGCTGGAATCACCCGACCCGGGGCCTGGTCTCGCCCGGCATGTTCATCCCGCTGGCGGAAGAGAGCGGCCTGATCGTCGAGATGGGCGAATGGATCCTGCGCGCCGCCTGCCGCGAAGCAGCGTCCTGGAAGCGGCCGCTGCAGATCGCGGTGAACCTGTCACCGGTGCAGTTCCTGCACGGCGACCTGGTGTCGCTGGTGCATTCGATCCTGCTGGAAACCGGGCTCCCGCCCGGCCGGCTGGAGCTCGAAATCACCGAGGGCGTGCTGATCGGCGATTTCGACCGCGGCCTTGCCCTGCTGCGCCGCCTGAAGGCGCTCGGCGTGCGGATCGCCATGGACGATTTCGGCTCGGGCTACTCGTCGCTGTCCTATCTGCAGTCGTTCCCGTTCGACAAGATCAAGATCGACCGCGAGTTCGTCATGAACCTCGGCCGCAACGCCCAGTCGGCGGCAATCATCCGCGCCGTCATCGGCCTCGGTCACGGCCTCGACGTGCCGATCGTCGCCGAGGGCGTCGAGACCCAGGAGCAGCTCGCGTTCCTGGCAAGCGAGTCCTGCGACCAGGTGCAGGGCTTCTTCATCGGCAAGCCGGCGCCGATCCAGCAATATGCTGACTTGATCGGCCGTGAGCGCGTCGGCGGCGATGGCGTCCGCAAGATCGGCTAGCCGACTGCGGCTCCGCGGCCTCACCATCTGAAAAAGCGAACGTCCACCTCTCAGTCGTCGCACTGAGATCAAGACGCCGTGCTGAAGTCGCGTTAGCATCGTGTGGGGCGTGGCCACGGTGCGTGCGAGTTGCCGTGGTTTGGGGGAGCCAGATGGCGGATTTCGATCTGGCCATTATCGGCGGGGGATTGACCGGCACGGGTATCGCGCGGGACGCCGCCGGCCGCGGCCTGCGCGTGGTGCTGCTCGAGCAGGGCGACCTCGGCTCCGGTGCGTCGTCGGCGCCGGTCGGATTGATCGCGGGCGACCTGGAGCCGTTCGAGCGCCGCGCGCTGCTGCGTGTCCGCGCCGAGCTCGCCGAGCGTAACGTGTTGGCACGGCTGGCGCCGCATCTGGTGCGGCCGGCGAGGCTGGTGCTGCCGGTGCATCCGGACGACGGCGCGCCATGGCGGCTGCGCTCCGAACTGTTCGTCTACGATCACCTGGCGCCGGCCGGCGAATTCCCAAGAACCGCGACCCTCGACCTCACCCACCACGAAGCGGGCTTCAGTCTGAAGCGTTCGTTCGGCACGGCCTTCGCCTACGCCGGCGCCGTCGTCGATGAGGCGCGGCTGGTCGTCCTCAACGCAGTCGATGCGGCCGAGCGCGGCGCACAGATCCGGACCGGCGCCCGCTGCGTACGAGCCGACCGGGACGAGGAGTGGCGTATCAGCGTGATCGACCGTGGTCATCGCCGCACGCTGACCGCCCGAGCCCTCGTCAATGCCACGGGCGCCTGGGTGAAACGGACGGCTGACGTCGTTCTCCGGCGTGCCGTGCCGCATGCAAGGCTCGTGCGCGAAAGCCGGATCATCGTCCGCCGGCCTTTCGATCACGATGCGATCTATGTCTTCCGCCACACCGACGACCGGCTGATCTTCGTCAGCCCTTATGCCGGCGATTTTGCCGCGATCGGGATGATCGACAACGACTACGCCGGCGATCCCGCGGTCGCTTCGCCGACCGCGGGCGAGATCGCCTACCTCTGCAATGCAGCCAACCGCTATTTCCGCGAGCAATTCGCGCCGACCGATGTGGTGCGCACGATTTGTACGGTGCGTGCCCGCTCACTGCAAAGCCCGAACGGGACGCTTTGCCTCGATCGCCCGTTCCATGAAGCGCCGCTGGTGACGGTGTTCGGCGCCGACGCGGTGATGTATCGCCGCCGCGCTGAAGAGGTGATGGCGCAGCTCTCCCCGTTCTTTGCGATGCGCGGGCCCTGGACCGGCGCGTCACCGCTGGCGGGTGGCGATCTGTCGGCCGATCTCGACGAGGAGGTCGATCGTGCGCGGATGCGCTGGCGCTTTCTCACCGACGCCCACGCCCGCCGGCTGGTCTCGGCGCACGGCACGCGCATCGCACGCATCCTCGGCGATGCCAGCAGCCTCACCGATCTCGGTCCGGTCTTCGGCCCGGACCTGACCGGCGCCGAGGTTCGCTACCTGATGGCGTGCGAATGGGCGCGCTGCGAGGAAGACGTGCTGACGCGCCGGTCGCGTTTGGCGCTGGCGATCTCGCCGCAGGGGCGCAGCGCGCTGGGCGAGTTCATCAAGGCCGCGGGATAACGATTTTTGCGCGGCAAATCCTGTGGCCTCGGCCGCGCCCGCGGTTGAGCGCCCCCCCAATCGCCGCTACCAATGGCCGACGCACGATCCCGAAGAGTGGGCACCGGTTTTCGGGATCATGCCCAAGCAAATAGACAAAGCGGACGAGAGGATGGTTCAGGCTTTGCCCTCAGCGGAGACGCCGGCTCCGGAGAAGCCGGGCAGCGAGCAGCCGCTGTTGCGCATTGCATCCGTGACCAAGCGATTTGGCGGCATGGTCGCCGTCAACAATCTCTCGCTCGAGATCCGCGCCGGCGAGTTCTTCGCACTGCTGGGTCCGTCCGGCTGCGGCAAGAGCACCTTGCTGCGCATGCTGGCCGGGTTCGAGACGCCGGACGAAGGCAGCATCATGCTCGATGGCGCCGACATCGCGCCCATTCCGCCGCACCGGCGGCCGATCAACATGATGTTTCAGAATTATGCGCTGTTTCCGCACCTGAGCGTCGCCGGCAACATCGCCTTCGGCCTGAAGCGCGCCGGCATGAGCCGTGCTGACATCGCCCGGCGCGTCGCCGAGATGCTGGCGCTGGTGCAGCTCGAGGGGCTCGAGCGGCGCCGGCCCGATCAGCTCTCCGGCGGCCAGCGCCAGCGGGTCGCGCTGGCGCGCGCGCTGGCGCTTCGGCCGCGCATGCTGCTGCTCGACGAGCCGCTGGCGGCGCTCGACCGCAAGCTGCGCGAGAGCACGCAGGCCGAATTGCTGGAGGTGCAGCGCAAGCTCGGCACCACCTTCATCATCGTCACGCACGACCAGGACGAGGCGATGACGGTGGCCGACCGCATCGGCGTGATGGACAAGGGCAGCCTCGTGCAGGTTGCGACCCCGCGGGAGCTGTACGAGTCGCCGAATTCGCGCTGGGTCGCGACCTTCGTCGGTGACATCAATTTCATCGAAGGTCTCGTCGTTTCGCAGAAGGTCGGACTCCTGACGCTGCGGACCGAGGAGGCCGGCACGATCATCGTCACGTCCTCGATCAATCCGGTCGCCGGCATGACCGTGCCGCTGGCGATCCGCCCGGAGAAGATCCGCATTTCCTCGGAGACGGCGTCGAGCGACCTCGCCAATGCGCTGCGCGGCGAGATCGTCGACATCAACTATCTGGGCGACGTGTCCGTCTATCAGGTGAAGCTGCCATCGGGCGCGCTGGTGAAAGTGAAGGCGGCAAATCTCGTTCGCTCCGGGAGCGGCTTCTTCGCGCTGGGCCAGCGCGTGTCGCTGTCGTTCTCGCCGGACGCCTGCATCGTGCTGGATCGGTAGCGATGGGCGCGAGCCGAAATTTCGAGGCTCCTGCGCGGATCGCCGCGATCGCCCCCTATCTCTGGATGGTGCTGTTCTTCCTGGTGCCGTTCTATTTCATCCTGAAGATCAGCCTGTCGCAGACGGCGATCGCGCAGCCGCCCTACGAGCCGCAGTTCGATCTCTCGCAGGGTCTCGAAGGCCTGAAGGCTGCGGCAGCGCAATTGTCGGTCGAGAATTTCCGCCTGCTGGTGATCGACGATCTCTACGTGTTCTCCTACCTGCGCAGCGTGGTCGTGGCGGCGGTCTCCACCCTCATTCTCGTCGTGCTCGGCTATCCGGTCGCCTATGGCATGTCGCGGCTGTCGCGCGGCTGGCAGGCGCTGGCGATGCTCGCGGTGATCGTGCCGTTCTGGACCTCGTTCCTGATCCGCATCTATGCCTGGATCAACATCCTGCAGCGCGACGGCTTGCTGAACGACGTGCTGATGGCGCTGAGGATCATCAGCGCGCCGCTGGTGTGGCTGTCGACGGACACGGCGATGTACATCGGCATCGTCTACTCATACCTGCCGTTCATGGTGCTGCCGCTGTTTGCGACGCTGTCGAAGCTCGATGCGTCGCTGCTGGAGGCAGCCGCAGATCTCGGCTGCTCGCGGCGGCAGGCATTCTGGCTCGTGACCTGGCCGTTGTCGCTGCCCGGCGTCGGCGCGGGCGCGCTCTTGTGCTTCATCCCGATCACCGGCGAGTTCGTGATCCCGGACCTGCTCGCGGGCTCCGGCCAGATGATGATCGGCCAGACCCTGTGGGGCGAGTTCTTTACCAACCGCGACTGGCCAGTGGCCTCGGCGATCGCGGTGGTGCTGCTGATCGTGCTGCTGCTGCCGCTGCTGGTCTATGACCGGCTGCAGCGCAAACAGCTGGAGGCGCGCTGATGAGTGCACGCGCGCTGACCCGGCTGTCGCCGTTCAACATGGTGTCGCTGGCGCTGGGCTTCGCCTTTCTCTATGTGCCGCTGGTCATTCTCATCGTCTTCTCGTTCAACGCCTCCCGCCTCGTCACGGTGTGGGGAGGCTGGTCGACGCGCTGGTACGCGGAGCTGTTGAACGACGCGGCGATGATCGAGGCGGCGTGGATGAGTCTGCGTGTCGGCGTCACCTCGGCAACGTTCGCAACCGTGCTCGGCACCATGGCCGCCGTGGCGCTGTCGCGCGGCGGCGGCTTTCGCGGCCGCACGCTGTTCTCCGGCATGCTGAATGCGCCGCTGGTGATGCCTGAAGTGATCACCGGGCTGTCGCTGCTGCTGCTGTTCATCGCGGTTGAGGTCGGGCGCGGCTTCTGGACGGTGACCGCGGCCCACACCACGCTCACCATGTGCTTCGTCACCGTCATCGTGCAGTCGCGATTGAACGATCTCGACCGCAGCCTGGAGGAGGCGGCGATGGACCTCGGCTGCTCGCCGGCGCGTGCGTTCTTCGCGGTGACGCTGCCGATGATCATGCCGGCGGTGGCGGCCGGCTGGATGCTCGCCTTCACGCTCTCGCTCGACGATCTCGTGATCGCGAGCTTCACCACCGGCCCGGGTGCCTCGACGTTGCCGATCCGCATCTATTCGGAGGTGCGGCTCGGCGTAAAACCGCAGATCAACGCGATCTGTACCCTGATGGTGGCGTTCGTCGCGCTGATCATCGTCATCGCCTCGCTGGTGTCGAAACTGTCGTCGGCGAGGGGCGGGAGTGCCGCGCCACTCTAGCTCGGCGGCTTGCAAAGGTCCGGCCGATACCGCAGCATGACGATGGTCAAACCGCCGGTGGATCGAGCATGTCGCGCGCGAAAAACGTTCTCTGGATCATGTGCGACCAGCTTCGCTTCGATTATCTCGGCTGCAATGGCCATCCGACGCTGAAGACGCCGAACATCGACGCGATGGCCAGGCGTGGCGTCAACTTCACCAATGCCTATGTGCAGTCGCCGATCTGCGGGCCGTCGCGCATGTGCTTCTACACCGGCCGCTATATGCGCTCGCACGGGTCGCACTGGAACGGCTGGCCGCTGCGTGTCGGCGAGCCGACGCTCGGCGATCATCTCAACCGGATCGGCGTTCGCAACGTGCTGGTCGGCAAGACGCACATGGCGGCCGACGTCGAGGGATTGAAGGCGCTCGGCATCCAGCCGGATTCGATCATCGGCGTGCACGTCTCGCAATGCGGTTTTGAGCCCTACGAGCGTGATGACGGGCTGCATCCGACCGGCGTGCCGCGGCCGCGCTATGACGCCTATCTGCGCGAGAAAGGCTTTGAGGCCGCCAATCCCTGGGAGCATTGGGCGAATTCGGGCGAAGCGGCGGACGGCGGGCTGCAGAACGGCTGGCTGATGGTGCATGCCGATAAGGTCGCGCGCATTCCGGAAGAGCATTCCGAGACGCCCTACATGACGCGGCGGGCGATGGATTTCATCACTGAGGCGGAGCAGGACGGCCGGCCCTGGTGCCTGCATCTGTCCTACATCAAGCCGCACTGGCCCTATATCGCGCCAGAACCCTACGCGAGCATGTACGGCGAAGGCGACGTGCAGCCGGTGATCCGCTCGGATCGCGAACGGCAGAACCCGCATCCGGTGTTCGGCGCCTACATGGATATGCGCTACTCGCGCAATTTTTCACGCGACGGCGCCCGCGAGAAAGTCATTCCCACCTACATGGGACTGATCAAGCAGATCGACGATCAGATGGGCGTGCTGATGCGCTTTCTGGAGGAGCGCGGCTTCACCGAGACGACCATGATCGTCTTCACGTCGGACCATGGCGACTATCTCGGCGATCACTGGATGGGCGAAAAGGACCTGTTCCACGAGCAGTCGGCGAAGATCCCGCTGATCATCGTCGATCCGTCGCAGGCCGCCGACCGCACCCGCGGCACCGTGTGCGATGCGCTGGTCGAAGGGATCGATCTTGCGCCGACCTTCATCGAGTATTTCGGCGGCACGCCGCCGGAGCACATCCTGGAAGGCCGCTCGCTGACGACGTGGCTGCACGGCAAAACGCCGGCCGATTGGCGCAAGGTGCTGTTTTCCGAATACGACTACAGCATGCAGGACGTGCGGCTGAAGCTGAACCAGCCGATCGAGCAGTGCCGCCTGTTCATGGTCTATGACGGCCGCTGGAAATACGTGCACGCCTCCGGTTTCCGGCCGATGCTGTACGATCTCGCCGAGGATCCGCAGGAGTTCATCGACCGCGGCGACGATCCCGCCTGCAGCGACGTCATCGAACGCCTGAGGTCGGCCCTGTTCGATTGGGCGTTGCATCCGAAGGGGCATATCACGACGAGCAACGAGAAGATCAGCACCTACGCCGAAAATCAGCTGCAGGTGAAGCGCGGCTTCCTCATCGGCATCTGGGATGAGGCCGAGCTCGAGGCGATCCGTGCGCGGATCAAGTGATCAATTTGCGATCTTGTAGCCGCTGGCTTTGACGATCGGCTGCCAGAACGCGATGTTCGCGGCGAGCTCATCGGAGAGCGCCTGCGGCGTCGAGCCGACCGGGATCAGGCCGATCGCCAGCAGCTTTTCGCGCACCTCCGGTTTGGCGACCGCCGCCGCTGCCGCATCGCTCAGCTGTTTTGTCGCGTCCGGTGCGCTGCCGGCCGGCAACCACATGCCGTAATAGGCGTCGGCGACGAGGTCGATGCCGTTTTCTTTCAGCGTCGGCACCTCGGGCAGGAAGGGCGAGCGCGCGGAGCTGCTCACCGCAACCATGCGCACACTGCCGGCGCGATGCTGGGCGATCCCGTCGGCGACCGTGATAATGCCGAAGGGCAAGTGACCGCCGATGAGGTCGTTCACGATCGGCGCGCTGCCGCGATAGGGCACGCGCGTCATCGGCAGCTTCAGGATCTCTTCCAGGCGCGAGCCGGCGAAGTGCGGGATGGTGCCGTTCGCGGGCACGCCGAACGTCGCACGGCCTGGATTGGCGCGCAGCCACGCCACGAGCTCGCTGAAATCCTTCACGCCGATGGCAGGGCTCGCGGTGATGGCGAATTCGAACCGCACCAGCAGCGACACCGGCACAAAATCCTTGCGGCCGTCGAAGGAGGGCTCGGCCTCCATCATCGGCTGCAGGTACATCGTCGGGCCGGTGGTGATGAGGATCGTGGCGCCGTCCGGAGCCGCACTCTTCACCGCCTTGATGCCGATCGCGCCGTCGGCGCCGGTGCGGTTCTCGACGATGATGTTGCGGTTGAGCGCCGGGCCGAGCTCCTGCGCCATCAGCCGGCAGAGCGCGTCCCCGCCGCCGCCGGCGGCGAACGGAAAGATGATTTTCGTCAGTGGGCCGGACTGGGCGAGGGCGGTGCTGAATGTTGCCGGTACCGACAGGCCGGCCAGAGCGGTCAGGAAGCCGCGGCGATGCATCGTTTCCCCCGAGGTAGTGAACGGCGACTGGCGAATAGTCTACGTTCTATTCGCTGTTCGCCACTCCCTATTCGCTCACTCGGTGCTTTTCGCCGCAGGCTCCGCCTCGGGCGCGGCCCGGCCGCCGGTGAGCCGCTCGATCGCCGACTTGACCTGATCGCGGGCGCGACGGTCGCGTACGGCGTCCATCAGCGGCGCCGAGAGCGGCGAGCGGCGCAACAGGCTCTCGGAGTCCGGCAGGATCAGCGGGTCGTCCCACGGGCCCTGGATGACGAAGGGAAGCTCGAACGTTCGCGTCGCGCCGGCCGGCTGCACCAGGCTCGCAACGCCCTTGAGATCGAACTCGCGCCCCGGCACCGACGTGGCACCGGTCAGCGTCAGTTGCACCGTCGGGCCGTCAAGGCGCACGTCCTCGGTAGCGGCGATGCCGTCGTTCAGGCGTATCGCCACGTTGAGCTTGTCATACGGCGTGCGGCCGGTGCGGAAATCGCCGGCGCCGGACAGCGGCCGGCGTTCGAGACGCCGCAGCAACTGCTCGATGTTGAAGCCGGTCAGCGCGCCGTTCTGGCTCGTCAGCGTCGCGCGGCCGTCGAGCGATTGCGCGATACCGAACGGGTTGGCGCCGGACGCTTCGAGCGTCACGCCGAGCGTGCCGCGTCCGGTGATCCGGCGCATGTTGAACAGTTCGCCGAGGCAGGCTTCCAGGTCGACGTCGGATAGCTGGAACTGCGCCTTCACGTCGGCCTTGGTGTCGGCGCGTGTGACGCTGAACGATCCCTTGGCGACGCCGCCGTACAGCTGCGCTTCGCCGACGCTCAGCATCAGCGCACCGTTGCGCACGTTCAGGCCGAGCGCGGTGCGGCCGATCCGCGTCTTGCCGACTGCGATGCGCGCCGCCGACAGACGCAGGTCGAGATCGCTCGAGGAGAGGCCGCGCAGGTCGAACGGCTGCCTGTTCCAGTCGCGCGAGGAGCCTCCCATCATGCGGATGCTCGAGAGATACGGTGTGACGTCGAGCGATTCAGCGGCGAGCGTGCCCTGCAAGGTTCGCCGGCCGTCGCTGCCGTAGCTCATCACGCCCTCGGCGACGTTGCCGTCCAGCTCGACGTTGACGTTGGTCAGCGCGATCGAGCTCTCGGTCGCCTCGGCGCGCGCCTTCAGCGAGAAGCGGCCAAAACCGTTGCCGTTCGGCAGCTCGTGGCCGGCCCAGCGCAGCGTGTCGCGCAAGGAGGTGGAATCGACGGTGAGGTTGCCGTCGAGCACGATGTTCTCGCGGTTGACGATCGTGCCGTCGAAGGCGAGCTTGACGGGCGTCGACGAGAAGCGCACCCGAAATCCCGAGCGCTCGCCGGCGAGCGCCGAGGCGAAATTCGCCACGCTGACGCTGCTGTCGAGCCGCTCGCCACGCCAGGTGAACTCGCCGGTCGCCGCGAACGAGCGCGAGATCGACGGCCAGGCGAGCGACACGTCGATGTCGCTCGCGGTCTCGAGGATGCGCCGCGCGTCGTCGCGATAGGTCAGCGCGCCGTTGCGGATGCGCACCTCGGAGAACGAGACCGGCGTGGCGCCGGCCTTGAGCTGTCCTTCCAGCCGTTGCAGCAGCGGCTCCCAGTTCGACAGTCCGTCCGCGCCACGCTTCACGGCGATACGCGGCTCGTTGAGCATGATGTCGGCGATCTCGAATCGCTGCAGGACCAGCGCCAGCACGCCGAGGTTCGCAGTCAATTCGTCGACGGTAACCGCCGGGTCGTCCTTTGGGCCGAGCCGGACGTTGCGAAAGCTGACGGTCGGGGTCGGCAGCAGCGAGACGTTGGTCTCGCCGGCGACGGTCAGCTCCATGCCGGTCGCGGCGCGCACCTGCGCATGCACGGCTGTGCGCACCGCGTCGCGATCGAGCAGCAGTGCCAGCGCCGCCACGCCGACCACCACCGCAGCCAACAGCGCGGCAACGGACAGGCCCAGGCGTTTCAATCCGTGGGGTATTTGCAAAGCTCGTCCCGAGATGGCCGAAAAAATAGGCGACGGGCTATCCCTATAAGGCCGCATCGCTTTTGTGCAAGTTGATCATTTTTCTTGGCTCTTTCAAGGCCGTAGCGGCAGCCGTTCGGTCTGATTGACGCCCCTTTGGAAAACCGCCTAATAAAGCCGAACCAGCGGGCTGAAGCCGCGCCCCACGAGCACTTGGGTTTCAAATCATGAACAAGGTTTATCCGGACGCCAAGTCGGCGCTCTCAGGCCTGTTGAAGGACGGCATGATGATCATGTCGGGCGGTTTTGGTCTGTGCGGGATCGCCGAGACGCTTTCCGATGCGATCCGCGACTCAGGCGTCAAGAACCTGACGGTGGTCTCCAACAATGCGGGCGTCGACGGCATCGGCCTCAGCCGCCTTTTGGAAACGCGGCAGATCAAGAAGATGATCTCGTCCTATGTCGGCGAGAACAAGCTGTTCGCGCAGCAGTATCTCGCGGGCGAGCTGGAACTCGAGTTCAATCCGCAGGGCACGCTGGCCGAGCGCATCCGCGCGGGCGGCGCGGGCATTCCCGCCTTCTTCACCAAGACCGGCGTCGGTACGCTGATCGCCGAAGGCAAGGAAGTCCGTGAGTTCGACGGCGAAAAATATGTGATGGAACGTGGCCTGTTCGCCGATATCGCGATCGTGCACGCCTGGAAGGGCGACACCGCCGGAAACCTCGTCTACCGGAAGACCGCGCGCAACTTCAATCCGATGATGGCGACCGCGGCGAAGGTGACCATCGCCGAGGTCGAGCACCTGGTGCCGGCCGGCGAGATCGATCCGGATCACATTCACACGCCCGGCGTGTTCGTGAAGCGCATGATCGAGGTCGGCACGGCCAAGAAGCGCATCGAATTTCGCAACACCCGCCCGCGGCCGGTGGCGTAACCCTTTCACGGATTTGTCTTCACGGATTTTCTTGGGAGCTCACGATGGCCTGGACTCGCGAACAGATGGCGGCCCGCGCGGCGAAGGAATTGCGCGACGGCTTTTACGTCAATCTCGGCATCGGCATCCCGACGCTGGTGTCGAACTACATTCCCGACGGCGTGAACGTTCAGCTGCAGAGTGAGAACGGCATGCTCGGCATGGGTCCGTTCCCGTACGAAGGCGAGGAAGACGCGGACCTGATCAACGCCGGCAAGCAGACGGTCAGCGAACTGCCCTCGACCAGCTACTTCTCCAGCGCGGACTCGTTCGCGATGATCCGCGGCGGCCACATCGACCTGTCGATCCTCGGCGGCATGCAGGTCGCCGAGAACGGCGACCTCGCCAACTGGATGGTGCCGGGCAAGATGGTCAAGGGCATGGGCGGCGCGATGGATCTCGTCGCCGGCGTCAAGCGCGTGCTGGTGGTGATGGAGCACGTGGCGAAGGACGGGCCGAAACTGCTGCACCGCTGCAGCCTGCCACTCACCGGCGCCGGCGTCGTCGACCTGGTGGTGACCGACCTCGGTGTGTTCACCATCGACAAGACCGGCAAGGACGGCATG
>Ga0075367_10000930_pt1 | contig 11868 bp, 7 predicted proteins | sample EndMethybrTD3032_FD_71399 | JGI IMG/M metagenome (GOLD analysis project Ga0075367, IMG submission 71399) | Populus endosphere microbial communities from Tennessee, USA - Endosphere MetaG P. TD hybrid TD303-2 | ecosystem: Host-associated > Plants > Roots > Endosphere | place: USA: Tennessee... | reverse complement strand
CGGTGCTGGCGTGGTGCGAGGCCGTCGCGGAAACGATGTTCAAGTTCACGAACATCGTGATGCACTACGCGCCGATCGGCGTCGGCGCGGCGATCGCCTACACCGTGGGGCACGGCGGGCTCGGGGTCCTGTTCAACCTCGCCAAGCTGGTGCTGACGCTCTACGCCGCGCTGATCGTGTTCATCCTCGCGGTGCTGCTGCCGGCGGCGCTGCTGTTCCGCGTCCCGATCCGCAAGTTCATCCGCGCGGTGAAGGAGCCGGCGATCATCGCCTTCTCGACGACGTCGAGCGAGGCGGCGCTGCCGCGCGCGATGGAGGTCCTGGAGCGGCTCGGCGTGCCCCGCCGGATCGTCTCGTTCGTGCTGCCGCTCGGCTACAGCTTCAATCTCGACGGCACGACGTTGTACCTGTCGCTGGCGGCGGTGTTCGTCGCGCAGGCGGCGGGCGTGCAGCTGACCGTGGGCCACCAGATCACGATGATGCTCACGCTCATGCTCACGAGCAAGGGGGTCGCCGGCGTGCCGCGCGCGTCGCTCGTGATTCTCGCCGCCACGCTGGCGTCGTACGGACTGCCGCTCGAGGGGGTGACGCTCATCCTCGGCGTCGACGAGCTGATGGACATGGCCCGGACGATGACCAACGTGATCGGCAACTGTCTCGCGACGGTCATCGTGGCCAAGTGGGAGGGCGAGTTCCGCGAGGCCAGCGACGCGGACCTCGATGCCGCGGCCGTCCGCGGCGAAATCTGACGGCATGTCGTCGTCCCTGCCGCACCGGCAGCCGACCCGTTTTGCCTCCTGGTTCTTCGAAGGCGCCCGCGACGCGGGGATGGAGGAGCCTCACCAATCCGCGTGGTGGAAGGTCATGTGCCTCACGGGCGTCGACTACTTCTCGACGCTCGGCTACCAGCCAGGCATCGCCTTCATCGCGGCCGGCATCCTCTCCCCTCTCGCCACCCTGGTTCTCGTCGCGCTGACGCTGTTCGGCGCCCTCCCGATGTATCGACGCGTCGCCGAGCTGAGCCCCAACGGCCAGGGCAGCATCTCGATTCTCGAGGAGCTGCTGCCGCGCTGGCGCGGCAAGGCGCTGGTGCTGTGCCTGCTCGGCTTCGCGGCGACCGGCTTCATCATCACGATCACGCTGTCGGCGGCCGACGCGGCGGCGCACGTCATCGAGAACCCGATGGCCCCGCACTGGATGAACCATCCGGTCGGCGTCACCTTGATCCTGCTGGCGGCCCTCGGCGCGATCTTCCTCAAGGGTTTCCGCGAAGCAGTGTGGCTCGCGGTGCCGATTGTCTTCGTCTATCTCCTGCTGAACGTCGTCGTCGTCGGCTGGGAGCTGATCGACGTCTGGAAGAACCCGGGCGAGCTGAGCGACTGGTGGCAGTCCGCGCGCGGCGGCCACGGAGGCAGCACGAGCCGGATGATGCTCTTCGCGCTGCTGCTCTTCCCCCAGCTCGCGCTGGGCCTGTCGGGATTCGAGACCGGTGTCGCGGTGATGCCGCTCGTCGAGGGCGACCGCATCCCGAACACCAAGAAGCTGCTGACCGTGGCCGCGCTCATCATGAGCGTCCTGCTCATCGGCAGCAGCGTGGCGACGACGCTGCGGATCCCGGCGGAGGCGTTCGCGGAAGGCGGCGCGGCGTACGGGCGCGCGCTCGCCTACCTGGCGCACCGCGATCTCGGCGAGACCTTCGGCACGATCTACGACTTCAGCACGGTGACGATTCTCTGGTTCGCCGGTGCGTCGGCGCTCGTCGGGCTGCTGAATCTCGTCCCGCGCTACCTGCCGCGGTACGGCATGGCGCCGGAGTGGGCGAAGGCGAACCGTCCGCTCGTCGTCATCTTCACCGCCGTGACGTTTCTCGTGACGATCGTCTTCCAGGCGGACGTCATCGAGCAGGGCGGCGCGTATGCGACCGGCGTCCTGATGCTGATGGGATCGGCCGCGCTGGCGGTGACGCTGGCCGCGCGGAAGGCGGGACGCCGGTGGATCGGTTTCGCCGTGCTCACGGTGATCTTCGCCTACACCACCGCGGTGAACATCTACGATCGGCCGGAAGGCCTCAAGATCGCCAGCATCTTCATCGTGTCGATCGTCGTCGTTTCGCTGATCTCGCGGGTGATGCGCTCGACCGAGCTGCGCGTCAGCGGCATCGAAGCGGACGAGATGGCGCGCGCGTTCCTTCGCGAGGCGGCGAACCGGCCGGTGCGGATCATCGCCAACCGTCCCGATGCCGGCGACGCGGCCGAGTACGAAGGCAAGCTGCGCGAGGCCCGCGATTCGCACCACCTGCCGCTGGACGAGCGGCCGCTGTTCGTCGAGGTGCGTCCCGGCGACGTCTCGGCGTTCAGCGATCGACTCGCGGTCACCGGCGTGGACATCGAAGGCCACCACGTGCTGCGGTGTACCAGCCCGGCGATTCCCAACGCGATTGCGGCGCTGCTGCTGTTCATCCGCGACCAGACAGGGCGGATCCCGCACGCATATTTCGGATGGACGGAAGGCAACCCGATCGTGTACCTCTTGAAGTTCCTCGCCCTTGGCGAGGGGGACACGGCGCCCGTCACGAGGGAAGTGCTCCGGCAGTCCGAGCCGGATCCCCTGCGGCGGCCGCGGATCCACGTAGGATGAAATGACGTTAGGGTTGACGGCGCGGCAGAGGCGCCGATTCCGGGTCTGGCTCTTCGAGGGCCGGCGCGAGGCGGAGAGTGCGAGCGCGCATCAGCACCACCAGGAGTCCTGGTGGAAGGTGATGTGCCTGACCGGCGTGGACTACTTCTCGACGCTGGGCTACCAGCCCGGCATCGCCTTCGTGGCGGCCGGAGCCCTCTCCCCCGTCGCGACGCTGGTCCTCGTGCTCCTCACGCTCCTCGGCGCGCTCCCCATCTACAACCGCGTCGCCGAAGCGAGCCCGCACGGCCAGGGCAGCATCTCGATGCTCGAGGAGCTCCTGCCCCGCTGGCGCGGCAAGGCGTTCGTGCTGTGTCTCCTCGGTTTCGCCGCCACCGACTTCGTGATCACCATCACGCTGTCGGCCGCCGACGCCACGGCCCACATCATCGGCAACCCGTTCGTGCCGCCGCAGTTCAACCATCCGATCGCGCTCACGCTGATCCTGCTGGCGGCGCTCTGCGGCATTTTCCTGAAGGGCTTCAAGGAAGCGATCGGCCTGGCGGTCGCGCTCGTCGCGGTGTATCTCGCGTTGAACGTCGTGGTGATCGGGGTCGCGCTCGAGCACGTGTTCCAGCACCCGGACGTCATTCCGTCCTGGAAGAGCACACTTCTGCAGCAGCACGGCAGCTGGACGATGATGGTCGCCGTCGCGCTGCTGCTGTTCCCGAAACTGGCGCTCGGGCTCTCGGGGTTCGAGACGGGCGTCGCGCTGATGCCGCTCGTCAAAGGCGGCGCGGCCGACACGCTGGAGGATCCCGCCGGACGGATCGAGAGCACGAAGAAGCTCCTCAAGACGGCGGCGCTCGTCATGAGCGTGCTGCTGATGGGCAGCAGCATCACGACCACCCTGCTCATCCCGCCCGAGGCGTTCCAGGACGGCGGACCGGCGGCGGGACGCGCGCTGGCGTACCTCGCGCACGAGTATTTCGGCGAGGTCTTCGGGACGATCTACGACCTCAGCACGATCTCGATCCTCTGGTTCGCCGGCGCATCCGCGATGGCCGGGCTGTTGAACCTCGTCCCGCGCTACCTGCCGCGCTACGGCATGGCGCCCGACTGGGCGCGGGCCATCCGTCCGCTCGTCGTGATGTTCGGCCTGATCACGATCCTCATCACGATCCTCTTCGAGGCCGACGTCGAGGCGCAGGGCGGCGCCTACGCGACCGGCGTGCTCGTCCTGATGACGTCCGCGGCCGTCGCCGTGACGCTCCACGTCCGCCGCAAGCGGGAGCGGACCGTCTTCGGGCTCATCACGCTCGTCTTCGTCTACACCACCATCGTCAACATCTACGAGCGGCCCGAGGGCATCAAGATCGCCTCGTGGTTCATCGCGACGATCATCGTGACGTCGATGATTTCCCGCGTGCTGCGTTCCACGGAGCTGCGCGTGCAGGAGGTGAAGCCGGACGACACCGCGCTCCGGTTCCTCCGCGCCGCCGGCGAGAGCCCCATCCGCATCCTGGCCATCCGTCCCGGCGACGGACGGCGCGAAGCGTACGAAGCGAAGATGCGGGAGGCGAACGAATCGCATCACCTGCCCGAGATCCAGGGCGTGCTCTTCCTCGAGATCAGGCCGGGCGATACGTCCGACTTCTCCGACACGCTCGAAGTCGCCGGGGCGGAAGTCGGCGGGTTCCGCGTGCTGCGTGCCACCAGCCCGGCGATTCCCAACGCGATCGCCGCGCTGCTGCTGCACATTCGCGACGAGACCGGGCACATCCCGCACGCGTACTTCGGATGGACCGAGGGCAACCCGATCGTCTACCTGCTGAAGTTCCTCGCCTTCGGCGAAGGCGACACCGCGCCCGTCACGCGCGAAGTCCTGCGGCAGACCGAGCCTAATCCGCTGCGTCGTCCTCGAATTCACGTAGGGTGACGGCCGCTTCGTCCACGCCGTGTCCCTTCACGGCGGTGACGTCGATCTGCAGGCGATCGTAGGCGACGGAGTCGCTGATGCGGGGCGGCCGTCCGAGCAGCGCGAGCACCAGGCCGCTCACGCTGTCCACTTCTTCGTGCGCGAGCTCGAGGTCGAAGAGCTGCCCCAGCTCGTCGAGGCGCATCGTGCCCGGCACGCGCAGGCGTCCGTAGGAATCGCGCCGCGGTCCAGGTCCCTCGTCGAATTCGCCGACCACTTCCTCGAAGAGATCCTCGAGCGTGACGATCCCCGACGTGCCGCCGTGCTCGTCGATCACGATGGCGAGCTGCGCGCGTTCGCGGCGCATCGTGGTCAGCACCGCGTCGAGCGGGGCCGTCTCGGGGACGACCGGCGCCGGCCGCGCGCCCGCGGCCGTGACGCCCTGGCCGTTCAGCAGGAGCCGCAGCAAATCCTTGATGTGGTACGTGCCGACGATGTGATCGAGATCGCCTTCGTAGACGGGGTAGCGCGTGCGCGGCGCGCCGCCGAGGATCTTGCGGAGCTCCGCCGGCGTCGTGCCGATGGGAATGCCCGAGATCCGGACGCGCGGCACCATGGCTTCGCCCGCGGTCAGCTCGCCGAACTCGAACAGCTCCTGCAGCACCCGCCCGGACTCGGCCCGCAGCGCGCCCTGTTCCTCCGACTCTTCGACGATGAGCTGGAGCTCCTCCGACGTGTAGTACTGCTCGCTCCCGTGCGTCTGCGGCGCGATCCCGAACGGCTTGAGCATGAGGTTGCCGATGCCGTTCAGCGTGGTGACGAAGGGATACAGGATCGTCTGCACCCAGAGCATCGCCGGCGTGAGCCACAGCGCGAGGTGCTCCGCCGACTGGAGCGCGAGCGACTTCGGCAGCATCTCGCCGAGGACGATGTGGAAGTAGGTCAGCACCGCGACCGCCGCGGCGCTCGCGAAGCCATGCGCGGCGAGCCACTGTCCCCAGCCGCCTGCTCCGAGCCGCGCGAGGATCCACTCGGCGAGCGCGTGCTCGCCGTACATGCCGAGGCCGAGCGACGCGACGGTGATGCCGATCTGCGCCGTGGCGATGTAGAGATCGCGGCGGTGGGGATCGACCAGCACGCGCAGGACCAGCCGCGCGAGCCGATCGCCGTGGGCCGCCCGCGCGTCGAGCGATGCCTTGGGCACACCGACGATCGCGAACTCCGCCGCGACGAAGAACGCGTTGATCAGCAGCAGGATCAGGACGATGAGGATGCCGATCACGGCGGGCCCTCGTCACCCGCGGGACGCGGCTGCACGCGCGGGGCCTTGAACTCGTCGGGCACCGATCCGAGCAGCTCGCCGAGCACGTCCTCGAGCGTGATCATGCCGACCACCGCACCGCCCGCGTCGACGACGAGCGCCTGGTGGCTGCGCCGCTCGCGGAGGAACCCGAGCAGGCGATCGGCCGCCATGGTGTCGGCCACGCGCGGGATCGGACGGACGAGCGACGCCAGCGTGCCGCTCGTCTCGCGCTGCAGGAAGTGCGTGACGACGTCCTTCGTGTGCAGGATGCCGACGACGTCGTCCAGCGTCCGCCGGAAGACGGGCAGGCGGCTGTACGGACTCGTCGTGGCGAGACGCAGGACGTCGCTGATGGACGTGTCGATCTCGATGGCCGAGAGGCGGGCGCGCGGGACCATCAGGTGGTGCGCGTCGCGGAGGCCGAGCCGCAGCGCGCGGTGGAGCCGGACCTGTTCCTGCGGCTCGAGCAGGCCGCCGTCGCGGCTCTCCGCGATCAGCAGGTCGATCTCCTCGGGCGAGTGGACGTGGCGGTGGCTCGCCGTCGGCATGCGCAGCAGCGCGCGAAGGGCGGCGGCGCTGCGGTCGAGGATGACGATGAACCACGAGTAGAGGCGCCCCGACCAGAGCATCGGCCGCGTGGTCATCAGCGCCACTTCGGTCGGATAGCGGAGCGCGACCGTTTTCGGCACCATCTCGCCCACGACCACGGAGAGCGTCGTCAGCGCGATGAGGACGCCCACGTTGGCCGCCGATTCGGCCGTCTCGTGCTCGAGCGAGGCCCACTGCTCCAGGAGCGGACTCACGCGCGGCGACAGCGCCGCCTGCGCGTAGGCGCCGAGCATCAGGCCCGACAGCGTGATGCCGACCTGCGAGGCGGCGATGTACTGGTTCAGCCGCTGGGGGCTTTCGACGACGGGCAGCAGGCGTGCGGCGGTGGGATCGCCGTCTTCACAGAGGCGGCGGAGACGGCTGCGACGGACGCCGACCGCGCCGAACTCCGCCGCGACGTAGAACCCGGTGAGCGCTATCAGCAGCAGGATGATTCCCGCGCTGGTGAGCATGCGCCGGGATCGTACCACGAACGCGAAAAGCACGAAGGAAGACGAAGGACACGAAGGACACGAAGGGCACGAAGGAGCTTGAGGCAGCCGTCAGTCGGAACGGAGCGCGATCATCGGATCGATGCGCGTGGCGCGCAGGGCCGGGACCAGCGCGGCCGCGCCGGCGACCGAGGCCAGCAGGACTGCCACCGCCCCAAACGTCAGCGGATCCGACGGCTCGACGCCGAAGAGCAGCTTCTGCATGAGCCGTGTCAGCATCCAGGCACCGCCCGCACCGGCGGCCACACCGATGACGGCGAGCGTCATCGCCTGGCGCAGCACCATCCGCAGCACCGCGGTACGCGCCGCGCCGAGTGCCATGCGGATGCCGATTTCCTGCGTGCGCTGGGTGACGGAGTAGCTGATGACGCCGTAGATCCCGACGGCGGCGAGCAACAGCGCGAGCACGGCAAACGTGACGAGCAACAGCATCGTGACGCGGCGCTGCGCGGTCGAGATCGACACGACCTCGCCCATCGGCCTGATGTCGGAGACGGGGACGTTCGCATCCAGCTCGCGAACCGCGTTGACGATCGCCGGCGCGAGCGTCATGGCGTCGGCGGACGCCTTCACGACGACCGACGCGTAGGGATACGAGAAACGCGCGGGAGGCAGGTACGTCGTCGGGCGCGGTTCGGTCTCGAGGCTTGCCGCGCGGATGTCTCCGACGACGCCGACGATCTCGTCCGGACCTTCGTCGTTCCATGCCAGGACGATATGCCGGCCGATCGGATCGCTGTTGCCGAAGTACTTTCGCGCCAGTGACGCGCTGACGATCAGCCGCCGCGTCCCCGGCGCGGAATCCCGGCCGTCGAACAGCCGGCCGCTCACGAGCGGGATGCCCATCGCCCGGAAGTAGTCGTGCGTGACGACGCGGACGTCGGCGACCGGTTCGTTGCCGGCCGGGAAGGGGGGCGCGCCGGCGATGGAGAAGCCCGTGGCGGCGCCAAGGCCGACGAGTGGCATGAAGCTGACGCCGCCGGACGCCTGCACGCCGGGCAACGCGTCGATCCGCTCGAACAGCCGATCGAAGAAGCCGATCCGCTTCGGCGCTTCGCCGTACGAGGCGGTCGGCAGCGTGACCTTCATCGTGACGGTGCGAGCCGGATCGAACCCCGTGTCCACCCGCATCAGCGTCCAGAAGCTGCGCGCGAGAAGACCGGCGCCGACGAGCAGAACGAGGGCGAGCGCGATCTCGACGACGACGAATGCCTGGCGCGCGCGGCCGCCGTGCGCGCCGGTACCCGTGCGGCCCCCCTCCTTCAGCGCGTCGGTCAGCGATCCGCCCGAGACCGAGAGCGCCGGCACGACGCCGAACAGCAGTGCGCTCACGCACGCGACGCCGGCCGCGAAGAGAAGGACCCAGCCGTTCAGCCCGACCGTCTCGAGACGCTGGATGCCGACGTTCGACGCCACCGCCGCGCGCAGAATCCGGAGCCCCCACCACGCCAGCGTCACGCCCGCCGCGCCGCCCGCCGCGGCGAGCACGGCGCTCTCCGCGAGCAGCTGACGGATGAGACGCCCGCGATCGGCGCCCAGCGCCGCGCGGACGGCGAACTCGCGCTGCCTCGTCGTCGCGCGCGCGAGGAGCAGGTTGGCGACGTTCGCGCACGCGATGAGCAGCACGAAGCCGACGGCGCCGAGCATGACCAGCAACGCGGGCCGGATCTCACCAGTGAGCTCCTCGGTCAGTGGGACGACGCGCGCCGTCCACCCGGTATCGGCGGCAGGGAACATCTTCGTGAGCTGTGCGGCGACCCGCGTCATGTCCTGCTGCGCCTGCTCGAAGGTGGCCCCGTCCTCGAGTCGCGCCACGACCATGGCCCATCGTCCCCGCGGCGTGCGGGCTTCCGCGGAGAACGTGGCCGGAAACCAGAGATCGACGTCGGTGTCGAGGATCGAGAAGCCCGGCGGCATGACGCCGATGATGGTTCTCGGATTGCCGCCGAACTTGACCATCCGGTTGACGATCGCCGGATCGGCGCCGAAACGGCGGCGCCACAGGCGATCGCTGATGAGCACGACCGGCGCCGCGTTGAACGTGTCGTCGGCGGTCGAGATCACGCGGCCGTGCGCGGCGCCGACGCCGAGCATCGGAAAGAGCGTCGCGTTCACGACCTGGTAGGGCAGCTCCTCGGGCGCACCCTCGCCGGTCATCGCCGTGCGGAACGTCATGCTGACGACGGACATCTCCGCGAACGACGTGTTCATCTCGCGCCAGTGCAGGTAGTTGCCTGGCGACACGACGTTGTTCTTCCGGTCGCGCGGGACGTTGTGCTCCCAGACGACGGCGAGGCGATCGGGATCGTGGTACGGCAGCGGCTTCAGCAGCAGCGTGTGGACGACGCTGAAGATCGCGGTGTTGGCGCCGACGCCGAGCGCCAGCGCCAGCACCGCGACGACCGTGAATCCGGGCGATTTCAGAAAGGAGCGAAGCGCGTAGCGGACGTCGTCGAGCACGGGAGCCTCCCGGGACAAGGAACTTCCGCCTGACGGCGGAAGCTACAGATGAACTCCGTAGTTTCCGCCTTCAGGCGGAATGCCGGCGCCGTGAAGTTCCGCCTTGAAGGCGGAAAGGACAGAGAGAGAGAAGGCTTAGCCGCCGATCGCGCCGAGCGCCCATGCCGACTGCTTGCGAACGCCGGCGTCGGCGTCCTTCAGCGCGCGCATGAGGCCCTGGACGGCGCGGCGATCGCCGATGGCGCCGAGCGCCCAGGCGGACTGTTTCCTGACGCCGGCCGCGGAGTCGCTGAGCGCGCCGACGAGGCCGTCCACCGCGCGCCGGTCGCCGATGGCGCCGAGCGCCCAGGCCACCTGCTCCCTGACGCCGGCGTCGCTGTCCTTCAGCGCGTCGATCAGCGCGGGCACCGCTTCCGACGCGTCGAGCGCGCCGAGCCCCCACGCCGCGTTCTTGCGCGCGACCCACGCGGGACCGGCCAGCGCCTTGAGGAAGATCGGCTGCGACGGCGATCCGATGGCGACCAGCGCCGACGCCGCCTGCTCGCCGGGCGTCGTCAGGTCCTCGTTGCCGCGGAAGCGCCACGTGCGCTCGCCGCAGACGGCCGGATCGACGGGCGACGCGTCGTCGAGCATCGAGGCGAGACGCCCCATGAACGGAGACGCCTGGGTGCCGAACGCGCGCAGCTCGCACGCGGCCCGCGTGCGAACGGCGGGATCGGCCGAGCCGAGTCCGGCCGCGGCCGCACTGGCGTCCTTCTGCGCCGCGAGCGCGACGAGCGCCACGGCGACGAAGCAGGCCTTCATCACCGCACCACCACGACGGGATGAACCGACGTCACCGGGTGCACCGTGACGACGGGACGGATGGACGTGATCGGGTGAACCTTGACCATGGGACGCACCGACACGACCGGGTGCGGATGTGGATGCGCATGCGGACCGTCCGCACCGCCGATTTCGGCGATCGCGGCGGCGGCGCCGCGGCGGACGGACGCGTCCTCGTCCTTCAGTGCCTGGGCGAGCGCGTCGAGCGCGCGGTCGTCGCCGATCTCGCCGAGCGCCGACACCGCGCGCTTGCGGACCTCGGGGCTCTTGTCCTTCACGGCGGCGATCAGGGCGTCGACGGCCCCGCGATCGCCGATCTCGCCGAGCGCCGACGCTGCGCGCGCGCGGACGGTGACGGACTCGTCCTTGAGGGCGTCGCGCAGCGCGGGGGCGACGCTGCTGTCGCCGATCTCGCCCAGCGCGGAGACGATCGTCGCGCGCATGTCGGGATCGGCCCCCTTCATCGCGGCGGCGAGCGCCGGAGCCGCGCGCCGGCTGTTCAGCTCGGCGAGCGCGTGGACGGCGGCGCGGCGGACGCCGGCGTCGGTGTCGTTCAGGGCCCCGATGAGCGCGTCGACCGCGCCTTCGGTGCCGGACTGCTGCGCGCCGACCGCGAGTCCGCTGCTCTCGGCGACGGTGCCGGCGGCCTGCGATTGCGCGGGTGCCCTCCACTCGAGCGACGGATGGAGGAAGACGGCGACGGCGCCGATGAAGATCGCGCTCGACTTCAGGAGCGTGCGGACGAAGACGGCTGCTGGACTCATGTGCGGAGACTCCTCGTTGTCTTGCTAAAAATTCAGCACCATTGCATGCACCGCGGGCGTCGCGATGACCCGAAGGCCATCGCGGCGTCGCAGGTCGAGCTAGTAGCGGATTTGTCCGAGCGCGAAGGCCGCCTGCTTGCGGACGTCGACGTTGCCGTCCTTCAGCGCGGTCGTGAGACCGTCGATGGCGCGCGGATCGCGAATCTGTCCGAGCGCGAAGGCCGCCTGCTCGCGCACGTCGGCGTTGGCGTCCTTGAGCGCGATGACGAGCGCTTCGACCGCCTTGGCGTCGCGGATCTGGCCGAGGGCGAACGCCGCCTGCTCGCGTACGTCCGGGTTCTCGTCCTTCAGCGCCGAGATGAGCGGCTCCACCGACTTGGGACTGCGAATCTGGCCGAGCGCGAACACGGCCTGCTCGCGGACATCGGCGTTCGGATCGCGCACGAGGCTCGTCAACGGCTCGACGGCGCGCGCGTCGCGCAGCTGGCCGAGCCCGAAGGCTGCCTGCTCGCGGACGTCGGCGCTCGAGTCCTTGAGTGCGGCGACGAGCGGCTCGTAGATGCGCGGATCGCGCATCTGCACGAGCGCGTGCATCGCCGTCTCGCGCACGTCCTTGTCGGTGTCCTTCAGCGCTTCCATCAGCGCGGCGACTGCGCGCGGATCCGCCTTCGACTGTCCTTCACCGTGACTGGGATTGGGATTCGGGTTGGGGTTCGGGTTCGGATTTGGATTCGGCCGCGGCTGCCAGTCGCCCGGCGACGCGGTCTCCCACGCGGACGGCGGGAGCGCCTGTCTCAGTGCCTGGTCGATCCCGCCGGTCACGCCACCGACCACTCCGCCGACGACACCACCAACGACACCGCCCACGGCACTGCCGACGAC
>Ga0075367_10000928_pt1 | contig 11877 bp, 13 predicted proteins | sample EndMethybrTD3032_FD_71399 | JGI IMG/M metagenome (GOLD analysis project Ga0075367, IMG submission 71399) | Populus endosphere microbial communities from Tennessee, USA - Endosphere MetaG P. TD hybrid TD303-2 | ecosystem: Host-associated > Plants > Roots > Endosphere | place: USA: Tennessee... | reverse complement strand
ACCAGGCGGTCGATGTCGACGATCCTGGGCTCGTCGCGGGAAAGCTCGGCGTCCAGCCGCGAGGCGTTGGAGATGTCGGTGACCAGCCGGTCCAGCCGCTGGACGTCGTTCTTGAGGATGCCGAACAGGCGCTCGCGGGCGGCCGCGTCCGTCACCAGGTCCAGGGTCTCCACCGCCGAGCGCAGGGAGGTCAGCGGATTGCGGATCTCGTGGGCGACGTCGGCGGCGAAGCTGTCGATGGCGTCCATCCGCTCCGAGAGCGAGTGCGTCATCGCCTCCAGGGAGCGGGTGAGGTCGCCCAGCTCGTCGTCGCGCTTGGCCAGGTCGGGGAGCGAGATGGCCCGCGCGCCCGCCAGCCGCACCCGGTCGGCGGCTCGCGCCAGGCGCAGCACCGGCTGGGCGATCAGGCTGTTGAGCAGCAGCGAGGAGATCAGCATGACCACGATGGCGATCAGGATGAAGGGGATCAGCGCCAGCCGCTCCTTGGCGATGATGGCGTCCACATCGCTCGCCTCCAGGGTCAGCACCCCCAGCACCGCGCGCACGTGCTGGATCGGGATGGAGACCGAGACCACCCGGCGGCCGTCCTCGCCGATGCGCAGCTGCGCCACGTGGCGCCCGCCGAGCGCCGCGGCGACCTCGCCCTTCACCGCATCGCGCCCCTGGCGGCTGGCGGCCTTGCGGCCAAGGTCGAGCGAGAAGCCGTCGGTCTCGCCCCTGGGCCTCGCGGGGGGCAGGACGCGCTGCTCGACCCGATCGGCAACCCAGTCGGAATCGGCGATCAGCCGGCCCTGGGCGTCGAACAGCCGGGCCCGCTGGATCTTCGGATTGGAGAGCAGTTGCAGCACCTGGCCGGCGTAGGCGGGGTCCATCGCCGGCGAGGGCTCGCCCACCGTGGCGGCCTGGTCGATGATGGTCGCCATCAGCTCGCCCTGGGTGTTCAGGCTGTCGATGCGCGCATTGACCAGGCCGCGGCGCAGTTCGTTCAGCACCAGGGCGCCGCCGATCAGGATGGCGAAGCCCAGCAGGTTGAGCGCGATGATCAGCCGGCCGAGCCTGGAGCCCGGCAGCCAGCGGGCGCGGCGGGCGGTCCGCTTGCGCTCAGGTCTCGCGGTATCGGTATCCGACGCCATACAGGGTTTCGATCGCGTCGAACTCGGGATCAACGTCGCGGAACTTCTTGCGCATGCGCTTGATGTGGCTGTCGATGGTGCGGTCGTCGACGTAGACCTGATCGTCATAGGCCGCGTCCATCAGGTTGTCGCGGCTCTTAACGAAGCCCGGACGCGTGGCCAGGGCCTGCAGCAGCAGGAACTCGGTCACGGTCAGCTTCACGGGCTTTCCGTCCCACAGGCAATCGTGGCGGGCCGGGTCCATGGTCAGCTTGCCGCGCTTGATCGCCCGGGCCCCGGCGTCGGCCGCGGCGGGGGCGGCGCTGGGCGCCTCCTCCCCGCCGATGCCCGCGCGGCGCAGCACCGCCTTCACCCGCTCGATGAGCAGGCGCTGGCTGAAGGGCTTGTGGATGTAGTCGTCGGCGCCCAGGTTGAAGCCGAGGATCTCGTCGATCTCCTCGTCCTTGGAGGTGAGGATGATCACCGGCAGGTCGGTGGTCCGGCGCAGGCGGCGCAGCACCTCCATGCCGTCCATGCGGGGCATCTTGACGTCGAGGATCGCCAGGTCCGGGGGATCGCTTTCCAGCGCCGCCAGGCCCGCCGCGCCGTCGTAGTAGGCCTTGACGGCGTGGCCGTGGCTTTCCAGCGCCAGGCTGACCGAAGCGACGATGTTCTCGTCGTCGTCCACCAGGGTGATCTTGGCCATGGTCTGCTCAAACTCTCCGTGAGTGTTGTGAAGCTAGTCGGACGCGCCTGTGGCCTCAATGGGGCGAGGGCGAAACGGTTAACCCTGCCGCAAGGGGATTCCGCCAAGCTCGCGCTTCGGGGGAACCTCAGATGGTCGCTGCGCGTGTGCATTACGAGGTCTTCGGGCGCCGAAAGGCTGGCGCCCAGTGGACCTTGGAGATGGCGACGGAAGATCGCGCCCAGGCGTTGCGCGTCGCCGAAGACATGATGGGCGACGGCTTCACCGGCGCGCGGGTCACCAAGGAGACGCTGGACGAGGCTTCGCGGGAATTCAACTCGCTGACGATTCTCACCCTCGGCGCGCCCGACAACGCCAAGCCGCGCCGCGTCCCCGAATCCCAGCTGGAGCCGTTGTGCATCCAGCCCCAGGACCTCTACAGCCTGCATGCCCGCGAGCGCATCGGCGAACTCCTCGACGGCTGGCTGGCGCGCAAGCGCGTGACGCCCTTCGAACTCCTGCACCGGCCGGACCTGGTCGAGCAGCTGGAGGCCTCCGGCGGCGACCTGCAGCACGCGGTGCAGAAGTTCGCCGTGCCCGAGGCGCAGGCCCGCGGCCTGACCGTCCACGAGCTGATCCGCACATTCCATGGCCTGATCGAGCGGACCACCGCCCGGCTGATGAAGGACCATCGGCGCGGGGCGCTGGTCGACCTCGGCCGCGAGAGCTTCGCCCAGGCCGCCGAACGTCTCTGCCGCGAGCCCGACGGCGGTTACTACCTGGGCGCCGGCGTCGCCGGGCGCCTCGCCGAGGCCAAGAGCTGGACCGACAAGATCGGCATTCTGCTGGACCTGGCCGACTCCGCCCCGCCGGGCCCGGCCCGCAAGTTCGCCCTGGGCGTGCTCGAGCAGCCGCTCGCCGAGACCCTGGGCGCCAAGGCCGGCCTCGAGGACCTGATCGGCAAGGGCCTGGACCTTGGCGCCGAACTCGCCGCCCTCACCCGGCTGGCCGCCGGCGAGTCGGTGGAGATGCTGATCCGCATCGAGCCCCAGGTCGCCAAGGTGATGCCGCCGCTGGAGCCCACCGCCGAGCGGCTCGGCCGCTGGATCGCCGGCGAGGGCTTCGACGAGGTGCGCACCGCCATCGGCAAGCGCATCCTGCGCGCCATCAGCGGGCCCAGGCGCCTGCGCCCCACCGACGCGCCGGGCGAGATCGACATCCTGCGCGCCCTGGCCATGTCGCTCACCGCCGCGGCCGGCAAGCTGCTGCCGCTGGAGGAGGTGCAGGCCACCTTCTCGACCCGCTCGAAGATGCTGGTGACCGGCGACTTCGTGGACGCCTACCTGGGCCAGGAGCGCGGGGCCTTTGAAGAGGCCCAGGCCATGGTCTGGCTCACCGAGAACGTCATCGGCGCCACCAACAAGCGCCACGCCAGCCGCTGGCTGGCCGGGGTGGTGACCGCCCTGCGCTTCGAGACCGAGATCCGCGGCGGGGAGGAGCCGGTCTCCGCCCGCTTGGGAAAGCTCGCCACCCTGCAGCGCGCCGTGGGCCGCTGCGGCCTGGCGCCCGAGGACTCCGATCGCATCCAGACCCGGCTTGGCGAGCTGGGCGGCATCATCGAGGCCGAGGCGAAACTCACCTTCCAGCTCGCCCGCGCGTCGGCCTCCCCGCTGCAGAAGCTGACCGTGCTGCTGCGCCTGGCGGCCGGGGAGTCCGCGCCCCTCGGCCCCGCCGCCGACCGCGCCCGGGCCGAGGCGATGAAGCTCGTCCGCGATCCCGAGGTCCGCACCCAGCTCGCCGCGGCCCCCGAACAGGTGGAAGCCGTCCGCGGCCTCATCCAGCAGGCCGGCCTGGCGGCTTGACCGATGCTCCCCTTAAGGGGGAGCTGTCGCGAAGCGACTGAGGGGGTTGCAGGCCGCGGCGACGGAAGTGGGCTTCAACCCCCTCCGGCCTTCGGCCACCTCCCCCTGTAGGGGAGGATCCCTATACCCCCAGAGCCTCGCTCAGCGCGGCGACCACGCGCGGCACGTCTCCGTCGGACATGGCCGGGAACAGCGGCAGGGAGAGGCAGCGGGCGTACCAGGCCTCTGCGCCCGGCAGATCCAGGGCTCCGTAGCGCTGGAGGTAGTAGGGTTGGCGGTGGACCGGGATGTAGTGGACCTGGGCGCCGATCCCCTGCTCGCGCAGGCGCGCCATCACCTGGCGCCGGTCGCGGCCGGCGGCGGCGAAGTCGACCAGCACGGTCATCAGGTGCAACACCGGCCGGCTCCAGGGCGGGCGGGCCGCCGGCCGCACCAGCGGCGCGAGCGGCGCCAGGGCCGTCTCATAGGCGCTGGCGAGCGCCCGGCGACGCTCCGCGAACCGGCCCAGCTTGGCGAGTTGCGAGAGTCCGAGCGCGCAAAGGACGTCGGGCAGGCGGTAGTTGAAGCCGACCTCGGCCATCTCGTACCAGGCCGGATCGTCGTTGGGCCGCACCATGCCGTGGCTGCGCAGGCGGCCCAGGCGCTCGGCCAGGGCGGGATCGCGGGTGGTCACCATGCCGCCCTCGCCGGTGGCGATGGTCTTCACCGGATGGAACGAGAAGGTGGCCATGGCCGAGTGGCGCGCATCGCCCACCCGCTCCGGCCCCTGGCCAAAGTCCATGGTCGTCCCCAGCGCATGCGGGGCGTCCTCCACCAGCACAGCCCCGGCCTCGCCCGCCACGGCCGCCAGGCCGGCCAGGTCGCAGGCCTCGCCACGCAGGTGCACCGGCAGCACCGCGCGCACGGGACGCTCGGCGCGGCCAAGGGCGTCCTTCAGCGTCTGCGGCGTCATCAGCCCGCTGTCCGGGTCCACGTCGGCGAACACCACCTCGGCGCCGACGAAGCGCGCGCAGTTGGCGGTGGCCAGGAAGGTGATCGAGGGCGCGACGATCGCCTCGCCCTCGCCAAGCCCCAGGGCCAGCATGGCCAGGTGCAGGGCCGCGGTGCCATTGGCGCAGGCGATGGCGTGGGCGGCGCCCACCCGCTCGGCGAAGGCCGCCTCGAAGCGGCCCACCAGCGGCCCCGTGGTCAGGTACTCGCCGCGCAGCGCCTGGGCGACGGCGGCCACATCGTCGTCCTCGATGGTCTGCCGCCCGTAGGGGAGGAACGGGAGCGGGGCGTCCGCCATCAGGCGTCGGTCACGCGCCGGCGGCGCGCGGGCCCTGGGTCCTCCAGCACGGCCAGCAGATCGGCGCCGGCGAGCCATTCGTCATTGCTGTCGGAGGCGTAGCAGAAGCCCTCGTCCAGGCGCGCGCCCTCGAAGGCCTCGCGGGTGTATTCGGCGAAGGCGGGCTCGATGGCGTAGCGGTCGCCCAGGTCCACCGTGGTGCGGGCGTCGTCCGCCGAGATCATGATCTCGTGCAGCTTCTCGCCGGGCCGGATGCCGACGATGCGGTGGCCAAGGTCCGGCGCCATGGCCTGGGCCAGGTCCAGCACCTTCATCGAGGGAATCTTCGGCACGAAGATCTCCCCGCCGCGCATCATGGCCAGCGAGGAGAGAACGAAGTCGACGCCCTGGTTCAGGGTGATCCAGAAGCGGGTCATCCTGGGATCGGTGATCGGTAGCTCGGCGACGCCCTTGGCGATCAGCCGCTGGAAGAGCGGGGCGACCGAGCCTCGCGAGCCCACCACATTGCCATAGCGCACCACCGAGAACCGCGTGCCGATGTCGCCCGACAGGTTGTTGGCCGCCACGAAGGTCTTGTCCGAGGCCAGCTTGGTCGCGCCATAGAGGTTGATGGGATTGCAGGCCTTGTCGGTGGAGAGCGCCACCACCTGCTTCACCCGGTTGGTCAGGCACGCCCAGACCACGTTCTCCGCGCCCAGCACATTGGTGTGGATGCATTCGGAGGGGTTGTACTCTGCCGCCGGCACCTGCTTGAGCGCCGCGGCGTGGATCACGATGTCGACCCCGCGCATGGCCAGGGTCAGCCGCTCGCGGTCGCGAACATCGCCCAGGAAGAAGCGCAGGGGCGCCAGGCGCTCGGCCTCGAAGCGCTCGGAGAGATCCACCTGCATCTCGCTCTGCTTCAACTCGTCTCTCGAATAGACGATCAGCTTGCGCGGCCGGGCGCGCGACAGGACCGTCTCGACGAACCTCCGGCCGAACGAGCCGGTGGCGCCGGTCACCAGGATGACCTTGCCGTCGAGATCTAGCGAAGTGGGAGCGAAACGGCCCAAGCGGGGCTCCACGGGACAGCGCCGGCGAATCGGCCGGCGGCCCACTCTTCGCCCCCGCTCGTAAAGAGACCGCTAACCATGTTTGTTCACCATTGGACTATGAGACGCCGCCTGGTCCTGGCCCTGATCGCCCTTGCGGCCGCCCCCGCTGGCCTGGCGCTGGCCTCGGAGGGCGAGCCGAAGAAGAAGAAGACCGGCGGCGAGACCTTCCTCGGGGTGCAGACCCTGACCGCCTACACCGTCAAGCCGGGCGGCCGGCGCGGGGTGATGACCGTCGACTGCGGCCTCGACGTGCCGGACCCCAAGCTGCGCGAGCGCGCCCAGCTGATGATGCCAAGGCTTAGGGCCGCCTACGTCCAGCTCGTGCAGATCTACGCCGGGGGGCTTCCCGCCGGCTATCCGCCCAACCCGCTCTACCTCGCCCAGGCCCTGCAGCGGACCACCGACGACCTGCTTGGCCAGCCCGGCGCGCGGATGCTGCTGGGCTCGGTGATCGTCAACTAGGCCCCGCCGAGCGCCTGCGCCGCCTCGTCCATGAAGCGGGCGAGCTTGAGATCCAGCTCGGTCACCCCGCCGGCGTCGTGCGTGGAAAGCGTCGCCTCGACGCGGTTGTAGAGGTTGAACCACTCCGGATGGTGGTCGAGCGCCTCGGCCTTCAGGGCCACGCGCGTCATGAAGGCGAAGGCGGCGTTGAAGTCGGCGAACTTGAAAGTCCGGGCGATGGCGTCCCGCCCGCCCGCCTCCGCCGCCCAGGCGGGCAGGGTCTTGAGCGCCGCCGCTGCGCCGATCTTTTCCGGCCGAGCCATGCGCGCCTCCTATCGGACAAGGCCGCGACGCTAGCATCGCCCCGGCTGCGTGCAAGCGCGGCCCGCTCTGCTATGAGACGGACATGCTCTATCTCTTCATCAAGGCGGCGCTCAGCGGCGTCATCGTCGCCGCGGTCTCCGAGATCGCCCGCCGCAGCCCGGGATTTGGCGCCCTGGTGGCCTCGCTCCCGCTGGTCTCGGTGCTGGGGATGATCTGGCTGTGGCGCGACACCCATGACGCCGAGCGCCTGGCGGCCCACGCCGGCGCCACCTTCTGGTTCGTCCTGCCCTCGCTGCCCATGTTCCTGGCGATCCCCGCCCTACTGCGACGGGGCGTCCCGTTCTGGGCGGCGCTCACGGCCGGCTGCGCCCTGACGATCGTCCTCTACCTGGCCATGACCTGGGCCGCGCCCAGGCTGGGCCTGAAGCTGTGAATCCGCTCCCCTGGCGCTGGCCGCCGCGCGCCAAGGCGGGGCTCTACGCCCTCGCCAACCTGGTCCTGCTCTACCTGTGCCTGGCCCCCGCCAAGGCCCTGCCGCCCGAGCAGATGTCGGACAAGGCCGAGCACGCCATCGCCTGGGCGGTGCTGACGACCCTGGGCCTATTGTTCTGGCCAGGGCGCAAGGTCCGGGTGGCCGCCTATGCGCTGGCCCTGGGCGCCCTGGTGGAGGTGCTGCAGGCGGCCCTGCCGCTGGGCCGCGACGGCGACTGGCGCGACTGGATCGCCGACGCCATCGGCGTGGGGCTCGCCCTGGCGGTCGGCGCGGCCCTCGGCGCGCTCGCCCGCCGCCGCTAGAACACTCCAAGCGCCAGGCCGGCCGCCAGCGTCTGGCCAAGCTCGGCGCATCGGGCGAGGTCGGCGTCCTCCAGCCGCTTCTGCGCCAGGATGGCCTGCGGGGTCTGGGCGTGGGTGCAGACGATCAGCGGCTCGGCCACCGCCTTGAGCCGCCAGCCCAGCGCGATGCGGGCGATCTGCCGCGCCGCCCCGGTCCCATCGCTCCCCGCCGCGATCATCGCCGCATAGGGGCGGCCCTGGATGCGGTCGAGGACGGGATAGTAGGTGCGGTCGAAGAAGGCCTTCATCTCCCCGGACATGGAGGCCAGGTTCTCCGGACAGACGAACAGATAGGCCTCCGCGCCCAGCAGGTCCTTCGGCCCCGCAGCCTCCGCCGCCAGCCGTCGCACCTGCACCTCGGCTTCCTGCGCGGCGCCCGCCTGCGCGGCCTTCGCCATGGCCAGGGCGGCCCCGGTGCGCGAATGCCAGACGATCAGCAGCGACTTCATGCGGCGGCGGGCATCGCCTTCACATGCCCACCGTGGCGAAGACCGGGCGCGAGGCGTGCTCCTGCACGCCGGGATGCGGCGTCATCGTCTTGCGCAGCACCCGGGCGGCGCCGCCCATCTGCAGGTTCGGCCGCGCGTGCTGGACGGTGTAGTTGTCCCAGATCACCAGGTCGCCCTGGCGCCAGCGATGCTCCAGGACCTTGTCCGGCGCGTAGAGGTGCTCGAACAGCTTCTCCAGCAGGGTCTCGCAGGCGTCGTAGTCCATGCCCTCGATGTGGTCGGTGGCCAGCGGGCAGACGTAGAGCACCGTCTGGTCGAGCCGGGGATGCTGGTAGCCGATGGGCAGCCTGGCGAAATGGGTCACCGGGAAGGTCACGGTGAGCACGTCGCTGGTGTTGTCGCGCCGCTTCTCGGTGGCGTCCTGGCAATGGAGCGCGAAGCGGCCCTCCACCTCGGCGCGCAGGTCGGCGGGCAGGGTGTCCCAGGCGTCCTTGGCGCTGACGAAGAGGGTCGGCACCGAGGGCTGCTCGATCACCCGCCCGTAGAGCGAGGCCACCCGGCACCCGTCCTCGATCCACATATATTCGTGGTGGTAGAGCAGCCGGCCGAACGGGGCGGCGCTCTTCTCGTCGCGATTGGAGACCTGGAACTTCTCGTGGACCTCCAGCTTGGCGGGATCCACGTCGCCGGCGGCGGCGAACAGCTCCGACAGGTAGGTCTGGAAGCGGGCGTCGTCCACCAGCTCGGGAAAGACCAGCAGGCCGTACTGGTCGAACGCGGCCTTCAGCCGGCGGCGCGTCTCGGCCGGCAGCGGCAGGGCGGGCTCGAGGCCGATGACCTCGGCGCCGAAGTCGGCGCGCAGCGGGCGAATCTCGAGCTCGGCCAATTTCCTCTCCATCACTTTTATGGTCGGCGCCCTCGCCGGTGGCATTGACGATGGGACGCGCGGACAGCTTGTTGGGGATGCTGGCGTTCCGCCAGATAAAAATCAGAGATGCGGATGGGAATGTCGGACGAAATCGCCGTCGTCACGGGCGCGGCGTCGGGAATGGGCGAGGCGGCGGCCAGGCTGTTGTCGCAGGCGGGTTGGAAGGTGCTGCTCTGCGACCTGGCGGGCGAGCGCCTGCAGGCCGTGGCCGATCGCCTGGGCGGCCCGCACGAGGTCCTGGGCGGCGACATCTCCGCCCCCGACTATGGCGAGATGCTGGTGGCGGCCCTGGGCGGCCGGCCCATCGGGGCGCTGGTCCATTGCGCCGGCCTCTCCGGATCCATGGCCGAGCCGGCGCGCATCCTGGAGGTCAACCTGGCCGCCACCATGCGGCTGGTCGAGACGATCCGCCCGCGGATGGCGAGCGGCGCCTGCGCGGTGCTGTTCTCCTCCAATGGCGCCTACTTCTTCGGATCCGCCAAGGACGAGCAGATCAACGCCGTGCGCACGCCCGAGGCGGTGGCCTCCCTGGCGCCGATGATCACCTCATCGGGTTCGGCCTACACCCTCTCGAAGCGGGGGGTGAAGCTTCTGGTCGAGCGGGAGTCGCCGGCCTTCGGCGCCCGCGGGGCGCGGATCGTCTCGATCTCGCCCGGCTCCATCGACACCCCGATGGGGCGCCTGGAGATGGAGCGCAATCCGATCATGCAGGACCTCGTCGATCGCGCCGCCCTGCCCCGCTCGGCCGCCGCCGAGGAAGTCGCCGCCGTCGCCGCATTCCTGTGCTCGCCGGCGGCCAGCTTCATCACCGGGACCGACATCCTGGTGGACGGCGGCATGATCGCCACGGCCGTGGGGGCGGCCAGGCCGGCGGCCCCGGGCTGAGCGTCAGGGCGCCATCAGCTCGAAGATCCGCTTGGAATCCATGTGCTCGCGGATCGAGTTGATCAGGCCCGCGTCGTCGAAGCCGAACACGAACACATAGGTGTTGTCGTAGGGCTTGCCCTTGACGGTGCGCGCCGCGAGCTTGATTTCGGCGACGCCGTGGGTGTCGGACGCCAGGGTGGCGCCGCGCTTGACGATCACCATGGAGCCGGGCTCGAAATTCTGCTTGTGAGCCACGACGAGCCGCTCGAGCGCCTCGGCCTTGGAGCGCCAGATCACGCCCCCGCCCAGGGATTGGGGGACCCACCAGGTGAGGTCGTCGGCGGTGGTCTCGCGCACCGCCCGCAGGACATCGCTCGGCATCAGCTCCAGGAACCGTTCCATCACCGCGGCGGTGTCGCGGCGGGGCGCCGCGGCGGCGTTCGCATTGTCGCTCATGGTCAATATCCCGCCTTGGCGCGAGCCTGGGTGCGGGACTCTTCGAAGACCGCCTCGGCGCCCTCCCAGTGGGGGGCTGTCATGGCCTCCCCGTCGGCGGCGTCGATCACCGCGCCCAGCATCTCGTGGGCCATCTCGAAGGCGGCGTGGTCGGCGTGGACCTGCTGCCAGCGACGGCGGATCACCTGCTTGGACATCAGCCGCCCAAGCGGCGGCAGCGCGGCGATGCGCTGCGCCATCTCCCAGGCGCGCGCCAGCAGCCTGTCCCGCGGCAGCACCTCGTTCACCAGCCCCAGCCTAAGGGCCGTCTGCGCGTCGATCGGCTCGCTCAGCAGCAGGTAGTAGGCGGCCTGCTTGAGGTTCAACAGCTCCTGCAGGACGAACGAGGCGCCGTCCCCCGGCGCGGTGCCGAGCGCGCAGTGCGACTCGTGCAGCACCGTGTCGTCCGCGCAGATGGTGATGTCGCACAGCAGGGCCGTGGCGAAGTGGAACGGCGCTGGGCCGTTGATCACCCCGATCGTCGGGATGTTGAAGCCGAAGATGAAGTTCTCGGTGTTCTTCACCGCGTCCAGGTAGACCCGCCCGGTGCCCGCGCCCCGGGGGCCGGCCCTGGGCGCGGTCCGCTTCACCGCCTCGGCCATCGGCGGGGGGCGCATCCAGTCCTCGCCGGTGCCGGTGAGGATCAGCACCTTGTTCTCGGGATCGCTGCCCACGTCGCGCCAGGCGTGGTTCCAGGCGTCGTAGGACGAGCCGGCGTTGCCGTGCATGCCGTCCTGGCCCGCGGGCCCGCCCCGGGTGTGGAACTGCATCTGCAGGATCCCGTCGCGGCGCTCGAACTTGAAGGTGTCGCGGTACTTCTCCGCATACTCCTCCAGTCGCCAGCCCCGCGGGCCATCCGTTCGCGCGGTGTCGAGGGCCATGGTCACTCCTGTTCGAGACTTCGGGGGATGCTAGGTTGCCCGCCCACAGACAGGTTGAGCGGGGGAAATCGTATGCGGAGAACGGCGCTGGTGACGGGGGCCGCCTCGGGCATGGGCCTGGCGATCGCCCACGAGCTGGTCGCGCGGGGCGATCGGGTCGCGCTCCTCGACCGCAATGGCGAGGGCGCCGAGCAGGCGGCGAAGGAGCTGCGGGACAAGGGGGGCGAGGTCATCGCCCTGGCCACCGACGTCGCCGACCGGGGCTCGGTCGATGCGGCGGTGGCGCGGACGCGAAGCGCGCTTGGTCCGATCGAGATCGTCGTGACGGCCGCGGGCATCGCCCCTCACCGGTTCTTCCCCGACATCACCCTGGAGCACTGGCATCAGGTGATCAATGTGAACCTCACCGGCACCTTCAACTGCATCCAGGCCTCGCTGGCGGACATGGTGGCGGGCAAGTGGGGACGGGTGGTCACGGTCGCCTCCTTCGCCGGCCAGGCCGGGGCGCCGAAGATGGCCGACTATTCGGCGGCCAAGGGCGGGGTGATCTCGCTCACCCGGGCGCTGGCCAAGGAGCTGGCCGCCCAGGGCATCACCGTCAACTCGATCTCGCCGGG
>Ga0075367_10000927_pt1 | contig 11877 bp, 12 predicted proteins | sample EndMethybrTD3032_FD_71399 | JGI IMG/M metagenome (GOLD analysis project Ga0075367, IMG submission 71399) | Populus endosphere microbial communities from Tennessee, USA - Endosphere MetaG P. TD hybrid TD303-2 | ecosystem: Host-associated > Plants > Roots > Endosphere | place: USA: Tennessee... | reverse complement strand
TGCTGGGCGGGGCTGAGCTGGGCGTAGAAGCGCTTGATGGCGTCGGCCTTCCTGGCGAAGCCGGCCTGGCGTTCGGCCATCCGCGCCTGCATCCGGTCGATCCGCTCGGGCGTGGTCATCTTCTCGCGCTCGCCGCGCTCGGCCCGCATCTCGTCCATCTTGCCCGGATCGGGCTGCAGGGCGGCGATCAGGGCGCGCAGGGCGGGCTCCTGGTCGGGGCGAAGCTGCAGCAGGGCGCGCAGGTGCTCGGCGTGGCGCTGGGCCATCTGCGCCGGATCGGGGCGTGACCAGCCGTGGCCTTCGGCGGGCATGGGGGGCGCGGGCTGGGCGAAGCTCGCGCCCACGCCGGCCGCGGCCGCCACCGCAAGGGCGCCCGCAAGCGCCAGGGAGGGGAGTTTCATTCGATGATGTTCCTTCTTGTCGTCCCTCGTCTTCAGCTTCAACGCGGGGAGAAGGTCGTTCCGTCGCCGGCTCAGGACAGGGCGTTGCGGCAGGCCGCGGCCATGGCGATGGGCCCAAGCGCCACCGCCGCGGCGGCGTAGGCGGCCAGCAGGGCGAGGCCCCCGCCCCAGGGCAGACCCGAGGCCAGGGCGTCCAGCGCCCCGCCGCCGAAGATCACCGGCGGGGCGAACAGCGGCAGCACGATCACGGCGGTCAGCAGGCCGCCCCGCCGCGCGCCAAGGCTCAGCGCCGCGCCGATCCCGCCGACGAAGGCGAAGGCCAGGCCGCCCAGCAGGGCGCAGGCCAGCATCAGGGGCGCCAGCTCGGGCCGGGCGCCCAGCGCCACCGCCGCGATCGGCGCGGCCAGCGCCAGGGGCGCGCCGGCCGCCAGCCACTGACCCAGGCATTTGACGGCGCAGGCCAGCTCCAAGGGGACCGGGGAGAGCGCCAGGAGGTCCAGCGCGCCGTCCTCGAAGTCGCGCTCGAACAGGCGCTCGAGGGAGAGCAGGGAGGCCAGGGCCAGGGCGACCCAGGCGACCCCGCTCGCCACGGCGGCGAGGCGCCCGGGCTCGGGGCCCGTCGCCAGCGGGATCAGGGTGGCGGCGCCGGCGTAGAAGCCCACGGCCACCAGCGGCCCGCCGCCGCGGCCCCAGGCGAGCGCCGTCTCGCGGCCGATCAGGGCGAGGAGGCGGCTCACGCCAGCTCCAGCGCCTTCGTCGCGCCGGGCAGGGGATCGTGGACGGCGGCCAGCACCAGCCCGCCCATGGCCAGGTGCGCGGCCATGATCTCGGCGAAGCGGGCGCGCCAGCGGGCGTCGAGCGGGGCCAGCGGCTCGTCCAGCAGCCAGAAGGGACGCGGCGCGGCCAGCAGCCGGGCCAGCGCCAGCCGCCGCCGCTGGCCCGCCGACAGCCGCCGCACCTCAAGGTCCAGCAGGGAGCCAAGCTCCAGCCGGGCGGCCGCCTGCTCGAGCCCGGCGGCGCCCGCCCCGCACCAGCGGCTCCAGAAGCCGAGCTCCTCGCGCGCGGTGCGGGCGGGCTTGAGCCCGTCGGCGTGGCCCTGGAAGTGCAGGCCTTCCGCACGCGCCGACGCGGGGTCGATCCCGCCAAAGTCGACGCTCCCCGCCTCCAGGCGCGCCAGGCCGGCGACGGCGCGCAGCAGGCTGGTCTTGCCCGCCCCGTTGGCGCCGGTGAGGGCGCAGGCCTCGCCCGCCGCCAGGCTCAGCGAGACCCCCTCGAACAGCAGCCGTCCGCCCCGGCGGATCGCCACCCGATCCAGCGTCAGGCGCCGCGGCGGGAGGAAAGCTTGGCCGCCGTTCATCCTGTGGTTCCGCTTCCGAAGCTGGGCGCATGGACGGGCCGGGCCGTGGGGGCTATGAAGCGGCCGGCCGCCGACGCCCCGGGGGACGTACGCCGCGCGGGGACGGACCCTGTGAGTCCGCCTCTAAAAGCGCGCGATCCCCGCTGGCGTCGTGGAGCGGCTGGGAACAGAGAGAGGATCTCCCACAATGGCGTCCATGGACAGCCTGAAGACCCGCCGCGAGCTCGTGGTGGGCGATAAGACCTACGCTTACTACAGCCTCAGCGCCGCGGAGGAAGCTGGACTTTCGGGCGTCTCGCGCCTTCCGGTCTCGATGAAGGTGCTGCTGGAGAACCTGCTGCGCAACGAGGACGGCGACTCCGTCGGCCCCGACGACCTCAAGGCCATCGCCGCCTGGCTCGAAAACCGGGGCGCGGTCGAACACGAGATCAGCTTCCGCCCGGCGCGGGTTCTGATGCAGGACTTCACCGGCGTGCCGGCCGTCGTCGACCTGGCGGCCATGCGCGACGCCATGACCAAGCTCGGCGCCAACCCCGAGAAGATCAACCCGCTGAACCCGGTCGACCTGGTGATCGACCACTCGGTGATGATCGACTACTTCGGCACCGCCAAGGCCTTCGGCCAGAACGTCGAGCGCGAGTACGAGCGCAACATCGAGCGCTACAACTTCCTGCGCTGGGGCTCCTCGGCCTTCAACAACTTCCGCGTCGTGCCGCCTGGCACCGGCATCTGCCACCAGGTGAACCTCGAGTACCTGGCCAAGACCGTGTGGACCAACGCCGACGAGAGCGGCGCCACCGTCGCCTATCCGGACACGGTGGTGGGCACCGACTCCCACACCACCATGATCAACGGCCTGGCGGTGCTGGGCTGGGGCGTGGGCGGCATCGAGGCCGAGGCGGCCATGCTGGGCCAGCCGATCCCCATGCTGATCCCCGAGGTCATCGGCTTCCGCCTGGACGGCGCCCTGCCGGAAGGGGCGACCGCCACCGACCTGGTGCTCACCGTCACCCAGATGCTGCGCAAGCGCGGCGTGGTCGGCAAGTTCGTCGAGTTCTACGGCTCGGGGCTGGCCAACCTGACGCTGGAAGACCAGGCGACGATCGCCAACATGGCGCCCGAGTACGGCGCCACCTGTGGCTTCTTCCCGGTGACCCGCGCCACCATCGACTTCCTGACGGCCACCGGCCGGGAGCCTGACCGCGTCGCCCTCGTCGAGGCCTACGCCAAGGCGCAGGGCATGTGGCGCGAGCCCACCGATCCGGAAGCGGTGTTCACCGACACCCTGGAGCTGGACCTCGCCTCGGTCCTGCCGTCCATGGCCGGCCCCAAGCGTCCGCAGGACCGGGTGGTGCTGACCGACGCGGCCTCGGAGTTCGCCACCGCCCTGGCCGGCGACTTCGGCAAGCCCGACGCCAGGCAGGAGCGCTTCAAGGTCGAGGGCGAGAACTTCGACCTGGGCCATGGCGACGTGGTCATCGCCGCCATCACCTCCTGCACCAACACCTCCAACCCCGGCGTCCTGATCGCCGCGGGCCTGGTCGCCAAGAAGGCGGTGGAGAAGGGGCTGCAGGTCAAGCCGTGGGTGAAGACCTCGCTGGCTCCCGGCAGCCAGGTGGTCACCGACTACCTCAAGGCCGCGGGCCTCACCAAGTCGCTGGACGCCCTGGGCTTCAACCTGGTGGGCTATGGCTGCACCACCTGCATCGGCAACTCCGGCCCGCTTCCCGAGCCGGTGTCCGAGTCGATCCAGAAGAACGACCTGGTGGCGGTTTCGGTGCTTTCGGGCAACCGCAACTTCGAAGGCCGGGTGAACCCCGACGTGCGGGCCAACTACCTGGCCAGCCCGCCGCTGGTGGTGGCCTACGCCCTGGCCGGCTCGATGCTGATGGACATCGCCAACGAGCCGCTGGGCGAGGGCAAGGACGGCAAGCCCGTCTACCTGCGCGACATCTGGCCGACCAACGCCGAGGTCGCCGAGCTGCAGCGCAAGCACGTCACCAACAAGATGTTCTCCACCCGCTACGCCGACGTCTTCAAGGGCGACAAGAACTGGCAGGGCATCAAGGTCCAGGGCGGCCAGACCTACACCTGGAACCCCGCCTCCACCTACGTCCAGAACCCGCCCTACTTCGAGGGCATGGAGATGGAGCCGGCCCCGGTCACCGACATCGTCGAGGCCCGCGTGCTGGGGGTGTTCGGCGATTCGATCACCACCGACCACATCTCGCCCGCCGGCTCGATCAAGACCACCTCGCCGGCCGGCCAGTACCTGATCAGCCACCAGGTGCCGCCCAGCGAGTTCAACGGCTACGGCGCGCGGCGCGGCAACCACGAGGTGATGATGCGGGGCACCTTCGCCAACATCCGCATCCGCAACCGCATCACCCCCGACATCGAAGGCGGGGTGACCAAGCACTTCCCCTCGGGCGATGTCATGTCGATCTATGACGCGGCCATGCGCTACCAGTCCGAGGGCCGCCCGCTGGTGGTCTTCGCCGGCAAGGAATACGGCACCGGCTCCTCGCGCGACTGGGCGGCCAAGGGCACCAAGCTCCTGGGCGTCCGCGCCGTGGTGGCCGAGAGCTTCGAGCGCATCCACCGCTCGAACCTGGTGGGCATGGGCGTGCTGCCCCTGCAGTTCACCCAGGAAGGCTGGCACAAGCTGGGCCTCACCGGCGAGGAGATCGTCACGATCCGCGGCCTCACCGAGCTGGCCCCGCGCAAGCAGCTCATCGTCGAGATGTACCGCCCGAGCGATGGCCGCATCGCTCGCTTCCCGGTCCGCTGCCGGATCGATACCCCCACCGAGCTCGAGTACTTCAAGAACGGCGGGGTGCTGAACTACGTGCTGCGCAACCTGGCGCGGTAGGAAAACGCTCCTCTCCCCCCGCGAAGCGGAGAGGGAGAGGGTGGGGAGAGGGCGGCTCGGCCTCTCCCCATCGGGGCCTCCCATCCATGATCTTCGACTGTCGGGGACAGCCGCGGAGTCGCGGCGCGGGCGTCGTCGCCTGCGCCGCCCTCTCCCAACCCTCTCCCTCTCTCGCTGCGCTCGGGGGAGAGGCGACGTCTCGCTCGCGCCTCTCACATCTTGTTGTGATTTACACCCGCGGGAACTGCGCTTAAGCCTCGGGCCGATGCGGAAGGGCGCGCTCTTCAGTCTGATCTTGCTCGCCCTGCCGGCGGCCGCCGTGGCGAGGCCGCCCGTGGTGGTGGAGCTCTATACGGCGCAGGGCTGCGCCTCCTGCGGCGAGGCCAACACCTACGCCGCCAAGCTGGCCGACAAGCCCGGCGTCCTGATGCTGACCTTCCCGGTGGACTACTGGGACTACCTGGGCTGGCCGGACACCTTCGCCAAGCCCGAGTACGCCGAGCGGCAGAAGGCCTATGTGGCCAAGCTTTCGCTGCGCGAGCCCTACACCCCGCAGATGATCGTCGACGGCAGAGCCGAGGCGCCGGGGCTCAAGCCCGAGCGCGTCGAGAAGCTGGTGCGCGAGGCCCAGCGCGCGCCCCGCGATCCGCCCCAGGTCCGCTTCGTGGGCGACCACCGCGTCGACGTCGGCTCGGGGCGCTCCCCCGCCGGCGGCGCCGAGGTCTGGCTCCTGCGCTACGATCCCAGGGCCCAGGAGGTGGTGGTCAAGAGCGGCGACAACCGCGGCCGCACCGTGGTGGAGAAGAACGTCGTGCGCGAGATGGTCAAGCTGGGCCGCTGGCGCGGACGGCCCAGCGCCTATCGCCTGCCGGAGGCCTCCGACGAGGAGCTGGCCACCGTGGTGCTGGTGCAGGGCGCCCGCGGCGGTCGCGTTCTGGCGGTCGGGCGGCCCAAGGCGCGCTGAACCGGTCTTCGCCGGACGGTATCCCAAAACGACAAGAGCCCGCGCGGCTGGAGAGGCCCGCGCGAGCTCAAGTTGGGGGGGATCCGTGTGTCGGCTGGCCAGCCTTAGACCCAGGGGGGCTGGGGGGGCTGTTCAGGATCCGGGGCCATCAGGTCTGACCAACCGACTATGACCTTAAACACCCCGCATCTGGCGGGCAGGGGACCGAAATAAGGTCATTTCGCGGCGCAGCTCGCCCGCGCGGGCCGTCGGCGCCTCGCTCTCGCCATCGGGCGAGATTCGGGGTTAGGCTCAACGGCGATGGCTTTCGACCCGTCCTACGCGGCGCCCGGCGGGGCGCGGACCTTCTTCGAGCGGCGGGAGCTGGAGCGCCTGCTTCGCCTCTACGGGCGGATGGTGGCGCAGGGCGAATGGCGCGACTACGCCATCGACGGCCTTTCCGACGCCGCCATCTTCTCGGTCTTCCGCCGCACCTCCGAGGCGCCCCTCTATCGCATCGAAAAGCGCCCCGCGCTCGCCAAGCGGCAGGGCGCCTGGGCGGTGATCGGCCAGGGCGGGGTGGTGCTTCGGCGCGGCCACGACCTGGAGACGGTCCTGCGCCTCTTCGACCGCGGCCGGTTCAAGGTGGTGGATTAGCCTCCTCTCCCCGGAGCGAAGCGACAGAGGGAGAGGGTAGGGAGAGGGCGGCTCGGCCTCTGTTCCTACAAAAGCGACCGGCGAGACGCGCGACCGGGGCACCCTCACCGTCCGGGGCGACGTCAGCGCCGCCCTCTCCCAACCCTCTCCCTCTCTCGCTTCGCTCGGGGGAGAGGAGGCGACAAAACAAAAAGCCCCGGCGGTTTCCCGCCGGGGCTTCTGTTTTGCGAGCCTGTCTGCGGCCTAGCGGCGGTTGCCGGTGAACTGCAGCAGGAATTGGAACAGGTTGATGAAGTTCAGATAGAGGTTCAGCGCGCCGAAGTTGGTGGCCACCGCCATCGAGTTGGCGTCGCCGCCGAGCTGGTAATAGGTCATCTTCAGGCGCTGGGTGTCGTAGGCGATGAGGCCCGCGAAGATCAGCACGCCCAGCGCGCTGATGATCATGCTGAAGCCCGGCGGATGCCAGAACATCCCCACCAGCGAGGCCAGCACCAGGCCGAACAGCCCCATGATCAGGAAGCTGCCGAACGCGGTCAGGTCCTTCTTGGTGGTGTAGCCCGCCAGGCTGAGCGCGCCGAAGGCCGCCGCCGTGATCAGGAAGGTCAGGGCGACCGAGGAGCCGGTGTAGGCCAGCAGCCAGACGCCGAGCCCTGCGCCGATGGCCGAGACCACCGACCAGTAGATGACGCCGGACGCCCGGGGGCTGGGGTTGCGCATGAACATCGCGCCCAGCAGGACCGCGATGGGGACGAAGCGGATGATGGTCCCCAGCGCCGTGAAGCCGGCCAGGCGGCCGTCGGGCGTGGTGACGTAAAGCAGCTGCGTGACCGGGGCGAAGTCGGCCGTCACCCAGGCCAGAGCTGCGGAAAGAACCAGGCCCAGCGCCATCTTGTTGTAGACGCCGAGCATGAAGCTGCGAAGTCCCGCGTCCACCGACATGTCGGCGCGGGCCGCGGGGACCGTGCGCGCGTAGCCGCGGTTGAAGTCGCTCATCTGAGGCATAGCCCTTGGTTTGGCGTCCCTGTCGGACGCAAGGGAAATATCGTGCGCCGGGAAGGCCGAAGCAAGGCCGCAGAGATTAAGGGGAATTAATGCTGCGGGCGGGCTAGAAAGGCGGGCGATGATCCGCCTCTTCGCCGCCGTGCCGATCCCCCCCGACATCGCCCAGGGCCTGGCCCGCCGCCAGACCGGACTGGCCCGCGCCCGCTGGCGCACCGCCGACCAGCTCCACCTGACGCTGCGCTTCTTCGGCGACGTGCGCGAGGACGTGGCCGCGGACCTCGACGCCGAGCTGGCGGCGATCGGCGGCGGGCCCTTCGAGATCACGCTGGAGAACGTCGGCGCCTTTGGCGAGGGCGGCGACATCGAGGCGGTCTGGGCCGGCGTCGCCGAGAGCGCGGACCTGCGGCGCCTGGCCAAGGCCTGCGAGAGCGCCGCCCGCCGCGCCGGCCTCAAGCCAGAGCCCCGCCACTACCGCCCGCACGTGACGCTGGCCTATCTGAAACACCCCGACCCCGACCGGGTGGCGGCCTGGATCCAGGCCAACAACCTGCTGAAGTCGCCGCCCATCCGCGTGGACCGCTTCGCCCTCTACTCCAGCGTCCTGGCGAGCGGCGGGGCGCAGTACTTTCTGGAGGCGGAGTACGTCTTATAGCTGTCATCCCGGGCAAGGCGCGCAAGCGCCGCAGACCCGGGACCCATGAACACCGGATCAAGGGAAGATAAGGCGTGGCGACCTTCGCCTTCGACCTGAACCATCAGGTGTTCATGGGTTCCGGATCGCCGCTGCGCGGCGTCCGGGATGACACAGTTGGCTTCAGGCCTTGACGGCGTAGTCCTTGAGCACGCCCAGGGGGACGATCGCCAGGGTCTCCTCGTGGGTGGCTTCCAGCACCAGTTGCGGCGCGGCGCCGGCGTCCAGCGCCTCCTTCCAGCGCGGCGCGCAGAGGCACCAGCGGTCGCCGGGCCTAAGACCCGGAAAGCCGAACTCGGGCCTTGGCGTGGAGAGGTCGTTCCCCGCCGCCTTGGAGAAGGCCAGGAAGTCGGCCGTCATCACCGCGCAGACGGTGTGCATGCCGGTGTCCTCGTGGCTGGTCTCGCAGCAGCCGTTGCGAAAGAAGCCGGTCACCGGCCGCGTCGAGCAGGGCGCGAGCTCCTGGCCCAGGACGTTCTTCGCCTTCGGGTCGTAGCGTGGGGTGGTCATGGCGCTATCCTAGCCCTTAAGAGGGGCGCTTCGCCACGCGCCTAAAGGATTACGGGCCCCATGACCATCCGTCCCCGCCGCACCGCCCTCTACATGCCCGCCGGCAATGCGCGGGCGGTGGAGAAGGCCAAGAGCCTGCCCTGCGACGTGGTGATCCTCGACCTGGAGGACGCCGTCGCGCCGGACGCCAAGGAGGAGGCCCGCGGCCTTGCCGTGGAGGCCGTCCGCGCCGGCGGCTTTGGCAAGCGCGAGGTGGTGATCCGCGCCAACGCCCGCGACACGCCCTGGGGCGCCGCCGACCTCGCCGCCGCCGGCGCCAGCGGCGCCCATGCGGTGCTGGTTCCCAAGGTCTCCACCGCCGAGGACCTGGCCTATTACGCCGCCGCCCTGCCGCCAAGCGTGCGCCTGTGGGCGATGATCGAGACCTGCCAGGCCTTCATGAACCTGCCCTCGCTGTCGGCGGCGGCGAAGGCCGCGCGCAACGACGTCTGGATCCTGGGCCTCAACGACCTGGTGAAGGAGATGCGCTGCCGGCCGGGCAAGGATCGCGCGCCCCTGATCCCCTCCATCACCCAGGCGGTGATCGCCGCCCACGCCAGCGGCGTCGACATCCTGGACGGGGTCTACAACGACATCCCCGACCTCGACGGCCTGGCCGCCGAATGCGCCCAGGGCGTGGAGCTGGGCCTGGACGGCAAGAGCCTGATCCATCCGACCCACCTGCCGGCCACCAACGCCGCCTACACCCCCTCCGAAGAAGCCGTGGCCTGGGGGCGCACCCTGCGGGCCGCCTTCGCCGCGCCGGAGAACGCCGGCAAGGGCGTGCTTCGCGTCGAAGGCCGGATGGTCGAGCTGCTGCACCTGGCCGAGGCCGAACGGGTGCTGGCCATCGCCGCGGCGATCGAAGCGCAGGCTTCCTGATGAAGCGCTCGCGCATCGCGATCCTGGCCTGGCTGCTCACCGGCTGCGCGGCGGCCCAGCCGGCGCTGGGCCCCAAGGTGGACCAGCCGGGCAAGCTGCCCGGCCCCGCCCCCAGCGTCCCGGACCTGGCCTATGACGCGCGCCTGCTCTCCGCCTTCGGCTCGGCGCAGAGCTTCCAGGGCCCGCTGGAGGGGGGCTGGACCCTCTCGGCGCCCAACCAGGGCGATCTCTACGCCTTCCAGCTCACCGACGGCCGTGACGGCCTGGGCGGCGCCTGGCGCGACCTGCGCAAGGGCCGCTCGCCAGACGCCTCAGGCGTGCTCGAGTCGGCCAAGCGTACGCCAGAGGGCCTGACCCTGCGCTTCACCCCGCCGGGCTCGGCGCCCGTCACCCTGCTGGTGCGGCCTGGCCTCAAGGGCGAGCTGCAGGAAGGCGAGAAGCGGACCGCGGCGGTCCTGCGCAAGACCTCGTCCTAGATCCCCAGCGCCTGCCGGGCCGCCGCCAGGGCCAGGGCCTGTTCGTCCGCGCCATAGCGCTGCGGCGCGCCCGAGCCCCAGGGGGCGAGCGGCCAGGCGACATCGTCGCTTCGGCGGCCGGTGACATGGATATGGAGCTGGGGGGTGGTGTTGCCCATCTGGCCGACGTTGAGCTTCTCCACCGGCCGCCCCAGCGCCTGGCCGATGGCCCGCACGGCGCCGCCGGCGGCGATGATCTCTTCCATCAGGACGGCGCGGTCGGCCGGGGAGAGATCCTCCATCTCCCGCACGTCCGCCACGCGCGGGACCAGGGTGAGCCAGGCGAACCGGTGGTCCTCCATCAGCCGGACATGGCAGAGCTGAAGATCGCCGATCGCCGTCGAGACGGCGTCGAAGGCGGGGGCGAGGGCGAAGGGGCTCATGGTCGGCTCTCCGGTTGGGCGCGGCGGCGAGGCTCCTCCAGACCCATGCCGCGATCTAGCACGGCGCGGCGCGGCGCCAAGCGCGGGTGCGCCATTGCGGCCCAGCCGTGCGTGGGATAGGGACCCGCCAACCGCGCCTCGCGGACATCCACTCGAGCACTGGAGCAGCACCCCATGGCCAAGCAGCCTGTCCGCGTCGCGGTGACCGGCGCCGCCGGCAATATCGGCTACGCCATCCTCTTCCGTATCGCGTCCGGCGCCATGCTGGGCCCCGACCAGCCGGTGATCCTGCAACTGCTCGAAATCCCCGCCGAGGGTCCCCAGAAGGCGCTCAAGGGCGTGGCGATGGAGCTGGAGGACTGCGCCTTCCCGCTGCTGCGGGACATGGTGCTGACCGATGACGCCAAGGTCGCCTTCAAGGACGTCAACTGGGCCCTGCTCGTCGGCTCCAAGCCGCGCGGGCCGGGGATGGAGCGCGCGGACCTTTTGAAGGACAACGGCAAGATCTTCATCGCCCAGGGCCAGGCGATCGACGCCGTGGCGGCGGACGATGCGCGCATCGCCGTGGTGGGCAACCCCTGCAACACCAACTGCATGATCGCCGCCAGCCAGGCCAAGCGCCTGCCGGCCGACCGCTTCACCGCCATGGTGCGCCTGGACGAGAACCGCGGCCGCGCCCAGCTGGCGCAGAAGGCCGGCGTCTCGATCAACGAAGTCAGCGACCTGTTCATCTACGGCAACCACTCGCCGACCATGTTCGCCGACTTCACCCACGCCAAGATCGGCGGCAAGCCGGCCGCCCAGGTGATCGGCGACGAGGCCTGGCTGAAGAACGACTACCTGCCGGCCGTCGGCCAGCGCGGCGCGGCCATCATCGCCGCCCGGGGCGTGAGCTCGGCGGCCTCGGCCGCCAACGCGGCCATCGACCACGTCCGCGACCTGGCCACCCCCGGCAAGATCCACTCCGTGGCGGTGAAGAGCGAAGGCCGCTACGGCTTCGACCCGAACGTCTGGGCCGGCATGCCGGTGCGCTCCACCGCGAACGGCTACGATGTCGTCGAAAGCTACCAGATGGACGACTTCGCCAAGTCGAAGATCAAGATCACCAACGACGAACTCGTCTCCGAGCGCGACACGGTGAAGGACATGCTGGGCTGACAGCCCGCAACGCGACCCCGGACGCCGCCCCGCGGCGATCCGGGCGATGCGTCCTCTATTCCCCCGACTCCGCCGCCACGTCCTGCGCCATCTGGTCGAGTTCGGCGGTGCGCTGGGCGTAGACCTGCGCCAGGGCGCGTCGCGAGTGGGCGGCGGCGTCCTCGCGGATCGCCAGCCAATCGCCCTGTTCCTGCCGCAGCGCGCGCGGATCGGCGCCCGAGGCCATGGCGCGGCGCCAGGCCTGGGCCAGCCGACGGTCGGCCGCGGCCAGGCCTGCGTCGCCGCACACCGCCTGCTCGGCGCCGGGCCTGGCCGTGGCGCAGTCGAAACTGGCCCGGATCGCCGGCGCCGGCGCTGGCGCGGGCGCCGCCATGGCCGGGGCCGGAGCCAGGGCTGGCGCGGGTTCAGGCGCCAGGGCGGGGGGCGGCGGCGGCAAGGCTCCGGCGTCCGCCACCGGGGCCTTGGGC
>Ga0075367_10000926_pt1 | contig 11878 bp, 4 predicted proteins | sample EndMethybrTD3032_FD_71399 | JGI IMG/M metagenome (GOLD analysis project Ga0075367, IMG submission 71399) | Populus endosphere microbial communities from Tennessee, USA - Endosphere MetaG P. TD hybrid TD303-2 | ecosystem: Host-associated > Plants > Roots > Endosphere | place: USA: Tennessee... | reverse complement strand
TGGGCGACGGCCTGGCGCATCAATCTGTGGGCGAGGCTGGCCGACGGCGACCACGCCTACGAGATCCTGAAGTTCCTCCTCGGTCCGGAGCGGACGTATCCGAACATGTTCGATGCGCACCCGCCGTTCCAGATCGACGGCAACTTCGGCGGCGCCTCCGCGATCGCCGAGATGCTGCTGCAATGCGACGAAGGGGAGATCCGCCTGCTCCCCGCGCTGCCGCGCGCGTGGCCCGACGGCCGCGTCACGGGCCTGCGGGCCCGCGGAGGATTCGAGGTCGACTTGACCTGGAGGCAGGGTGCGCTCGACCGCGCCGTCATTCGTTCGCTGCTCGGGCGGCCGCTGCGTGTGCGCCGGGGTGAGACGCTGCGGACGTTCGAGACCACACGCGGCTCGACGCTGACGCTGGCCGGCGACACACTTGCGCGCTGACGCGAGGCAGAGAAACGATCCGGAGGCCGGACAGCGGTCATCCGGCCGTGTCAGCTCTGTGAGCGCGGGTCAACCGTCCATTCCCGTTTCGCGGCAGGGGCGGCAAGGGGACCGGCAACCCTCGTCTCTCCCGTGACGTTGCCGAGGATGTCGGTCTCGATGTGATTGACCAGGCTCACAGCGGGGAGCGGCTGCCGCGTCGCCATCGTGAGCACGAGCGTCGCGGGGTCGAAATCGATGTGCGCATCGGCCACCACCGAGTTGGTGTCCCAGCCGTGGAGATGACGCCATGAGGCCAGGTCGACGTACTGCTTCGCGTCGCCTTCGCCGTAGCCTTGAAACCGATCCGGCATCCCCACGTAGACGTTGCCGTCGGCCTGGTTGCCCGGGTTCAGGAACCCGATGGCCGACTTGTCACACTTCGCGACGATGTTGTTCGAGATGACGTGGCCGGTCCCGGTGCCGCTGCCCCTGCGATCGGGCCGCGTGATGGCAAAGACGGCGGCGTTGTCGCAGCGGCCGATCAGGTTCTGCGCGATGATCAGCTTGTCGGTGGCGTTGGCGAAGATGCCCGACCCTGCGCATCCTCGCTGGCCGGGCGTGCCCGGCTCGGCGTTGCGGACGTCCCAGACGACGTTGTTGTCAATCTGGTTGGTTTCGGTGGTCATCTCGATGTGGATGGCGGCGCTCACCGACACGACATCGGCACACACGTTCCGCGTGAGCCGGCAGTTGACATTGCCGACATCGAGCCAGACCGCGTTGGCGTGCCGCATGTGGCGCACGACGTTGCGGCGGAAGAGCAGGTTGCGGGCATTGTGGAACTTGGCCCCCGCCGCCTCCCAGCCGCGCTCGGCGTCGGCCCAGCCGCACCATTCGATGCGGTTGTCTTCGATGAGCACGTTGCTGGTGCCCATGGCGCCGACGCCTTCAACCCCACAGTAACGAATCGTATTGCGGCGCAGGATGTGCGAGGCGCCGGCCTGCGGCGACGCGCCGCTGTTCGCGTCCCGGCCAATCGACACGCCGACGCCGTTCGCCCATTCGATGGTGTTGTCCTCGAGGATCCAGTGGTCGCCGCCGGCACACGAGATCATCCCGAACTGCGGGAACGGATAGGCGTTGGCGGCGTGCTGAAAGGTGAGGCCCTTGACGCGGATGAAGGCGGTGCCGCTCTGCGCCGGCACGAACGCCGCCTGACGCGTGGTTGCTTCGATCACGTGGTCGGCCGGGGTGCCCGACGCCAGACGGATGTGGATGGCGCGGCCCGACGGCTCAACCCAGAACCGCGCATCCGCCGACCCGCCGATCTCCTGCATGATCGGTCCGCCGCGACGGCGCGGCGGCAGTCCGTTTTGCGGCTGGGCCGGCGCCGTGAAGTCGGGCATCGGCTGGAGCCGCGGCGAGGCCAACTCGCGCTGCTGTTCCACCGGCTCCAGCGGCGTGCCGTCGACGAACACCAGTCCGCGCCGGCGGAGAAACGGCCCCATGTCCACCACCCGCGGATCGAGCCACTGCCAGCTGCCCATGATGCTCGGCAAGGCGAACGGCTGGTAGGCGTCGGGAAACATCGCGGCGCTGAATTCATAGCGCCAGGTCGTGACCGGCGGCGCCGCCGGCCCGCCGCGGCCGCCTCCACCCGGACCGCCAAACGGAACGGGTGCCTGCGTCCAGCCGTCCTTCAGGACTTCCGATCCCGTGATGACCACCTTCGCTCCGGGAACGGCTTCGTAGCTGATCATCCGCGACGGCGCCGTCCCACCGCGGGCGGGGCGCACGCACTCCCGATACGTGCCCGCGGCGATCAGCACGCGCTCGCCCGGCTGCAGCACCTCGGCGGCCTTGTTGATGGTCCGGAAGGGGCGGGCCTTCGTCCCCGGCCCATCGTCGGCGGCCTTCGCATCGCGATTGTCCACGTAGTAGGTCTTCGAGAACGTCAGCGGCTCTTCCCACGCGGCGTATGGCGTGCCGTCGGGCAGACGCGAGTCCGCCGGCGCCGCGACGGGGCGCGCGTCCGCGGCGGCCGTCGCGGCCTCGTTCAGGGGCGCGCCGAAGGCGCTGCGGCCGAGGCTCATCACCGCGCCCGCGCCCGCGACGCATTCGAGAAAGCGGCGGCGATCGAGCCGCCGGTCCGGAACTCCGCTCCGCTCTGGTTTCATGTGCGCTCTGTTTCAGACAAGGACACCGTGAGGACACACACCTTAACGCGCCAGGCCGTGCGTGGCAAGCACAGGCTATTGCGCCATACGCAACACGCCGTGCGCCGCGGCTATAATGCCGCGTCGTGCGTACGATGAGATGGCTGCTCGCGCTCGCCGTGGTCTCCGCCGGATGGCTGGACTCGCCGCGGAGCCGGACCGCTGCTCAGGGGCCGGCCGGCGTCGCCATCCTCCAGGTCGACACGGATCGCCGGATCGGCACGATCGATCGGAACGTCTACGGCCAGTTCCTCGAACACATCAATCACTCGGTCGAGGATGGCCTCTTCGCCGAGCAGATCCGCGGGGCCGGCTTCGAAGGGAGCGACTTCGAGACGTACTGGACGGCCTTCGGGCCGCCCGACGCCGTGCGCGTCGTCGACGCTCCGTTCGAGCGGGGGACGAAGAGCGTGCGGCTGACCGCCGGCGGTCAGCCGTCGGGCATCAGGCAGCGGCGGGTCTTCCTGGAGTCCGGTCAGAGCTACGACGGATCGCTCTTCATCAAGATCGAGGCGGGTGCGCCACGGCTGTCGTTGCGCGTGCTCGGGGCGGCCGGCAACGTCCTGGCGGAGCGTCCACTGCCGGCCCGTGGGACCGCGTGGGCGGAAGCGCCGTTCGCGTTCACGAGCCCGCGCACCGACCGCGACGCGATCGTCGAGATTGCCGCCGCCGGACGCGGCGTTGCCCTCGTCGACTTCGTCTCGCTGGCGCGCGCCGACGTGCGCAAGAGCGGCATGCTGCGACCGGACCTTCTCGCGTCGCTGCGCGGTCTGGCCCCCACGTTCATCCGGTGGCCCGGCGGCTCGTTCGCCTCGACCTACAAGTGGCAGGACGGCATCGGCCCGTTCGCGTCGCGCGTCTACCACCCGAACGAGATGTGGGGCGGCTACTCCGATTACTACGGCTTCGGGACCGATGAATTCCTCGAGCTCACGCGTCAGCTCGGCGCCGACCCCCTGATCGTCCTGGCGGCGCCGGACGAGCGTCCGGCCTCGGTCGAGTCCGCGATGAACTGGGTGCGCTACCTCAACGATCCGGCGACCACGACGTGGGGGCAGATGCGCGCGCGCAACGGCCATCCCGAGCCGTACCGCGTCCGCTACTTCCAGATCGACAACGAGCCGATGAACAACGGCTTCACGCCGGAGCGCTACGCCGCGATCGTCAATCTCTACGGACGCCGGTTGCGGCAGATTGCGCCCGACGCGGTCATCGTCGCCTGCGGCCAGAAGCGGTCGAACGACATGGCGTGGAGCGAGAAGGTCATCGATCTGGCCGGGGACAATTTCGACGTGCTCGGCGTCCACAACTACGAGTACGAGAGCGATCTGTACGAGTCCGGCGTGCGGCGCATCGGCGGCTACCTGGTGAAGCTGCGTGACTACGTGCGCGCGTCGGCGCACCCCAGGATCAGGCTCGCGGTCCTCGAATGGAACCTGAGCCGCACCTACGACTGGCGCGCCGGCCTGCACGCCGCCGGCAGTCTGATCCTCTACGAATCGCTCACGCCGGAACTGACGATGACGGCGCCGGCCCTGCTGATGCGGAACACGACCGACGACCCGACGTGGACGGCGTTCGTCTATCACGATCACGTGTCGTGGTTTCCGGGCGGCGGCTACGTGGTCGAGAAGCTGTTCCGCGAGCATTTCGCCGAGACGTATCTGGCGTCCTCGTCGGGGACGTTCCGCGACATCGACACGCGAACGACGTTCTTCAGCGACATTTCGCAGATGAAGCCGGAACGCTGGCAGCCGGGAACGGTGGACGCCATCGCCACGGCGTCGGCCGACGGGCGGCGCATCGTGATCAAGGCCGTGAATTACGAGGGCCGCGCGAACACGCTGCTGGTCCATCTGCAGGGCTCGCGCGTCCCGGCAGGCGCGACGGTCACGGTCTACACGATCACCGCCGGTCTGCACGACACTGCGTCGCTCGAACGGCCCGACCGGATCAAGCCGACGCAGCGGTCCATCGACTTCCGTCCCGACCTGACGATGGATCTCGAGCCCTATTCGGTCGCCGTCGTGGAGATCTCGGCGAGATAGCAGAACCGGCGCATGCGAATGGAGACGACGATGAAGAGAGTATTCCTGCTGGCGGTCGCCTTGACGCTCGGCGTGACGTTTCCGCGCGCGGCGGCGCCGGTCATCACGATCGACGCATCCACACCGGCCGGCAAGGTCAGTCCGCTTCTCTACGGGCTGATGACGGAAGAGATCAACCACGCCTACGACGGCGGACTGTATGCCGAGCTCATACAGAATCGCGCGTTTCTCGACAATGCGGCGTCGCCCGCGCACTGGTCGGCGGTCCACGGCGACGGCTCGGCGGCCGCCATCGCGCTCGACCCGGGGCAACCGCTCAACGCCACGATTGCCACGAGTCTGCGCGTCGACGTGACGCAGGCTTCGAGCGGCCGTGCCGCGGGCGCCGCCAATGACGGCTACTGGGGCATTCCGGTCAAGCCCAATACGCGCTACCGCGCGTCCTTCTTCGCGAAGGCCGCATCTGGCATGGCCGGACCGATCACCGCCGCCATCGAGAGTGAGGACGGCAAGACGACATACGCCAGCGCACGGGTCTCCGGGCTGACGCAGGCGTGGAAGCCGTTCGACGTCGCGCTGTCGACCTCCGGCGTGGCTCCTACGGCGAAAGCGCGCTTCGCGCTGACCGTCGATCGGCCTGGAACGTTCTGGCTCAGCCTGGTCTCGCTGTTCCCGCCGACGTACAAGAACCAGCCGAACGGCTTCCGGCCCGACCTGCTGCAGATGCTGATCGACATGAAGCCGAAGTTCCTGCGGTTCCCCGGAGGCAACTACCTCGAAGGCGATCAGATTGCCGACCGCTTCGAGTGGAAGAAGACGCTCGGGCCGCTGTCGGATCGCCCCGGTCACATGGCGCCCTGGAGCTATCGATCGAGCGACGGTCTCGGTCTCTACGAGTTCCTGCTCTGGGCCGAGCACATGAACGCCGAGCCGATTCTCGCGGTGTACGCGGGGTACTCGCTGAAGGGCGCGTACGTGAAGCCGGGCCCCGATCTCGAGCCCTACGTCCAGGATGCGCTCGACGAGATCGAGTACGTGACGGGACCGGCCTCGTCCAGATGGGGAGCCCTGCGTGCGAAGGCGGGCCATCCGGCGCCGTTCACGCTGACCTACGTCGAAGTGGGCAACGAGGACTTCTTCGATCGCTCCGGCTCGTACGATCAGCGGTTCGTGCAGTTCAACGCGGCGATCAAGGCCCGCTACCCGCACATCCAGGTCATCTCCACCGTCGGGTTCGAACACCCGGAGAGTCAGCGCGTCCGCAGCGTCACCCCCGACGTCGTCGACGAGCACTACTACAAGACGGTCGAGGGATTCCTCAAGGCGGCCCGCGGGCAGTACGACAAGTACGACCGCAAGGGACCGAAAGTCTTCGTCGGCGAGTGGGGCGCCTACGAAACACCGTTCGAGCCGTGGAACCCGCGATCGCGCGGCGAGGCGCCGACGCCCAACATGCGGGCGGCGATTGGCGACGCGGCCTGGATGACCGAGATGGAGCGGAACTCCGATCTGGTCATCATGCACGGCTACGCGCCGCTGCTCGTCAACGTCAGCCCCGGGGCGCGGCAGTGGCGGCCCAACCTGATCGGCTACGACGCGCTGCGGGTGTACGGATCGCCGAGCTATCACGCGATCAAGCTGTTCGCCACGCATCTCGGCGACGAAATCCTGACGGCGCGCGCCGCCGATACCGACGTGCTGGTGTCGGTCACGCGCGACAGCCGGTCGCGGCGGATGTTCGTGAAGCTCGTGAACCCGGGCAGCGCCGCCGCACCCGTGCAGCTGGACGTCAGCGGCGCCGCGCTGCGGCCGACCGGTACCGCGCTCGTCCTCGCGGGCGATCCGCAGGAGACGAACTCCATCGAGGCGCCCGAGCGCGTGGCGCCGAAGCAGTCTCGGGTCACCGGCATCACATCCGGATTCACCTACACCGTGCCGCCGAACGGCATCGTCGTGCTGACGCTCGAGACACGCTGAAGGGGGGTTCGCGGACCATCCTGTTGGATCGCACTGCACGGAATTTCGGATCGCCGTGCGAACCGGGCGGTTTCTGATCCGACTTTCCGGTGCCGCTGGCGGCATTTCCGTATGAGTTTTGGTGTTGTCTCGCATGCCCGTTCGGTGCTAACGTCCGCGACATCCGGCAGGGCGTCAGGTGCAACAGTCGTTGCTCAATCCGCAACGACCCGCACGCGCGCGTTCGGTCGGTTGTTTGACTCGCGTTCAGCGGACCGTGCTCGAGGGGGGAGCGCGCCAGCCGGCCCGGGACTTCCGGTGTACCCGAGGCGGCGCGGCGACGCATAGGGAGGGAGCGCATGAGTACAAGGAAGTGGTTGCGGTTGTGGGTCCTCGCGGCGATGAGCCTCGTGGCCACGGCCGCCGCGGCGTCGGCGCAGATCACGACCGGGAACATCACGGGGACGGTGAAGGACGGACAGGGGGCGGTCGTGCCTGGCGCGACGGTCACGCTGATCGACGAAGCCCGGGGCACGAAGCTCGCGCCCGCGGTGACCGATGAGACCGGAACGTACGTCTTCCCCAACGTCACGGCCGCGACCTATACGGTCGAAGTGGCGCTCAGCGGGTTCAAGACGTCCCAGCGCAAGGGCGTGCCGGTGAGCGGCGGCGACCGCGTGTCGGTTCCGGCGATCGTCCTCGAAGTGGGCGGGCAGACCGAGAACGTCGTCGTCCTCGCCGAGGCCCCGCTCGTGCAGGCGCAGAGCGGCGAGCGATCGTTCGCGGTCACGACCGAGCAGGTCGAGAACCTCCCGATCAACCACGGCAACTTCACCAGCCTCGTGCAGCTGGCCCCCGGCGTGCGGGAGAGCACGAACGGCAACGACGGCGGCGGCCTGCGCCAGGGCGGCATCAGCCAGAACAACATCATGATGGACGGCATCTCGGCCATGGACACGGGCAACAACGGCCAGATGATCAACATGAACATCGAGTCCATCGCCGAGGTGAAGATCCTCACACAGGGCTATCAGGCGGAGTTCGGCCGGTCGAGCGGCCTGCAGATCACGGCCGTGTCGAAGAGCGGCACCAATCGCTTCCGCGGCTCCGCCTACGAGCTCTGGCAGAATTCCGACTGGAACTCGATCCGCACGCTCAACAAGCTGAACGGGGATCCCAAGCCGAACGCCAAGTCGAAGACCCTCGGCTATTCGATCGGCGGTCCGATCGGCAAGCCCGGCGGCAACAACAAGCTGTTCTTCTTCTACAGCCACGAGTACGTCCCGACGAGCAACCCGATCAACAACGGCAACCCGGTCCGATACCGCGTGCCGACCGCGGCGGAGCGGGCGGGCGATTTCTCCCAGACGCTCGACAACAACGGCGCGCTGTACAACTTCATCAAGGATCCCTCGCTCGCCGGGGCCTGCAACGCGACCGACCAGACGGCCTGCTTCCGCGACGGCGGCGTGGTCGGCAAGATCCCCCAGAGCGCGCTGTGGTCGACCGGGCTGGCGATCCTGAACCGTTACCCCATGCCCAACCGGACGCAGACGTCGGGCAGCAACTACAACTACGAGCTTGGCGGCGCCGGCGGTGATCCGCTGCCGATCGTCGATCAGCTGCGGCAGCAGCCGGCCATCCGCGTCGACTACCAGCTCAACGCCAAGACGCGCATCAGCGGGACCTACGGCGGCGATCGGCAGCGCGCCCTGACGACGCCCGGCAACATTCCGGGATTCACCGACGTGCTCTTCCCGTACCCGTTCATCACCAAGTACTCGGTGACGGCCAACTACATGCTGAACAACTCGACGTTCCTCGAAGGGACGTACGGGTTCATCCGCAACGAGCTGACCGGCGGTAACGAGAACGGCATCCTGATGAACGAGTCGGCGAATCGCCTCAACGGCCTCGCGACCTTCCCGCTGCTGTATCCCGACGCGGGCATCGTCCCGCAGGACTCGTACGCCTACGAAGTCCTGCAGGACGTCAAGCCGCCGTTCTGGGACGGCACGCGGATGAACCTGCCGCCGACCTTCTCGTGGGGCGGCCGCATCGGCGCCGCGCCGCAGAACCAGCGCTATCCGGGCTGGCTGAACATCAACCGGACGCAGGACTTCGCGATCAGCATCACCAAGATCGCCGGCCGGCACACGATGAAGGCGGGGTTCTACAACAACCACAGCTTCAAGGCGCAGAACGTCGGCGGCACCGGGTTCCAGGGCGCCGTGCAGTTCGACAACAACACGAACAACACGCTCGACACCTCGTTCGGCTACGCCAACGCCGCGGTCGGCGTGTTCAACCAGTACACGCAGTCCTCGAAGTTCGTCGAGGGCAGCATGCTCTATAACAACACCGAGGGATACGTCCAGGACAACTGGAAGGTCAACTCGCGTCTGACGCTCGATGTCGGCGTGCGCCTCACGCGGCAGCAGCCGCAGTACGACCAGTTCCAGCAGATGTCGAACTTCTTCCCCGATCTGTGGTCGCCGGGACAGGCGCCGGTGCTCTACGTGGCCGGCTGCAGCAACGGCGCCACTGTCTGCCAGGGCAATACCAAGAACGCCATGAATCCGCTGACGGGGCAGATCCTGGTGTTGCCCGGCGCCGCCAACAGCCAGGCGGCCATCGGCACGCCCGTTCCGGGCGTGGGCAATCCGCTGAACGGCATCCGCCAAGCGGGCGACGGCATCTCGAAGTACGGCTACACCTGGCCGAACCTCGTCTTCGGACCGCGCTTCGGCGCCGCGTATGACATGACTGGCCGGCAGGATCTCATCCTGCGCGGGGGCGGCGGAATCTTCTACGACCGGCCCGACGGCAACACGGTGTTCTCGATTCCCGGCAACCCGCCGATTGCAACCTCGGTCGATCTGCGGACGGGCCTGTTCCAGAACCTGAACCCGGGTGCGAGCTTCCTGCCGGTGCCCGGCATGCAGATCTTCCAGTACGACGCCAAGGTGCCCGCCTCGGCCCAGTGGGAGGTCGGCATCCAGAAGACGCTGCCATGGGCGTCCATGGTGGACGTGTCGTACGTGGGCAACCACGGCTACGATCGGCTCAGCAACACGCAGAACCAGACGCCGGTGAATCTGAACGCGATCGACATCGGCGCGGCGTATCTGCCGCAGAACCAGGATCCGACGCTCGGTCCGCAGACGGTACCGGGTGCCGGCGCCTACACGCAGACCGCGCTCCTGCGGTCGTTCCGCGGTCTGGGCAACATCCAGCAGCAGACGACCGAGTTCCACGACACCTTCCACTCGATCCAGAGCAACTTCAGCCGCCGCTTCCGGAACGGCTTCATGTTCGGCGTCAATTACACGCTGGGCCTGTCGTTCACCGGCAACGTCGGCCTGACGAAGCGGCTGACGCACAACGCCGACGGCTCGATCAGCGAGCGCGCCGACCAGGCGGCGTATGAAGAGCTGCTCTCGATGCAGAACCTGCAGCGGCATCTGCTGAAGGCGAACTGGGTGTGGAACCTGCCGAAGGTGCCGACCGGCAACGCGGGCATGAAGGCGCTCGGGTATGTCGTCAACGACTGGCAGCTGTCGGGGATCTACACCGGCAGCTCCGGCAACCGGTACGACCTCGGCTTCAGCTACAACTCCGCCGGCGGCAACACCAACCTGACCGGCTCGCCCGACTATGGGGCGCGCATCATCTACAACTCCAAGACCGACGACGGCTGCTCGAGCGACCGGTTCAAGCAGTTCGACACCTCGGTCGTCTCCGGGCCGACCTACGGCAGCACCGGCATGGAGTCGGGCCGCAACGTCCTGATCGGCTGCGCGACGCACCGGACGGACCTGGCGGTGAAGCGCAACTTCAAGCTGGGTGGGAACCGGCAGCTGGAGTTCCGGGTCGACGCGTACAACCTGTTCGACCAGGCCTACGTCAACGGGCGGAACACCAATGTCAACTACAACAGCCCGACGGACCAGACGGTCCGCAACTCGCAGTACTGCAACAGCGGCTCGGGCACGAGCTGTGCGGGCCTGCCGGAAGGGACGCTGGATCCGAACCGCCTGCAGCCCAGGAACGTGGGCTTCGGCGCGGCCAACAGCTGGACGACCAACCTGATCAACGGCAACTACCAGCGCGTCATCCAGATGCAGCTCCGGTTCCAGTTCTAGACGCACTCGCGCGCAATGACGAAAGGCGGGTGGGGGCATCCCACCCGCCTTTCTTTTCAGGACATCCCGACATGACGGACGTCAAGAGGCAGAGTCGAGGCGTGGCCGCGCTGACGGCGATGGCCGCAGCGACGATCGGCGCGCTCGCGCTCACCGCGCAGGTCAAGACCAATGTGCCAGAGGTCGTCGCCGGCGCGAAGCCGGCGATGGTCGAGCGCATCAAGATTCACGGACAGGCACTCGAGGGCAACCTCGAAGGGAACGTCCTCGATCGCGACGCAATCGTCTTCCTCCCTCCGGGCTACAACCAGAACCGCACCCGCCGGTATCCGGTCGTCTACGCCCTGCACGGGTACTCGATCGGGGCGGAGCAGTGGAGCCAGGAGATCCACGTGCCGCAGACGATCGAAGGCGCGTTCGCGAAGGGCGCGCACGAGATGATCGTCGTCCTGCCCGATTCCAAAACGGTGCACAACGGCTCGATGTACTCGAGCTCGGTGACGACGGGCGATTTCGAGCACTACGTCGCGCGCGACGTCGTGTCGTACGTCGACGCGCACTACCGGACGATCGCCACGCGTGAGAGCCGCGGCCTCGTCGGCCACTCGATGGGCGGCTACGGCGCGACGCGCATCGGCATGAAGCACGCCGACGTGTTCGGCAGTCTCTACATCATGAGCCCGTGCTGCCTGTCGCCGCGCGGCGGCGGCGGGCGCGGCGCTCCGGCGCCGAACGCGGCTGCGAACGAAGAGGCGCTGGCCGCGGTGAAGACGCCGGCCGATTCGGCGAAGCTGCCGTTCGGCCTGCGCGCGCAGCTGGCGTCGGCGGCCGCGTGGTCGCCGAACCCGAAGAACCCCCCGCTGTACCTCGATCTGCCGGTCGGCGATCAGGCACCCGCCGTCCTGGCGAAGTGGGCCGCCAACGCGCCGCTGGCGTTCGTCGACCAGTATGTCCTCGAGCTGAAGCGCTATCGGGCCATCGCGATCGACGTCGGCGATCAGGACGGACTACGCGTCGATGCCGGAAAGCTGCACGACGCGCTCGACCGGTACGGCGTCGCCAACACGTTCGAGATCTACCCGGGGACGCACACCAGCGA
>Ga0075367_10000922_pt1 | contig 11884 bp, 12 predicted proteins | sample EndMethybrTD3032_FD_71399 | JGI IMG/M metagenome (GOLD analysis project Ga0075367, IMG submission 71399) | Populus endosphere microbial communities from Tennessee, USA - Endosphere MetaG P. TD hybrid TD303-2 | ecosystem: Host-associated > Plants > Roots > Endosphere | place: USA: Tennessee... | reverse complement strand
GCGGATCGGCCGGCCGGTCGGTTCCGGCGCCCTCCCAGCCTGTGTCGTGCGCGTTCATTCCGCCCCGTCTCCCGATCCGGTCCCACTTCGCTCGAACGCGAACGGTACTCAGACCCGCCCACGAGGCAAGCCCCTGTCCGCGTTGTCCACAGGCAATGCCCGCGGGTTGTCCACAGCGGTTGACACCTTACGGCGCCCGACCCACCATGGAATGCGACGAACCGAACGATCGGTCGGGAGCCGGTTCCGGCAGAGCACAGGTCGAGGGGGCCTCATGGCGACAGCAGCCGCGCACGAGACGTACGGCACCGAGGACGTACGCGACACCGCCGCGTACGAGCGTGCCTTCGACGCCGCCGTGGCCGCCGACGAGCGCATCGAGCCACGGGACTGGATGCCGGATGCCTACCGCGCGACCCTGGTCCGCCAGATGGCACAGCACGCCCATTCGGAGATCATCGGCATGCAGCCGGAGGCCAACTGGATCACACGCGCGCCCTCCCTGCGCCGCAAGGCCATCCTGATGGCCAAGGTCCAGGACGAGGCGGGGCACGGCCTGTACCTCTACAGCGCGGCGGAAACCCTCGGCACCGGCCGCGACGAGCTGCTCGACAAGCTCCACTCCGGCCGCCAGAAGTACTCCTCGATCTTCAACTACCCGACCCTGACCTGGGCGGACGTCGGCGCGATCGGCTGGCTGGTGGACGGCGCCGCGATCACCAACCAGGTCCCGCTGTGCCGCTGCTCCTACGGCCCGTACGCGCGCGCGATGGTCCGTATCTGCAAGGAGGAGTCCTTCCACCAGCGCCAGGGTTACGAGCTGCTGCTGGCCCTCGGCCGCGGCACCCCGGAGCAGCACGCGATGGCGCAGGACGCGGTGGACCGCTGGTGGTGGCCGTCCCTGATGATGTTCGGCCCGCCCGACGACGAGTCGGCGCACTCGGCGCAGTCGATGACCTGGAAGATCAAGCGGCATTCGAACGACGAGCTGCGCCAGCGCTTCGTCGACATCTGCGTCCCCCAGGCCGAGTCTCTCGGCCTCACCCTCCCCGACCCGGACCTGCGGTGGAACGAGGAGCGGCAGCACTACGACTTCGGCCCGATCGACTGGACGGAGTTCAAGGAGGTCCTCAGGGGCAACGGGCCGTGCAACGAACAGCGGCTCACCCAGCGCAGGCAGGCCCACGAGGAGGGCGCCTGGGTGCGGGAGGCGGCCGCGGCCTACGCGGCGAAGCACACCGGCGAGACAGGAGCGACGCGCGCATGACGAACACCGACTGGCCCCTGTGGGAGGTCTTCGTGCGCTCGCGCCGGGGCCTGTCCCACACCCACGCCGGCAGCCTGCACGCGCCGGACGCCGAGTTCGCCCTGCGCAACGCCCGCGACCTGTACACCCGCCGTGGCGAGGGCGTCTCGATCTGGGTCGTCCCCTCGTCCGCGATCACGGCCTCCTCGCCGGACGAGAAGGACCCGTTCTTCGCGCCGGCCGGCGACAAGCCGTACCGGCATCCGACGTTCTACGAGATCCCGGAGGGGGTGAAGCACCTGTGACCGTCGACCTGACCGTGCACACCGCCGCCCTCGCCCTCGGCGACGACGCCCTGGTGCTCTCGCACCGCCTGGGGGAGTGGGCGGGCCACGCACCGGTGCTGGAGGAGGAGGTCGCCCTCGCCAACATCGCGCTGGACCTGCTCGGCCAGGCCCGCGTCCTGCTGTCCATGGTCGGCGACGAGGACGAGCTGGCGTATCTGCGCGAGGAGCGTGCCTTCCGCAACCTCCAGCTGGTGGAGCAGCCCAACGGCGACTTCGCCCACACCATCGCCCGCCAGCTGTACTTCTCCCTCTACCAGCACCTGCTGTACATCGAACTGGCCGCCGGGGACGGCCCGTTCGCGGGCCTCGCCGCGAAGGCGGTCAAGGAGGTCGCCTACCACCGCGACCACGCCGAGCAGTGGACCCTGCGGCTGGGCGACGGCACGGAGGTCGGTCACGAGCGGATGCAGTCGGCGGTGGACGCCCTGTGGCGGTTCACCGGCGAGATGTTCCAGCCGGTGGACGGGCTGGACGTCGACCCGGCGCCGCTGGAGGCGGCCTGGCTCGGGTCCGTCACGGACGTGCTGCGCCGCGCCACCCTGACGGTCCCCGAGGGGTCCCGGACCGGCGCGTGGAGGGCCGGCGCGGGGCGTCAGGGCCTGCACACCGAGTCCTTCGGGCGGATGCTCGCCGAGATGCAGCATCTGCACCGCAGTCACCCGGGGGCGTCATGGTGACGGCCACCGCACTGGAGGCGGAGCTCCTCGACATCGCCGGTTCGGTCCCCGACCCCGAGCTGCCGGTGCTGACCCTGCGGGAGCTCGGCGTCGTGCGTGCGGTGCGGGTGCGCGGGGCCGACTCGGTCGAGGTCGAGCTGACCCCGACGTACACCGGCTGCCCCGCGATAGAGGCGATGTCCCTGGACATAGAGCGGGCCCTGCACGCGCACGGCATGCGCGAGGTCGCGGTCCGTAAGGTGCTGAGGCCGGCCTGGTCGACGGACGACATCACGGCCGAAGGGCGGCGCAAACTGCGGGAGTTCGGGATCGCACCGCCGCGCGTGCGGCGGGACTCCGGGCCGGTGGCGCTGCGACTGGGCCCGACCCGCACGCTCGGGGCGGACGCGGGCGCGGATGCCGCGGCGGAGGCAGACGCAGATCCGGACGGGGGCCCGGGCGTCGGCCCGGAGGCGAGCCCTGCCCTCGACCCCGTTCGCTGCCCCCACTGCGGCTCCCCCGACACCGAGCTGCTCAGCCGTTTCTCCTCGACCGCGTGCAAGGCGCTGCGCCGTTGCCTCGCCTGCCGTGAACCCTTCGACCACTTCAAGGAGTTGTAGATGGCCCGCTTCCACACGCTCCGGGTGGCGGCGGTCGACCGGCTCACCGACGACTCCGTGGCCCTCACCCTCACCGTCCCGCCGGAACTGCGCGAGGAGTACCGGCACGCCCCGGGCCAGCATCTCGCGCTGCGGCGGACGGTCGACGGCACGGAGATGCGGCGCACGTACTCGATCTGCTCCCCTGCGCCCGACGGGGAGGGCCCGCGCACCCTGCGGGTCGGGGTGCGGCTGGTCGAGGGCGGGGCCTTCTCGACATACGCGCTCAAGGAGACCAACGTCGGCGACGGGCTGGAGGTCATGACCCCGGCCGGCCGCTTCACGCTCGACCCGGCGCCGGGGCTGTACGCGGCGGTCGTCGGCGGCAGTGGCATCACCCCGGTGCTGTCGATCGTCTCGACGCTGCTCGCGCGGGAGCCGGGGGCGCGGTTCTGTCTGATCCGCAGCGATCGTACGGCCGCCTCGACGATGTTCCTGGAGGAGGTCGCCGACCTGAAGGACCGCTACCCCGGCCGGCTGCAGCTGGTGACGGTGCTGTCCCGGGAGGAACAGCAGGCGGGACTGCCGTCCGGGCGGCTCGACCAGAAGCGACTGACGGAGCTGCTTCCGGCGCTGCTGCCGGTGGGCCAGGTGGCGGGATGGTTCCTGTGCGGGCCGTTCGGTCTGGTGCAGGGGGCGGAGCGGAGCCTGCGCGGACTCGGCGTCCCGCGCACCCGCATCCACGAGGAGATCTTCCATGTGGACGCCGCACCGCCACCGGCCACCGCGACCGCCCCCGCGCACAGCACGGTCACCGCCCGCCTCGACGGCCGCGGCGGCACCTGGCCGGTGCAGGACGGCGAGTCCCTGCTGGAGACGGTCCTGCGCAACCGCCCCGACGCGCCCTACGCCTGCAAGGGCGGGGTGTGCGGGACGTGCCGGGCGTTCCTGGTCGCGGGCGAGGTGCGCATGGACCGCAACTTCGCGCTGGAGCGGGAGGAGACGGAGGCGGGGTATGTGCTGGCGTGCCAGTCGCATCCGGTGACGGAGAAGGTGGAGCTGGACTTCGACCGCTGAACCGAGAGCACCCTGTTGAACCAGGAGCACCCCGTTCCCTTCTTCTAGAACCTGTTCTATCTTGACGGTCCGTCAGATCAGCGGACCGCCGGAGGGACAGGACCGTGGACTTCACCTTCACCGAGGAGCAGCAGGCGGCGGCCGAGGCGGCGCGCGGGGTGTTCGCCGGGGTCGCGCCGGACACGGTGCCCTCGCCCTCGCTCGTGCCGGGCGCCGTCGCCGACGACTTCGACCGTGCGCTGTGGGCGAGGCTCGCCGAGGCGGACCTGCTGAGCCTGCTGCTGGACGCGGAGTACGGCGGGGCGGGTCTGGACGTCATCGCGCTGTGCCTGGTGCTGCGGGAGTCGGCGAAGGTCCTGGCGCGGGTGCCGTTGCTGGAGAGCAGCGCGGCGATGGCGGCCGTACAGGGTTATGGCGGCCAGGAGTTGAGGTCAGCGCTGCTGGAGCGGGCGGGGCGCGGGGAGCTGGTGCTCACCGTCGCCGCGAACGGCCGCAGTGGCCACGACGGGGCCGAACTCGCGGTGACCGCGCGGCGGGACGGGGAGGACTGGCTGCTGGACGGGGTGCAGACCGCGGTGCCGTGGGCGCACAACGCCGACTTCGTCCTCGTACCCGCCCGGTCGGCGTCGGACCGGACGCTCCTCGCCGTGGTCCCCCGCGTCCACGAGGGTGTGGTGCTCGCCGAGCAGATCTCCACCACCGGCGAGCGGCTCGGCGAGCTGCGGCTGGAGTCCGCGCGGATCGCGGCCGGCGAGGTCGTCGAAGCGGACGGGGCATGGGAGTGGCTGCGGGGGCTGCTGGCCACCGGGACGTGTGCGCTGGCCCTCGGGCTGGGTGAGCGGGTCCTCGGGATGACCAGTGAGTACGCGGGCAAGCGGGAGCAGTTCGGGTATCCGATCGCCACGTTCCAGGCGGTGGCCGTGCAGGCCGCCGACCGGTACATCGACCTGCGGGCGATGGAGGCCACGCTGTGGCAGGCGGCGTGGCGGCTCGCCTCGGGGGCGCCCGGCGCTCTGCCCGCCTCCGGGGATGTCGCGGTCGCCAAGATCTGGGCGTCGGAGGGGGTACGGCGGGTCGTGCAGACGGCACAGCATCTGCACGGCGGGTTCGGGGCGGACGTCGAGTACCCGCTGCACCGGTACCACGCCTGGGCCAAGCACCTGGAGCTGTCGCTCGGCCCGGCGGCGGCGCACGAGGAGGCGCTGGGCGACCTGCTGGCGGCGCACCCACTCGGCTGATCGGCCGGCGTCCGCCCCGAAGGTCCTACAGGACGAACCCGGGCTGCCCCTCGTCCGTCACCACGGGTCGGCCCGCGGCCGCCCACACCTGCATGCCGCCGTCAACGTTCACGGCGTCGATGCCCTGCTGGACGAGGTACATCGTGACCTGGGCGGAGCGGCCGCCGGAACGGCAGATCACGTTGACGCGGCCGTCCTGCGGGGCGGCCTCGGTCAGCTCGCCGTAGCGGGCCACGAACTCACTGATGGGGATATGCAGCGCCGCTTCGGCATGACCCGCCTGCCACTCGTCGTCCTCCCGGACGTCCAGCAGGAAGTCGCCGTCCTTGAGGTCCGAGACCTCGACCGTGGGCACACCAGCTCCGAAACTCATGCCCCGACGCTACCGGACGCGTGCGCTCGCGAAACCGGCGCCCGAGCAGCGCCGCCCGGCCGGCCCCCCTGGTCCAGGCGTCGGTGCGCCACCGGCCCGCTACTGCGCCAGCAGCTCCGCCAGTTCCTGTTCCCGATGGGAGACGTCCGCCAGGAGCTGTTCGGCGATCTCGTCGAGGAGGCGGTCGGGGTCGTCCGGCGCGAGCCGCAGCATCGAGCCGATCGCACCCTCCTCCAGTTCCTTGGCGACCAGCGTGAGCAGTTCCTTGCGCTGGGCGAGCCATTCGAGGCGGGCGTAGAGCTCCTCGCTGCGGCTCGGGCCGCGCTCCGCCGGTACCGGGCCCTTGGCCCACTCCTCGGCGAGCTCGCGCAGCAGCGTCTCGTCGCCGCGGGCGTAGGCGGCGTTGACGCGGGTGATGAACTCCTCGCGCCGGGCCCGCTCGGTGTCGTCCGGGGCCAGGTCGGGGTGGGCCTTGCGAGCCAGTTCACGGTAGAGCTTGCGGGCCTCGTCGCTCGGGCGCACCCGCTGCGGGGGACGCACCGGCTGGTCGGTGAGCATCGCCGCGGCCTCCGGGAACAGCCCGTCGCCATCCATCCAGCCGTGGAACAGCTCCTCAACGCCCGGCATGGGCAGGACACGGGCCCGTGCCTCCTCCGCCTTGCGCAGGTCCTCCGGGTCACCGGTCCTCGCGGCCCTGGCCTCGGCTATCTGCGCCTCCAGCTCGTCGAGGCGGGCGTACATCGGGCCGAGCTTCTGGTGGTGCAGCCGGGAGAAGTTCTCGACCTCGACCCGGAAGGTCTCCACCGCGATCTCGTACTCGATCAACGCCTGCTCGGCGGCCCGCACGGCCCGCTCGAGCCGCGCCTCGGGCCGCGCCTCGGGCCGCGGCGCACCGTCCTCGGGCGTCGCCTGCGTCTCGCCGGCGACGCCACCTTGCTCAGCTTCCGGGCTCGTCACCCGACCAGCGTAGGCCACGGGAGGGCCAAGCCCTCCAGGGCAGCCGACGGGAACAGGGCCACGGCATTACTCGGAGCCGACTTCTCACAGCCGACCAGCCGAGCAGCCGCGCCGCCGCTCGCCCGCCGTTGCGTCGCCCCGGAGCCCGCCCCGCCGGGCGCTCGCACGCCGTGCCATCGCCTCGCCGGAACCCGACCCGCCGGGCACCCCTCGCGGAGCACTCCCCACAGGACACCTCTGGCCGGACACCTCTAGCCGCACACCCGCCGAGCACTCCCAGCACGACACCCCTAGCCGCACACCCGCCGAGCACTCCCAGCACGACACCCCTAGCCGCACACCCGCCGAGCACTCCCAGCACGACACCCCTGGCCGGACGCCCCTAGCCACCAGCCTCCGGGCAGTCCGCCCCCACCCACTCCGCCGCCAGATCCCGGCACGCCACCACCAGCGTCCCCGGTCTGCAGGCGATCTCGTGCGTGCAGCCGTCGGCGTGCGGCAGCAGCTCGTCGAGGATCACGTCCCCGAGGGCACTCACGTCGCTGATGTCCAGGACGTCCACCTGGAAGCGGGAGACGCCTGTGTAGCGGACGAGGAGGTCCTCGTCGTGCTTGAAGCAGTTGTGCCCGAAGCGGAGCTCGATCTCGTCGTCGCCGGTCCGGCGCACCCCCTGCGGCCTGAGGTCCTTCACGCACCGCTTGCCGTGGAAGTCGTAGTGGGCCGGGTCCGTGGCGAACGCCCTTGCCCCCGGCGGCAGTTGCTCCGCCAGCACCGGCAGCCGCGCCAGATAGGGCCGTGGGTCGACGACCCCGGTCACCTCCCCGTCCCGCCCGTCGAGGTCGACGTACTTCACCAGACGCTCCTCACCGATCCGACGCTTCTGACGCCCCTGTCTCCGCCGTCACACCCCTGTCTCCGCCGCGACCCTCCCCGCCCGCACCGCCGTCACCAGCTCCGTGTGATCCGCCTCGGTCCGGTCCGCGTACGCCACCGCGAAGTCGGCGATCGCCTCGTCCAGTTCCTCGTTCTTGCCGCAGTACCCGGCGATCAGGCGCGGGTCGGCGCTGTGGGAGTGGGCGCGGGCCAGGAGGGCACCGGTCATGCGGCCGTAGTCGTCAATCTGGTCGGCGGCCAGGGCCGCGGGGTCGACGCTGCCCTTGCGGTTGCGGAACTGGCGAACCTGGAAGGGCTGTCCGTCGATCGAGGTCCAGCCCAGCAGGATGTCACTGACGACCTGCATGCGCTTCTGGCCGAGGACCACCCGGCGGCCCTCGTGCTCGACGACCGGTGCCTCGAAGCCGGCGGTCAGCAGGTGCGGTACCAGCGCCGAGGGCCGGGACTCCTTCACCTGCAATACCAGAGGCTCCCCCCGATGGTCCAGCAACAGCACCACGTACGAGCGCGTCCCCACGCTGCCCGTGCCCACGATTCGGAACGCCACGTCGTGCACCGCGTGCCGCGCCAGCAGCGGGAGACGGTCCTCCGAGAGGGTCTCCAGGTACTGCTCCAGGGACGCCGTCACCGCCGCCGCCTCCGCGTCGCCCACCCGCCGCAGCACCGGCGCGGCGTCGACGAAGCGGCGTCCGCCCTCGTCCGTCGCCTCCGTCGACTTCGCCGCGAAGCGCCCGCTGGTGTTGGCCCGCGCCTTCTCCGAGACCCGCTCCAGCGTGCCGAGCAGGTCATGGGCGTCGGTGTGGGAGACGAGCTCCTCGTCCGCGATCGCGTTCCACGCGTCCAGCACCGGAAGCCTGGCCAGCAGCCGCATGGTGCGGCGGTAGGCGCCGGTCGCGTCATAGGCGGCCTTGCGGCACTGGTCCTCGTCGGCGCCGGCCTCCCGGCCGGCGAGCACCAGGGAGGCGGCGAGCCGCTTGAGATCCCACTCCCAGGGACCGCTGACCGTCTCGTCGAAGTCGTTCAGGTCGATGACCAGCTCGCCGCGCGCGTCCCCGTACAGACCGAAGTTCGCGGCATGCGCGTCCCCGCAGATCTGCGCGCGGATCCTCGTCATCGGCGTCCGCGCGAGGTCGTACGCCATCAGGCCCGCCGAGCCACGCAGGAAGGCGAACGGCGTGGCCGCCATCCGGCCCGCCCTTATCGGCGTGAGCTCGGGGATACGGCCGCGGTGGGACTCCTCGATCGCGGCGACCGCGTCGGGCCGGGCGCCGTCGAGGTCGAGCGCCGCGTGCGTATGGCGCGGGACCAGCTTGCGCAGCGCCTTGCCGTCGTCCTTGGGCGACCCCTCCACGGGCCACTCGGCGAATCCCCGCACCCGGGGCACCCGGCGCACGTCCGCCCCCGCAACACCCTCAGTCACACCGACCGCCTCCCCCGCACATCCGTATGCACGCACTCATGAACATCAACTCGTGCAGACCGTACAGCCGGTGGCCGAAACCCGTCACACCCTGTGGACAACTGACCGGTCACCGACCGGGTGACCGACCCTGTGGACAACTGACCGGCCAGCCGACTCACGCCCGCAGATACGCCAGCACGGCCAGCACCCGTCGGTGGGTCTCGTCGGCCGGCGGCAGGTCCAGCTTCGCGAGGATCGCCCCGATGTGCTTGCCCACGGCCGCCTCGGAGACGACGAGTTCACGGGCGATCGCCCCGTTGGACCTGCCCTCCGCGATCAGGGCGAGGACCTCCCGCTCGCGCGGGGTGAGCCGCTCCAGCGGGTCGCGGCGGCGCCGCAGCAGCTGCCGTACGACTTCGGGGTCGAGGACCGTGCCGCCGTCGGCGACCTCGCACAGGGCGTCGACGAACTCCTCGACCTGGCCGACCCGGTCCTTGAGCAGGTAGCCGACTGCGGTGCCGTCGCCGGAGTCGAGGAGTTCGGCGGCGTACGTCCGCTGCACGTACTGGCTGAGCACCAGGACCGGAAGGGCGGGCCGGCTCTCGCGCAGGCGGATCGCGGCGTGCAGGCCCTCGTCCTGGAAGCCGGGCGGCATCCGGACGTCCGTCACGACGATGTCGGGGGTGTGCTCCTCGACGGCGGCGACGAGCGCCCCGGCGTCGCCGACCGCCGCGACGACCTCGTGGCCGCAGCGGGCGAGCAGGCCGATGAGGCCCTCGCGCAGCAGCACGCTGTCCTCGGCCAGTACTACGCGGAGCGATCGGCCCCCTCGGTCAACTCGCAAGGAAACTCCACCCGCAGCAAGGTCGGTCCGCCGGTCGGGCTGGACAGGGAGAGTCTGCCATCCAGCACCGACACCCGGTCCGCGAGTCCGGTCAGTCCGCTGCCCGCCGAGGGGTCGGCGCCGCCGCGGCCGTCGTCCCGCACTTCGAGCAGCAGCCGTCCCTCGCGGTGGCCGCCGCGCACCTCGGCGCGGTGGGCGCCGCTGTGTCTGGCGATGTTGGCGAGGGCCTCGCAGACCACGAAATAGGCGGCGGCCTCGACCGACTGGTCGAGCCGTCCCGGCACCGTCAGATCGACGTCGACGGGGACCACGGAGCGGTCGGCGGCGTCGGCGACGGCGGCGGGCAGGCCGTGGTCGGCGAGGACCTTGGGGTGGATGCCGTGGATGAGTTCGCGGAGCTCGGCCAGGGCCCTGCCCGCCTGCTCGTGGGCCTTGGCGAGCTGGTCGGCGAGGGGGCCGGGCGGGGCGTCGAGGCGGGCCAGCCCGAGGGTCATGGTCAGGGCGACGAGGCGTTGCTGGGCGCCGTCGTGCAGGTCGCGTTCGATGCGCCGGCGTTCCGCCTCGAAGGCGTCCACCAACCGCACGCGGGAACGGCTCAGTTCGACCACCCTGGCGTCCAACTCGCCGTCCCCGGAAGCGATCAGCAGACGGGTGAGCGCGGCCCTGGCCCCGGCCAGGACACCCAGCGCATAGCCGCCGAGCGTCAGGAGCAGCAGCCCGAGTACGGCGACCGCCCACGCCGTCGGCCATGTCGTGACCGTCCACTGCTTGAGCACCTTCGTCTCCTGGCCCCCGCCGACGGTGGCCAGGAGCAGCGGGGTGGCAGCCATGGACAGCGGGCAGAACAGGGCGACGGTGATCGCGAGGGCGTCGACCGGCCAGAGCAGGCCGGCGAAGAGCAGCGTGTAGCCGAGTTCGCGCCAGGTGGCCTGCTCCTTCAGCCGGGTCGTGAGCCAGACCCACAGGCCCTCGGCGGTGGGCGTCCGGTGCGGGTCGGGTACCGGCTCCGGGTCGATCAGGCGCAGCCGGAGCCGCTCCACCCGGGCGACCGGAAGCCCGGCCAGGGCGAGCAGGAGCAGCAGGGGCAGCCCCACGAGCACGACGGCCAGGATCCCGCCCGCCACGGCCAGCGTCACGATCCCCACCAGGGCGAGGACGCCCGTCGGCACGCCCGTCAGCAGGTAGCCGACCGAACGCCAGGGCCACGGCGACAGCAGAAAGCCCGGGCGGGACATGGCCCGCCACACGGTTCGAGGGTGCATGGAGATCACCGTAGAAGCGCGGCCGCGACAGGGGCCATGGGTTCAGACGGAGTACGGAGGGTATGGCCGGCCCTACCCCAGGTCTCGGTCCTGCCGCACTGCGCCCGAGCACCCCGGAACGGTTTCGTGGAGCCACCGAACGACACCGGACCAGTGGGGGACGTATGCACACCGACGACGCCATCAGCCTGCACTCCGTCAGCAGGACATACGGTCCACCGCGCGGGGCGGGCGACGACACCGCCGTCACCGCGCTCGACGACGTCTCCCTCGCCTTCCCGCGTGGCACCTTCACCGCCGTCATGGGCCCCTCCGGCTCCGGCAAGTCGACCCTGTTGCAGTGCGCCGCGGGCCTGGACCGTCCCACCTCCGGCTCGGTCACGGTGGGCGGCACCGAGTTGACGAAACTCAGCGAGACCAAGCTGACGCTGCTGCGGCGCGAGCGCATCGGCTTCGTCTTCCAGGCGTTCAACCTGCTGCCCTCGCTGACCGCCGAGCAGAACGTCGCCCTGCCGCTGAGGCTGGCGGGCCGGCGGGTGCCCAGGGCCCGGGTGCACGAGGCGCTCCGCCAGGTCGGGCTCGGGGAGCGCGCCCGGCACCGGCCGACGGAGCTGTCCGGCGGCCAGCAGCAGCGCGTCGCCCTGGCCCGCGCCCTGATCACCCGCCCCGAGGTGCTCTTCGGCGACGAGCCGACCGGTGCCCTGGACTCGGGGACCAGCCGTGAGGTGCTGGCTCTGCTGCGCTCCATGGTGGACCGCGACGGCCGGACGATCATCATGGTCACCCACGACCCGGTCGCCGCCTCCCGCGCCGACCGCGTGGTCTTCCTCGTCGACGGCCGCGTGGGCGGGGAACTGGCAGGCGCCGGCGCGGACGACATCGCCGCACGCATGACCCAGTTGGAGGCGGCGGCGCCGCCCGTCCCGACGGTCCACGGTGCCCCTCCGGACCGGCTCGAAGGCCACCCCGTGCCGAGCGCCATGCCACCC
>Ga0075367_10000921_pt1 | contig 11890 bp, 12 predicted proteins | sample EndMethybrTD3032_FD_71399 | JGI IMG/M metagenome (GOLD analysis project Ga0075367, IMG submission 71399) | Populus endosphere microbial communities from Tennessee, USA - Endosphere MetaG P. TD hybrid TD303-2 | ecosystem: Host-associated > Plants > Roots > Endosphere | place: USA: Tennessee... | reverse complement strand
GCCACACCCCCGGCAACCCGCACCCTCCAGCACCGCCACGCCCCGGCGCCCCGCACGCTCCACGACCGCCACACCCCCGGCAACCCGCACCCTCCAGCACCGCCACGCCCTCTGCCGGACTCCGGCGGACCTCGCCTACGCAGGCGGTCCCCGCGGCCGTTCCTCCGCGGGTCCCGGCCTCCTCGGCCCGTGCCGTTGCGCGGTGGTGAAAGAGGGTGGAAGTCTGGATATCGGCACCGGCTCGGGGAGTGCCCGGGGACACGGGTTCCCTCGGGTGCAGTCTGTGCTCCGCGCACCGGCGGCCCGCCGCCCGACGCGGTCGGAACGGGCCTGTCCCCACCACCTGGAGGTACCCGTGAACAGCGCCGACGGATGGGGAGACGACGTCTACCAGCCCGACGGATCCGAGATCCAGGAGGACTCGGGCCTGCTCGACGGGGAGGACACCCTGGTCGACGACGGCGTGGACGACCCCCTGGACCGGGGCTGGTCGCCGCCGGATCGGCCTTGGGCAGTGGAACGCGCCGATGTGACGGCGGCTGAGCGCCATCATGGGGAGACGCTCGACCAACGGCTCGCCGAGGAGACGCCGGACCTCGTGGTGCCCGACGGCGACGGTCTCGGCGACTGCGACGGCACCGACGGGGAACTCCTGGACAACGAGGTCGGCGCCGTTCGCTCCGGCCGCCTCGTCGCACCGGACGAGGGCGCGCACGAGGACGAGGAGAGCGCCCTGATCGCCACGGACGTGGGCATCGACGGCGCGGCCGCCTCCGCCGAGGAGGCCGCGATGCACATCGTGGACGAGGACTCCCTGTACGGCTGACCCGCCCGTCCCCCCTCCGCACGAGGAGCACGTATGCAGCAGGACAAGCACCCCGACTACCACGCGGTCGTCTTCCGGGACCGCGCCGCCGGTTACGCCTTCCTCACCCGGTCCACCGCCGGCAGCGACCAGACCATCGAGTGGGACGACGGCGAGACCTACCCGGTGGTGGACGTGGAGATCTCCTCGGAGAGCCACCCCTTCTACACCGGCAAGGCCCGGACGGTGGACTCGGAGGGCCGCATCGCCCAGTTCGAGCGACGGTACGGCGGAGGCACGGGACCCGGTTCCGGCTGAGGAGCCCCGTGGCGCTCTCAGATGTAGTTCAGCGCCGCCGCGCAGCCCACCCCGCCCAGCAGCATGAACACCGGCATCAGCACCTTGAGCTCGACCCAGCTGCCCGCCCGGAAGCGCATCACCTTCGGCGGGCCGATCGGGTACCAGCGCTTGCGGCCCACCGGGATCGGCCACAGGATCGGGCAGCCGGAGACCGTCAGTGCGTCCCCGATGTCGTGGACTATCGCGCCCAGCACGATCGGGAGGCCCAGCCACAGGTACTGCTGGCCCGGCTGGGTGAACAGCCAGTCCGAGCCGTTGCCCGGCTTGTCCAGGACACCGGCGAGGATCCACGAGCTGGTCGCGGCCAGCAGCCACACCAGGATGTCGGCGCTGGAGCCGCGGGTCGCCCGCCACAGCAGGCCCTCGATGGCCAGCACCATGTGGACGAAGAGGATGGCCAGCACCGCCCAACGGCCGCCGGTGATGGCGGCGACCGACGTACCCGCACCGATCAGGACCGCCCACAGCCAGGTGTGGGTGAGGGTGCGGTGGCCGCCGGAGCGGCGCGGGTCGCCCTGCTTCTTCGTGGCCTTGTAGACGGCGTAGGAGAGCTTGTCGACGATCTCGCACAGCCCGCGCGAGATCGGGCCGAAGGCCCTGGAGATGGTGGCCGCCTTGTGGTCCAGGTCCGGGGCGAGCGCCGCTCCGGCGCAGATCAGGGCGCCGACCAGGAGAACCGGCCAGGGCATCGGATGTCCGGTCGCCGCTGCCGCCGCGCCGACGCCGAGCCAGGCCGCGGCGCCCGACAGTGAGTGTGCTGGTCCCATCATGGCCGTTGTCCGCCCCATTCCTCTTGTGCCGCTGTCCAGTTGACCGGGTGCGCTGACGCTCCGTCGGCGTCACAGCGTACTGGTCGTGATCTTCGGACCTGCATCCGATTCCCCTATGCGGGAGGACGCCAGGCAAGATGGGTCCGTGACCCTCATCGATCAGCTCCCGCCGACCGCAGACCCCGACGCTCTCTACGAGGCCTTCGAGTCGTGGGCCCAGGAGCGCGGTCTGACGCTCTACCCCCATCAGGAGGAGGCGCTGATCGAGGTGGTCTCCGGCGCGAACGTGATCGTGTCGACACCCACCGGATCCGGCAAGAGCATGATCGCGGCGGGCGCCCACTTCGCCGCCCTGGCCCGCGACGAGGTCACCTTCTACACGGCGCCGATCAAGGCGCTGGTCTCGGAGAAGTTCTTCGAGCTGTGCAAGCTCTTCGGCACCGAGAACGTGGGCATGCTCACCGGCGACGCCTCCGTCAACGCCGACGCGCCCGTCATCTGCTGCACCGCCGAGGTCCTCGCGTCGATCGCCCTGCGCGACGGCAAGCACGCGGACGTCGGCCAGGTCGTCATGGACGAGTTCCACTTCTACGCGGAGGGTGACCGCGGCTGGGCCTGGCAGATCCCGATCCTGGAGCTGCCGCAGGCGCAGTTCATCCTGATGTCGGCGACGCTCGGCGACGTCTCCTTCTTCGAGCAGGACCTCACCCGCCGCACCGGGCGCCCCACCTCGGTGGTCCGCTCGGCGACCCGTCCGGTGCCCCTGTCCTACGAGTACCGGTTCACTCCGCTCACCGAGACCCTCACCGACCTGCTGGAGACCAGGCAGGCGCCGGTCTACATCGTGCACTTCACACAGGCGCAGGCCGTGGAGCGGGCGCAGGCCCTGATGAGCATCAACATGTGCTCGAAGGCGGAGAAGGAGCAGATCGCCGAGCTGATCGGCAACTTCCGCTTCACCACCAAGTTCGGCCGCAACCTCTCCCGCTACGTCCGCCACGGCATCGGCGTCCACCACGCCGGCATGCTGCCCAAGTACCGGCGCCTGGTGGAGAAGCTCGCCCAGGCCGGTCTGCTGAAGGTCATCTGCGGCACGGACACCCTCGGCGTCGGCGTCAACGTGCCCATCCGCACAGTGCTGTTCACCGCCCTGACCAAGTACGACGGCAACCGCGTCCGCACCCTGCGCGCCCGTGAGTTCCACCAGATCGCCGGGCGCGCCGGACGGGCCGGCTTCGACACGGCGGGCTTCGTCGTCGCCCAGGCCCCCGAACACGTCATCGAGAACGAGAAGGCGCTCGCCAAGGCGGGCGACGACCCGAAGAAGCGGCGCAAGGTCGTCCGCAAGAAGGCACCGGAGGGCTTCGTCGGCTGGACGGAGAACACCTTCGAGAAGCTCATCGCCTCCGAGCCGGAGCCGCTGACGTCCCGCTTCCGGGTGACGCACACGATGCTGCTGTCGGTCATCGCCCGCCCGGGCAACGCCTTCGAGGCGATGCGGCACCTGCTGGAGGACAACCACGAGCCGCGCAAGCAGCAGCTCCGGCACATCCGGCGGGCGATCGCCATCTACCGCTCGCTGCTGGACGGCGGCATCGTCGAGAAGCTCGACGAGCCGGACGCCAGCGGCCGCATCGTCCGCCTCACCGTGGACCTCCAGCAGGACTTCGCCCTCAACCAGCCGCTGTCCACGTTCGCTCTCGCCGCCTTCGAGCTCCTCGACCCCGAATCCCCCTCCTACGCCCTGGACATGGTGTCGGTCGTCGAGTCGACCCTGGACGACCCCCGTCAGATCCTGGTCGCCCAGCTCAACAAGGCGAAGGGCGAGGCCGTGGCCGCGATGAAGGCGGACGGCGTCGAGTACGAGGAGCGCATGGAGCGCCTCCAGGAGATCAGCTACCCGAAGCCCCTGGAGGAGTTGCTCTTCCACGCGTACGACACGTACCGCAAGAGCCATCCCTGGGTGGGCGACCATCCGCTGTCGCCGAAGTCCGTCATCCGTGACATGTACGAACGGGCCATGTCCTTCACGGAGTTGGTGTCCTTCTACGAGCTGGCCCGCACCGAGGGCATCGTGCTGCGCTACCTCGCCGGCGCCTACAAGACCCTCGACCACAACATCCCGGACGACCTCAAGTCCGAGGACCTGCAGGACCTGATCGAGTGGCTGGGCGAGATGGTCCGCCAGGTCGACTCCAGCCTCCTCGACGAGTGGGAGCAGCTCGCCAACCCCGAGGAGATGACGGCCGAGGAGGCCCAGGAGAAGGCCGACGAGGTCAAGCCGGTCACCGCCAACGCGCGCGCCTTCCGCGTCCTGGTCCGCAACGCCCTGTTCCGCCGCGTCGAGCTCGCCGCCCTCGACCAGGTCGAGGAGCTGGGCGAGCTGGACGCCGACGCCGGCTGGGACGCCGAGGCCTGGGGCGAGGCGATGGACAAGTACTGGGACGAGTACGACGACCTCGGCACCGGCCCCGACGCCCGCGGCCCCAAGCTGCTGGTGATCGAGGAGGCCCCGCAGGACGGCGTCTGGCGCGTCCGGCAGATCTTCGACGACCCGAACGACGACCACGACTGGGGCATCAGCGCGGAGATCGACCTCGCGGCCTCCGACGCGGAAGGTCGTGCGGTCGTCCGCGTCACCGCCGTCGGCCAGCTGTGAGCCAAGGAGGGACCCACACATGACGAACCCGGCCGAGAGACTCGTCGACCTGCTCGACCTGGAGCAGATCGAGGTCAACATCTTCCGCGGCCTCAGCCCGCACGAGTCCCTGCAACGGGTCTTCGGCGGGCAGGTGGCGGGCCAGGCCCTGATCGCCGCCGCCCGCACCACGGACGGGGAGCGTCCGGTGCACTCGCTGCACGCGTACTTCCTGCGCCCGGGCCGGCCGGGCGTGCCGATCGTGTACCAGGTCGAACGGGTGCGGGACGGCAGGTCGTTCACGACCCGCCGGGTCACCGCCGTGCAGCAGGGCCGCACGATCTTCAATCTCACCGCCTCCTTCCACAAGCCTGAAGAGGGACCCTTCGAGCATCAGCTGCCACCGGCCCGCGAGGTCCCGGACCCCGAGTCCCTGCCGTCGGTGGCCGAGGAGATCCGGAAACATCACGGCACGCTGCCCGAGCACTTGGAGCGGATGGAGCGCCGCCAGCCCTTCGACATCCGCTATGTGGACCGGCTGCGCTGGACCCCGGAGGAGGTCAAGGACGCCGAGCCGCGCAGCGCCGTGTGGATGCGCGCGGTCGGGCCGCTCGGCGACGACCCGGTCGTGCACACCTGCGCGCTGACCTACGCCAGCGACATGACCCTCCTGGACGCCGTCCGCATCCCGGTCGAACCCCTGTGGGGTCCGCGCAGTTTCGACATCGCCTCGCTGGACCACGCCATGTGGTTCCACCGTCCGTTCCGTGCGGACGAGTGGTTCCTGTACGACCAGGAGTCGCCGGTCGCGATCGGTGGACGGGGGCTGGCCCGCGGGCGGATCTACGACGTGGAGGGACGCCTGCTCGTGTCCGTGGTCCAGGAGGGCCTGTTCCGCAAGCTGTAGCTCACGGGGTTCTGCGGCGCAGCCAGCCCATCAGGCCTCGGGGGCGTTCCGCTTCGGCCGACGGAGGCGCGGAACTCGGGCGCGGTGCCGGCTCCTTCCCGCGCGCCTTGCTCACCGCGTCCGCGAGATCGGCGCGGATCCAGCCGATCTCGTCCGCATCGGTCGCTCGCACGATCCTCTCGGCCACCTGCGCCGCGGCCGAACCCGCGGCGCCGTACGTCACGGGCTTCGGCAGGAACCGGGTCAGATGGGCCCGCTCGTACGGGTCCAGCACGATCTCCGCGACCTGGACCGGATCGAGCAACGCGGCCACAGCGGCGGCCTGCGCCCAGGGATGCTCACCGGCCTGTCGCAACAGGAATCCGAGGTGCCGTACCCGCCAGTTGCGCGCCCGCAGATCCACGCCTTCTTTCAGTTGTTCCCGCAGTCCGGGTGGCGTATGACCGCTCAGCCAGGGCGCGTTGTTCTCGTTGGTGGCGAACTGCCTTAGTTCTTCAGCCAGATAGAGCCAGACCACGGCCCGATAGCGGTTGAGGTAGAAGTTCACGGGCACGACCGCGCCCAGCCGCGCGATACGCGTGAACCTGCCCACCGGCACGTCCAGTACTTTCGCGGCCTCCGTGGTGCCCACGGTCTCGACGCGTTCGAGCAGGGACTCGGGAAAGTCGTCCCGTTCACGCAGCCGGTCGATCTCGACCCGGGTGACCCGTCGGCCCCCGCCCCCTTCGTCGGGCACGGTCCGGATGCGACCGAGGTTGACGGCGAGATCGAACTGGCCTCGCTTGAGCCCCAGTTCGCGCGCCGCGCGGCTCGGCGTCAGAGAGGTGCTGGGTGGTGCCGTGACGATGTTGCCTGACATGGCCGGTCTCCCCCGTGGAGTCGGTGGCCCGCGCCGTTCGCGCGGCCTCGGGAAAACCGTAGCCGCGGCGGCGGATCTTGTGGCGGGCCTGTGGACAACTCGGCGGGACAGGGGAAATCAGCAGGTCAGGCGTCGTTGGACGAGGTTCGCTCGGGTTGGCGGGCCTCCACGCCGAGATGCTCGCCGACCCGGTTGACGAGCAGGGTCATCTCGTAGGCGATCTGACCGATGTCGGCCTCCGCACCGCTGAGCACACACAGACAGCTGCCGCTGCCGGCCGCTGTGACGAAGAGCACCGCGTCGTCGAACTCGACCATCGTCTGACGCACTCTGCCCGCGCCGAAGTGGCGTCCCGAGCCCTTGGCCAGGCTGTGCAGTCCGGACGAGACGGCGGCGAGGTGTTCGGCGTCCTCGCGCCGCAGTCCCGTGCTCGCGCCGGTGACCAGCCCGTCGTTGGACAGGACCAGAGCATGTCGCACTTGTTCCACACGCTCGGTCAGATCGTCCAGCAGCCAGTCAAGTCCCTGGTTCTGCGCCATGTTTCGGTCTCCCCGTGTGACAACTCCCCCTGGCCGGAGGAACTGCCGCAAGCCTTCCCCACGACCGGCCCGCGGGCAAGGAGGATAGGGGCATGGCACAGAAGATGACCGATGAGGAGTGGCGGGCGTTCGTCCTGCACGGCACTCGTACCGCGAAACTGTCGACGGTCCGGGCCGACGGCAGCCCGCATGTGACGCCGATCTGGTTCGTGCTGGACGGTGACGACGTGGTGTTCAACACCGCGAAAACGAGTGTGAAGGGGCGGAACCTGACACGTGACGGGCGGGCAGCGCTCTGTGTGGACGACGACCGGCCGCCGTACCACTTCGTCGTGCTGCAGGGCCGGGCTCGGATCTCGGAGGACCTCGATGAGGTCCGGCACTGGGCCACCCGGATCGGGGCGCGGTACATGGGCGAGGAGCGGGCCGAGAAGTTCGGGGCCCGCAACGGCGTGCCGGGCGAACTCCTCGTGCGCCTGACGGTCGACAAGGTCCTGGCCCAGAAGGCCGTTTCGGACTGACCCGGCCTCGTCAGCCGACCGAGTCGAGCAGCCGGGCGGTGTGCATCCGCCCGGCGTACTCGACGAGCCGGATCAGCACCTCCTTCCCGGAGTCGCGGTCCCGGGCGTCACAGAGCACCACTGGTGTGCCCCGGTCGAGGTCGAGGGCGCGCGAGACGTCCTGCTCGCCGTACCTGCGGGCGCCCGAGAAGCAGTTGACGGCCACCACGAACGGGATGTGCCGGTGCTCGAAGTAGTCCACCGCGGGGAAGCAGTCCTCGAGCCGCCGGGTGTCCGCGAGGACCACGGCGCCGAGCGCCCCTTGCGACAGTTCGTCCCACAGGAACCAGAAGCGGTCCTGGCCGGGTGTGCCGAAGAGGTAGAGGGACAGGCCGGAGCGGATGGTGATGCGGCCGAAGTCCATGGCGACGGTCGTCGTGACCTTCTGGTCCACGCCGCCCGTGTCGTCCACCCACTGGCCCGCCTCGCTGAGCAGTTCCTCGGTGCGCAGCGGCCTGATCTCACTGACCGCGCCCACCAGGGTGGTCTTGCCCACGCCGAACCCGCCGGCGACCAGTATCTTCAACGCCAGTGCGGACGACTCGCCGCCCTGGGCGTCGGAGTGCTCGGAGACCATCGATCACTTCTCTCGGGAGTGCCGGAAACGCTCGACGTCCATACGCATCATCACCACTACGTCCCCTCTCCGAGGGATTGGACCGTTATTTGCCCGATGCGACCGCTTCGTGCCCTCTCGCTGTCCGGATGGGTGCACGAGTCGGGACCGTACGGGACCGGGTGGCTTTGAACTGTCATCTACAGCGCCCGCAGCCCCTCGATCACTTCGCGCAGAATCCGTTCGTCAGGAAGCTGCGCGGGCGGCACCGGACGGCTGACGACGACGCAGCCGATCTCCAGCAGATCCCCGAGGAGCACCCGGACCACGCCCACGGGCAGGTCGGCGCCCGCGGCGAGCTCGGCGACCGACTGGGTCTCCGTGCGGCACAGGGCGATCAGGGCCCGGTGCTCGGGCCCGAGCGCGGTGTCGTCGTCGACGCCGGGCGCGCCGGTGTCCAGGCTGACGAGGGCGATCAGGTCGAAGCGGACCCCGGTGGGGCCGGGTCTGGTGCGGCCGCCCGTCATGGCGTACGGCCGTACGAGGGGTCCGGCCTCGCCGTCGTACCACTGGCTGCCCGGCTCGTACGGGACGCCGGTCCTGTCCTCGTTCATGTGCGCGGACCGTCCTCGCGTCTCATCCGGCGGCGGGTGGCCGGGCGGCGACGCGCGGTGCCGTGTACAGGTGCTCGCCGACGCGCTTGACCAGGCGTGCCATCTCGTAGGCGACCAGACCGATGTCCGCCGTCACGGCGGTGAGCACGGCGAGGCAGGAGCCGTCGCCCGCGGCGGCCACGAACAGGAAGCCGTCGTCCATCTCCACCATGGTCTGGCGCACACCGCCCGCACCGAAGTGCCGGCCGGCCCCCTTGGCCAGGCTGTGGAAGCCGGAGGCGACCGCCGCGAGGTGTTCGGCGTCCTCGCGACGCAGATCGGTCGACGCGCCCACCGCGAGTCCGTCGTTCGACAGCACCACCGCGTGCCGCACCTCCGCCACGCGCAGCACCAAGTCGTCCAGCAGCCAGTCGAGTTCGCCCGCCCGCTGGGCGGCCCTCATGCTCGGATCCTGGATCATGCGCGGTCTCCTTCGCTGCTGTCGCTGCGCGCTGTCGAATCTGGGGTGGCACCACGACCGGGCTGCCTGCCGCCGCCACGCGTCCAGCCCTCGCGGTACGCCGCCATGCGATCCCGTACGACCTCGGGAGTGCGCCGCTCGTCGCGCGACGGGCCGGACGGCTCGTGCGCCGGCTCCTCGGTACGCCGCTCGCGCAACTGCGGGGCCAGGTTCGCCTGGCGTACCCGGCGGGGCAGGTCGTCCGACTCCTCGGCGTCGTCCTCGAGGCGGTGCAGGCGCAAGGTGGTGACTCCGGGGGGTGGGGTTTCGGCTGCCGTCTCCACCGCGACCGGTGCCGGAGTCGCCAGCGCGGGCCGCTGCTCGGTCAGGGCCGGTATGGACTCCTTGGGCGAGGTGGCACCGGACACACGCGCGTACTCGCGTCGTTCCGGACGCTCGGTGTCCGCGGCCTTGCTGGGGGAACGTTCCGCCGCACCACCGTGCAGCAGTGCGGTCGGCAGCAGGACGACCGCGGTGGTGCCGCCGTAGGGCGAGGTGCGCAGGTGCACCTTGATGCCATGGCGGGCGGCGAGCCTGCTGACCACGAAGAGGCCGAGCCGGTCGCTGTCGAAGAGGTCGAGTGCCTCGGACTGCTCGATGCGGCGGTTGGCCTCGGCGAGGGTCTCGGTGCCCATGCCCAGGCCGCGGTCCTCGACCTCGACGGCGTAGCCGTTGCCGACCGGCTCCCCGGTGATGCGCACGCGCGTGTGGGGAGGCGAGAACTGGGCGGCGTTCTCGACGACTTCGGCCAGCAGGTGGGTGAGGTCGGCGACGGCCGCGCCGACGACCGACGCCTCGGGGAGTTGCCGTACCTCCACGCGCGCGTAGTCCTCGACTTCGGACACGGCCGCACGGACCACGTTCGTCAGCGAGACCGGCATGCGCCAGGCCCGGCCGGGTGCCGCCCCGGAGAGGATGATCAGGCTCTCGGCGTGGCGCCGCATGCGGGTGGTGAGGTGGTCGAGGCGGAACAGGTCGCTCAGTTCGTTCGGGTCGTCGGAGCGGCGTTCCATGCTGTCCAGGAGGCTCAGCTGACGGTGGACGAGGACCTGGCTGCGGCGGGCGAGGTTGACGAAGACCCCGGAGATGCCGCTGGCGAGTTCGGCGCGTTCGACGGCGGCCCGCAGGGCGGCGCGGTGCACGGTGCCCAGGGCCTCGGCGACCTGTCCGGCCTCGTCCTCGGCGGGCGGTCCGGGCGGGGCCTCGGCCTGGATGTCGATCTCCTCGCCGGCGCGCAGTTTGCGCATCGCCTCGGGGAGGTTGCGCCGGGCGATCTCCAAGGCGCTGTTGCGCAGACTCACCAGCTCGACGACCAGGCCTCGGCCGATGCGTACGGAGATCACGAGCGAGGCGACCACGGCCGCGAGGCCGAGGAGGACGGCGGCGCCGGCCGGGGTGAGCAGACCACGGGTGAACGGGTCGGCGCGGTCGGCGACCCTGCTGCCCGCGTTCCGCCCGATGGTCCGCATGCCGTCCTGCACGCGCGTGTGCGCCTTGCCCCAGGCGTTCTCCGGTGCCGCCTTCAGCGGACCCGGCGTGCCGGCCAGGACGCGATCCTCGGCTGCGCCGAGGGTGGTGTAGGCGTCGCTGTCGGCGAGGTCGCGCCACGCGCTGCGCTCGGGGCCGCTCAGGTCGGCGACGGCCGCGTCGGTGAGGGTGCGGCGGGTGGCGACGGCCCCGGTGAACAGCTGCAGTCGGTCACCGCTGAGGCCGCCGGCCAGGTGTACGCCGGCCAGCGCCGCGTCCTCCTGTGACAGGGCCTCGCCGGCGCGGGAGAATTCGAGCAGTACGCGCGCGTCGGAGCCGAGGTCGGCGTCCTGGATGCCGGTCAGTGCGCCGCCGACTCCGAAGGCGGTGGCGATGGCCCGGCTGTACTGCCCGTACGCCTGGGCCCAGTCGGCCCGGCGGTCGAGCACCGCGGTGCGCAGGGGGCGCAGTTGCTCGGCGCCGGCGACGAAGGTCTCCAGCCGCTGGGCGACTCCGGTGGGCAACTCCTCGCTGTCGGCGACGGTGTTGCCGTCGCCGAGCCGCAGCTTGGCGACGGCCCGGTCGGTGCGGTCCGCGAGCCTCTTGTAGTCGCCGCTGTGCCCGGCCGACGGGTCGGTGACGCAGCCCACCGCGGCGCTGCGCTCGGCCTGGAGGGCGGCGACGGCCTGCGCGACGGGCGTGCGGATCTCGGAGTCGACGCGCTGCAACTGGCGTAGCCGGGAGACGTCCTGGGCGGTGCTGACGGTCGCGTACGCCCACAGGGCCAGCAGCGAGACGACCGGCACCATCAGCAGGCAGACGATCTTGGCGCGCACGGTGCGCGGGCGTATCCGCCAGCGGCTCCCGCGCGCGGGCGGGTCCTCCGGCACCGGACCCGCGGGATCCTGCGGGCTCTCGTCGGCCGGCGGTCCCGCGTGGGCACGCCGGCCGCGCACGGCAGGCGCGGGTGGCGCGTCGGCGCCGGTGGTCGGGGGCCTACGGGGTGTACGCATGGACTCCTCGCTCGGGAGTGGTTCGGGGGGCATGCCGTCGAGGCCGGACCCGCACCTAGCCGACGGCCGTCTCGACCGGCCGCTGGGCCGAGGCGGACGCCTCGCGCTCCCCGCTCGTCGGCGACAGCGCGACGAAGGCCGAGGTCAGGAACAGGTAGGAGCCGAGGCCGACGGCGAGAGGGAAGATGAACTGCATCGCCGTGGCCCCGGGCAGGACCCGGCCGGAGGGCACGACCTGGACGCGCACCGCGAACATCGCCGTGTAGTGCATGCTGGTCACCGCCGCGCCCATGATCAGGGAGG
>Ga0075367_10000920_pt1 | contig 11897 bp, 5 predicted proteins | sample EndMethybrTD3032_FD_71399 | JGI IMG/M metagenome (GOLD analysis project Ga0075367, IMG submission 71399) | Populus endosphere microbial communities from Tennessee, USA - Endosphere MetaG P. TD hybrid TD303-2 | ecosystem: Host-associated > Plants > Roots > Endosphere | place: USA: Tennessee... | reverse complement strand
AAGCCCCCCATCCCGTTGGGGCAGCGCTGACTGGACTGCGTCTGGCTGTTGCCGGTGGCGTTTTCATTGGCGATCGGCTGGCTGGCGTTGAGCAGCGGCAGCAGGCCCGACGCGCTGGGATCGTCCGTGCCGTACACGACCGCATCCTGGAGGCGCGTCGTGGTCGCGTTGGTGCCGTTGGGAAAGTCGCTCGCGTTTCCGACGTAGAGGGCGACCGCATCGGGACCGTTCGACAGGAGCCCGAACTCGCCTGGAGGGAAGGTCAGGCCGGCACCCGGGACGCCGGGATTGCCGAGCACGAAGTAGCCGCTCGCGTCCGTGACGTGCCCGTCGAGATCGAACGCCGCGTAGGACTGCCGGCCTGCGCCGGTCCCGCCTTCGAAGAAGACGACGACCAGGCCATCGAGCGGCGTGTTGCCGGTGCCACCGTCGTAGAGCTCGACGAACTCCGCGGCATCCGCGCCGGGCGTGTCCGCATCGACTTCGTTGATCATGACCGTACCGGCTCCTGGTGGCGGCGCGTCCGCCGTCACGAAGGAGAAGGTCACGTCCGTCAGCATCCCGGCCGGTGGAAGGCCATCGGTGTCGGCGACCTGATTGGCGGCCACCATGACCGTGCAGCTCGCGCTGTATGGAAGCGGCGCGGAGGGCGTCAACGCAAAGGTCGTGGCCGGGGACGTGCTCTGCGCAAATCCCTGCGGAGCACCCGCGCACACGACGGAGAACGCCGTCTCGGCCGTCACGCTCTCGCTGAAGTTCACGACGACCGGGGCGTCGACCGGCACGCCGCTGGCGCCGTTGGCGGGTGTCGTCGTGGTCACGAACGGGGCTGTATCGCTCGGCGAGGCGGTGGCGAACGTAAAGGCGTAGTTCGCCGCCATGTGGTCCGGCGTGCCGTCGGTATCCGTCACGCCGTTCGCGTCCACCGTGACCTCGCATGTCGTGGCGGCCGGCAGCGCGGCATCCGGTGTCAGCGTGAACGTCGAGGCGGGTGCCGCCGTCTGCGTGAACGTCCGAGGAGAACCGGCCGGGCACGCGAGGCTGAACGCGCCAGCCGCCGTGGACACCGGTTCGCTGAAGCTGATGACGACGGTCGAGCTGACCGGGACATTGCTGGCGCCGGCGGCAGGCTGGGTGCCGGTCACCGCGGGCGCGGTATCGCCGCCGCTCAGACCAACGATCGAGACGTTGTCGATCGCGAGCGCCTGCGCGTTGGTGGTCGTCGAGCCCGTCGACACCGAGTAGTTCCACGCCAGGTAGAACGTGCCGTCGTTCGGAATCGCTGCCGACAGCGTCCGGTTCGTCACGCTGACGGTCACGCCGGGTGCCGTGGCGAAGCCGGTGTTGGCCGCGTCGGCGCCGAAGGCCGTCAGGAAGTCCGCTCCCGCGCTGGTCCAGGTGGTGCCGTCGGTCGAATAGAAGAGCTGGATGCGGAAGCCCGCCGCGTTCGAACCGGCGCGGTACTTCTCGACGTCGTAGGAAATCTGGAGGCCGTCGAGCGGCCCCCCCGTCGTGTTCCTCAGCGCGGCGTAGAGGTTGCCACTCTGAGTCGCGCTGCCGGAGGACAGGAACCCGATGGCCCGGTCCGGCCCGGTCGTCGTCGATCCGGAACCAAAGTTGTAGATGCCGTTCGTGGCCGTACCGCTCAGATTGGCGCCGCCAGCCGCCGTCGTGGCCGTTCCTGCCGCCGCGAACGTACCGATGGTCCGAACGGTTGTGGGACGATCGACGCGGAAGTCCGCCGGCAGCGTCGCCGTCGCGGTCGTGCCGATCGCGTCGAACGTCTGCGCATAGGGGATGGCCGTCGGAATGCCGATGTCGGCCCGCACGACCGCAAGAACCGCAAAGACGGACGAGATCGTGGCGTACACGAGCAGTGCACGGGGGCGTCTGGAACCCATTGAAAAGCAACCTCGGTTGGACGTGTAGAGAAAAAGCGACGGCGGCAGATTCTGCATCAGCCGGCGCAACGCCGTCCACCACGAGTACGCAAATCTTGCGTGACTGCTTCGCAGGATGATCGCCTGCGACCTTCTTGTGACCCAGGCTCGCCGGTCACCTCGCCGCGCGTTGCCTTTTCCCTTGCCTACCGATCTACACTCCGCTGTGCCGTCGCTCCCATTCTGTCCTTCCGGGCCCTGGTCGATCATGAGGGCCCGGTGACCGAGCTCTTCCCGCAGCTTTCGACCCTCCTGCAGGTCGTTCTCATCGACGTTGCCCTCTCCGGGGACAACGCGATAGTCATCGCGCTCGCAGCGGCCGGCCTTCCGGCGCACCAGAGACGTCAGGCCATTCTCGTCGGCATCGGGGCCGCTATCGCTCTACGGGTGATCTTCGCCCTCGGCGCGGTTTACCTCTTGGCCGTCCCGGGCCTGCTGCTGATCGGCGGTCTCATGCTGGGGTGGGTCTGCGTCAAGATGTGGCGGGAACTCCGAAGCGAAGTCGATGACGAAGCACATCACGTGAGGCACGAGCCGAAGACGTTCCGCCAGGCCGTCGTCCAGATCACGGTTGCCGACGTCTCGATGTCCCTCGACAACGTCCTGGCCGTCGCCGGTGCCGCGCGTGACCACGTCTACATCATGGCTGCCGGTCTGCTCCTCGCCATCTGCATGATGGGTGTTGCCGCCAACGCCATCGCACCCATGCTGAAGCGATGGCCGTTGCTCAACTACGCCGGTCTGGCCCTGATCGCGTTCGTCGCCGCGAAAATGATCGTCGAAGGCTTCCTTGCGGGCGCGCGTACTCTGACGACGCTGCACCTCGTCTGACAGAGGCCGTCACTTCCGCCAGCCGACGAGGCCTGCTCAGGAGCACGGGCTACGCACGTCTGGGCCGACGTGCGCCTCATGCAGAACGCCATCGACGCGTCCTCGGCCAGCCACGGCTCCCCGCTTGGTGTGCTGTTTGAAACAGCCGCCATGGGTCGCCAAGAGGCAGTGTTCCCTAGTGCCTGCAACTCGCGGCCGCCTGTTGCGGGCCGGACTGAACGACACGTGGCCCTGGCGTCGACGCCGTGCTCGCGACAGGCCGATCGCCATCCCGTTTCGTTGCGACCATCGACGCGTCGTCCTCTGTCCCTTCTGACCTTCACCGTGGAGCCCACCCCACGCGCCTGGCCACGCGTCAGAGAGATCTTCGAGGCGGCCCTGCCGCTCCCGCCCCTGGAGCGCCGCGCGTGGGTCGGTGAGGCGTGCGGCGCCGATCAGGCGCTCGCTGGTCGTGTCCACGATCTGCTCGCAGCGCACGAGCGCGCGGACGGCTTTCTCGAAGGACCGGCGCCGATTGTCGAGCTCATCACGACGCCCCACCTGGAAGGGAGGCGGATCGGCCCGTACGAACTGATCTCGCGCGTGGGCGCCGGCGGAATGGGCGACGTCTACAAGGCGCGCGACACGCGGCTGGATCGTACGGTCGCGGTCAAGGTCATTTCCGCGTATGACGCCCGCGATCCGCAGGCCCGTGACCGCTTCCTGCGCGAAGCGCGGGCGGTAGCGGCGCTGAATCATCCCCACATCTGCACGCTCTACGACATCGGAAGCGAGGACGACGTCGACTTCCTGGTGATGGAGTACGTCGAGGGCGCCACCCTGCGCGGTCCGATGACCGGCGAAGAGGCGCGCCGGCTTGCACTGCAGATTGCGACGGCCCTCGCCACGGCCCATCGCCACGGTATCTTGCACCGCGACATCAAGCCGGCCAATGTGATGACCACGGCGAACGGCGTCAAGCTGCTCGACTTTGGCCTGGCGAGATCCATCGCCGCCGGAGCGGACGTGACGTTCACGAGTGAGGGCACCGTCGTCGGCACCGTCGCCTACATGTCACCCGAGCAGGCTCAGGGATGTCGGCTCGACGCACGGTCCGACATCTTCAGTTTTGGGGCGGTCCTGTACGAGATGGTGTCGGGCGATCGGGCCTTTGGCGGGACGACGACGCCGCAGGTGCTCAGCGCCATTCTGCGCGACGATCCGCTCCCGCTGTGGCCCGCCTCGCCGCTCGAAGCGATCATCCGGAAGTGCCTGGCCAAGGAACCCGGCCAGCGCTTTCAGACTATGGAGGACGTCATACGCGCCCTCGAGCTGGCGGGCGTCGCGCCGCCCAAAGAGGCTCCCTCCATTGCCGTCCTGCCGTTCACGAGCATGAGCGCCGACCCCGACAACGAGTACTTCGGTGATGGGGTCGCCGAGGAGATCATCAACGCCCTCACGCAACTGGAGGGTCTTCATGTCGCTGCCCGCACGTCGACGTTCTCCTTCAAAGGCACGCCGGTCGACGTCGGCGAGATCGCTAGACGCTTGAATGTGCGCCACTTGCTCCAGGGAAGCGTGCGCCGGGCGGGCGGTCACGTGCGGGTGATGGCGCAGCTCGTCGACGCGTCAAACGGCTTTCAGATCTGGTCGGAGCGCTTCGATCGCGACCTCGCTGACATCTTCGACGTACAGGACGAGATCGCGCGGGCGATTGTCCGGCGGCTGAAGGTGGACTTCGCCATCGAAGATGCGGCACGGCTGGTCAAGGTGACGACCACGAACGTGGAGGCGTACCAGGCGTACCTCCAAGGTCGGGCGATGCTGTATCGACGGGGCTCGTGGACCGCCAAGGCGCTCGAGAGGTTCAAGAGAGCGGTCGAGCTCGACGAGAGATACGCGCAGGCCTGGGCCGGCCTCGCGGACGCCCACACGGTCCTGTGCTACAGCGGCTACGAACGTCCCGAGGGGGCGATGCCGGAAGCGCTTGCCGCAGCGATGCGCGCACTCGAGATCGATCCGGGCTCGGCGGAGGCCCACAATGCGCTCGCCTGCGCCTCGCTCATGTGGGAACGCGATTTCGACAAGGCCGAGCGCGAGTTTCTCCACGCGCTGGCGCTGAATCCCAAGTACATCCAGGCGCGGTGCTGGTACGCGCTGTTCTTCCTGCAGTGGACGGTCGGCCGGCTGGAGGAAGGTCTGGCACAGGCTCACCAGGCACTCGAGGACGATCCACTGTCTGCCTACGCAGAGATGGTGTTGTCGTTTACGTATGGCACGATCGGCCGTGCTGATCGCGCCCTCGCCTACGCGAAGACGGCCGTGGAACACGATCCCCAGTCGTTTGTCGGACGTTGGGAACTGGCCATCGCGCATCATTGGACTGGCCAGTACGAGGAAGCCCTCTCAGTACTGGAGGCGCTCTGGGCGGAGTCGCCCTACAACAACTGGCTGACGATCCAGATTGTTCCGACGTATGTAAAAGTCGGTCGACTCGAAGAGGCGCGTGCCATCTACGACGCGCAGCTGACGCGCCGAGAACAGGGTTACGTGCCTCCGTTCGTGCTGGCCGTGTGCGAGGCGGCACTCGGCAATCATGAAGCCGCGATCGCGTCCTGTGTCGCTGCCGTGGAAGCGCGGGACGCCATGCTGGCGCTCTTCCATGCGTGGCTGCCCGCTCTCGAGGCGGTCCGCGCCGATCCGCGTTTCGCTGAACTCATACAGCGCTTCAACGCGCGTCGGCGCGGGTAGGCGTCATCCGATCAAGGCCGGCGCGGGCTCGGCGTCGACAGCCACGGCATCCCTCCCGCTTCGGCCAGTCATCAGTTCGCCAAGCACTTCGCCTACCAGGTAGGACGGGCGCGAAGTGTTGTACGAAGGAATCTCCGGAAATATGGACGCATCGCAGACTCGAAGTCCGTCCACGCCAATCACGCGGCATTCCGAATCCACGACGGCCATGGGATCGGTGGAGCGGCCCATCTTTGCCGTGCCGCTCGCGTGATGACCGAAGGCGGAATACCGGCGGAGGTAGTCTTCGAGCTGCGCACGTGTCTCGTACGACGGTCCCGGCAGCACTTCTTCCGCCTCGTACTGCCGGAGGATCGGATGCGCCATCACGTTTCGCAGCAGCTCGATTCCCATCGCAAGGCGGCTCAGGTCGGCAGCCGCCTCGTGCAGACCCATGTCCAGGAGCGGCGGTTCGGTTGCGTCCGCGTTCCAGAGCGTGACCTGGCCGCGCGTGGGAGCGGGCTTCACGCACTCGATCAGGAACGTGGCGAAGGCCTTTGGCGTCGTCGGGTCGATCTGCGTGAGGAACGCATCGAGATAGGAGGCCTTCAACGGATCGGGGTCGGCCCACCGCTGCGGGTTGAAGTTGAAGTCCCGGAAGAAGGCGTTGAAGACGTGAATGTGGAGATCGGGATGCCTCGGGTCCGGTGTGTCGAACCCGCTGAACCAGTCCATGACGAGTGGGATGTGGTTCTCGGTGAAGGACGAGGGGTCGGCATTCGCGCCATATTGTGGGCCGGCGTCGGCCAGAAGCGTCGACTGCCACCGCCACAGCTTGTCGGGCAGGTTCTTCATGTGGAAGACGAGCCCCACTTCGGTGTGGTCCTGGAGGTGCTGTCCCACTCCGGGCAGGTCCTTGATCACGGCGATTCCGTGCTGCTTCAGATGGTCCTTCGGCCCGATGCCGGACAGCATCAGCAACTGCGGGCTGTTGATCGCCCCACCGCACAGGATGACTTCCTTCTTCGCAGTGACCGTCACACGGCTGGCGGACAGGACGCTCGACCGGTGCGCCGCGTCGGCCTTATAGGCGCGCGGCGCGTCCACGACCTCCACGCCGACGGCCCTGCGCCCGTCGAAGAGCACGCGGGCCACGAGCTTGTCGGTCAGGACTTGCAGGTTGTTCCGACCAGCCGCTCTGGTCTTCTCCAGCGTGGGCAGGAGGAGATCGACGGCCGCATTCGAGCGTCGGCCGTCGTTGTGCACCTGCATGTCGCTCCAGCCGATGCCAGCGCAGTTGGTAGGGTCGTTGTAGAAGTCGTGCCTGAATGGCATCCCGTGCTCCTGCATCGCGACGTGCAGCAGGTCGGGTTGAAAGCCCCTCTCGAGTTTCGCTCGCTTGATGTGCAGCCAGCCGGCCTTGCCGTGCACCGTTTCGTCGACGTACGGCACGTCGAAGTTCTCCATCTTCTTGAAGACGGGGCCTAGTCGCGCGTAGCTCCACCGGTCGTCGCCGGTCTGGCGCGCCCACTCGTCGTAGATGACAGGGGCGCCTCGGCCGTCCACGGTTGCGTGATGGTTCGTGGAGCCGCCCAGACCCGTGCCGCGCGGGTAGCAGTACTCCTTGCCGTTCTGTTTCGAAACGAATCCCCAGTGACTTGGCGAGGGGTGGGGGCCGACGGCCTCCGGCATGTCGAGCAGGAACGGGAACTTGGCGGCGGCGACGATGGTCGGATCCGCCGTATTGTCGGGTCCGGCCTCGACGACAATCACCGAGCGCGTCCCGTCCTCCGCCAGTCGTGCGGCCACAACCGAACCGGCCGCTCCGGCGCCCACCACTACGTAGTCGGCTTCGTAATTCATGCGTGTCCCAGCCTCTCTTGCCTGGGTAAGCGCAGAATCACGTCCGGCTCCATCATCCGCCGTCGCGACCGGTCTATCCCCCGCGTGGCCCGGGGCTCGGCCCCGGCGCCAGCCGCTCGTAGAGCCAGGCCCTGGCGACGGTCCAGTCGCGTTCGACGGTCGCGGTCGAGACCCCCAGGGCCTCGGCGGCTTCGCTGATGCTGAGACCTGCGAAGAATCTCAGTTCAACGACGTGGGAGAGCCGAGGGTCGAGGCGCGTGAGCTCGCCGAGAGCCTCGTCCAGCGCAAGCACATCGACCGCCGAAGCCTCGGCCGGGACGGGCACGTCGCTCAGGCTCACCAGTATCGCGGCGCCGCCGCGTTTGACCGCCAGGCGCTTGCGTGCGGCATCGACCAGGATCTGACGCATCAGCCGGGCCGCCAGCGAGAGGAGGTGTGCCCGATCGCGCACGCTCATCCGATCGACCTGGACCAACCGCAGATACGCCTCGTGGACCAGGGCCGTCGTCTGGAGGACGTGGCCGGGAGGTTCTGCGCGCAGCCGCGCACGGGCCACGCGGCGCAACTCCTGATACACGAGTGGAAGGAGGCGCGCGAGCGCGTCCTCATCCCCTTCGTGCCAGGCCCGCAGCATCCCAGTGACGTCTTCGGCGCGAGGAGCATCGACCATGAGGGTGTGGCCGAGCGTACATCAAGTCGTTTCGCGACCCGGGACAGCGTCAGACGGCACAAGCCTCCGCGAGGCCGAGGTGTAACCCTGAGCAACTGGGGCCTGTTGACGCGTGTATTCCCCGGCGGCAGCGACTATCCGTACGGCTACGCCACCGTCAACGGCTACGGCCGCTTCAAGGACGTCGTCGGCCTCGATCTGGCTGGCCTGACTGCCCGGGCCGCACTCGGCATGAGCGTCGACGAACTGGGCGACAAGACCGTCAAGTCCAGGGATCTGGCGCGAGGCGAGTTGTGGCTCTTGGTCGATTACGTTCAGGCACCCGCCACCACTCGGACGCCGTCGCCGTAGGCGGGCCGAGTCCCGGTGGAACGTCGGCCGCCCCCGCCAGGCGGCCGGCGACGGGAGCGGGCCATCATGCGACTGACTCCGGCTGCATCGAGGAAGGGATCCGCTGATCAGCAGCGACTGTACGTCGAGGATCTGCTCCCGCCCGCGCACGGCCATTGGCGAGTCGACAGCGCATCGCTCCGCCGCACACGGACGTTCACTACGCGTCGGCGCCCGGTGGTGGCGCCAGCGTGAACACCTTGGTTCGCTCGGCGCCGCCCTTCACCGACGTGAAAACCAGCGAGCTCGCCCGAGCGGCGTTCCCACCGCCCTGCAGCTGCACCAGGCCGTCGAACACGGCGAACACGGAGTTCTCGCCGTTGTCGAACCCGTCGAAGCTGTCGAGCGCCTTGCCGAACGCCTTCAGCCGCTCCTCCAGTTCAGCGGTCTTGATCCGGGTGGTGGACGCGAGCATCGTGGCCAACTCCTCGAACGCCTTCGTCACGCGGTCTTCGATGCGAAACAGCACGGCGACGTCGTTGCGAATCATCGGGGTGTTCTGAAACCGCTTCGGCGGCTGAATCCCCGGGATCGGCGACGTGAGCCGGACGGTGGCATTGCCCAGAATGGACCCCACCCTGTCGAAATCGTTAGGGTTGGCGTCGAAGAGCGCGCGGACGTCGTCGCTCCCGTACAGCCACCCAACATCGTGCAGACTCGGCTCGTTGAAGTAGTTGGCGAGCACGATCCGCCGCATGATCTGGACGACGTCGCTCTTCCGCGGCCGCGCCTTGACCAGGAGCTCGAGCGCTGCGCGCGTATAGCGCACTTCATAGGCCGAGCTCGTCTGGCCGACGCTGCCGTCGGCCGAGAACTCCAGGAAGGGCTCGAGCGCCGACCGGGTGGCTCCGACCCCGTCCAGACCAACCGTCTTCGCGAAGCTGAGATAGTCATCGAGCTCGTCGAGTGACGTGTCCGAGTCCGTGAAGGAGACGCTGTAGTTGACGGCCATCCCGGTAATCACGTCGATGGCGTACTGCTCGGTCTTTGGGTCGAACGACGAATCCGAGACCTTGGTTTCGCCGAGCACGCGAAGCAGGAAGTTCGCGAGGACCGCTTCTTCGCCCTTCGTGCCGCGCTTCCGCCGCTCCGAGTCGACCGTCATGTCGACAGTGGTGAAGACCGTCAACAGACCACTCCCGGAACCCTTGATCTGCTGCTCGGTGTCGACGATGACCCGATGCATCGACTCGTAGTTGAACTGGTGATGCCAGCCCGCGATGTTGAACGTCAGCGACGTGCCGCTGCTCATGTGGTGCGAGAGCACGCCGAGGCGGAGCTTCACCACGTCGGGTTGGAAGCTGGCCAGGATCTCCTGGAAGTCGCCTCGCCCTGCGGCCTGCATGTAGCGCTGCCCGGTGGCGTTCGGGGAGCCGTCGGCATTCACGAGTCGGATCTCGAGGTCGACCAGCGCGTCGCGCTCGGTGGCGGCGTGGTAGGCGGCGTGCAGGCCGAGCATGAATTTTTGGGACGCGGCTTCTTTCAGGATCTTGTCGAACGACGCGAAGAAGGCGTCGCGCCTCGCAACCACCTGCTTGACGACCTCGAACGCCTTCTTCAGCGCGTTGCCATTGAGCTTGTCAATCCCCTCGCCGATCAGCCGCTCGACGAAGTGCCCGATCTTCTGGTTGGCCAGGCTCTTCAGCCCGCTGGGCGACGAGATGGTGGCGAGCTGGTTGAGGAACGGATCGAGGCCGAACTGCTCCTTCGCCAACTGGATGAACTCGCGGATCTCGGCGTGAGCATCCTCGCGGATCAGCGCCAGGCTGCTGTCGACACGCTTCTTCAACTCCGGCAGGCTGGGAATCGTCGTGCCGGGCAACACGCCGAGCGCCCAGCCGAGCGGATCGCCGTCGGTGAGCTGCCGCAGGATGTTCCACAGCGTCGGGTCGATTTCGCCCTTCAAGCCGTCCCAGGAGTCCATGGCGCGCAGTTCGTTCAGCTTGTCGGCGAGCTTCGCCACCCGGTTGAGCGCCGGGTCGAAGTAGCGGTCGAACAACGCGATGGCCCGCTGGTCGAGCTGACGGTAGCTCGTCACCACCTTCGCGAGCTTGTCCTGGAACGCCTTTACCTCCGGGATCGATGTGAGCTGATCGATCTTCTTGCCCGCACACGCGCTGAGATAGTCGATGGCGAGGCCGTCGAGCTTGGCCTTGAGCGTGTCGATGCTGTCGACCTGCCCGGCCTGGGTCACGAGGCTGTCGACGACGTTGAGCCAGTTCTTGCCCTGCACGCCGAGCAGCGCGCCGAGGAACTCCTTCCCCGAGGCCGGAAGGCCGTCAGTGGTCAGGCTGGCACTCGCGTTGACGTCGGCCGCGATCTGCAGTTCCTTCGCGCGCCGGCGCTTGACGACGACGCGGGCGAAGCCGGTCTCAGCGCCCTTGGAGACGTCCACCGAGAAGCGGCCCGACACCTGTCCGCTGATCGTCAGCTTCCCCACTACGCTCAACGCGTAGTGCTCGGACAGCGCGATTTCGCTGACCTTGATCGACTTGGTGCCCTTGATCTCGTAGCCGGCCGAGGCGCCGACGCTATATTTGAGCGCGCCGCCATACTCGAACGACACGACCTCTCCGGCGTCGGGCGGCGTGGTGATGCCGCCTGGGAGGGACAAGCCCTTCGCCAGCTGGTGCAGCATCTGACCGAGCTCCTTGGTCCGATCGAACGCCCGGACCGCGACATACGTCGCGTCCACACCGGCTTCGAGTGTGGCGTTCACGGCGAGCACCGTGTGCGTGAAGGAGCCCTTGGCCGACAAGCCGGCGTCCCCGCCGATCTCCAGGGCCATCAGGAGGTTCTTCGTCGTCAAGGAATCGCCGAGCCCGAACCGCGTGACGAGGTCGGCGCCGCTCCCCTGGTTCTCTTGAAAGATCGGCACGATGCGGGCCTTGGCACCGGCGTGGACGCCGATACCGACGCTGCCCGCGGACTTGAACGCGATGTCCTTGTCGCCCTCGACGTCGAACATCGCATCCACAATCGGATTGGCTCCGGGCGCCAACACCTTGGTCGGATCTCCGGACAGCTTGACCTTCAGCGCGCCTGCGGCGCCAGACCAAAGCGGAATGTCGGACTTGTCGATGTCGAATGCCGGCAACTGCGTCTCCTTCCGTCCCTTGCGGACGGCCACTGGATGAATGTGGTGCGGGGATCGGGGACTTCGGGCGGATGTCCGCCACCTCGTGCGCCGATCGACGCGCGCAGCGTATAAACGTCCAACGCCGGACATTCGAACAGATCGGGACGATCGAGTCCGCCGGGCGCGCCTGACCTCGACGGGTCCGGAACGACTTCCGGCGGCTCGTCCATGATGACGACGTCGGGACTGATGTCCCGAACGCGAGGGATCCGCGGCGACAGTGATCCAGTCACTCCCACGGCGGCGTCAGCATCGCGACCGACGCGCCGACGCGGGCGTGGAGGTACCGGCGTCTCAGCCGATCGGGATGCGCGCGGCGTTCGCGCGCAGCCAGACGTCGAACGACTGAAGTGCC
>Ga0075367_10000919_pt1 | contig 11906 bp, 10 predicted proteins | sample EndMethybrTD3032_FD_71399 | JGI IMG/M metagenome (GOLD analysis project Ga0075367, IMG submission 71399) | Populus endosphere microbial communities from Tennessee, USA - Endosphere MetaG P. TD hybrid TD303-2 | ecosystem: Host-associated > Plants > Roots > Endosphere | place: USA: Tennessee... | reverse complement strand
TGCGGCCCATGGCCTCGTGCACCGTCGACACGCCGTGACCGGCCAGCTCGGCGATGGTCTCGGCCGGGGCGCGCTGGATATTTCGGATGACGACCGGCTTACTCATGCCAAAACCTCCAGCGCTTCCGGGAACAGCCGCTGATAGGCCTCGCCATAGGTCATCGGCTTGCCGGAGTTGCGCCCGCCCTGCATGCCGCGGTTGAGTGCGACGCGCGTATAGTACTCCCAGAGATGCTTCTGCGCGGCCAGCACCTCGAAGGCCGCGCGCTTCTTCTCCCACACCGCATCGATGTTCAGAATCACGTTCGGCTTGAAGTTGCACTGCTCGGGCTGGTGCGGCTCGAACAGGAACATCGCCGGCGCACTGTAGGCCCGTGCCGGGTCCGGCTTGTGGCCGGCCGCCTGGGCGATGACGCGCGCCTCCTGGGCGAAGTGGGCAGCCTCGGGATGATCGAAGTTGTAGGGATCCTCCAGCGCGTGCGACAGCACGAAGGATGGCTGCAGCTCGCGATAGACGTCGACCGTGCGGTCGAGCATTTCCGGCGTCGTGCGCAGCGGATAGTCGCCGGCGTCGAAGAACTCGATCTCGGCGCCGAGCACGGCGGCGGCCTTTTCGGCCTCCTCGCGGCGCTGGGCCTTTACGTCTTCCAGGCGCACGCCGGCCTTCTTCCAGGCGAACTGGCTCTCGCCGCGCTCGCCGTAGGACAGGCACACGATCTTGATGCGGTAGCCCTTGCTGGCATGCAGTGCGATCGCCCCGCCTGCCCGCCAGACGAAATCGCCTGGATGGGCGGTCACCACCAGCCCGGATTTGCTGCTCACGCCTTACCTCCCCGGAAAATACGCGACCCTCGCAGGGTAGCGCCGCCGTACTGGCGGCGCGAGCGACCACTTACGCCCGGGCCGGATCGCAGTAAAGCCCCGCCGGCCGCGGCCGACAAGGCAATCCCAGGCAGCAGCCGGTGCGCTGTCGGTCCGCAGTGGACAGCGCATGCCGCATCGACCCGCCCGTATTGCCAGGCGGCCGCTTCGGTGATTAGATGCGCTTACAATGTTTGATGACTAGAGTGCTAGCGCTGCTAGCATCCAGAGCAAAGGTTGATGCGGAGTTAACGATGCGCGTGTGGGCAGCACTCAGCCAGAAGGGAGGATCGGGCAAGAGCACCATCATGCTGCACCTTGCCATCGCCGCGACCGCAGCCGATCGGATTGCCTCCGTGATCGACCTCGACCCGCAGAAATCGGCCGAAAAATGGGGGTCTCTGCGCGGGCGCAAGACCAGGACCGACGACCCGATCATCGTGCACGGCCTGCCGAGCCAGCTCGACAGCATGCTCGACAAGGCGCGCGAGACGGGCCACGAGCTGGTGCTGATCGACACGCCGCCGACCATCGACCGCACCACCATCCTGGTCGCCGCCAAGGCCGACCTGATCATCGTGCCGACCCGCACGTCGATCCTCGATCTGCAGGCCCTGGATGACACGCTCACCATCCTGAAAGCGACCCAGGCGGTGAACCGCATCGTCGTCGTCATCAACGCGGCGGGCCCCGACGCCAAGGCCAGGGATGCCGTCAAGAAGCTGGTGCGCAAGGAGCACGGCATCCCGCTGCTCGGTGCCGCGCTCGAGGAGCACCTGGAGTTCCGCACCTCGCTCGGCGGCGGCAAGGGGGTGACGGAGGCCTCGGCGCAGAGCCCGGCCGGCAAGGAGCTGAAGAAGCTCTTCGCAGCACTCAGCCGCTGGGATGAACAGCTCGCCAGGAGCCGCAAGGGGGTGGCCGCATGAGGAAGCGCAAACCTGCAGCAAAATCCGCGGCCATGAGCGCAACGCGCCGGCGGGAGGAGCTGGAAGCCGTGTCCGGGGTCGAGCGCAAGAAACCGGCCCCGCCACCCGCGCCGTCCGAGAAGGGCCGCGCTGGGCGCAAAGGCGTGGTGGTCTATCTCGATCCGATCGCCAAGGAGCTGCTCGCCCAGCTCGCCCACGAGCGCCGCAAGTCCCTGCAGGATCTCGGCATCGAGGCGTTCAACCACCTGTTTCGTGCCTACGGGCAAAAGCCGATCGCATGAGCATCGGCAGTTCGTTTTCCGTCGTAAGGGGGTGCGTCATGTCCAAGAGAAGCAAGGAAGCCATTGCCGCGCGCAGACAGGCTCTGATGACCGCGGCCCAGACACCGCGCTACCCGAGCGTGTTCATCTCCTACTCCAGGAAAGACAAGGCGATGGCCAAGGCTCTAGCCGACGACCTCGACGCAGCCGGCGTTCCGGTGTGGTGGGACCGCGAGATCTACCCCGGCGACGACTTCCACAGCGCCATCGTCACGGCCCTGGATCAGGCCCAGGTGGTGATCGTCATCTGGTCGGAGGATGCGGCCGCTTCGCCCTGGGTGCGCGACGAGGCGCGGCGCGCCGCCCGTCAGAAAAAGCTCATCACGGTGCACGTACCCGGCTTCGACCCCGCCGACATCCCGCTCGGCTTCGGTGACCACCATTCAGAGAGTATCGAGGACCGCGACCGGCTGATTGCCGCGCTCGTCGCCCGCCGCCCCGTCGCCGCCTAGTAGAGCCGCCCCCACAACCATTGCGGGTGGCGGGATGGCAGCCGAGCGCGTTCCCTGCTCAATCGTTGCATTCCTGCATCGATGTATGCTGCAGGTAGCATCAAGGCCCGCCTGGGCGGCCTAGAGGCGGCTGAGCCAAGTTGCCGCGCCAAGCCCGCGTACATCCAATATTCATAGACAAGCGACTAGAGGCGGCTTTGGTGCCACTGGCCGCCAGCCTGGCCGGTTGCCAGCATTGTGCCGTTGAGGCAACAGTCGCCTGGGGAGATGCGGCCGCGAAGGACGGAAGATGGGGCGTCGCCCCGTCTGACTGTGGTGGTGTGCTATGCGCAGCACGAGTTCGGATTTACGATTTGGGGGAACGGAGTGAAGCTCGCGGGAGGGGTCGCAGGTCGCGTCAGCCTCGCGTGCGGCGTTATCTTTGTGGCCATGGCAGCCTCGCTGGCTGCCAGCCAGATTCGGCCGCCGCTGAAGACCCCGCAAACCACGTCGTCGATTGAGGGACCGCGTCGAACGCCCGAGGTAATTCGGGTCGGCAGTCCTGCGCAGTCGCTGTGGGAAAAGCGCTGGTGGATCGACAAGACCGCCAAGCTGCTGCGTGCCGGCGAAGGCATCGGCCCGGACGACGACGTCGAAGCACTCCTCAAGATGTCGGAGGAGGAGATCGCCCGCCACTTCATGAACGACCCGCGTTTCGGCGATGCGCTGCTCGACTTCAATATGTATTTCATGGGCTTCAAGGCCGACGACATCAAGACCGACGGCGCCTACAACAGCCACGCGTTCGACTTTCCCAATACCATCGCGGCCTCCCAGGCGCTGCTTAGCGACGGCGACTACTTCAAGCTGTTCGACCTGGAGGGCCCGTTGTTCATGCCCCCGCTGCGTCGTGAGCCCGATCCCGAGAACATGCTGCCCAAGGACGCCGGCCTGACGGCTGCACAGTTGCGCCGCAAGGTGGTGGACGAGCTGAAGGCCGACTTCGCCGAGCTCAGCGCGACCGCCGCGGCCCAGATGTCGACCAACGGTCAGGAGCTGTGCCGCAAGCTCGCCGACTTCGGCGGCCGAAAGGACGCGCTGACCGAGCGGGTACACCGGGCCTTCGACGACAGCGAGATTTTCATCCTCACCCGAGCGCAGGTCGTCTCATGGCCGCTCGACAGCGTCGCCAGGGCGGCCAAGGAAGAGTGCGTCAAGTACAAGCCGAAGGCCGACGTCAAGCGCCTGGCGGGTGCCATCCAGGCCGCTTCCGACAAGTTCAGCAAGGCGTTCGACGAAATCTTGCGCTTCGACCCGGAGGTCTACGAGCCCGACTCGGTGCTCGAGTTCAAGGCTGTCGACCTCAGCGTCCTGCCGATCACCAACAAATGGCTGGCGTTCGGGCACGAGCAGGCGGTCGCGCTGCAGAACTCGTCGACCAATTTCAACCGCAAGCGCTCGGCCTACGTGCTGAAGCGCTTCTTCTGCGACGACCTGACCCCGGTCGGCTTCGAGGACCCGCAGGAGCACGTCGCCGGCGCACATGGCTCGGATACGTCCTGCTTCGCCTGCCACTACAAGCTGGATCCCATGGCCGGCTTCTTCCGCGGGCTTGGCGCGCAGTTCTACGATTACTCGCGCGACCGCACCATCATCTTCGACGACCTCGCCGACGACAACCGCTCGCGCTACGAGGCGACCTGGCGCACTCGCAAGGGCGCCAATCGCAAGTGGAACGTCGGCTACGTGCGGTCCCCGCGCTGGGAAAACCAGAACAGCTACGGCGAGACGCTGACCGATCTGTCCAAGATCATTCGCGAGGCGCCCGAGCCCAAGCGCTGCCTGATGAAGCGGCTGTTCGAGTACATGACGGCCGAAAACCAGACCATCGACGGCGGCTATCTCGATCACCTCACCGAGGCATTCGAACAGGAAGCGGCCGTCAGCTCGTCGGCGGCGATGAAGAACGCCATCGTACGTATCGCCAGGAGCCAGACCTACCACGAGCGCAACGCCGAGCCGCAGCACTGCTACGACCACGCTCCGGACAGCAAGGTTGCCAAAGGTCCGCCCTGCCGCGTCGCCTTTATCCTGCAGAAGAACTGCGCGCAGTGCCACGGGACCATCTACGGCGGCGACGCCAGTCTCGACCTCGGCGCCTGGATCACCGCGCCCGACGGCAAGAACCGCACCTTCCCGCACCTCGACGACGACATGCAGCAGCGCCCTGCGCAGGACACGATCACGCGCATCATGGAGCGTCTCGCGTCGTCCGATCCCAAGAGGCGCATGCCCAAGAACAAGATCATGTCGAGCCAGGAGCGCCAGGAGCTCTACCTGTGGGCGCAGCAGGAGCTGTCGCGCATCGGCAAGGGGGACGTGCAATGAAGCCGCTGGCGGCTGCGCTGGTTGCCGGCGTGGCGCTGTGCGCCATGGTGGCCGACGGCGCGGCGCAGACCTCGCGCTTCAAGGGCTGGGCCGCCATCTCCAAGGAGCTGTCGACCCGCATCGCGCCCAAGGGCGAGGCCCTGGACCTCGACCGCTTCCTGCCGGCAGCCGACATGGAGGACCTGCTCGGCTCATGGTCCACGTTCGGCTCGGAGCACGCCTTCCAGAACGGCCTGCCCAACTCGGTCAGCATTGCCATCTGGCACGCGACCCTGTCGAACTTCGCCAAGAGCATCGGGGCGTCCTGCCGCCAGCCGCAACTCGAGTTCCATCCCAAGTTCGCGCAGACCCTGCAGAAGCTGTGCTCCTGGCCGGCGGCCGGCGCCAGAACCGATGCGCTGCTGATGGACTATTGGCTAAGCATCATGGGCTACAATGCGCCCGAGGCCGAGTACGTGGCCTGGCGCGACTACATCCTCGCATCCTACAAGGACCGGCCGGCCGCCGAGACCGTCACCGCCATGACGCTGGCCATCACCATGAACCCCTACTTCCTGCTGCACAAATGAGCCGCCCAAGCCGATGATCCCCTCGCGACGCGACATCCTCCGCTTTGGCGCGTTCGGTGCGGGCACGCTTCTGCTGCCTCGCGCCAGCTTCCCCGCGCCGCTCGCCGCCGATGCCGATCCGCACTTCTTCCTGCTGGTGGTTCTGAACGGGGGCGCGGACTCCTCCTACATGTTCGACGCCCGGCCGCTGTCGATGACCAAGGCCGGCAAGATCCAGAACTACCTCGGCAAGGAGCCCGATCCCTGGATCGGCAAGAACGGCGGCAAGGCGCTCTCCACCTCGCTCATCAAGCCGCTGGCACCCTTCCGCGACCGCTTCAGCGTGCTCAACGGCGTGTGCATGGCGCCGAGCTTCGACGGCCATCTGCAGAACATGAACTTCCTGTTTGCCGGCAAGCCGTTCGGCGGCGACAGTTTCGTGCCGCACCTCAACTCCACCGAGACCGGCCGCAAGCCGGAGTCGCTCGACGCGATCGTGCCCACCGACCCGCTGTTCATCAACGTCGACAACCATTCGGGCGTGGTGCCGTTGCGGCCGGCATCGGTCAAGGCGCTGTCGGCCACGCTGCGCAATGTCGAGCCGCCGGGCTCCGACCACGGGCTGGTCGACTTCATGCGTCGCCGACTGGCGACCCATACCGGCGACAGCGGCCGCTTCTCGGCGGCTTCCAGCCTGATGCTGGCCGGCCTCGATGGCGCCGCACAGGTGCACCGTCAGCTCGCCAGCCTGACGGCGCCCAGCGAGACGCTCAGCCCGGAGCAGCAGTCGCTGGCCCTGATCGCGGAATGCTTCCGTCTGTCCATCTCCCGCTCGGCCATCTACGTGCTGCCCGAGAGCTTCGACGTGCACGCCCCCGATCAGGCCAAGGCGCAGCCGAAGCTGTTTTCCGACGCCATCGGCAGGATCGCCACCCTGTTCAAGGGCCTGAACGACACGCCCTTTGATGGCAAGCGCTCGCTGTTCGACGTGACGACCGTGATGGTGGCAAGCGAGCTTGGCCGCACCATGCGCGGCGCAGATCTGCCGATCGACCAGACCGGCACCAACCACAACCAGTTCTCCAACTCCATCCTGATCGGCGGCAAGGGCATTCGCGCCGGCATGGTGATTGGAGCCTCGGATCTCGCCGATGAGAAGGCCACGGTCTCCAAGGCGCATCAGGCTTTGGATGCGATGCTCGAGAAGACCATGGGCCTGCCCTTCGACTTTGCCACGCTCAAATCCCGCCCCGACCAGCCGGACGCATTCGACATCAAGGATTATTTGACCATCGGCTCGGTCGTTAACACGGTCTACGCTCTGTTCGATGTGCCGAAGGGGAACTACCGTTCGCTGCGCCGCGACCTTCCGGCCGCTCCTGTGCTGCACGGTCTGCTCGCGTAGTTTCCAAGGAGCCTGGCGTGGACGCCACGTCGCTTCGCCTGCGTGTCAATCTGCTCGGCTGCGTAGCGCTTGCCGGCTATGCCGTGCTGACCGTCCTCTCCTGGTTGCAAGCGCCTGCCCTGTGGCGGGCCGAGAATGCCACGCACGTGCTGGCCTTCTTCGACGAGCTCGCGGGACGCTTTCCCGTCCTCGGCCTCTATCGCTCGTTCCAATCCAGCGAGGCCGTGATCGCCAGCTACTGGGCTCCGCTCGGGATCGCAACGCTGCCCTGCATCCTGCTCGTCCTGCTGCTCGCGCGTCCCTCGGCGCTGCCCGATGAAGCCCTGCTGCGCCTGATCTTCAACTGGTCGCTTTCCTTCGCCGGAATTTGCCTGCTGGCATTTCCGGTATTCACGCAGGATATGTGGCTGTCGGCGGTGTGGGGCCGCATGATCGCTGCCGGCATAAACCCGTACTACCAGCTATTCTCACCCGACACGCTGCCCGGACTGCCGCTCGATCACTTCCCGATGGTAATGTCGTACGGACCGTTGTGGGGCATCGTCTCGGCGATCGTCATGACGGTGGCCGGCAACAGCATTCTCGCCACCGGCATCCTGTTCAAGGCCGTGCTGGCCGGCGCCTGGATCGGCTCGCTCGCCCTCATCGAGCGGATCACCCGAACGCGCCCGGTGCGCGAGCGGTGCCTGGCCATCTGCATGTTCGGTTGGACTCCTGCCAGCGTGTCGCAATCCCTGTCCGAAGGCCACAACGACATCGCGCTGGTCGCGCTCGCCCTGCTGTGGATGCTCCTTCTGCTGCGGGGACACTGGGCGGCACCTGTCGCCCTGGTTGCATCGGCCCTCTGCAAATACGTGACGGCGCCTCTGCTGCTGATCGACGCGATCGCCGCCCTGCGCCGCGGGCGCGCGGACTGGACGCAATTCCTTGCGCGTCAGGTCGCGCCGGGATTGCTGGGGCTCGGCATCTTGGCCCTGTTTTATCGATCGCCAGCCTTCTTTGATGGCGTCAGGCTCGTCAGCGAGTGGCACTTCCTAAGACCGAGCGATGCCCTGCTGGCCATCGAGCAGGCGACCGGCCTGCCGCTGCTGGTGCCGCGCATCGCGGTGATGCTGTTCTTCGTGCTGCACGCCGCCTATTGGCTGGCCGTATCGTTCTGGTCGCCGACCATGACAAGTCTGCAAAAGGCGGCGATCGCCACCATGGTCGCGGTGTTGTTTGGTGCCGTCAGCCACGTCTGGCCCTGGTATGCCATTTGGGCGCTGGCGCCTGCTGCCCTCATTCCGGGCTGGTGGCTCTCCCGTTTCGTATTCGGCGTGGCGCTGCTGATGCCGTTCTCGCTCGCGGCGTGGTGGAGCGAACCCTTCCCGCACCACATGGAGTTCACGGCACTCATCGTGTACACGGGCGCTTGCTTGTGGACGATCGTGAGCGCTGCGCGAGCACGGCACAGCTGACGCCGCCAAGGCGACACATCGCGCGCTCGGAGGCAATCGTCGGATGACGATCGCAAGACACTGCAGCGAACCCGGCATCGATGAACGGACGTTCAGGAACTCGCGCCGCCGTGCCGATCGGATAAAATTTGTGACCTCCAGAGCACACTTTCGACTTCCGCCCGGGCTCGGCGTCAGCGCATTATGTCTTGGTCCGTTGCGACCTTACGGTTCGCGGGCTAGCTTGCGACGCTCGCGGACGACTTGGTGCGCGGATATCATTCGGGGGTGCGTACCAGGTTGCCCCATGTAACCGGTACGCACTGTTATCGTGCAGCATCAGCTGCTCCAGTGCCGGCCTGGTAGGGTCGGGTGCGCGAGGGGTTTTGCCATAAACCGGGTAGAGCAGAATTTCTCCGCCAAGCAAGGAGCATTTGGAGCGCTTATCGAGGGGCTCAGGCTTCATCAGTGGGCCAAGAACGTCCTCATTTTCGTTCCGCTCCTGCTGTCTGGCACGATTCAGAGCCTCGACGCCTGGATTGCGTGCGTGATCGGCTTTGTTGCCTGGGGCATCCTGGCGTCATCCACGTATCTGCTGAACGATCTGTGGGACCTGGAGTCGGATCGCAGCCACTGGTCGAAATGGCGCAGGCCGATCGCGCGCGGCGCCCTGCCGATACCCTTGGCGGTGGCGACGGCAATCGCCGGCATTGCCGCCAGCCTGGCCATCGGCTGGACGCTCACCATTGGCGCGCTCCTGATCCTCATCGCCTACGCGGGGCTGACCATCACCTACTCGCTGTGGCTCAAGCGCCTGCCCATCATCGACGTGTTCCTGCTGGCGTCCCTCTACACGCTGCGCCTGTTCTTCGGCATCGAGCTGGCGGCGATCTCCTATTCGCCCTGGCTGCTGGTGTTCTCGATGTTCGTGTTCCTGTCCCTGTCGCTCGCCAAGCGCTACACCGAAGTCGGCCGCGGCGGCAGTTTCGGGCGCGAGACGGTCGAGGGACGCGGCTACGTCGCCAAGGATGCACCGCTGATCTTCGGCCTCGGCTTGTCGACCGCCGCCAGCGCCGTGCTGATCATGGTGCTCTATCTCATCAACGAAGCCTTCGGCGCCACCTTCTACCGGACGCCGCTTCTGCTTTGGCCCGTCCCCGGTCTGCTGTTCCTGTGGCTTGGCCGCATCTGGCTGTTGGCCGGCCGTGACGAGTTGGACGACGACCCGATCCGCTTCGCCATCCGCGACGCGGGCAGCCTGGGTCTGGGCGCCGCCATAACGTTATCCTTCGTTCTGGCGTGGCTGGTCTGATCCGAGGATTGGGTCGATGAGCGCAGCGTCTCTTGCGCGCCAGCTGGCCAGCAATCGCATCGCAGTCTGGCTTGCCTGCGTGCTGGGCGGCGGTGCCATCCACCTCTACCTGTGGCAGGTGTCCGAGCCGCCGGACCTGTTCAGCGATTTCTACAAGGCCTACTACCCGGCGGCCGAGTACCTCCTCGAAAAAGGGCTCAGCGCCACCTGGCCGCTCACGGAGGCCGCCGCGGGCGGCTTCGTCAACATCCCGATCATCGCCTGGCTGTTCGTGCCGCTCGTCATGCTGGGCGAGGAGGAATCCGGATGGGCGTTCCTCGCCTTCGGCGCGACCGCCGCGCTCACCGCGTGGTGGCTGCTCGCCCGCATGAGTCGACCCGAGGCGAAGAACGCTGCGCCGCTGCTGCTGTTTCTCGGCCTGATCAACGGGCCGATGATCAACAGCATGCGCGAGGGCAACACCACGCATATCATTCTGCTGCTGCTGGTGCTGGCGTTCGTGCTGTGGCGGGCGGGCTGGGACTTCGTGGCCGGCCTGCTGCTCGGCCTCTGTGCCCTGATCAAGCTGCCGCTGCTGCTGTTCGGCGCCTATTACCTCCTGCGCGGCAAATGGCGCGTGGCGATGGGCGGCGTCACGGCGATCACCACGGCGGTGCTGCTGTCGCTCGCCGACTATGGCCTGCAGGGCAACATCGCCTGGTACAAGGACAGCGTCGAGCCGTTCCTGGGCGGGGTCATCCCAGCCTTCAACGTGCAGTCGATCGACGGCTTCCTGATCCGGCTCTCGACCGGCGAGGCGCGCCTGCACGATTGGGACCCGATGGTGCCGGACGCCCTGCACAAGGTGATCCGGAACGCACTGTTCCTGCTGGTGTACGGCAGCGCCATCTGGATCGGCTGGCGCGCCGCCAGAGCCGGGCCGATGCCCGCCATCAACGGCCGTCTCAGCGCGCGCGATACGCTCGAATTCGCGCTGGTGATCACCGTCGCCATCATCACGAGCCCCATCTCCTGGACCCACTACTATCTCCTGCTTCTCATTCCGTGGGGCCTGTATCTGGGCGACCGGCTGCCTGTGCCGAACGATCGCACGACCCGCTGGCTGATGTGGACCAGCCTGGTGCTGACCTCGCTGCCGGTCGTTATTCCGCAGCATTCGCCGGGTTTGATCACCGAGGTGCTGGCGCGCACCGTCGTGTCGGCCTGGTTCTTCGGTGGACTGCTAATGCTGGCGGCACTGCTGCGCGGGCTGTGGGGGCTGGTGCCGTCAGACGATGTGCAATCGAACCACGCAGGTAGCCATGCCAGCCCATAGCTACAGATGGAGCGACCCAACCGCGGCCTTCACGCTGCGCCTGGCGCTGTTCCTGCTGTTCTGCGCGATCGTGCTGAACGGCTTGATCTACGTGACCGCGCCCGCCCAGCTCAAGGAGAACGCGCTGAACCACAGCTGGGATGTCTTGAACGGCCGCGGCTCCGACGATTCCTGGGGCGCCATGCAGGCCGCGCTCGACTATTTCACGACGCCCAGCACGACGCCGCTCTATTCGGAGATCTTCTTCAATCGCCAGTTTCGCTTCCAGTATCCGCCGTCGGCGCTGTTCACCCTGCAGGGTCTGCAATGGCTGGCGCCCGCCAATGTGCGCACCAACGAGGCGCAGACCTTTAGCTGGGTGTCGCTGAACGACCTCGTCGGCTGGGTCTTCATTCTGGCCACCATCGTGGCCACGGCGGCGCTGCTCGAGCTGCAGGTCCGCAAGCGATACGCCGCGCACTCCCGCGTGCTGGTTGCGGCCCGCGTGGCCATCGCCGCGGGCTTCACGCTGACGTTTTATCCGATCGTCAAAGCCTACACGCTGGGCCAGCTGCAGGTCTGGATCAACGGCCTGTTTGCCGTGGCGCTACTGTGCTGGGCGGTCGGCTGGAAGTCCGTTTCCGGCTTTCTGGTCGGGTTGACCTGCCTCATGAAACCGCACTACGGCCTGTTCCTGCCCTGGGCACTGCTGCGGGCGGAATGGCGCTTCCTGGCCGTGTGCGCGGGAACAGTCGCGGCCGGGCTCGGCGCTTCGGTGCTGGCGTTCGGGTTCGCCAACCACATCGACTATTTGCGCGTGGTATCGTTCCTCGGCGAGCGCGGCGAGGCTTATTACCCGAACCATTCGATCAACGGCCTGCTCAACCGCATCATGGGCATCGCCAATCCCGAGCAATACAAGAACCTCGAGTTCATCGCCGGTCAGTTCCCGCCGTTCAATGCGTGGGTCTATGGCATCGCCCTG
>Ga0075367_10000918_pt1 | contig 11908 bp, 9 predicted proteins | sample EndMethybrTD3032_FD_71399 | JGI IMG/M metagenome (GOLD analysis project Ga0075367, IMG submission 71399) | Populus endosphere microbial communities from Tennessee, USA - Endosphere MetaG P. TD hybrid TD303-2 | ecosystem: Host-associated > Plants > Roots > Endosphere | place: USA: Tennessee... | reverse complement strand
CCCCCGGCACGAGTCCCATCTCCACCTCGGGCAACTGGAAGAACGCCTGCGGAGAGGCCACCACTCGCCCCGCGAAAGCGGCCATCTCGATCCCCGCACCGACGGCTCCGCCACCCACCCGGACCGTCACCCGGTCCCGCATCCGGTCGATCAACCGCCACGGCGCCCGATCCAGTCGCACAAGATACGCGGCCACGAGGTCCCGGGCGGAGCCGAACTCGGCGAGATCACCACCACTGGAGAACACCGGCCCGGCACCGGTCAGTTCGACCTCGTCGACGGTGCTGTCGAGGGCGGCCGGCTCCAGGGCCTCGTACAGCTCCTCCCGCATCCGGAAGCTGAACGCGTTGCGCCGGTTCGGTCGGTCGAGCAGGATCGACAGCCTGCCGCCGACCCGGTCCACGCGAACAAGAGGCGCGTGCTCGGCGGGGGCAGGGCGCTTCTCCCGCCGGGCCAGCCAGGCCGCGAACTCGGTTCCGCCCAGGAGCATCGAGTACGTCGCCGCCTCCGCCGCCAGGCCTTGCAGAGTGCCGAGGGCCGGGGTCTGCCGGAGGAGCTGTCCCAGGGCGAGGCTCGCCTGCGGGTGCCGTTCGACGGCGTGGGTCAGTTCCTCGTAAGCCTTCTCCGGGTCCTCCACGGACACCAGGCGCCGGTCGTCCGAGTCCACCTGAGGGCCTACGAGTGTCAGGGTCAGCTGCTCCAGCAGCGGGCCCAGCCGATCGGGCGGTCGGCGGGTCGCGATCCCGATGCCGAGCGGCAGACGCTCGCGCAGCCGATGCGCTGCGGCGGCCGGATCGGTGTCGTGCCAGTCGTCGAGGAAGAGACAGCGCACGGGGGCTTCGGGGCGTCCGTCGCCGCGGAGCGACAGCCCTTCGTCGACACCGGTCGGATCCATCAGGCAAGCATAGCCATTCTCTCCTGCGGTATTGGCATTCTCTCTTATCGCAAGTACCGTATCCGGCGATGAATGACTTCGCCCAGACTTCTTCCGGCATCCCGCTCAAGCCGGTCTACGGACCGGCGGACCGGGCTGCCGAGCCGCCCGAGCCGGGCGTGTTCCCGTTCACGCGCGGCAACTACGCCACCGGGTACCGGGGGCGACTGTGGACGCTCAGGCAGTACTCGGGGTTCGGCACCGCCGAGGAGTCCAACCGGCGCTACCGCTATCTGCTGCGGCAGGGCGGAACCGGTCTCTCGGTCGCGCTCGACCTGCCCACCCAGTGCGGCTACGACTCCGACGACCCCGAGGTGAGCGAGGAGGTCGGGCGGGTCGGTGTCGCCGTGGACACCCTGGCCGACGCGGAGGTGCTCTTCGAGGGCATCCCCCTGGACCGGATCAGCACCAGCTTCACCATCAACGGCACGGCGGCGATCCTGCTCGCCTTCTATGTCGCCGCCGCCGAGCGCAGGGGAGTGCCCCGTGCGAAGCTCACCGGAACCATTCAGAACGACATTCTCAAGGAGTACACCTCCCGCGGCACCTGGATCTGGCCGCCCGAGCCGTCGCTCAGGCTGATCGCCGACACCATCGAGTTCTGCGCCGCCGAGGTGCCGAAGTTCAACGCGATCTCGGTGGCCGGCGCGCACTTCCGGGACGCGGGTGCCAACGCCGTCCAGGAGATGGCGTTCACCCTCGCCGACGGGGTGACGTACTGCGACACCGTGCTTCAGCGCGGCCGTATGACGATCGATCAGTTCGCCCCGCAGGTCTCCTTCTTCTTCTACACGCACGGCGACTTCTTCGAGGAGATCGCCAAGTACCGTGCCGGGCGCAGGCGTTGGGCGACCATCGTGCGGGAGCGCTACGGCGCCGGCTCCGACAAGGCGGCCATGTTCCGCTTCGGCTGCGTGGCCGGCGGCGCTTCGCTCTATGCCCCACAGGCCCGCAACAACGCCGTCCGCGTCGCCTACGAGGCGCTGGCCTCCGTACTCGGCGGGGTCCAGTCGATGTTCACGGCTGCCTGGGACGAACCGTTCGCGCTGCCGAGCGAGGAGTCGGCGACCCTCGCCCTGCGCACCCAGCAGATCCTCGCCCACGAGACCGGCGTCGCCCGCGTGGCCGACCCGCTCGGCGGCTCGTACTTCGTCGAGGCGCTCACCGATGCCACCGAGGAACGGATCGTCGAGATCATGGCGGACCTGGAGCAGCACGGCGGCATGGTCCGGTCGATCGAGGACGGCTATCTGCAGGGGCTCATCGCCGACGAGGCCTACCGGATCCATCAGGAGGTGGAGGCGGGCACCCGGCCCGTCATCGGTGTCAACCGCTTCGTCGCCGAGGACGAACCGGCCCCCGACGTCGCCACCTACGAACTCGACGCCAAAGGACGCGAGTTGCAGCTCAAACGCCTAGCCCGTGTCAAGGCCGAACGCGACCCGGCCGCCGTCCGCGCCCGCCTCGCCGCCCTCTCCCGCGCCGCCGAGGGCACCGACAACCTGATGGGCCCCCTCATCGACTGCGCGGGCGCCTACTGCACGGTCGGCGAGATGGTCGCGGCGCTCAAGGGCGTCTGGGGCGAGTTCCAGCAACCGGTGGTGTTCTGATGGGGACCCGGATTCTGATCGCCAAGCCCGGTCTCGACGGCCACGACCGTGGCGCCAAGATCGTGGCGCGGGCGCTGCGCGACGCCGGCTTCGAGGTCGTCTTCACCGGCATCCGCCAGCGCGTCGACGACATCGTGGCCACCGCCGTCCAGGAGGACGTGGCGATGATCGGCCTGAGCATGCTGTCCGGCGCGCATCTCGCGCTCACGGCCCGGACGGTGGCGGGGCTGCGGGCCGCGGACGCCGGTGACATCACGGTCGTCGTCGGCGGCACGATCCCCCCGGCGGACGTGCCGCGTCTGCAGGCCGCGGGCGCCGCGGGGGTTTTCCCCACCGGCACCCCCCTGGACGTCGTGGTCGCCGAGGTGCGCGCGTTGACGGCGAGCCCGGCCTCACCCTGAGTTTCGGACACCTGGAGGGAACGTGCGGATCGGTGTGATGATCGGGGCCGAGCGGGGGGACTCCGTGCGCAAGGTCTCGCGGTTGATCGCGGACGCGGAATGGGCCGAGAGCGCCGGGATGGACACGGCCTGGATTCCCCAAGTCCCGACAGACTTCGACGCGTTGACCGCCGTGACCCTGATGGGCGCACGGACCAGCCGCATCGAGCTGGGCACCGCCGTCGTACCCCTGCAGGCGCAGCATCCGATCGCCCTCGCCCGTCAGGCCCTGTCCGCGCAGGCCGCGGCGGGCGGGCGGCTGGCGCTGGGCGTCGGCCCCTCGCACCACTGGATCATCGAGGACATGCTCGGCCTGCCCTACGAGCGCCCGGCCGGTCTCACCCGCGACTACCTCGACGTCCTGGACGCGGCCCGCCGCGGCCCCGGCCCCATCGACGTCGAGAACGCCACTTACACCGTGCACAACCCCCTCGACCTCGCCCCGGTCGCCCCGCTGCCGATCCTCGTGGCGGCCCTGGGACCGGTCATGCTGCGGCTCGCGGGGGAGCGGGCCGACGGAACCCTGCTGTGGATGGCGGACGAACGCGCGGTCGCCGAACACGTCGTTCCCCGCATCACCAAGGCCGCCGAGGCCGCCGGACGCTCGGCCCCGCGAATCGTCGCCGGCATCCCGGTCTGCCTGTGCCGCCCCGCGGAGGTCGACGCGGCCCGCGAGCGTGCGAACCGCATTCTCGGAGAGGCCGAGATCTCGCCCAACTACCAACGGCTGCTGGACTACGGCGACGCCAAGGACGTCGGCGACCTGTGCGCCGCGGGCGACGAGGCGGCCATCGCGGCCCGGTTCAAGCGGTTCGCGGACGCCGGGGTCACCGACCTGTCCGTGCGGTTGCTGCCGATCGGCGACGACCGCGACGCACTCGTGGCCTCCAAGCGCCGTACCCGCGAGATGATCGCGAGCCTCGCAGCGGAGCTCAGGTGACTCCCGGACCGCTCGCCGGTCTCCGCATACTCGAGGTCGGACACATCCTCGCGGGACCCTTCGCCACGATGCTCCTGGCCGACCTCGGAGCCGAGGTCACCAAGGTCGAGCCGCCCGGCGGCGACCTCTCCCGCCAGGTGGGCGACGCCTACTTCGCCAGCCTCAACCGCAACAAGCGCAGCATCCGCCTCGACCTCACGACCGGGCAAGGGCAGGAAAAACTCGGCGAGTTGGCGACCGACGCACATGCGCTGCTGGTCAACCTCAAGCCGTCGGTGATACGGCGCCTGGGGCTGACGTACGACAGTCTGCGCCGCTTCAACGAGCGGCTCGTCTGCGTCGCCCTCACCGGATACGGGCTGGACGGGGGCGACGACCCGGCCTTCGACTACATCATCCAGGCCGCGACCGGCGTCGCCGCGCTGACCGGCGACCCCGACGGGCCGCCGACCCTGCCCGGGTACTCGTCCGTCGACAATTCGGCCGGCCTGACCGCGGCGTTGGGCCTGCTCGCCCAGATCGTCTCCGGACGCGGAGGGCAAGTAGACATCGCGCTACGGGATGTGATGCTCGCTCAGCTCAACTACCGGGCGTCGGCCTACCTGAACGACGGCGTGGAACCGCGCCGCATGGCCCACGGCGCACACTCGTACTATGTGCCGGCCCAGCTCTTCCCCACCGCGGAAGGGCACTTGGCGCTGTTCGTGACTCATGACGGCTTCTGGAAGACCTTCGCCGCCGAGGCCGGCATCGCCGGCTTCCCGACGATGGCCGAGCGGGCCGCCCGCCGTGACGAGGTCCTCGCGGTCGTCACACGCGCCCTGGCCGCCGACACCGCCAAGGGCTGGGAGGCCAGGTTGCGCCCGCTCGGCATCGCCGCGGCGGCCGTGCGCACCCTGCCCGAGGCACTGGAGGCCACGCCGGAGATGATCGTGCGGGCCGGCGACTACCGTCTGGTCGCCGGCCCGGTGCGGGTCGTCGGCTACGAACCCGCCCACCGGCCCCCGCCCCGGCTGGGCGAGCACGGCTCACTCGTAGTGGACGGTGACTGACCCCTCGTCGGGCACGCCCTGGCAGGTGAGGACGTAGCCCTCGGCCACCTCCTCCTCCGTCAGGGCGTCGTTCACACGCATCGTCGCGCTGCCCTCGGTCACCTTGGCCATGCAGGTGGCGCAGTTGCCCGCCTCGCAGGAGAACGGCGGGGCGAGCCCGGCCCTTCGGGCGCTCTGCAGCAGCGTCTCGTTCGGATGCTTGGGCACCGAGACGCGCTTGTTGCCGAGCAGGATGGTGACGGTGCCGGTCTCCTGCGGGGGCTGCACGGGCGTCCCGTTCACCGCGGGAGCGGGGGCGGGGGCGGGCGCCGTCGCACCGCCGCCGAACCGTTCGCTGAACACCCGCCCCGGCCCCGGCAGCGCCGACTCCACCAGCTCCATGAAGGGCTCCGGCCCACAGACGTACGCGTCCGCGTCTCCGTCGGCCCCGACGAACTCCCGTATCGCGTCCGGGGTGAGGAACCCGCCCCTGGCATCGAGATGCCGTACGACGGTCAGCCGCCCGGGATGGCACACGGTCAGGTCGTCCAGCAGCGTGCGGAAGATGGCCGAGTCAGGGTCCCGGTCGGCGCACAGCAGCCGGACGCTGCGGTCGGTGGAGGTGAGAACGCTCTTGGTGAGGGAGAGTATCGGGGTGATCCCGCTGCCGCCGCTGAAGCCGAGCAGCGGCGTGGTGGCCGGGCGCAGACAGAACAGGCCGCGAGGCTGGGTGAGTTCGAGTTCGTCGCCCTCGTCGACGTGGTCGATCAGCCAGTTGGAGACCCTGCCGCCGGGGACCCGTTTGACCGTCGTCATCAGGTCGGCGTCGATCTCCGGGGCGCTCGACATCGAGTAGGAACGGAGCAGGTCCCGGCCGTCCAGCCGCACCCGGAAGACACAGAACTGCCCGGCCTGATACGCGAACGGGCCGTCGTGCGGGTCCAGCACGAAGGTCCGCGCGTCGGCGGTCTCCTGGACGATCTTGACGACGGTCGCGCGCCGGAACAGGGCGGGGCTCGCCATGGACGCCCTCCTCGAGCTCTGGTATCAAGGTTCTATCGAAGTGAGAATACTATTCTCATCAATGAGATGGGACCCTCTCAACGGGTGGGGGCGAGAGATGAGCGAACGGGCCGCGCTGGTCTTCGAGGACCGGGAGTACGGCCGGGCCGAACTGGCCGCCCTCGCCGACGGGCTGGCCGCGGTGCTGGCCCGGCGGGGCGTGCGGGCGGGGGACCGGGTCGCTCTCATGTCCTCCAACCGGCCCGAGTTCGTGATCGCCGTACAGGCCGTCTGGGGCCTGGGTGCGGCCGTGGTCCTGCTCAGCCCGGCGTGGAAGCGGGGCGAGGTCGAACACGCCCTGGACATCACCGAGCCGGCTCATGCGATCGGGGACCACCCGGTACTGGCCGGGCTCATGCCGATGCTGCACCTCGATGAGCCGCTCGCACCCGGCGGGGCCACCCCCGTGGCGCCCGACCCCCGGGCCGACGCCGTGCTGGTGTTCAGCTCGGGCACCACTGGCATGCCCAAGGCGGTACGCCACACGCACGCGTCCCTCGCCGCCGCGGTGGACCACTGGAGAACCGCCCTCCGGCTCACCGCGAACGACCGTATCCAGATCGCGACACCGCCCTCCCACATCCTCGGCCTGCTCAACATCGTCACGGCCCTGGAAGCGGGCGCCTGGCTGCGCCTGCACCGCCGCTTCGACCTCGACCGGCTGCTGCACCACATCGAACTCGACCACATCACGGTCGAGATGGCGGTCGCCCCCATCGCGCTCGCCATCGCCTCCCACCCGAAGCTGGAGAGATACGACCTCTCGTCCCTGCGGTTCATCATGTGGGGCGCGACGCCGGTGACGCCGAGCATCGCCGAGATGGTCACGCGCCGGACCGGAGTGGGCTGGGTGCCCGCGTACGGGGCGAGCGAACTGCCCGTCATCGCCTGCAACCCGCTCGACGGGGCCCGGCTGGACACCCCCGGGCGCCCCGTGCCCGGGGTGGAGATGCGCGTGGTGTCGCTGGAGAGCGGGGATCCCGTCGGGCCGGGCGAGACCGGGGAGATCGAGGTGCGCGCCGAGTCCCTCATGGCCGGGTATCTGCCGGCCGAGGCCACGGCGGACGCCCTCCACGACGGCTGGTACCGCACCGGCGACGTCGGCAGCCTGGACGCGGACGGCTGGGTGCACCTCACCGACCGCTCCAAGGAGATGATCAAGGTGCGGGCCTTCCAGGTCGCCCCCGCCGAGGTCGAGGCCGTGCTGCACGGCCATCCCGCTGTCGCCGACTGTGCGGTCTTCGGCGTCCCCGACGGGGCGGACGGGGAGGCCGTCGTCGCGGCCGTCCGGCGCTCCGGCCCGGTCGAGTCCGACGAGCTCGTCGAACTGGTCGGCAGCCGCCTGGCCTCCTACAAACGGCCGCGCCGGGTGGAGTTCGTGAGCGAGATCCCGCGCCTGCCCTCCGGAAAGGTGCTGCGGCGCGTCCTGAAGGAACAGGCACTCGAGGAACAGGCCGTCAAGGAGCAGGCTCTCAAGGAGCGCGATGGACGTACGTCTGACAGCTGAGCAACGCCAACTCCGCGACATGGCTGCCAAGTTGGCCAGCGATCTAGGCCCCCGGTCGGTCTTCGACCTGGACGACGCCGACCGGATCGCCCGGCTGGAGAAGGCGGTCGAGGCCACCGGCTGGCGGGCACTGCGCTCCGACGGGGCGTCCGGAGTCGAAGTCGCCCTGGTCGTCGAGGAGTTCGGACGAGGGCTCGTCGACGTGCCGTATCTCGGACCCGTTCTCGCCGATGACCTGGCCCCGGAGGTCCGCTCGGCGACGATCGCCGTCGACGGGCGAGCACGGGACGCGCGCGGCATGCGACGGGCCGTCTCCCTCGACGGCAACCGTGTCCTGTCCGACGAGAACGGCCCTCTTGTTCACGGCACCGACCTGACCCGTCTCGACGCCCGGCTGAGCGGCACCCCCGAGCAGCTCGGCACCCTGCCTGACGAAAGCGCCGACTCCTGGCACGCGTTGGCCCTCGTCGCCACCTCCGCCGACCTCGTCGGCACGGCCCGCGGCGCCCACGCCCTCGCCTGCGACTACGCCAAGATCCGCGAGCAGTACGGCCGTACGATCGGCTCCTACCAGGCCGTCGCGCACCTGCTGGCCGAGGGACTGGCCCACATCGAGGGCTCGATCAGCGTCCTGAGACACGCAGCCTGGGCCGTCGACGAACTGCCCGCAGCCGAGGCACTCCGCGCCGCCCGCATCGCCAAGCTGTACTGCGCCCGATCCGCCCGCACCGTGTGCGAGACCGCGGTCCAGGTGCACGGCGGCATCGGCAACACCTGGGAATGCCTCGCCCACGTCCACCTCCGCCGGGCGCTCGTCTCCGCCGACCTGTTCCCCGTCCGCCTGGAGGAGATCGACTGTGGACTTTCGTGACGCGCCCGAGGAAGCCGCGTTCCGCGGCCGGCTGCGCAGCTGGCTGGCCGAACGGGCCGGCACCTTCCCCACCGCGGGCGACGAGTACTGGGCCCGCCAGGGCGAATGGCACCGCGCCCTGCACGCGGCAGGATTCTTCGGCCTCTCCTGGCCCAAGAAGTACGGGGGCCACGAACTCCCGCCCGTCTACGACGTCATCCTCGACGAGGAGCTCGCCCGCGCCGGCGCCCCGGCCCGCCCCAGCCTCGGCTACCTCGTGCAGGGTCTCGGCCGGCACGGCAGCGAGGAACTGCGGCGCCGCTTCCTCCCCGGCATGATCGACGGCACCGAGCGCTGGTGCCAGGGCTTCAGCGAACCCGGCGCCGGTTCCGACCTCGCCTCCCTCACCACCACGGCCACCCGCGACGGCGACCGTTACGTGGTCAACGGCCACAAGATCTGGACCAGTTACTCCGATGTCGCCGACTGGTGCCTGCTCCTGGCCCGCACCGATCCGGCGGCACCCCGGCACAAGGGCATCTCCGCGTTCATCGTCTCCATGGATCAAACCGGCATCGAACAGCGCCCGTTGAAGATGATGAGCGGGGTGACCAAGGAGTTCGGCCAGGTCCTCTTCGACGGCGCGACGGTGCCCGCCGACCAGATGATCGGCGCGCCGGGGGAGGGCTGGGCCCTGGCGATGACGGTCGTCGGCCACGAACGAGAACCCTCGACCCTCGGCTTCTCCGCCCGCTACGGCAAACTCGTCCGCGAACTCGCCGCCCGCACGGAGGGCACCCCGCCGCCCGAACTCGCCTGGGCCGTCGTGGAGACGGAGATGCTGCGCCTGCACGTACGCCGACGGCTGTCCGAACAGCTCGACGGTGTCTCGCACGGCCCCGAGGGCTCTCTCGACAAGCTGCTCATGACCTGGACGGAACAGACGGTCGGCCACGCCGCGTTGGCCGTCGGTGGCGCCGGCGACCCCGACCTTCTGCACGCCTACCTCTACAGCCGCGCGCAGAGCGTGATGGGCGGCACCTCGCAGGTCCAGAAGAACATCATCGCCTCGCGGATCCTCGGACTGGGAGCCTGATATGACGGAAAGTCGGAATATGTACGGCATGCCGGACGAGATCGAGGTCCGTGCTGAGGGCGCCCTGCGGTTCATCACCCTCAACCGCCCCGACGCCCTCAATGCCGTCAACGACCCGCTCCACACCGGCCTCGCCCGGCTCTGGCCCCGGTTGGCCGACGACCGTGACGCCCGAGCGGCCGTCCTCACCGGCGCGGGAAAGGCGTTCTCGGCAGGCGGAGACTTCGCCTACCTCGACGAGATCCGGCAGGATCCCGACCTGCGCTCCCGCACCATCGCCCATGGCCGCGAGATCGTCCTCGGCATGGTCCGCTGCCGGGTTCCCGTCGTCGCCGCCGTCAACGGGCCCGCGGTGGGGCTCGGTTGCAGTCTGTTGGCGCTGAGCGACATGGTCTACATGGCCGAGACCGCCTATCTCGCCGATCCGCACGTCCAGGTCGGCCTGGTCGCCGCCGACGGCGGGCCGCTCACCTGGCCCCTGCACACCAGCCTGCTGCTCGCCAAGGAGTACGCCCTCACCGGCGCACGTATCCCGGCGGAGAAGGCCGTCGCCCTGGGGCTGGCCAACCATGTGGTGGCCGACCCGCTGGCCGAGGCGACGGCCTGTGCCAAACGCATCGCGGAGCTGCCGAGGCAGGCGGCGGAGAGCACCAAACGCGTCCTGAACATGCACCTGGAACGCGCGGTGCTCGCCACCCTCGACTACGCCACGGCCGCCGAGGAACAGTCCTTCCGGACGGCCGACTTCCGCGACACCCTCGCCCGGCTCACCGGCCGGGAGAAGTGACTCACCGGGACGTCAGCTTCCACAGGTGGTCCGCCGTGCCGTTGTCGTCCCACTGCAGCACCTGGGCCCCCGACGACGTGCTCATGCCGTTCACGCCGAGCAGCAGACCGCTGTTGTAGTTGGCGATCTTGTAGTAGCCGTCGCCGGACGGGATGAGCTGCCAGAGGTGGTCGGCGGTGCCGTTGTCACCCCAGATCAGGGCCTTGCCGCCGTCCGCCGTGCTCATGGAGTCGATGCCCAGCAGCAGCCCGCTCGCCTTGTTGCTGATCTTGTAGAGGCCGGATCCGGCGGCGGTGAGGGTCCACGACTGGCTGCTGCCCGTGCTCGACGTCGCCTGGACCACCGACGTGCCCTGCGCCGTGCCCGCACCCGAGGTGTCGAGGGCGAGAGCGCTGTTCTTGTTGGTGATCTGGTAGGTACCGGCCAGTGAGGACGAGGTTCCGCTCGGCGTGATCACCAGGTGATAGCCGTCGGAGGCATTGGTCGTCACGGGTACGGTGATCGAGCCGTTCGAGACGGTGTAGTCGGCGTCCGAGATGGTCACCGGCCCGGACACCGCGGTCGTACGGCCCTTCGACGGCGTGTACTCCAGCTTCGCGTGCACCGTGCCGCCGAACGCCGACAGCGATCCGAGTCCCTTGACCTGCACGGCACTTGAACCGGCGCCGCCGCCGAAGATGACGCTGACCTGGTTGCCCGCACTGTTGAGGGAGGCCGCGCCGTCGATACCCGTCTGCGCCGGGGGAGTGGTGACCAGCATGTTCCCGGACATGTCGCCGTACCACTTGTAGAGCCAGTACGAGCCGTTGGGCGAGCCGCCGGTGTCGGTCAGTGTGTCGCCGAGGGTGCCGTAGTGGTTCCAGAAGGCCAGCTCCGCGTCGTGCACGCCCGCCCGCTCGAACTTGGCGACGTAGCCCACCAGCGGTCCGGGCACGCCGACCTCGCTCGTGGTGCCGTACTCCTCGATCGCGATCGGCCGCGGGCTGATGCCGAGGCTGCTCTCCAGGGCCCGGTACGCGGAGACGTGCGAGGCGATGTTCGCCGAACCCTGCAGCTCGTGCCAGGCGATGATGTCCGGCACCGTGCCGCTCGCCTTGGCGTCGGTGAGGAACGTGCTCATCCAGGACTGGTTCCACGCCGAGTAACTCGGTCCCTGGATCGGCGTCTTGGTGTCCTTGGCCCGGACCTCCTTGTACGTCCGTGCCCAACCGGCGTCGAAGGCCCCGGCGTTGGTCGTGTCCCACGTCCAGTCCGGTTCGTTCCACAGTTCGTAGGCGGCGACGTTGGTGGCCGAGGAGGCCTGCACCGAGGCGACCTGTTTGTCCACGGCCGACAGCCAGTCGCTCCAACTCACCCACTTGTACGGGAAGTTCGGATACCAGTCCGGCATGCGTACGACGACCTTGGCGCCGGCCCGCGCCGCCTTGGATGCCACGACCAACGCGTCGCCGGCGGGCTTGGGTTCACCGTTGGGGAGTTGGGAGCCGCCCGGGGCCATCTGGACGAAGGTGTTCGGCTTGAGCGGGGTCACCAGGCTGTCGGAGGGGGTGCTCGCGTCCGCGAGGCCGTAGAGGCTGCCGGTGGCCACATGGGTGACCGCACGCAGGGTCTGGTCGGCGTTGACGACGAGTGTGGTGGAGGCGGTCGGGGC
>Ga0075367_10000916_pt1 | contig 11912 bp, 9 predicted proteins | sample EndMethybrTD3032_FD_71399 | JGI IMG/M metagenome (GOLD analysis project Ga0075367, IMG submission 71399) | Populus endosphere microbial communities from Tennessee, USA - Endosphere MetaG P. TD hybrid TD303-2 | ecosystem: Host-associated > Plants > Roots > Endosphere | place: USA: Tennessee... | reverse complement strand
ATCGCAAGCGGTGAACCGAGCCCCATCGAACGAGTCAGGCCCGGGCGAGAGAGTAGATCTACTCTCTCGCCCGGGCCTGAGCCGTTACTGGAGCGGGCGACGGGAATCGAACCCGCGTAGCTAGTTTGGAAGACTAGGGCTCTACCATTGAGCTACGCCCGCACAGCGCGCGCCGCAGGTCAGGTGACCGCGGCACTGAAAGCATCGTAGCGGGTCGGCCCGCCCCGCCGCACACCCCATTGCGCGGCACACCGGCTCGCCGGCCCCGCTCCGCGGCGGCGCTCGGTAAATGCGGCGGTCGCACAGCGTGCGGGCATGTACCCTACGTGTCGCACCAGACGGGGTGTGGCGCAGCTTGGTAGCGCGTCCGCTTTGGGAGCGGAAGGCCGTGGGTTCAAATCCCGCCACCCCGACCATCTGGCCGGTCAACACCGGCCACAGGCTCGATCGCCTCTCTTGATCGCCTTTGGGGGCTGTCGCCGCTGCCGTTACTATGCAAGCTGCATGCCCGTGTGTCTCTCTGCCGGGCACGATCCCTAAAGTCAGCCCCAAGGAGACCCAACCGTGAAGAGCGCCGTCGAGACCCTGAACCCGACCCGGGTTCGGCTCAGCATTGAGGTGCCCTTCGAGGAGCTCAAGGACAGCCTCGACGCGGCGTACAAGAAGATCAACCAGCAGGTCACGGTGAAGGGCTTCCGGAAGGGCAAGATCCCGGCGCGCGTCATCGACCAGCGGTTCGGCCGCGGTGCGGTCCTGGAGGAGGCGGTCAACGACGCGCTTCCGAAGTTCTACACGGAAGCGGTCAACGAGGCCGAGATCGACGTCCTCGGCCAGCCCGAGGTCGACATCACGGAGCTGAAGGACGGCGAGACGCTGAACTTCACCGCCGAGGTCGACATCCGCCCGAGCCTGGAGATCCCGGACTACTCCGGCATCGAGGTCGAGGTCGACGCGGTCGAGGTCACCGACGAGGACATCGAGAAGTCGGTCGAGCAGCTCCGCGAGCGCTTCGCCTCCACCTCCCCGGTCGAGCGCGCCGCCGAGGACGGCGACGTGGTCACCATCGACCTGCAGGCCAAGGTCGAGGGCGAGGTCCTCGAGGACGGCGTCGCCGACGGCGTCTCCTACACCATCGGCTCCGGTGAGCTCCTCGACGGCATCGACGACGCCGTCAAGGGCCTGTCCGCCGGTGAGGAGGCCACCTTCACCTCCGAGCTCAAGGGCGGCTCCGCGGCCGGCAAGGAGGCCGAGGTCACCGTCAAGGTCACCCAGGTCGCCGCCCGCGAACTGCCCGAGCTGGACGACGATTTCGCGCAGCTCGCCTCCGAGTTCGACACCCTGGAGGAGCTGAAGGCGGACAGCCGCAAGCGCCTCGAGAACATGAAGCAGTACGACCAGGCCACACAGGCCCAGGAGCGCGTCCTGGAGAAGCTCCTCGAGCTGGTCGAGGTGCCCGTCCCCGAGAAGCTGCTCGAGGACGAGATCAACACCCGCAAGCACAACCTGGAGCACCACCAGCTCGGCCAGATGGGCCTCGACCTCGAGAAGTACCTCGAGATCCAGGGCAAGACGGTCGAGGAGTTCGACGCCGAGACCAAGGAAGCCGCGGTCAAGGGCATCAAGACCCAGTTCGTCCTGGACGAGCTGGTCAAGCAGGAGAAGCTGAACGTCAACCAGGAGGAGCTCACCGAGCACCTCATGCGCCGCGCCGCCTCCTCCGGCATGTCCCCCGACCAGTTCGCCCAGGCCGTCGTCGAGGGCGGCCAGGTCCCGCTCCTGGTCGGCGAGGTCGCCCGCGGCAAGGCCCTCGCGGTCGTCGTCGAGGCCGCCACGGTCAAGGACACCAACGGCGAGGTCATCGACCTGGACGACGAGGACGAGACGGAGACGGCCGCCGAGGTCGCCGCCGAGGCCACGGAGGCCGACGCCACCGAGGCCGAGACCGAGAAGGCCGAGGGCTGACGCCCACGGCGCCTTGTAGGTATGTACGACGGGCCCCGGGGCTTACCCCGGGGCCCGTTCGCCTTCCCGGGCCGCTACGCCCCCGGCGAACACCCCCCACTCCGGGATTCCCCGAAGGGACCAGCGCGTTAGGGTCCATGAATACGGGGGCAGGGAACCCGGCGAAACAGCCCCAGGCCCCCCGCAGGGAAACGTGAGACGGCCCGGCGCCGTCGTAAGACGAGCAGGTGGATACGTGACGAATCTGATGCCCTCCGCCGCCGGCGAGCCCTCGATCGGCGGTGGCCTCGGCGACCAGGTCTACAACCGGCTGCTCAACGAGCGGATCATCTTCCTCGGCCAGCCGGTCGACGACGACATCGCGAACAAGATCACTGCACAGCTGCTGCTCCTTGCCGCCGACCCGGACAAGGACATCTTCCTGTACATCAACAGCCCCGGCGGCTCGATCACGGCCGGCATGGCGATCTACGACACCATGCAGTTCATCAAGAACGACGTGGTGACCATCGCCATGGGCCTCGCCGCCTCCATGGGCCAGTTCCTGCTCAGCGCGGGCACCCCCGGCAAGCGCTTCGCGCTGCCGAACGCCGAGATCCTGATCCACCAGCCCTCCGCGGGCCTGGCCGGTTCCGCCTCGGACATCAAGATCCACGCCGAGCGGCTGCTGCACACCAAGAAGCGCATGGCCGAGCTCACCTCGCAGCACACCGGCCAGTCGGTCGAGCAGATCACCCGTGACTCGGACCGCGACCGCTGGTTCGACGCCTTCGAGGCCAAGGAGTACGGCCTCATCGACGACGTCATCCCGACGGCCGCGGGCATGCCGGGCGGCGGCGGCACCGGGGCGGCCTGAGGCCCCCTGAAAGCCCCCAGCCGACCGCCACAGCCCCTAGGAGAGAGACAGTGAACGACTTCCCCGGCAGCGGCCTGTTCGACCGCGCACGCGCCGAGAGCACGGTGCCCGTCGCCGAGTCCCGGTACGTCATCCCCCGCTTCGTCGAGCGCACCTCGCAGGGCATCCGCGAGTACGACCCGTACGCGAAGCTCTTCGAGGAGCGCGTGATCTTCCTCGGGGTGCAGATCGACGACGCCTCCGCCAACGACGTCATGGCGCAGCTGCTGTGCCTGGAGTCGATGGACCCCGACCGGGACATCTCGGTCTACATCAACAGCCCCGGCGGCTCCTTCACCGCGCTTACCGCGATCTACGACACGATGCAGTTCGTGAAGCCCGACATCCAGACGGTCTGCATGGGCCAGGCGGCCTCCGCCGCGGCCATCCTGCTGGCCGCCGGTACGCCGGGCAAGCGCATGGCGCTGCCGAACGCGCGCGTGCTGATCCACCAGCCCTACAGCGAGACGGGCCGTGGCCAGGTCTCCGACCTGGAGATCGCCGCCAACGAGATCCTCCGGATGCGCGCGCAGCTGGAGGAGATGCTGGCCAAGCACTCGACCACGCCGATCGAGAAGATCCGCGAGGACATCGAGCGCGACAAGATCCTCACGGCCGAGGACGCGCTGTCCTACGGCCTGATCGACCAGATCATCTCCACCCGGAAGATGAACAACGCGGACGTCCGCTAGGCGGAGGCTGTAATGTCTGCCGCCCCTTGGCACGGTTCGTGTGCTTTGACACGCTGCACGTCAAAGTGAACCGCGCCAAGGGGGGCCCGAACGGGGGGCCCGGCAAGGTACCGTCGGATTAAGGCAGCACCAGGAGCCGCTGGACCTAGGCGTCTCCCAGGCGAAGGGGAAGCACACCGTGGCACGCATCGGTGACGGCGGCGATCTGCTCAAGTGCTCGTTCTGCGGCAAGAGCCAGAAGCAGGTCAAGAAGCTCATCGCAGGGCCTGGTGTGTACATCTGCGACGAGTGCATCGACCTCTGCAACGAGATCATCGAGGAAGAACTCGCGGAGACGAGCGAGGTGCGCTGGGAGGAACTCCCCAAGCCCCGCGAGATCTTCGAGTTCCTGGAGGGCTACGTGGTGGGCCAGGACGCGGCCAAGAAGGCCCTGTCCGTCGCGGTCTACAACCACTACAAGCGCGTCCAGGCCGGCGAGAACGGCGGCGGCAGCGGCCGTGACGACGCGATCGAGTTGGCGAAGTCCAACATCCTCCTGCTGGGCCCCACGGGCTCCGGCAAGACGCTGCTGGCCCAGACCCTCGCCCGCATGCTGAACGTCCCGTTCGCCATCGCGGACGCGACGGCCCTGACGGAGGCGGGTTATGTCGGCGAGGACGTCGAGAACATCCTGCTCAAGCTGATCCAGGCGGCCGACTACGACGTCAAGAAGGCCGAGACCGGGATCATCTACATCGACGAGATCGACAAGGTCGCGCGGAAGAGTGAAAACCCTTCCATCACCCGCGACGTGAGCGGCGAGGGCGTACAGCAGGCCCTCCTCAAGATCCTCGAAGGCACGACGGCGTCGGTCCCGCCCCAGGGCGGTCGCAAGCACCCCCACCAGGAGTTCATCCAGATCGACACGACGAACGTCCTGTTCATCGTGGGCGGTGCCTTCTCGGGCCTGGAGAAGATCATCGAGTCCCGGGCCGGCGCGAAAGGCATCGGTTTCGGCGCGACGATCCGCTCCAAGCGTGAGCTGGAGGCGAAGGACCAGTTCGAGGACGTCATGCCCGAGGACCTGGTCAAGTTCGGCATGATCCCGGAGTTCATCGGCCGCCTGCCCGTCATCACCTCGGTCCACAACCTGGACCGCGCGGCGCTCCTCCAGATCCTGATCGAGCCGCGCAACGCCCTGGTGAAGCAGTACCAGCGTCTCTTCGAACTCGACGGCGTGGAGCTGGACTTCGAGCGCGAGGCCCTCGAAGCCATCGCCGACCAGGCCATCCTCCGCCAGACCGGCGCCCGAGGCCTGCGCGCCATCATGGAGGAGGTCCTCCAGGGCGTCATGTACGAGATCCCGTCCCGCAAGGACGTGGCCCGCGTCGTCATCACGGCGGACGTGGTCCACTCGAACGTGAACCCGACGCTGATCCCGCGGGACGCGCGTGGCCGTGGCCCGGGGGAGCAGAAGACGGCGTAGGCGCCGCACCGCAGACAACCGAAGGGGCCCCGGTCAGCCAACTGACCGGGGCCCCTTCGCGGTTGAGCGCGGGGGGTCAGGCAGGCACGCGCACGTCGTTGCGGACCTTCGCGGTCAGCTCGGCCGCGTCTGCCATCGAGGTGGTCTTGCCCGCAGTCAGGGCGGCCAGGTCGTACGACAGCACATAGGTGAGGGTGCTGTGGTCACCCCAGATGCAGAACGGCATCTCCATGGTCTGACCGGACGTCGTAGTCTTGATCTGCTGGCACTTCATGACGCCGTTCTTGAAGCCGGCGGGCTTGAACTCCTGGGGGCTGCCCACGAGTTTTCCGCCGGAGGAGCTCTCCGCGGAGTCCTTCTTCATCTGGGCGAACATCGCGTCGACGACCTTCTCCGGATCGTCGATGGTGCCGTACACACCGGCGAACATCAGCTGCTTCGCCGTGAGACCGGTCCCCGAGCTGTACCCTGCACTGGCGTCCTTGGGGTTCTTGACGCCCCACGCCTCCGCGTCCTTGATGTCGTCGGAGGTCAGCGTGTCGGACTCGGCGTTGCCGCTCTTCTTGTACTCGCCGCCGACGATCGTCGCCGGAGTCGCCAGCTTGTGCGCCCCGTCGTCGGCGATGCCGCCACCGCCGGAGCTGCCCCCGCTTCCGCTGCCGAGCACGAAGTACAACGCGACCCCGACCGCGGCGACGGCGGCCACGGCACCGATGATCAGACCGGTCTTCTTGCCGCCGCCCGACGCCGGAGGCTGGGGCGGGTAGGGCTGCTGGCCGTACGGCTGCTGCCCGTAAGGGGGTTGCTGCCCATACGGATTCGGCTGCGGCGGCACCCCCTGCGGAGGCTGCTGCGGGTAGCCGTACCCGGGCTGCGGCTGCGTCGGCGGCTGCTGGGGGTAGCCATAGCCGGGCTGGGGCGCCTGCGGCGGCTGCTGGCCGTACGGCCCCGGCTGACCGTACGGGTCGGGCTGCTGGGGCTGCCCGCCGTACGGGCCCGGCTGGTTGTAGCTCATTACTGGGTTCCCCTCCAGAATGTTTATGTAGTGCCGACATCCTGGCGCAGACACGGACAGCGCACCGCATCGGGGCCCCCACCGTTACAGAGCAAACACGTTTCGGGACACGCCCGGGACACCCCTAAACTGACCCCGTGACCGAGAACGCTCAGCAGCAGCCACCAGCGCCCGACACCGAACTGCCGACCCAGTACGCGCCGGCCGATGTAGAGGGGCCGCTGTACGAGCGCTGGGTAGAGCGCGGTTACTTCGAGGCGGACGAGAAGAGCGACAAGCCGCCGTACACCATCGTCATCCCGCCGCCGAACGTCACCGGCAGCCTGCACCTCGGGCACGCCTTCGAGCACACCCTCATCGACGCCCTCACACGCCGCAAGCGCATGCAGGGCTTCGAGACGCTGTGGCAGCCCGGCATGGACCACGCCGGTATCGCCACGCAGAACGTCGTCGAGCGCGAGCTCGGCAAGGAGGGCAAGTCCCGGCACGACCTCGGCCGCGAGGCCTTCGTCGAGCGTGTCTGGCAGTGGAAGGCCGAGTCCGGTGGGCAGATCTCCGGGCAGATGCAGCGCCTGGGTGACGGTGTCGCCTGGTCCCGTGAGCGCTTCACCATGGACGAGGGCCTGTCCCAGGCCGTCCAGACCATCTTCAAGCGCCTCTACGACGACGAGCTGATCTACCGCGCCGAGCGCATCATCAACTGGTGTCCTCGCTGCCTGACCGCGATCTCCGACATCGAGGTCGAGTACCAGGACGACGACGGCGAGCTCGTCTCGCTGAAGTACGGCGAGGGTGACGAGGCGGTCGTCGTCGCGACCACGCGCGCGGAGACGATGCTGGGTGACACGGCCGTCGCGGTCCACCCCGACGACGAGCGCTACAAGCACCTGGTCGGCAAGCAGATCAAGCTCCCGCTGACCGAACGCACGATCCCGGTCGTCGCCGACGAGCACGTCGATCCCGAGTTCGGCACAGGTGCCGTCAAGGTCACCCCGGCCCACGACCCGAACGACTTCGAGATCGGGCAGCGGCACAACCTGCCGGCCATCACGGTCATGGACGAGCACGCCGTCATCACCGTCCATGGTCCCTTCCAGGGCCTGGACCGCTTCGAGGCCCGCTCCGCCATCGTCGCCGCGCTGCGCGCCGAGGGCCGGATCGTCGCCGAGAAGCGGCCGTACGTCCACTCCGTCGGCCACTGCTCCCGCTGCAAGACCACCATCGAGCCGCGCCTGTCCATGCAGTGGTGGGTCAAGGTCGGTCCGCTCGCGAAGGCCGCCGGTGACGCGGTCCGCGACGGCCGCGTCAAGATCCACCCGCAGGAGATGGAGAAGCGGTACTTCGACTGGGTCGACAACCTCCACGACTGGTGTATTTCACGGCAGTTGTGGTGGGGCCACCGCATTCCGGTCTGGTACGGCCCGAACGGCGAGGTCGTCTGCGTCGGCCCGGACGAGCAGCCTCCGTCCGGCGAGGGCTGGCGCCAGGACACCGACGTCCTGGACACCTGGTTCTCCTCGGGCCTGTGGCCCTTCTCCACCCTCGGCTGGCCCGAACAGACCGAGTCGCTCGCGAAGTTCTACCCGAACTCCGTCCTGGTCACCGGCTACGACATCCTCTTCTTCTGGGTCGCCCGGATGATGATGTTCGGCCTGTACGCGATGGACGGCACCCCGCCGTTCCACACCATCGCCCTGCACGGCATGGTCCGCGACCAGTTCGGCAAGAAGATGTCGAAGTCCTTCGGCAACGCGGTCAACCCGCTGGACTGGATGGACAAGTACGGCTCCGACGCCCTCCGCTTCACTCTCGCCCGCGGCGCCAACCCCGGCGTCGACGTCCCGATCGGCGAGGACTGGGTCCAGGGTTCCCGCAACTTCGCCAACAAGATCTGGAACGCCACCCGCTTCGCGTTGATGAACGGCGCGACGGTGGACGGTCCGCTGCCGGACACGTCACGGCTGTCCTCGACCGATCGCTGGATCCTCTCCCGCCTCAACTCCGTCGTCGCCGAAGTCGACGCGTTCTACGAGGACTTCCAGTTCGCGAAGCTGTCGGACACGCTGTTCCACTTCGCCTGGGACGAGGTCTTCGACTGGTACGTCGAGCTGTCCAAGACGACGTTCCAGGCGGGCGGCGAGGCGGCCGAGGTCTCCCAGCGCGTCCTCGGTGAGGTTCTCGACGTCACGCTCAAGCTCCTGCACCCGGTCGTCCCGTTCGTCACGGAGACCCTCTGGACCACCCTGACGGGCGGCGAGTCGGTCGTGATCGCGGACTGGCCGAAGGACAGCGGCTTCCGTGACGCGGCGGCGGAGAAGGAGATCGAGACCCTCCAGTCCGTCATCACCGAGGTCCGCCGTTTCCGCGCCGACCAGGGCCTGCAGCCGGGCCAGCGGGTCCCGGCCCGCCTGACCCTGGACGGCACGGCACTGGCGCCCCACGAGGCGGCGATCCGTCAGCTCCTCCGCCTCCAGCCGGAGGGCGAGACCTTCACGGCGACGGCGACCCTCCCCGTCTCCGGCGCCGAGGTGGCCCTCGACCTCTCCGGCACGATCGACGTCGCGGCGGAGCGCAAGCGCCTCGCCAAGGACCTCGCCGCCGCCGAGAAGGAGAAGGCCCAGGCCAACGCGAAGCTCGGCAACGAGGCGTTCCTGGCGAAGGCCCCGGACAACGTCGTGGAGAAGATCCGCACGCGGCTGGCGAAGGCCGACGAGGACATTGCCCGCATCCAGGCCCAGCTGGACAGGCTGCCGTCCGCCTAGAGGTCCGCACACGGTCGAAGGCCCCCGGAAGCGTCCGGTTCCGGGGGCCTTCGCCTCCGTCTGTCAGTCGGCCTCCGTAGACTGGCCCCGTGAGTGACAGCGACCCCTTCGACGAGATCATCGCGGCCGAGACCGACCGAGACCCCGATCTCGCCGTCATCGAGGCAGGCAGCCGCACCCTCCGCACCCAGGGCGGCCCGCCGGAGGCCGACGTGCCCGCACGCCCCGAGGACCCGGAGGTCGACAAGGCTCTCCGCGCGGTCGAGGCCGACCTGGCGACCCGCTGGGGCGAGACCAAGCTGGAGCCCTCGGTCAGCCGTATCTCCGCGCTGATGGACGTCCTGGGCGACCCCCAGCGCTCGTACCCCTCGATCCACATCACGGGTACGAACGGCAAGACCTCCACCGCCCGCATGATCGAGGCCCTCCTCGGCGCCTTCGAACTGCGCACGGGCCGCTACACGTCCCCCCACGTCCAGTCGATCACCGAGCGCATCAGCCTGGACGGCGCCCCCATCTCGGCCGAGCGCTTCATCGAGACGTACGACGACATCAAGCCGTACGTCGAGATGGTGGACGCACAGCAGGAGTACCGCCTCTCCTTCTTCGAGGTGCTCACGGGCATGGCGTACGCGGCCTTCGCGGACGCGCCCGTGGACGTGGCGGTCGTGGAGGTCGGCATGGGCGGCTCCTGGGACGCGACGAACGTCATCGACGCGGACGTGGCCGTGGTGACCCCCATCGACCTCGACCACACCGACCGCCTGGGCGACACCCCCGGCGAGATCGCCACCGAGAAGGCCGGCATCATCAAGCAGGACGCGACGGTGATCCTGGCCCAGCAGCCGGTGGACGCGGCGCAGGTGCTGCTGAAGAAGGCCGTCGAGGTGGACGCGACCGTGGCCAGGGAAGGCCTGGAGTTCGGCATCGTCTCCCGTCAGGTCGCCGTCGGCGGCCAGATGCTCACCCTGCGCGGTCTGGGCGGCGAGTACGAAGAGGTCTACCTGCCCCTGCACGGCCCGTACCAGGCGCACAACGCGGCGGTCGCGCTGGCCGCCGTGGAGGCGTTCTTCGGCGTCGGGGCGCAGCGCCCCGAGCCGCTGGACATCGACACGGTCCGCAAGGCGTTCGCGGCGGTGTCGTCCCCGGGCCGTCTGGAAGTCGTACGACGCTCCCCGACCGTCGTCCTGGACGCCGCCCACAACCCGGCGGGCGCCCGCGCGACGGCCGAGGCGGTCGGCGAGGCCTTCGACTTCAGCCGGTTGATCGGGGTCGTGGGCGCGAGCGGCGACAAGAACGTCCGGGAACTTCTCGAGGCCTTCGAGCCGATCTTCGCCGAGGTCGTGATCACACAGAACTCCAGTCATCGCGCCATGGACGCCGACGAGTTGGCCGCGATCGCCGTCGAGGTGTTCGGCGAGGAGCGCGTGCAGGTGGAGCCGCGGCTGCCGGACGCGCTGGAGGAGGCGATCACGCTGGCCGAGGAGGACGGCGAGTTCGCGGGCGGCGGCGTCCTGGTCACCGGCTCGGTGATCACCGTGGGCGAGGCCCGACTGCTGCTGGGGAGGGGCTGACACCCGTGCGTACGCTCTGTTCATCGACCCTGATCGGCGAGTTCTTCGTGATCGGCTTCGCCGGTCTGGTCGCGATGAAGGACCCCGACCTGTCCGTGTCCACGGTGTGGACGGTCAGCGGCATCGCGATGTTCCTGTGCCTGCTGCTGTGCGGCGTGGTGACCCGACCCGGCGGCATCGCCTTCGGCTGGGCCCTCCAGGCCGCGCTCATCGCCTCCGGCTTCGTGGTCCCCACCATGTTCTTCATGGGCGCGATCTTCGCGGCCCTGTGGTGGGCATCGGTCCACTACGGCAGAAAGATCGACGAGGCCAAGGCGAGATTCGCGGCACAGGCCGGCTCCTCCACACCTGACGCTGCGTAACAAGGGCCCGGACACGCCCTGTAACCTCGGGCCTGTCGTGAACACCCCCGCACAATCCTTGATCAATAGGAGCCCCGCAGTGAGCCAGCGCACCCTCGTCCTGCTCAAGCCCGACGCGGTCCGCCGTGGCCTGACCGGCGAGATCATCAGCCGTATCGAGCGCAAGGCCGGCTGGCAGATCACCGCGCTGGAGCTGCGTTCCCTGGACCAGGAGACGCTGGAGCAGCACTACGGCGAGCACAAGGGCAAGCCCTTCTACGAGCCGCTGGTGGAGTTCATGTCCTCCGGTCCGGTCGTCGCGCTGATCGTCGAGGGCGCGCGGGTCATCGAGGGCGTGCGCCAGCTCGCCGGCCCGACCGACCCGATCGCTGCCGCGCCCGGTTCCATCCGCGGTGACTACGGCGTCATCGTCCGCGAGAACCTGATCCACGCCTCCGACTCCGAGGAGTCCGCCGAGCGCGAGGTGAAGATTTTCTTCCCCGGCCGCGCGTAGCGATCCGAGAAGCTCTCGCAGCTCACAGCAGGAAGTCTGGGGAACCTCCCCGGACTTTCTGGCATATGCGTGGCGATCGAGGGAACGAGCACCCCCGAACGCCCCTCTCACCAAGCGAACCCACCCAGCATCTGCTGACAATGGCGGAGACCCTTACGCAGTGTCCGTGCGGGCGCCATTACGATGGAACCCTTCACGTCACAGCACCCACTTCGCCGACCTGACAAGCCCTCAAAAGCTCCCGGGAAGGCCAGACGAATCCTGATGGGGAACTCAATGTCGTTCATCGGCCGTGACATGGCTGTCGACCTCGGGACCGCCAACACGCTGGTGTACGTCAGGGGTCGCGGGATCGTACTCAACGAGCCGTCCGTCGTCGCGATCAACACCAACACCGGTGGCATCCTCGCGGTCGGCGCCGAAGCGAAGAAGATGATCGGGCGCACGCCCGGCAACATCGTTGCCGTGCGTCCGTTGAAGGACGGCGTGATCGCCGACTTCGAGATCACCGAGCGGATGCTCCGCTACTTCATTCTGAAGATCCACAAGCGGCGGTATCTCGCGAGGCCGCGCGTCGTCGTGTGTGTCCCCTCGGGCATCACCGGCGTCGAGCGCCGTGCCGTCATCGAGGCGTCGTCCCAGGCGGGCGCCCGGCAGGTGCACATCATCGAGGAGCCCATGGCGGCCGCCAT
>Ga0075367_10000913_pt1 | contig 11929 bp, 6 predicted proteins | sample EndMethybrTD3032_FD_71399 | JGI IMG/M metagenome (GOLD analysis project Ga0075367, IMG submission 71399) | Populus endosphere microbial communities from Tennessee, USA - Endosphere MetaG P. TD hybrid TD303-2 | ecosystem: Host-associated > Plants > Roots > Endosphere | place: USA: Tennessee... | reverse complement strand
CCCACGGTGGTTGGCCGCATGCTCACGCTCAACGGCATTGGGCCAGGCGCGGGTGAAACCAAGAACCAATTTCTCGTCGTCGGCGTGCTCCGACCGGAGTTCATGCTGAACGCCGAGGTGATGCAGACGGTGTCCAGTACGACCCGGATGGATCTCTACTTCCCGTTGCCGCTTGGAGCGGATGCGGTGAAAGCGCGCGGCGACGAGAACTACAACCTGACCGCGCGGCTGAAGTCGAACGTGACGCTCGAGCAGGCGAAGGCGGACGTGCGAGCGATCGCCGGCAGGATTCGCGACAAGGACAAGCGCGATGCGACGTTCACGATCGATGTCGTCTCACTGCGCGAGCAAGTCGTCGGCAACGTCCAGCGCGCGTTGCTCGTGCTGTTCGGCTCGGTCACGCTGGTGCTGCTGATCGCTTGTGCGAACGTGGCGAACTTGCTTTTGACGCGCGCGACCGGACGTCAGAAGGAGATGGCGATCCGCACGGCGCTCGGCGCCGGGTGGCAGCGTGTCGTGCGTCAATTGCTGATCGAGAGCATCCTGCTCGGCGTGATGGGCGGCGCAGCCGGCTTGCTGATCGCCTTGGCCGCGCTCTACGTCGTTCGCACCGTCAACCCAGGCAACATCCCGCGCCTCGACGTCATCGGCATCGACGCCGCGGTCTTGGCGTTCACCTTCGGTGTCTCGATTCTGACCGGGATCGTCTTTGGTCTCGCCCCGGCGTTGCGCGTGGCGCGGGCGGATCTGAACTCCGGTCTCAAGGCCGGCGGTCGCAGCACGCGAGGCGAGGGCGGATTGGGATCGTCACGCCGGCGGCTGCGCAGCGTGCTGATCGTGGCCGAGGTCGCCTTCTCTTTGATGCTGCTGATCGGCGCCGGACTGCTCGTGCGCAGCTTCATGCACTTGCAGAATGTGCCCCCAGGATTCAATCCCGAGAACGTCATCTCGCTGCGCTTGGGATCGAGTGGACGGCAGTTCTCGAACCCAGATGCTGCGACCGAGTTTCGCCGTCAGATCGGCGACGCGATCACCCGGATTCCTGGCGTGGTCGCGCGCGGCGCGGTTACGGTGTTGCCGTTCACGACCGGCGTCGGCTGGGGCGGCATCAACGTCGAAGGGTGGACGCCGCAACCGGGACAAGAGCTCCAGGTTGATCAGCGGGGAGCGACCACGGACTACTTCCGGACGATGCAGATTCCGTTGGTGCACGGGCGCTACTTCACGGACGCCGATACCGTTCAGAACGCGCGGCCGGTCGTGATCATCGATGAGAAGTTTGCCAAGAGGTTCTGGCCGAATGGCGATGCGGTCGGGAAACAGCTGTGGAACGATCCCAAGCGCCGTCTGACGATCGTCGGCGTCGTCGGCACCGTGAAACAGTACGGCCTCGACATCGACGGTCGCATCGTTGTCTATCGGCCGTCAGTGTATTCGAGTTATCAGGTTGCGCGGACCAGCGGCGATCCGGCGGCGTCCGCGTCGGCCATCGTTGCGGCCATTCGCTCCGTCGATTCCACGCTGCCCGTCTACGACGTCGCGACGATGACCGAGCGCATGAGCGGCTCGATGGCCCGGCAGCGCTTCTCGATGATCATGCTCACGGCGTTTGCGGTGTTCGCGTTGATCCTTGCCGCGGTGGGCGTCTACGGAGTGATGTCGTACTTGGTGTCGCAGGGCACGCATGACATCGGCGTGCGCATGGCGCTTGGGGCGCAGCGCAGCACCATCTTGGGCATGATCATGCGCCAGGGTCTTGAACTGACCGTCGCCGGCGTCGTCATCGGTGTCGCCGGTGCGCTGCTGCTGACGCGCGTCATGGCCACGCTGCTGTTCGGCGTGAACGCCACCGATGCCGTCACGTTCTCAGCCGTGCCCGTGATCCTCGGCCTCGTCGCTCTGCTCGCGTGTTACTTGCCCGCATGGCGCGCGACGAGAGTTGATCCCGTGATCGCGTTGCGAGAAGAATAGCAAGAAATGCTGAATGCTGAATGCTGAATGCTGAATGAGGAATGCTGAAGTAAATGGCCGTCAAAATACTGGGCCGACGCTGCGCAAGCGGCAGAGCATTCCTCAGCGGCAACCTATTCCGCGCGTAGCGCGCCGGCGCCCAGTGAGTATTTGCGGAGTTCTGTATTCACTTCAGCAGTCGACATTCAGCGTTCAGCATTGTCAACTATGAACGCCCGGCGCTTCGTGTCCCGTACGCTGCACGTACTCGGCGTACGATCCCGGGTAGGCGTGCGGCTTGGCTTCCGTGCCGCTCTCGCCACCGAGCTCGAGGACGCGATTGCTCAGTCCACGCAAGAACGTGCGGTCGTGCGAGACGAAGATCATCGTGCCCTCGAAGTCCGCCAGTGCCTTGACCAGCATCTCCTTGGTCGCCAAATCCAAGTGATTCGTCGGTTCGTCCAGCACGAGGAAGTTGGGCGGATCGAGGAGCATGCGCGCCATCACGAGGCGTGTCTTCTCACCACCTGACAGCGAGCGGATCCGCTTCTCCGTGTCGTCGCCAGAGAACTGAAACGCGCCGAGGAGATTCTTCAGCGCGCCGGTTGGCTCGTGCGGGAAGTCGCGCTCGATCTGTTCCCAGACGGTGAGATCCGGATCGAGCAGATCGAGTGCTTGCTGCGCGAAGTAACCGAGCTTGACGCTCGCGCCGATGCGGACGGATCCGTTGTCGGGCGAGAGCGCACCGGCGATCATCCTGAGGAGTGTCGTCTTGCCGGCACCGTTGCGGCCCATCACGCACCAGCGCTCGCCGCGCCGAATGGTCAGGTCCACGCCGTCGTGCACCACTCGCCGGCCGTAGGCTTTAGTCAATCCCTCGAGCACGGCGACCTGCTCGCCGGATCGCGCTGGCTGACGGAAGTCGAACTCGACGACGCGCCGTTTCTTCGGCAGCTCGATCTTCTCGATCTTCTCCAGCGCCTTCACGCGGCTCTGCACCTGCGCCGCCTTTGCCGCATGGGCCGCGAACCGCTCGATGAACCGCTGCTCCTTGGCGAGCATCGCTTGCTGACGGGCATACGCGGCCTCGCGATTGGCTTCACGAATCGCGCGCTCGCGCTCGTAGAAGTCGTAGTTGCCCGAGTAGGTCGTGATCTCGCCGCCGTCGATTTCAGCAATGCGATTCACGATTCGGTTCATGAACTCGCGATCGTGCGAGGTCATGAGCAGCGAACCGCTGAGCGATTTGAGAAACGCTTCGAGCCAGATGATCGATTCGATGTCGAGGTGGTTGGTGGGCTCGTCGAGGAGGAGGACGTCCGGCCGGGCGAGCAGCACACGCGCCATCGCCACGCGCATCTTCCATCCGCCAGACAGCGCTCCGACATCACCATCGATGCGCTCGTCGTCGAAGCCGAGACCGTGCAAGACTTCGCGCGCCTGACTCTCGAGCGCGTAGCCACCCAGGTGTTCGTACTCTTCTTGGACCTCGCCGAAGCGCGCGAGAATCCGATCCATATCATCCGCCTGCGCGGGATCGGCCATCGCGTGGTTCAAGGCTTCGAGCTCGTGATGCAGGTCGCCGACGCGCCCGCTGCCCGCGATCGCCTCGTCCAGGACGCTGCGGCCGGACATCTCCTCGACGTCTTGCCGGAAGTATCCGATCGTCAGTTTCTTTGGCACGGAGACGTCACCTTCGTCGGTCGTCTCCTCGCCAGTGATCATCCGGAACAACGTGGTCTTGCCCGCGCCGTTCGGCCCGACGAGCCCGACTTTTTCGCCTGGATTGAGTTGGAACGAGGCGTCGACGAACAGCACCTGACGCCCATATTGCTTGCTGATTTTGGAGAAAGCGATCATTGATCCTTGGTCACCGTGAGCACGTCCTGGTCATGGCGTCCGCCACTCCACCATTGTCCTCTCCGAATGTCCTTGATGTGAAGCCCCGCTCGAGCGTGGATGCGCCGCACGAAATCCTCCTCGAACGCCACCGCGGATTCGGGGACCGTGGCATCGTGCAGGCGACAGACGCCAGAGGGGTGTGAAACGCCGAACGACATGAAGCTGCGTCCGCTCTCGACGCCCGGCCGCGTCTCGTCGTTGAGCAGAAAATAACTCGCCATGCACTTTCCGCCGGGGGCGAGCACACGCGCGATCTGCCGCAGGTAGTGCTCCACATCGTCCGGCATCATGTGCGTAAAGACCGACGCCAAGACGATGAAGTCGAACGATCGATCTGGAAAAGGGAAGACGTAGTTAGCGGCGCTGACGCGACCGTTGGGGTTATAGGCGCGGCTGACGATATCGGCGCGGTGAAAGGTGAAGTTGGGATGACGCGGCGTGATGGCGCGCTGACACCAGGCCACGGCGGCGGGATGGATTTCGATCCCGTCGTAGGTCCCGCGCAGAGAGCCGACCAGTCCAAGAGCCAGCGTCCCGATGCCAGAGCCGATGTCGAGCACGCGATGCTGCGGTTGCAACCCGCGGTGCATCAGCTCGTCGCGTTCGACGGCTGACGCGCGCTCCATGACTGCTGGATCCCACGTGCCGTAGTAGTAGATGCGCAGGTGCGCCGGCGGCAGATGCGCGACGCGCGGCCCGTGCGCCATCCGATCGAAGGGCGTCGCGATCCGATTGGCGGCAATGCGCACTCGGCTCGCGAGCCGCTTCCATAAAGGCCGTTCCAGGCTGGACCTCCATTCAGCTGAATCAGAATCGTATCGCAGGAGGGCGTTTGGTATGCTGTGCCGTTCACGGTGACGTTCACGCTCGACGCGCTCGAAGCCTTTCGAAGTTCTGCCGCGGGCCGACCGCTGTTGCTCACACTCGGCACGCTCGTCCTCGTCATCCTGGTGGCCTCACGCAGTCGCTCCACAGTCCAAACGACTGCCGCGGTGCTCGCGCTCGCCGTGGTCGGAGCCATTGGCCTGCTGTTGTATCCAGCCGTCGCGATCTGGTACGGGTCGGACCCGCACTTCTTCGACAACGCCGAGCCGACGATCGTATCGGTCGCGTGGGTCTATCGCGACGGTGCGCCGCTCTATCACGCGATCGATGCGGCGGCGCGGTACTCGCACATCTACGGTCCAATGGCGTTCATGCCGTACGCGTGGGTGCTCACAGCCTTCGGGCCGTCTATCGCTGTAGCCAAATGGTTCGCCGTCGCAACCGGATTCGCCGCGTTGGCGTTCACTTACGGCACCGCGCGCCGCGAGTGTTCGACCTCGCGATCGCTCGTGCTGACCGGCGGTGCGGCGCTGACGCTCCTGAGCTTCCGCAACTACTCATTTTGGACGCGTCCCGATTCGCTGCAGATCTTGTGCGCGGCAATGTCGGTTTACTTCGCCGGTGGGCGGCGTTCGATGCCGTCCACGATCATGGCCGGAGCAGCCTCGGGCGTGTTGTGGAATCTGAAGATCACCGGCGTGTTGTATAGCCTGCCGGTGTTGGCCTCGATCAAGCAGCGCTTTGGCATGCGGGCGGTCGCGCTGGCAACATTGACGGGAGCTGCGATTGCGGTTGCGCCGTTCTTTCTGTCGAACGTATCGCTGGGCGCGTACCTCGCGTGGGTGCGTCAATCGAGCGCCACCGGCCTGCTGCTGCTTCTGCTTCGTCAGAATCTCGAATGGGCCGCGTTTCTGTCGCTGCCGATCCTCTTGTCTCGAAACCTTGGCGAACCGAATCGAGTAGCGGAGCGTCGCGACTGGGTCGTAGGTGCGCTGGCGGTGGGGATGCTGTTGGTGGCACTGGCCGCCGCGAAGCCTGGCGCTGGCCCGTACCACATGCTGCCGTTCGTGCCGGTCATCGTCTTCGTTGTCGCGCGTCGCGCCGGACGGAGGACGATCTCAGAGTTGCTGACGCCGCCTGTTGCTCGAGTAGCAATTGCCTTCGTCATCGTGCTCGTGATGCTGGCGATCACGCAGTCGGCTCAGTTGATGACGACAATGCAACCGAGAAGAGCTGCTCGTGACGTCGAGGATCTTCAGACGTTTCTCGCCACGCACACCGGCACGGTGGAAATGGCGTACGGGACAACCGAAGCGCAGAGCCTGCTGCGTCCGCTCCTCACGTTCCGCAATCACACGTACTTGATCGACCAGCCTGCAGTGCGCGAGTACCAACTTCAGGGACTCGATTTGCCGGCTGCCACCATCGACGCTGTTCGCGATTGTCGCGTCCACTACTGGTTGACGCCGAAGAACGAGCGTCCGTTTAGTGGGCTCAACGGGTATCCCTCCGTTCTCATGAAGCCGCTCTATTCTCGGCCGTTCCTCGACACGTTCTTTGACTCTTATCGGCGCACCGAAACGACGGCGTACTACGACGTGTGGACATGCACCGCCTCACGCTGACCTGGTGGATCGTCTGGCCGCTCTTCACGGCGGTGACGGGCCGCCTGATCCTCGACCGCGCGTGTGGCGATCCGGATTACCTGCTGCCCGCGTTGACGAGCGATCCCCGATCGGCGTGGCCACTCGCCCTCGTCTACATAGCCGGTCACATCTGGTTTGTGTGGAGTTACCTCGTCGTCGTTAAAGCTGCGGGAACGATCGTGCCGAGCGTGAGCGCGATCAAGACCGTGTGGCGCGGCCACCTGGCGAAGCTGCTCCTGATGACCGCCGTCTTTCTCCTTGAATACGCGCCGACAGGTCTCTGGAGCGCGATCGGCCGGCTAACCGGATGCCGCTGATCGACGGCGCGGGCCGTTAGTGTTGCAAGTGGACGAACGTGCCGCGCTTGTTGCCGACGACGATGTCGGGACGGCCGTCGCCGTTGAGGTCGGTCGCGACTACATGGGTGCCGACGCCTGATTCGCTGTCGATGAGATGCGGCACGAAGTCGGCAGTGCCGCTTGATGCTCTCGTCAGCTTGAACCAATAGAGGACCGCCGCATCGTTGCGATCGGGATCACCGGTCCGGCCGTGTGACCAGAAGCGCTTGCCGGTGACGATGTCTTTTAGACCATCGCCATCCATGTCCACGAGATCGATCGCGTGGATCTCGGAGAACTTCACGCCGTAAGCGTTGTCGCTCGGATCCTTGTTCACGAACACGTGCTCGCGAAATGTGATCGCTCCGCCGGTGCGAGACTGCTCGAACCAGGCCAGACCGAAACCGTGCGCCGCCATCGACGTGATGATGTCGGCGAGCTTGTCGCCGTTGACGTCGTACGCGTACATCTGCGCGCCGCCGGTGCCGAAGGTCTGGCGGTGCTGGGTCCACACAGGATCTCCGGACAGGGAAGACGGCTGCTCCCACCAGCCATCCTTTTCGAGCAGATCCTGACGCCCATCGCCATTCACGTCGCCAATGCCGAGGCCGTGCGTAAAGGTGGCGTACTTGTTGTCCGGCGTGATCGCATGAAAGATCCACGGCTTCGATGAATCGGTTTTATCCGGCGTCGCGTATCCGTAGCGGCCGTCCGTGATGAAGATCAATTCAGGTGTGCCGTCACCGGTGAGATCCGTGAACGCCGGCGATTCGTTGTCGGTCTTCGCCACGACCTTGTATCGCGTCCAGTGGGTGTCTTTCCCTTTCGGGTTCTCGAACCATGACGTGTCGGTGCCCGGGAAGCCGACGACCAGGATGTCGTTCCAGCCGTCCTTGTTGAAGTCGTACGGCCAGGCAAAGAAGTTGTCCGAGTATTTGTTCTCTTTGCCGAGCGTCCCCTCGAATCCTGGGACCGTGACCGTCGTCAGCGGCCCGAGCTTCAGTTGGAACGTGGTGGTCGCGGCGTAGTACTCGTGACGCTTCTCGAAGGCCGGGCCTTCCCACCAGTATGGTCCCGAGATGATGTCTTTCACGCCATCGTTGTTGAGGTCACCCGCATTCGCCCCTTCACTCCAGAACTGATCGGTGAGCTGCATGCGCTTGAAGGTGCGCGGCTCTGCGCCACTCAGGGCGTGAGCAGCGAAGAGGACGCCGGCGATCGCGAGGGTCGTCTTGATCATGGGCAGCCTCAGTGGCGATTGACGATACGCGAGATGCCAGTCGCGAGATCTTTTTGTCGCGCCCGATCCTGGGTGCGGCCGAGACTCTGCGTCAAGACTTGCAACGCTTCCTGCGTGCCGATGGACGCGATTCGTTGCACCGTGAAGGTGAATAGCTTCGGCAGCTTCGTCTCCGAGGCCAACGTCATGGCGCGCCACATGTCGATCTCGACCGCCGGTTCAGCCGCGTACCAGACCATCAACGGCAGATTCTGATCGGACGCATCGTCTTCGTTCGCATAGAGCGCGGCGAGCACGTCCCAGCGCTGATCGGCCGGCACGCGCTGCATCGCGCTGGCGACGTAGAGGCGCACGAGCGGCGACGGGTCTTGCCGCGCAATTTTGGCAAACTGCCGGACGGGGACACTCAACGTTGAGTGTCCCCCTTCCGCTAGAAGTTGGACGGCCCAGGCGCGCACATACTCGCTGTCGTGCGACAACAGCTCCTCGAGCCGCGCTTGCGGCAAACCATCGGTGACGTGAAGTGCCCAGAGCGCGCGCAGTTTGCGCGTGACGTCGGGATTGTCCGCCAGGATCCGCTCGAGGCGCGCGTGAACCGCGGGATCTGGTCCACGTTCCTGCAGGATGCGACGTGCGTGACGCACGTACCAGTCGTTGCGATTGAGTTGGAGCTCGACGAGCTTGTCCGAGGGAAGCTTCGCGAGATCGACTTTGGTCCAGCGGTCTTTCTCGTTGACGATCTTGTAGATCCGCCCGAGCGTCTTCTGGTGAATCTCTGGGTTTGTGCTGTGACACTGGTTCTTGTCGTACCAATCGATCGCCCAGACCGAGCCGTCGGGCCCGTAGCGCAGATTGAGCATCTGGCTCCACGAGTCGTTGGTCTGCAGGAAGTCGGGACCGTGTGCCGCCGCGTAGCCCGATCCCTCGCGCGCGAGCCGATCCATGTTCGTGCGCGCGCCGTGGATGTTGTTCATGAAGATCGCGTCGCGGTACTCGCGCGGCCAGGTGTCGCCACCGAGATAGATCATCGCGCCCGCGTGCGCGTGGCCGCCGCCGGCTGAATCCGATCGACTATTGCCGGCATGCGGCCCCTGACGTCCGACCCAGTGCACGTGATCGGCGATCGTCTTGATGTCGTCGTAGGTGTATTGATTGAAGTGAGACCCCGCCTGCCGCTTGTAACGTGCGCCAGGAATGATGTGATAGAGGTGCTCGATCACGCAGGCGGTGATGAACGCGTGCCCGTAGTCGTTGAAGTCGATGCCCCACGGGTTGCTGGTGCCGTGGGCGAAGACCTCGAAGACGTGGCGCGTCGGGTGATACCGCCAGACGCCACCGTTCAATCGCTCGCGCTCGCTGTCGGGCGCACCCGGCTTGCCAACTTCGGACTGCGTGAACACGCCATGTGTGCCGTAGAGCCACCCGTCCGGGCCCCACGTGAACGTGTTCAGCATCTCGTGCGTGTCTTGATAGCCCCATCCATCGAGCAGCACTTGTGGCGGTCCTGAGGGCAGGTCCTCGCCGTCGTTCACCGGAATGAAGAGCAGGTACGGCGCGGCACCCACCCACACGCCGCCGAATCCGACCTCGATGCCGCTGATGAAGTTCAAGTTCTCCATGAAGACCTTGCGGCTATCGAGCGTGCCGTCGCCGTTCGTGTCTTCGAGAATCAAGATGCGATCTTGCCCCGCCCCGTCGAGCGCTCGAGTCGGATAGGTGTGCGCCTCGGCGACCCAGAGGCGTCCGCGGTCGTCGATGGCAAATCCGATCGGGCGGACGACGTCAGGTTCCGCGGCCGCGAGTTTGACGGAGAAGCCCTTGGGCACGGTCATCGCGCGCGCGGCCTCTTTGCCCGAGAGGCCGGCGTGCAGCACGTGGTCCATCGGCGGCAGGGCGGTGACTTCTGCCGGTTTGATCTCGTTCAGGAACGACGGCCGCGACGTGTGAAAGCGGAAATTGTCGAAGCTGATGTGGGCCCACGGATTCTCTCGGATGTAGACCGCCGTAGACGCGCCGGTCTCCTCGTCCACGAGGCGAACGAAGATCTCGCGCCCAGCGTACGGCGTGAGATCGACCACCGCTGGTCGGAGCATCGCCGTGTTTGCGCCGGAGATGGTGTAGATGACTTTCTTGTCGTCCGCCGTCACCAGCTCGACGCGCGTGCTGCCGAATGCGCCGCCAGACAGCAGAAAACTCGCGAACGGCGCCGTCACGCGAAACGGAACAGACGACAATGTGCCTTTCGCCGCGCTGCCACCCATTTGGCTCGTGACCCAGTACGTCCCGACCTGTCCGGTCTTGATCGAAGACGCCGCGCCGTTGATCGCGCTGCCGTCGATCACCGTGAAGGCGTTGCCTTCTGACGTCCAGTTTTGCAGAGAGCCAGATTCGAATCCCAGATCGAGCGGTTGCCCATTGACGCTCGGGAGATCGCCTTCAGGTGGGGTACGCGGCGTATCCGACACCTCGATACGGCCTTCCATACCCGCAACGCGATGACCGGGGACGGTGCAGTAGTAGGTGTCGCTGGCCTTGGCGACGAAGGTGATGCTCGTGCTCACGCCTCGATCGAGAATCTGCGGGCTCTTGATCCCCATCGTCTCGAGCGCAATGTCATGCACCATCAACTCGCCGTTGACGATGGTGATTTTCACCGTTTGACCGGTGAGCGCGGTGAGCGTGGGGTTGCGGATGCCGTCGATGTCCCCGCCGACGCCGCGGAATCCCAGGATCGTGGCTTCGAGCGTGTAGAGGCGTTCGCCGCTCGCTGACGGCGTTTGGCTCGACAGGTCGCCGCGCGCGGCGGCCACGATGACGAGCGCAGTGGCGAGACGGATGACGGCGGACCCGTACCTCATGTCGCTTCTCCGGCCGTCAAGCCTAGCAGATTCCACGAGTCAACCTTGTGCGTCTTGTCACCGTCCAACCGAGGTCATGATTCAGACCCTGCTGCACGACGTTCGGTACGCGATCCGGTTGCTCCAGCGCTCGCCAGGCTTTGCGGTGACGGCGATCCTGACCCTGGCGGTATCGATTGGGGCGAACGCCGCCATCTTCAGCGCCGTTCAGGGCGTGCTGATTGCGCCGCTGCCGTACGCCGATCCCGATCGACTCGTGCGGCTGTTCGAGGAGTCGAAGACGACGCCTCATTTTCCGATGGCGCCGGGGGACTTTCGTGACTATCGCGCGGAGTTGCGCACGGTGGACGGGATCGCCGCGTACTTTCGTGGCGACCTTCAGCTCGGAGACACCCAACGTCCCGAGCATCTCCGCGGCATGCAGGTGTCGGCAGGTTTCTTCACGTTACTCAGTGCGCCACCGCGCCTCGGTCGCGATTTTCAGCTCGACGACGAGCTCGACGCCAACAGCCGCGTCGTCATTCTGAGTCATAGCTTGTGGATGCGCCGATTCGACGGGGATCCGTCGATCGTTGGACGGTCCGTCGAATTCTCGGGACGCACGTACCAGGTTGTCGGCGTCTTGCCGGATGGCTTCCGTCACGTTGGCGGGACGTATCGCACTTACGCTCACGGCGAGCCGGTGGACATTTGGTCCGTCTTGCCCGTGCCGCGCGACGAGCGCCCGGGCCTTCGTTACTCGCACTACTTCAACGTCGTCGCGCGGGTGAAGCCGGACGTGAGCGCGGCCGCGTTCCAAGAGGATTTGCGACAGGTGGGTACGAGCGTCGCCAAACGATACCCGACGCCAAACAGTCCGTGGAAGCCAGTGTCCGTACCGTTGAAAGAGGAGATTGTTGGAACGGCGGAGTCGACGATCTTCGTCCTCGCGGGTGCTGCGGCTGCCGTCCTGCTCTTGGCCTGCGTCAACGTCGCCAGCCTCCTGCTGGGTCGCGCATCCGTCCGTTCGCGCGAGATCGGCGTCCGCGCAGCGTTGGGAGCGACGCGGTGGCGTCTCGCTCGCCAGCTCCTCGTCGAGAGCAGTGTCCTCGCGATCATCGGCGCCGCGTTCGGTATTGCCTTGGCCTATGCGGCGATCGCGGCACTCGCGCGTTTCGGTCCAGCCGACAT
>Ga0075367_10000912_pt1 | contig 11931 bp, 12 predicted proteins | sample EndMethybrTD3032_FD_71399 | JGI IMG/M metagenome (GOLD analysis project Ga0075367, IMG submission 71399) | Populus endosphere microbial communities from Tennessee, USA - Endosphere MetaG P. TD hybrid TD303-2 | ecosystem: Host-associated > Plants > Roots > Endosphere | place: USA: Tennessee... | reverse complement strand
ATCTCGGCGATCTTCCTGCGGAAAAACTGGATGAACAGGCAGCCACTCTCGTGCGGGAGGCGCTCAAGGTCTCCTTTCCCTGTGAGCAGAAAAGTAACTAGTGGGACGAACCATGCGCGTTAACTTTGACACTCTTTATAAGAATTATCCGAGCAGCGACCCGTCGCACCCGAACTATGTCAGCCAGCGTGATCTTTTCACGGAAATAGGCTGGGATGATTTTATCGGTAACCCGAACTATCACAATACCTGTGCCATCCGCGTTAGCATCGCTTTCGTGAAATCGGGGATCAACATCGTGCCAGCCTCGCATCGCATCCAGAAAGGTCCATATGCGGGCAAGGGCATTGAGGTGAACATGCGCCGCCTCGCAAATCTGGTGAAACGGACGAGCTATCTAGGCGAGCCCGAACCGTTTACCCCCGCGACAGCGCGTAATGGCATCGGTGCCCGTAACGGTGTTGTGGCGTTCAACAATATCCCTGGTTACACCGGAGGCGGCCATATCGATCTTGTGCGGGGTGGCTCAGAGGCCACCCAATGCGCGTCGGCCTGCTACTACAATTCGGAAACGATCTGGTTCTGGCCACTTCAGTCCAGCCGCGGGTCCTGATTAGGAGTGTTCCATGAACGACCAGTCGTCACTTTCTGATTTCGTTCAGGCAAGCCGCGTCCTCAAGGTCAAGTCGCCTTTGGGAGAGGATCAGCTTTTGCCGGAGCGTCTGACGGTCGAGGAAGGCGTATCGCAGCTCTTTGATATTCGCCTGACGGTGCGTGCCAAGAAGGAGGCGGTTAAGCCCGAGGAACTGATCGGGCGGCTGGTCGATGTTTCGCTCGAGATCAGCCAGGGCGAGGGTGAGGGCGGCGGTGTTCGCCGTCCCTTTAACGGCCTTGTAACAGAGCTCCATGAAGGTCCTCCGATCACGCGTGGATTGCGCTCTTACTCGATGACCATCCGGCCACAGATGTGGTTGCTTTCGCGGCGTTCCGATTGCCGCATCTGGATGGACAAGACGGCGGTCGATATCGTTGAGACGCTGTTTTCCGAACACGGAATTCCTGCTCCCGATACGTCAGGCATCATCTCGCCGCCGCCTGCACAGCACTACAGCGTGCAGTTTAACGAGACCGATCTGGATTATCTCACCCGCCGTTTCGAAGAGGATGGCCTGTTCTACTGGTTCAGCCACGAGGACGGTTCCCATAAGCTGCATGTTGCCGATAGCGCCAGCGGCTGGCTCGGGCCGTCTCCGGCTGCCCAGGGGGAGGGAACGGTGCGGCTGGCGCAGGGCTCGTCGGACCGCAACCACATCAATGACTGGGCACGGCGGTTCTCCTATGTCTCCGGCCAGCGGGCGGGCGCGGACTGGAATTTCGAGACGCCGGGCATGGTGCCTGGCACGATGACGCCGTCTCTGGTGCAAATGCCGGACGCGACGAAGCGCGAGCTCTACGAATATCCGGCCCGCATCAAGACGGTGGAAGAAGCGGAACGGGCGCAGAAACTGCGCACCCAGGCGATCGAGGCCGATCACGACCGGGTATTCGGATCGTCCACCTCACGCATTCTCGAACCCGGCCGTCGCTTTACGCCTTACGAGGTCGCCCATCCCGAACATGCCTATGAAGAGCATGTGATCATCAGGGCAAGCCACAGCATCGTTGATCTCTCCTATGAGACAAACAGCAACGAACCGGAATATCGCAATCACTTCGAGGCAATTCCGGCCCGCGTGCCGCTGACGCCCCATCGGTCAACAAAACGCCCGCGCATCGAAGGCACCCAGGTGGCGATCGTCGCTGGCCCGGAGGGTGAGGAAATCCACCCGGATCAGTATGGCCGCATCAAGCTGTGGTTCCCTTGGGATCGCAAGGCAAAGAAGGATGGTACGGATACGTGCTGGGTGCGGGTTGCGCAGAACTGGGCGGGCTCCACTTGGGGCGGCCAGATCATCCCGCGCATCGGCATGGAAGTGATGGTTGCATTTGTGGATGGCGATCCGGACCGGCCCCTGGTCACCGGCGTGGTGCCGAATGCGCGTCAGACAGTGCCTTATGAGCTGCCTGCCAACAAAACCAAGAGCACGTTCCGGACTAACACGCACAAAGGTTCGGGCTTCAACGAACTGACTTTCGAAGACGAGAATGGCCGCGAGGAAATTTACATTCACGCCCAGAAAGACCGCAACGAAAAAATCCGAAACAATCACAGCGAACGGATTGATAATAACTGGGTCCAGTCGGTTGGCCACAATAAGTCGATAGAGGTGCGCAACAACCACCACGAGGTTGTTGGTGGCAATATGATGGTTACAGTTGGGCCGAGCGGGATAGGAAGGGTCGTGAATTCGGTGCTGAATTCGCTTGTGAGCGGGATTGGCGACGTTGCAAAGAACCTCGGTTTTCCAGGGCTTCTCAATCCTGGCGAGGGCAATATGTCCGTCATCGTCGAGAAGAACAATACTGAGAGCGTGGGTGTGTTCAAAGCCGTCAACGTGGGGGCCGGAATGGCTACCAATGTCGGTATGTCCTACAGCGTCAACGCAGGAACACGTGTCAATCTCATGAGCAACGACACGATGTCGCTGTCTGCGCAAAACAGCGCGACCGTACATAGCGGGGGCGAATTGCACCTGACTTGCGGAAAGGCCAATGTTTTGATGCATGAGGATGGAACTGTCACGCTGAGCGGTACGAAGCTCTTTCTCGACTTTGAAGAGATCGAGATCAATGGCGAACAGCGTGTTGTCGTCAATGGCGGAAGGATAGATTTGAATTGAGAAGCAATATGACGAGAATCCTGGCCCCGGCATGTGTGATCCTTATGGCCTCCAGCTCTTTTTCCTTCGCAATTGAATGCGAAACCGATCCGGCCAAATTCGCCTTCACATCGGATACGCCATCCACCTTCAACATCGGAGAGAAGCAGGATGTTGACCGAGCCTATGCAGGGCTTGCGGCCGTTCTTGGGCCGTTAGACAGCTATACGAAAACGCGCATTTTCTATTCTAAAGGTTATGAGGACATCAGGGACTACGACTGTAGGGAAGAAAAGTGCCGAGCGATGGAGGTTCTCGAGGGGCTCCAGCAATGTGGCGCGGGCGGCATGGCCAAGAAGGACGCGTGTTATCCACTGGCGGTCGTTTACAAACAGAAGCTCTATTGCCTTCTTTATCCGGGACAGCAGAACTTCGATCCGTCGAAACCATTCGTACCCTATGTGCCATTCAAATACGGTCAGGCGGAGCAATGAGCGACAGCGCATTTCCCTATGGCAACGACCTGAAAACTCCCGACTCCTGGGCTGGATTGGCACATACCAAATCCCAGTCATGGCTGATTGGTTATGACAGTGGCGCATCTCTGATTCTTGGTGCGCACACCTTTCTGTTGTTCGGCCGGGAGAACTTGTGCGCCTGTGTCGCCTCGTTCTACGGGGCCGGCCTGTCAGCAGGTTACGGCATGTCCAATGCCGCCAAGCGCGTTGAACGCGGCGGCGGGCAGTCGATGAGGATCGGTCAGGGCGGCGGGGCTTCCGAACAACTCAAGACGATAGAGGATATGAAAACCGCAAAGGACATATCGGACATCCCGACAGCGGGAGACCAGTATGATTCCGCTGAAAAAATTTACCGTTTTCTTGCTGCGCAACAGAACGGAATGAGCGCTCTCAAACCGTTTTGTATCAACGATCTGGATTACACCATGGGGTGGGTCTCAGGGGCTTCTGTTGATGCGGCAATAGGGGTCGGGACATATTATCTTGCCGACGCCCGCAATCTTTTCAAAGGGGCGACGGCCCTCAATGTCAAGACCGAAGCCACCCTGGTTGGCGCGTCCCTGGGTTCCATGATTGGCTTTTGGCGAGTTAAAAAATGGTACTCGCTCTGGAACGAGTTGTCCCGGTCAAAACGCGAGGAATACCCATTCCAAGCCTACAACGTTCATCCATATTTCCGTGAATGGAAGTCGGAAGAATATACCTATCAAAAGCAGCTTGATCGTATCGCGGAACAGGACCGTATCATCAACTCGATCACTAGGGACATGCAGGTCAATCCCGCTAAATACGGTTTCCCTGATTCCGGCTATGCACTGCAGAGGTCGGTAGAAATGACCGAGAAATTCTATTCGGGTGCGCGTTCCCCTGACAGTAACCCGTTCATGCCTTGGGTGCCTATGGACAAGCAACATATATTCTATGAGGGGAGGTGAGGCCGGATGTTATCAAAGCCAGTGAAATTTGACGACGGATCTACGCCGGCGGGAATTTGGCTAGAGCTCCATTCCACCGAGCGCCAGTGGAAAAATACCTATGTACGCATGCTCAATGCGGGTGGCTCAAGCCGTGACATCGCGCTGAAAGCGATAAGAACCCAACATGAGCTGTTGACAAATCTATCACAATTCTCGGCCGACAGATGGAGAATGCTGTGCGATGGCCAAGGCTGGACACCGCTGGGCTGCTCCGCTCTGTCCTGGTGTCAGGGGGATGTGACCTTTTCCGAGGTCGCAGGACGCGGCAAAAGTTTGCATTGGAAGATCGACCCTGAAATCGGCAGCGATTTTGCTGCGCTTATGCTCAATCCCGCTATTGTTCCTGTAGATCTGAGTGCGCTTCTGCGCACCGAGGATGACGATTTTGCCGTTGCTCTTGCCTTGGCCTCGAAGCCCGAATGGCTCCCTGGATCGTTTGTCCCGCCGCAGGGAGCACGGCTTGGGTTACTGACACGCGCCATGCTTCAGGCGCGCTGAAAAGGGGATATAGCCGATGCCCAAAGCTCATCGCCGTGCCGATATAGGTTCATCCCATTCCTGCCATTTTCCACCCACACCGGCGACCGGGGGTAGTAATAATGTCTATGTGAATGGTCGGCCGCTGATGCGCGTCGGGGATGCCTATTTGCCGCATGGCTGCCCGTCTTGCCCGAAGCCCTCACATCCGCGGGCTCTGGCGGCTGGAGCATCCACCGTCTTCATCAACGGCAAGCGGGCCGGTCGAGTAGGCGATGCGATTGACTGTGGCGGCAATGCGCAAACCGGTTCGACCGACGTCTACATCGGCGACCGTGAGCCAAAGGGCGGCAGTGATGCAACCTCCTGCCAGGCAAGCATGGCCGCGCGGTCCGTTCCAACGGTTCGAGGATAAGATGCAGAGCCAGCTTAACGGCGGAGCGGAGGTGCCAGCGGTCGGTCAGGTTTATCTGAAACGCCTCTCCCGGATTGCGGACAGTTGCGACAGGCGAATCTATGCGGTGCTGGACGGAGCTCTCTTCGGTAACCTAACAGCGGATCTTTCGGCGGCTGGTTTGTGCCACAGGCCGCTCTATCGGTCGGCGGGTTCCAATTCGGCAATTGTGCTCGGCGGGCCGTGGCTCGTTTCACTTAGTCTTTCGCCGCCGGCCTCAAGTGCGCCGGATAGCTTGGTCGAGACGGCGGAGCCAAGCGACGAGGAACTGCAGGCGCTGGCAGCGAAACTGTCGAATGACATGGCGAAAGCAGTCGCCAATGGTGATGAAAGTGGCGGCGGCTTGATGCCAGCCGACGAGATCGATTTGCCTGGGCGGGTAAAGAGCAGAATAGAGGCCCTGCTCAAGCTTATCGCAGACAGGCCGGCTGTGGTATTCTGGGTCGGTGATCGCGGCCTTTCTGAGGAAACAATCTACAGGCATCTTCGTGGTATTAACCGCATCTTTCTGCCGCTTGAGCGAGACGCGCTCGCGGGATTGAGCGGTTCGGTTTCTGGAGAAGCCGGTGATATCTCCTTGGCGGCCGGCGATGCGCAAGAAGGGGCATCGTTCGCCCTTGATCTTGAAGAGGCGCGGGGTCGTAGCGAAATTGTTGTTTTCCGCCATGCCGACCCGAATGTCATGATGCAGGTGTTGCCGGCGCTTTCGCCGGAACAGGTGGTGCGCCTTATGGGCCCGGCCGAAGAAATCTACTTCGCTCCGGCCGAGGCATGGGGTGGGAACATCAAGCGCGCTCATCGACCGGTTGATGTCGTCGCGCAGGGCGGCATGTTGCGCCTGACTCCTGAGAATATCGAGGTCATCAGTGCATCGCGAATGCTCGCCGCGCGTCGCCGCCGAGTGACGGCCTTTCAAAGGTCCGCGCCGCACTTGCTACAAGGCATGGACGAGCGCGAAGCGCTCATATTCATGGAACGATATGAAACACAGGCACGAATTTACGGATTGAAAACCGAGCGCGGATTCTTTCAGTGGACCTACCTTATGAGCGCAAGCAACGGGCGCTTCATCGAAGCACCTGATATTCGCCAGAACCTCAGAGGCCGCAATCCTGACGCTCGGCTGGATGAAATGATGCGGCTGATGGCGAATGCGGCGAAAGAACGGGGGGGTGCATGACTGCCGTGGCTGCTGCTGGCGGGGAGGTTCTGCTTGGCCGTGCGGCTGCAGGCGTGGCAACGAGGCTCGGTGCCCGCGCCGCGCTCGGTTTTCTTGGGCCAGTTGGTGCAGCAATCGGCCTCGCCATGCTGGCCTATGAAGGTTACGAACTCTACAAAATGTACAATGAGAGCCATTCTGAACCCGCCGATGGCGAGGCGGGAAGCTGCACTGGGAACTGCGATTCGGCAAAGGCGGAAGAACAGAAGAAGCGGCAAGAGGAACTGGAGGATGAAGCGGGCGTCAGTCAACAGACAAAGGGTAAGACAAAACACGGCGAAAAGGATGGCGGTATGGCGGAAGCTGAACGCGACTTCGATTCCTTGAAACCGGGCAAGGAGAAAGGTATCGAAACACAATACGGGCCGGGCCGCACGGGGGAACTGGAAGACGGCAGCAAGGTTACCGTCCGTCCGGGAAGCTCTGACGGTCGTCCGACGTTGCAAATACGTAGGCCAAACGGTCGTCAGACCGAGATACGCTATAATGACGGACCTGGGGTTTAATTATGGACTTCATTGGAAAAGACTGCACGCTGGATCATCAGGCCATTCGAAACAGAAATTTCGCGGCGAGGATTTACCCCGAATTTCCAAGCGAGGAGGAAATCGCTCTCGTCGCCGCGCGTATCGGTAGTAACGAGATTGATTTCGCTGCTTACGAGTTCGGTCAGCCTCCGCGCCATTTTGCACCGCAACCGGTCGGGTTGGTGCTTGATGCACTGTTTGAAAATTCGCCTTATGGCCTTCTGATCCATTTTTCAGCTCATGATCTCTGGATCTGGGCGCCGGAGGATCACGAATACCTCGTTGTCTTTGGTGATACCAATCTGGTCAAGGCGATAGAACGAAGTGACATATTCTCATTCAGCTTTGCTGATTATCTGGGCAGTGGTGTTTTGTCGCAAGCGACGGTCACACATCTTCGCGGCGTAGCATCGAACTATACGATCGGGTAATGGCGGACGACCCCACTGAGGACTGATCACGGGTGTGCGGGAAGGGTCTGGGAATGTATTCGCTGGCCGGCACCTAGGTCGTCTACACGAAGAGCGGAACGAATGCGATCGCGAAGGTCAACGATTTGGACCTCGAGTTCAGCGTTTAAGCGCATCTTGCGGATTTGCGCAGCCAGAAGAGGCATTTGTATCCGCTTAACGTCGAGGTGGCTTTGAACAGCCCGCATGGCCACACGCAATCGCAGCGCTATACGCAGGCACGTCAAATTTAAACCTCGGCCTAAACCGAATGACTAAGATCGCCATTGCCTCCGACCGCTTGCCGAACAAAATCGCATTGTCTTGGCACCGGTGAGGTGCTGCAGGGGGCTTGCCGAAACAGTCTGGTCGACGAGCAATGCCAAGGGCAACCTAAGCCTGGCGTTTCAGTTAAAGCAAAGAGACTACCATCATAGCCCAAACAAAGACGAGCATCGCGATGCAGGCTGGGCGGAACAGATAAAATCGCTGCCAGTTCGTGAGGCGGAGGTCGTTGTAGTGCATGGATCTGTCAAGTTTGACGTGATCCATGTTGCTGTCGACAGAAAAATCACCACCATTCTTCTTGTAGAAATTATACTCCCGAACCTGCGCGATAATCTGCTGCACAGCCAGAAGGCCAACCGCGATAAGAGCCGCAGAAAAAATGACGATCTCAAGTATCAGCAAGCGTTTCTCCTGTGCGATCGGTTGAAACGGCGACGTATCCGGGTTTGGATCAAATCGTGGGAGACGAAGTTTCAAATCGCTTCAATGGATGCAGTTGTTGTTTAAAACTACGCAATGTCGATTTTTTCGTCCAGTATCTGATAATGGTGTTGCGCGGTATTTCGGAGAGGTGAGAGATGGAAGTCCGCAAGCTCGATGCGGACACAGGGATAAACTGTCATGTGACGTCCTACATGACGGCATCAGATAGTGCCGGAAGAAAGTTGCTCAGGTGGCTGTAGAGAAAGGCAAGCAGACTGTAGATCCTTCTCGGAAGGCACTTGCACCGAGGCTGTATGCGATCCTGGCACGGTCAGCGAGAACAGGTGTCATATTTCGGCGCGGCCCGAGCCGGCTGGTGCAGCTCATTCGCTGGGACTTGCGCACCGACACTTTTGAACATGGTCAATGGTTGAAGGGACGGGTCTACGAGAGACGCTGCGATCTTTCTCCGTCCGGAGAACTTCTGGTCTACTTCGCGGCCACAAATCGCCCGCCCTACGCGAGCTGGACGGCCATATCGAAGCCGCCATTCTTCACCGCACTGACGCTTTGGCCAAAAGGAGACGCGTGGGGAGGAGGCGGTGTTTTCGAGGACGAGAACAAACTGCTTCTCAACCATCCGTTTGACGATAACCGCGTCTCGTTCGCTCCAGGTTTTCGATTGAAGCGAGGCATGCAAGTGGACCCGTGCGGTATATTGTCGGGACGTGGAGAGGACGAGCCCATCAGCGGCTACATACTTGCGCGTGACGGTTGGCGTGTGATCGACGCCGGTGAGGGGCAAACCAATGGCCTGAAGGCCTCGACCTTTTACAGCTTCAACAAGCCGCGTGTCCTGCAAAAACCGGGTGCAAACGGCCGGAGCCTTCAGATGGTTCTTCATTCGATCGGTCGCAGTCAAAAGGCGTGGTACGGACTGGACTACCGCGTGTTTGACCGGGACGGAACATTGCTTGTCGACCTTCCGGAAACGGATTGGGCAGACTGGGATGGCGGCGATCTGGTGTTTGCACGCGGCGGGTGCCTCTATAGGCTGGCAAAAAGCGACTTCCGATCCGGTAATGTCATGCCTATTGAGTCTTCCTCGCGCCTGCATGACTTCAACGGCGCAGGTTTCACCGCCCTGGCACCTCCGCACGCCGCTCGTCACTACTGACGCACCCAGCCTCGGGGGAGCTTTGATATCAGGCATTACTCATCCACTTGTATCTTCGGGTCGTAACCGCCTTACGATGCCACCGGAAACGTGGAGCTGTGTGTCGCCCACCCGGACCGCGTAGAGGCCGGCTAGCTCGACTTCGCCCGGTTCAATATCCTCAATGAGCAGCAGTCCTGTATCGGTCATCGCGTAAACATGCCGTGCGTCAACTGCGAATACACGGTTGAGGAAATGCAAAATGGCTGGATCGATTCCAGGAATCTTTTTGCGATAACTGCCTCCGAACAGCATCTCGCCGTTCGCATCAATCAGAAGCTGATCGTTGACACCACGCGCTGTGGCGGGATTGACCTTGCCGGGCCGGCTGATGGGCTTCCCGCGATAAAGCAGGGTATCGCCCATCCGTGCAAAGGAAAAGCCGAGCGATTCCACCGCTGCGGGATTGTCGATGCCGCGCTTGCGCACACCTTCAACGATCAGCCCTTTTGCGTCACGAGCATAGGCGCCGCCCAAAACCTCGAAGCTCGCCATGTCGATTTTGACGACAGCAAGCTCTGGTAAAGGTGCTGTACTGTCGATGTAATAGGCCTGCTGCTTGTCTTTGAACCATGGGCCGTCGAGCTTTTCGAAGCTAGCGGGATCGGCTTTCTCAATGGGCTCCATCCCGTAATGTTCGAGGCCGGGCAAGAAGTAGCGCAGGCCGTGCCGATCCTGCCCGAACACATCAACGATGTGTCGGAAGCTGTCGTGGTCGAAATGATCGAGTGAGACCCATTCGGCTTCCTGCGGACGCTGTGGCCTAACCAGAATCCGGCGTCCATCGCTGTAATAGAGACCGCCGATCGGTACTGGCTCATTCCCCACAGACGCGCTTACCGCACGGCGTGCCTTCTCCCGGTGCCACCAGCTGTCGGCAATCTCGGGATGGTTCTCGAAATAGCCGCTCCAAGACTCAAATTCTGCCGAGACTGATTGAGGTTGCCCTGCATAGTACGGCCGCTCGCTGTCATAAGCGCGATACTGACCTGCTTCTGATGCGCAGACAAAACTCTCTCGGTCCGCGTCGGGAATCAGGCTCTTCTCCCAATAGACATGCTTCCTGTCAGCGAAATATCTGCCTTCGTCGCCGATGGAATGGAAACTGGCCGCATCCGCGCCTTCAATCGCGACCCCGTAAGCATAGACTTTGCGACTGTCCTTTGCGTAGTGACTCTCTTCGATACGGATGCCCGGTTTCTGGCCGCTGCCGTAATAATAGCTGACGATCCCGAATGTACCCGGCTCCTCGGTGGGAAGGCGCAAGTTGGTAATGTAATAACCGGCGGCCTTGTCGACACCATAACGTTGATTCAGAACGGTGAAGCTGTCTGGATCGGCGCCGCGCGCTGAGAACCAGAAAAGCTTCGTTGGTGTCTCGCCCTGGCCGTAGACATGTCTATCGTCGCAAAACCAGCGGTCACCAAGCTGTCGAAAGGTGAAGGGGTCTACCCCGGACAACGGGACGCCCTTGCGGTCGCGGATTGGTGCGCCGTCCACATAGACCTGATGGCCATTGTGGATATAGCGGATGGTCGGGAATCGTCTTTCTCCGATGTAATGCGCGACCCAGTCGACATTGGCGAAGGGGCCGATACGAGGATTAGCTTCGACTGCCCGCCGCAAAGCCGCAAGCTCTGTGCGCATGCTGAAGGGTTCTGTTACCGATAGGCCGATGCCGTCATTCCCCGTCAGACGCTGGAAAAGCGCCCGATCCTGCTCGGGTTCGGGAAGTCCGTCCCGCCTGAACGCGGCCGCAACCCAATTTGTATTGGCGTAATGAAGTTGGCTGTAGCGCTCTTGGAACCGTTGCCAGCGCGCGGGATCTATGTTGAGACGCTCGAATATCTGTGACGCAGCATATCCGGCCTCGGCAAAAAGAGTGGCCGCATACCAATGGGCATAGGGTAGTGGGAAAAGTTCAGTCAGCTTAGTTCCGCCCAAGTCCGCTCCGATCTGTGGTGTCAATGCCAGCCGTGGTTCCAAGCCAGTTTACCTGTCTATCTTGCGCCATTTTTTGCGGCTCAAAATACCAGAAGGAAACAGGCTTTTTTTACTTTAAGAAAATACCCTATTTTGATGTTTTTTCTACACTTTGTGCGCTTTGGTTCTTTATCTGCGCCGGACCTTATTGCTGCGTTGTTACCATGGCTTGTCGCACGATATCGTAGACAGTAAGAGCTGGAAGACGGGAAAAGAAGTTGCTGTTATCGGCGGCGGAGGGCCACGCTGACCAAAGGGTGAGTACATGCAGGCGCCCATTCCGCCATATGACGGTCGCATCTATATCGCCGCTGTCCTGACCTTTTTTGTCTGTCACTGAAAACCGGAAGGTGCGTGCGGGGATTCCCTGTTTTGCAAGCAGACTGTCTTCCTCACTCGATATCAGTGCGGGTGGCCGGGCATCAGGTGTCTGCCTGACAAAGTAATCCCTCACGATCGTGGCTCCGGCCATTTCCAGGTCCGGTTTTTCCTTCATGTCCTGAACGAGCAGCCATATCAGGCCAACATCTCTTCCGCCCTTGCGCCTGATCATGTGCAACTCGGCCGGCAAAGCGCCATGAAAATCGTTGATCGGTATTTCCCACTGGTCCGGGATGCGGAGTGCGATCCGCTCGTTG
>Ga0075367_10000911_pt1 | contig 11934 bp, 8 predicted proteins | sample EndMethybrTD3032_FD_71399 | JGI IMG/M metagenome (GOLD analysis project Ga0075367, IMG submission 71399) | Populus endosphere microbial communities from Tennessee, USA - Endosphere MetaG P. TD hybrid TD303-2 | ecosystem: Host-associated > Plants > Roots > Endosphere | place: USA: Tennessee... | reverse complement strand
GATCAGCCCGGCCTCACGGCGGATGATCGCGCAGGCGGCACAGGTCGCACCGACGTCGATGGCTGTGTTGCTGACCGGCGAGACGGGAACCGGCAAGGAGGTCATGGCGCGCTTGATTCACGCCTGGTCGCCGCGCAAAGCCAAACCACTCATCCCCATCAACTGCGCGGCAATTCCAAACGAGCTGATGGAAGCCGAGCTCTTCGGCTATGCGCGCGGCGCGTTCTCGGGCGCGGTGCAGCGGTACGACGGCCAGGTGATGGCGGCGGCAGGTGGCACAGTCTTTCTCGACGAGATCGACGACACCCCTGCCGAGATGCAGGTCAAGCTGCTGCGCGTGCTCGAAGATCGCGTGGTGAGCCGTCTCGGCGAGAACGTCTGGCACGAAGTGGACTTCAGGCTCATCGCCGCCACCAATCGCGATCTGCGCCAGCTCGTGGATGCCGGAATGTTTGGGGCAGATTTGTACGAGCGGCTCGCCATCGTATCGATCCATCTGACACCCTTGCGGGAGCGGCTCGAGGATCTGCCCGACCTCGCGCGGTTCTTCATCACACGCTTCGTCCGCGAGCAAGGCCGCAGCGCAGTGACATCCATCAGCGAGCCGGCCATGGCAGCACTGACCGCGTATCCCTGGCCGGGCAACATCCGCGAGCTGCGGAATGTGATCTACGAAACTCTCGTTTACAAGCGCGCCGGCACGACGATTCTGTTGGCCGATCTGCCGAGGCGCGTCCTCAAGCAGGACCGCAAGTCCGCGATGGCCGTCGATCGCGGCCTCATCGCCGATCGCATTGCCCGCGGACGGATGAATCTGCGCGACGAGGTGGAAGCGCTCGAACGAGCGGCGCTCGAGGAAGCCCTCGCGCGCTCCGGTGGCAATGCGGCGCGTGCGGCCCACCTGCTTGGAGCGGTCGGGCGCGGCACCTCACGCGATCCCGGAGGAACGGTCCGCGCGATGATGCGGCGCTTGAAACGATAGGCGTCATCGTCGCGGTAGCCACTGACTACTGTCTTGCGCTATCGTTCGGGGTCTATGTCGTGCAGGTGGGCCACGGCTGTACTGGTGCTGGCGAGCGTGTTCGCCGGCGCGCCGCTCCACGCGCAAGAGACGCGCGAAGCGGTCCTCGAGCAGCAACGCGCCGAACGCGCGAAAACCCTCGCGCCGTACCAGCCAGGCAAGCTCGAAAAGTGGATGTTGTGGGTCGAGGACGTCGATCCGCTGGGACGGATCTCGCCGCACGACGGGTTCTACGTGCAGTACGGTTTCAAGTGGAAGCCGGTCGGCGGTGGAATCGGGCTCGGCGGCGGATGGCGGCACGACCTCTTTCACCGCAACGCGCGCCTCGTGCTGGGCGGGGGCATCTCCACGCGCGGCTACAACATGTTGCAAGCGGACTTCTCGCTGCCGTACTTGTTGAACAATCGCGTCGAGGTCGGCGTCCTCGCCTTGCGTCGCCACAATCCTCAGGAGGACTACTGGGGAGTGGGGCTGGAGACGTCGAACGAGGATCGCGTCAACTACTTGGTGGACTACACCGAGTTCGAAGGCCGCGCCATCGTCCGGCCGCTGCCGTGGCTCGAGGCGGGTTCACGATTCGGTCACCTCGACGGCACCATCGGCCGTGGCACCGACACGCGATTTCCGTCGATCCAAGATCGATTCACGAACGCCACGGCGCCCGGCCTCGATGCGCAGCCGGGCTTCTCGTTCGCCGAGGCGTTCGCCGCGGTTGACTATCGCGATCAAGAAGACAACGCACGCGACGGAGGCTTCTACCGCCTCTCATGGCGGGGATACTCCGACCGCGACTTCAACACCTACAACTTCCGGCTCGTCGATCTCACCCTCCAGCAGTTCTTCCCCATCTTCGACAAGAAGCGGGTCTTCGCGGTGCAAGGGCGGCTGCAGTCCGCGGCCGTCGCCGAGGGCCGGGGATACCAAGTGCCGTTCTATTTCAAGCCCACGATGGGCGGCAGCACGAGCCATCGCGGCTTCAACGACTACCGCTTCCGCGACGATGCGGTCATGTACTTCAACGTGGAGTACCGGTGGGAGGCGCTGTCCGCGCTCGACATGGCATTGTTCACGGATTGGGGAACCGTCGCGCCCAACCTCGGCCGTCTGAAATTTGGTGAAATGAAGAAGGCCTACGGCATCGGATTCCGCTTCAATTCGTACAAGACCGTGTTCTTCCGGACCGACATCGGGTTCGGCGGCGGCGAGGGCGTGAAGACGTTCTTCAAGTTCAGTAAGGCGTTCTGATGTCGCGACGAACCACAACCCTCGCCCTCGTCTGCACGGCGCTCGCGATCTCGCTCGGCACCGGCCTCGCCAATGGACCGCGTTTCTATCGCGACGATCCGATCGCGCGTGATCCCGAGACGCAGGATGCGTCCGGCGTTCGCACGTTGGACATCAGCAAGCTCTACGACGTCGCGGAGAACTCCTTCTTTGGCGCAGGCGAGCACGTTGACAAGCGCGCGGTGAACGTCAACACCATCGACGAGGTGCCGGACTCGAGTTGGTTCACCAATCGCACAGGGTGGACCAACGAGCGACTCGCGAAGGGACCAGACACGACCGGCCCTACGGGTGATCTGACGATCATCTCGGGCAAGATGGAAGGCCGCTCACCAGGCTTCGTCGTTCGCGATGCGACCAACACGCAGTACTTCATCAAGTTCGACCCGCCGTCCAATCCAGAGATGGCCAGCGGCGCCGAGGTGATCACGACGAAGTTCCTCTTTGCCTTCGGCTACAACGTGCCGGAGAACTACCTCACGACCATCCGGCCCGAGTCGTTGAAGATCGGCAACGGCGCGCGTATCGAGGACGACAATGGACGCAAGCGTCAGATGGAGCCGGACGACCTGACAGCCTTGTTGGCGCGCGCAGCGCGTCAGGCCGACGGTGGCTATCGCGCGCTGGCGAGCAAGGCGATCGATGGAAAATCAGTTGGGCCGTTCCGCTACTACGGGACGCGGCCCGATGATCCCAACGACATCTTCCCGCACGAGCACCGGCGTGAACTCCGCGGCCTGGTCGCTTTCTGCGCCTGGCTGAACCATGACAATTCGCAGAGCACGAACACGCTCGACACGCTGGTCGCGAATGGTGGAACGTCGTACGTCAAGCACTACCTGCTCGATTTCGGATCGTCACTCGGCAGCGGCACGGTACAGGCGCAAAGCCCACGGGCGGGCAACGAGTTCATCTGGGACGCACGGCCCACACTCATTACGATGCTCACGCTTGGCTTCTACGTCAGGCCCTGGATCAAGGTCGAGTATCCAGAGATCCCCTCGGTCGGCCGCATCGAGTCCACCTACTTCAACCCGAAGCTGTGGAAGCCGCAGTACCCGAACGCCGCGTTCGAGAATGCGCGGCCGGAAGATTGGTTCTGGGCTGCCCGCATCCTCAGCGCGATCTCGGATGACGGCATCAAGACCGTCGTGGAAGCGGCGCGCTTCTCCGATCCCAAGGCCACGGCCTACCTCACGGACATGCTGCTCGCTCGCCGATCGAAGGTGCTTCGCGTCGGCTTGACCGGGACGAACCCGGTCGTGAATCCGGCGTTGAGTGCGTCGGGCGAGCTGACGTTCGAGAATGCCGGCCACGCCGCAGCGATCGCCAATGCGGCCGAGCGCTACACCATCCAGTGGTCGGTCTTCGACAACGCGTCGGCCGGGCACAAGGACGTCGGCTCAGAGCAGACCGTCACGAAAACGACCGCGCAGGCGCCGGCGGCGCTCTTTGCATCGCAGCCGGAATACGTGTCGGCGCTGGTGCGCGCCTTCCATGCCGATCACCCGGCATGGTCTCAACCTCTGCGCGTGTATTTCCGCCGGAGCGGCGATCGGTGGTCGCTCGTCGGCCTCGAACGCAATTGAGCGCACGCGCTAGGACCATCGGGCTGTGCGTCCTGATCGCGCTCGCGATCTGGGTCTTCATCTATAAAGCCGCGCCGCGGATGCCAGACTTCGAGGTCTACTGGCGCGCCGCGTCGCGCGCCGCGCACGCGCAACCGCTCTACCAGGCCTCGGATGGTCACTTCGTCTTCAAGTACTTGCCCGCCTTCGCGGTGCTCGCCGTCCCCCTCGGATTCCTTCCGGTTCAGAACGCCAAGCTCCTCTGGTTTGCCATTTCCGTCGCGCTCGTCGTGTTGTTGCTCGCGCTGAACATCCGGCTACCACCCGAGTCGCGCCTGCCGCCGCGATGGCTCGTGTTCTTCACGGTGATCACGTTCGGCAAGTTCTACGCGCACGAACTCGTACTGGGGCAGGTCAATGTCCTGTTCGCCGTCGTGGCCACCTACATGCTGCTGGCGATGAAGGACGGGCGTGAAACCGAGGCGGGACTTCTTGCGACGCTCGCGATCGTGATCAAGCCGTACGCGGTGCTGTTCATTCCATGGATGGTGGCGCGCCGCCAACTCGCGTCGATCGTGTCGGTCTGCGTCGGCTTCGCCATCGCGCTCGCGCTGCCGATCGTCCGCTACGGCGTGTCGGGGACCGTGACCCTGCATCGCGAATGGTGGCGTACCGTCACCGAGACGACCGCGCCAAACCTCTCGGTCTACGACAACATCTCGCTCGCCGCCATCTTCTTCCGGTGGGTCGGTCCGGGTGACCTCTCGGCGCGCCTGGCATTCGGCGCGGCGATCGTGCTCCTGCTCGTCGCCGCTATCGTGTTCCTCCTGAGACGCGGCGTGACCTTCCCGGAAGGTGTCGAAGGCGGCTTGCTGCTGACGCTGATGCCGCTGCTGTCACCGCAGGGGTGGGACTACGTCTTCCTCATCGCCACGCCCGCGGTCATTTTCTTGATCAACTATCGCGACCAGATGCCGGCGTTCTGGCGCGTGATGATCCCGCTGACGCTGGGGGCCATTGGCCTGAGCATCTTCGACCTCATGGGCCGCACGGCGTACTACGCCTTCATGCGGATGTCGATGATTAGCGTCTTGTTCTTCGTCGTGATCGCGGCGCTCGTGACCATGCGGATCCGAAAGATCGCCTAGCGCGCCGCTGATATCATTCCGCCTATGATTCGGGCTGCCAGCGTGCTGGTTGGGATCGTGTTGGCGATGCAATCCGTCAAATCTCCTCCGCCTGCGGACACGCCGCCCGGACCCGGTATCCCGCTGACGCTGGCCGAAGACCGCGCCACCCGGATCTCCGACCTTCGCTACAACCTGCAGTTCGACATTCCCTCGGATCAGAAGACGCCGGTGACCGGCCGCGCGACGATCAGTTTCCTGCTCAAGGATGCGTCGCGATCGCTGGCTCTGGACTTCTCGGAGCCTGGCCGCGTCACGAAGAGCAGCCTCAAAGCCCTCGCGCGCGTACCCGATCACCTGGTGATTCCCGCGGCGGAGCTTCAGGAGGGCCGCAATCAGCTGACGATCGAATTCGTGGCCGGCGACGCCGCCCTCAATCGCAACCCTGACTTCCTCTACTCACTCTTTGTCCCCGCGCGGGCACATCTCGCCTTTCCCTGCTTCGATCAGCCCGACCTCAAGGCGCGATGGGCGCTGAGCCTCACCGCCCCCGACGGCTGGAAGACGATCGCCAACGGCGCCGAGGTGCATATCGCGTCGCGCGATGGGCGAACGGAGACGTCGTTTCTCGACACGGAGCCGCTCTCGACCTACATCTTCGCCTTCGCGGCGGGACGCTTTTCGGTCGAGACCGGTGAACGGAACGGCCGCACCTTCCGGATGTTCCACCGCGAGACCGACGCGGCCAAGGTCGCGCGCAACCGCGACGCCATCTTCGATCTCCACGCCGCCGCGCTCTCATGGCTCGAGCGCTACACCGGCATTCCGTATCCGTGGGGCAAGTTCGACTTCTTGCTCGTACCGTCGTTTCAGTTCGGCGGCATGGAACATCCAGGGGCCGTGTTCTACAACGCCTCCGGCCTGCTCCTCGACGAGTCCGCAACGCAGAACCAAAAGCTCGGACGCGCGAGTGTGATCGCGCACGAGACCGCGCACATGTGGTTCGGCGATCTCGTGACGATGAAGTGGTTCAACGATGTGTGGATGAAGGAGGTCTTCGCGAACTTCATGGCCGCGAAGATCGTCAATCCGTCGTTCCCGGAGATCAACCACGACCTCCGCTTCCTGCTCGCGCACTACCCGTCGGCGTACGACATCGATCGCACGCCTGGCTCGAATGCCATTCGGCAGCGTCTCGACAACTTGAGCGAGGCGGGTAGTCTGTACGGCGCCATCATCTACCAGAAGGCGCCGATCGTCATGCGTCAGCTCGAACGGATGCTTGGCGAGCAACCGTTTCAGGAAGGGCTGCAGCAATATCTGCGCGCGCATCGTTTCGGCAATGCGTCGTGGTCCGACCTGATCACCCTGCTCGACGCGCGCACGCCGGACGACTTGGCGGCCTGGAGCCACGCGTGGGTCGAAGAAGCGAGGCGGCCGACGATTCAGACCGACCTCAAGGTCGAGAAGGGCCACATCACCAGCCTCGCCTTCACGCAGCGCGATCCCATCGAGCGGCGGGGCCTCACGTGGAGCCAGACGTTACAAGTGATCGTGGGATTGCCCGACGGCGTGCGCCAGTTTCCGGTCACTCTCGCCGGAGCGAAGACTGGCGTGGCTGCGGCTCGCGGACTCCCTGCACCGCTGTTCGTCCTGCCAACTGGCGGTGGCATTGGCTACGGGGACTTCGCGCTCGATCCGTCAACGCTGACCTACCTGGTCGAGCACTTGCCGGAGATTCAGGATCCGCTGACGCGCGGCGCCGCCTGGGTCACGTTGTGGGACCAGTTACTGGACGGCCGAACGTCCTCTGCGTCGGTCATCGATCTCTCGCTGCGCGCGTTGCCGCGGGAGACCGACGAACAGAACGTCCAACGCATCCTCAACTACGCAACGCAGATCTATTGGAAGTTCTTGCCGGCCGATCGCCGCGCCGACATCTCCTCCAAGCTCGAACCGATCTTGAATGCCGGTCTGCGCGCGGCGCCCACACCCAGCCTGAAGTCCGCCTGGTTCTCAGCGCTACGCGATACCGCCCGATCACCTGACTCGATTGCGTGGCTCGAACGTGTGTGGCGGAAGACAGAGGAGGTGCCGGGACTGACGCTCGCCGAGCCCGACTTCACGACGCTCGCGCTGCAACTGGCCGTGCGTGAGGTGCCCGCGTGGAGCGAGATCCTGGATCAGCAGCTCGCGCGGATCGAGAACCCCGATCGCAAGGCGCGCTTCGCCTTTGTCCGGCCGGCGCTGTCGCCGGATCAAGCAGTGCGCGATCGGTTTTTCGAGAGCCTCAAGGACGTCGCGAATCGTCAGCGCGAGCCGTGGGTGCTGGATGGATTGTCGTACCTGCACCATCCACTGCGGGCCGCGCGCTCGGAAAAATACATCACGCCGAGCCTCGCGCTGCTGCGCGAGATTCAGCGAACCGGGGACATCTTCTTTCCGACGCGATGGATGGACGCGACGCTGGGCGGCCACAGCTCCGCGACGGCCGCGCAGATGGTTACGCGCTTCGTCGCGGAGCTCCCGCCGGACTATCCGGATCGCCTGCGCCGAGTCGTTCTCTCGGCGTCCGACGACCTCATGCGCGCAACTAAAGTAATGCGGTGAGCTTACGCCTGCTGCTGACGCTTGCGCGCGCTGCGGCGACGAACGTAGAAAATGCCGAGAACACCAACCAAGATTGCTGACACTGCAAACATGCTCGAACCCTCCGAGAGGATCGAGGGACGCAAGCGGGGTGCCGATTGTGTCATTGATTCGTCATGTGGCGCGGTAAGTCCTTGCGACGCGGCCGGTTCTGAGGGAACGCGCGCGCCTGGCGGGGTGCTTCACGGGCTCTGGACCGTGCCCGCGGCGCACCAAAACAGTATCGGACCTTTCAGATTTGTGTATGTGCGCGTCGGCTGGCCGCAGTCAGCTAGCTACCGGCTACCAGCTACCGGCTACCAGCCGATCGTTAAACGAGAGCTGGAGCCGGGAGCTGGAGGCTGGAAACTGGTAGCCAATCAATGACGATTCGCATCCTCGTCACCGGCGGCACGTTCGACAAGCAATATGACGAGCTCACCGGGCGCCTCTACTTCAAGGACACGCACGTGCCGGAGATGTTGCAGCGCGGCCGCTGCCGCCTCGACATCGTCATCGAGACGATCATGATGATCGACTCACTCGATCTCGACGATCGCGGCCGGGCGACGATCGTCGAACGCTGCCGTCACTCGGCTGAACGAGCGATCGTCGTCACCCATGGCACCGATACGATGGTCGAGACCGCGCGCGCGCTCGCGCAGGCGCGCTTCGACGACCGCACGATCGTCCTCACCGGCGCGATGATCCCGTATGCGTTCGGCAGCTCCGACGGTCTCTTCAATTTGGGAAGCGCGGTGTCGTTCGCGCAGGTGCTGAAGCCGGGCGTTTACGTCGCGATGAACGGTCAGTGCTTCCCGTGGGATCGCGTGCGCAAGAATCGCGAGAGCGGCATCTTCGAGGAAATTTCGTGACGACGATTCGCTCGAAGCTGCCGTCCGTCGGTACGACCATCTTCACCGTCATGTCGCGCCTCGCGGCCGATCTCGGCGCGATCAATCTCTCGCAAGGCTTCCCTGACTTCGATTGCGATCCGGCGCTGGTGGACGCGGTCGCGGACCATATGCGGCGCGGCCAGAACCAGTACGCGCCGATGCAAGGCGTCTTGCGCTTGCGCGAAGCGATCGCGGCGAAGTACGAGTGGGCGTACGGACGGCGCTACGATCCTGAAACGGAGATCACCGTCACATCAGGAGGTACTGAAGGCATCTTCGATGCTGTGGCCGCGACGATGACGACGGGCGACGAGGTCATCGTCTTTGAACCGTGCTACGACTCGTACGTTCCAGCGATCGAGTTGAGCGGGGCGACGCCGGTCTTCATCCCGCTGCGATTCCCCGACTACTCGATCGATTGGGACGAGGTCGGCCGCGCGATCACTCCGCGTACCCGGATGATCATGCTCAACACCCCGCACAACCCCACGGGGGCTGTGCTTGGACCCGAGGACATCGCCGCGCTCAGCGTCCTGGTCGAGAAGCACGATCTGCTGGTACTTGCGGATGAAGTGTACGAACACATCATCTTCGACGGCATCCGTCACGAGAGCATGGCGCGTCATGACGTGCTCGCGGCGCGCAGCTTCATCGTCGGATCGTTCGGCAAGACGTATCACACGACGGGTTGGAAGGTGGGCTACACGATCGCGCGGGCGGAATTGACGACCGAGTTCCGTAAGGTGCACCAGTTCGTCACGTTTTCGACGAATACGCCGGTGCAGCATGCGATCGCCGACTTCCTCGAAACGCGGCGCGGTCTCGCGGAGCTCGCACCCTTCTTCCAGGCCAAGCGTGATCTCTTCCTTCGGCTGATGTCGCGCTCGCGCTTCAGGCCGCTTGCGTGCCGCGGCAGCTATTTCCAGTTGATGGACTATTCGGCCATCACGAATGAGTCAGACGCTGACTTCGCGATCCGCCTGACCCGCGAGCATGGCGTCGCCTCGATCCCCACGTCCCCGTTCCTCCATCGCCAGGCGGCGCCGCCCGTGTTGCGGTTTTGCTTTGCAAAGAAGGACGAAACGCTCGAACGTGCCGCTGAACGCCTCTGTCGGGCGTAGCCCGGCCAAGACTTCGGCCCGCGTGTTACACTCGCCCGGCTATGCCCGAACTCGACCTGTGGTCGATGCTCTTCGTGTTCATGCTGGCGACGTTCGTCGGCTTTCAAGTCATTCAGAACGTCTCGCGTCTCCTCCACACACCGCTCATGTCGTTGACAAACGCGATCTCGGCGATCGCGATTGTCGGCGCGATTCTGATTGCGGGTGAGCAAGAGTCCACGCTGACGACGGTCCTCGGCACGATTGCCGTGGCCGCGTCGATGACGAACATCGTCAGCGGATTCCTCATCACCGATCGAATGTTGAAGATGTTCCGCGAGCGGGAGCGGAAGCAGTGACGGTGCAGACGCTGACGCAGCTCTCGTATCTCGCCGCGGCGGGACTCTTCATCATGTCTTTGCGGTGGCTGAGCCACCCGAAGACGGCCCGGCGCGGTGTCGGCGCGGGCGCCGCCGGCATGTTGCTGGCGATTATCGGCACGATGCTCGCCCCGGAGATCATCAACTACACCTGGGTCCTGCTCGCGATGCTCGTCGGCACCGCGATCGGCGTGCCGCTGTCGTGGGTTCCGCTCACGGCGGTCCCACAACGAACCGCGCTCTCGCACGCGTTTGGCGGGCTCGCGGCTGGACTCGTGGGCACCGCGAAGTACATGCATTGGCTCGAGCACGGCGAGCTGACGCGCTTTCGCGTGGCGGCGATCGTCCTGGAGGTGCTGCTCGGATATCTGACGTTCACCGGCAGCTTGATGGCCGCCGGCAAACTGCAAGAGATCGTACCGACGCGGCCGATTACCTACCCGAATCAGAACATCGTCAACCTCGGACTGCTCGCGATTGCGATCGGCGCCGGTGTTTACTTGACGATCGATCCGTACGTGCCGGCCGCCTTCGCGATCATTATTCTCTTGTCGCTCGTGTTTGGCGTATTGCTGATCCTGCCGATCGGCGGCGCGGACATGCCGACGGTCATCTCGCTCTTGAACTCGTACGCGGGCCTCGCCGCGGTCGCGATGGGATTCGTCCTCGAGAGCAAGATGCTGATCACGGCCGGCGCGCTCGACGGATCATCGGGGTTGATCCTCTCGATCATCATGTGCCGCGCGATGAACCGTTCGTTCACGAACGTGCTCTTCGGCGCATTCGGCCAGGCGCAAGCCGCCGTAGCCGCTGGAGAGGCGAGGACGGCCAAGAGCGCCACGCCACAAGACGTCGCCGAAATCCTCACGACCGCGGACAGCGTGGTCGTCGTACCCGGTTACGGCATGGCAGTGGCGCAAGCGCAGCATCGCGTGCGCGAGCTCTACGATCAGCTGACGAAGCGCGGCGTCACCGTACGCTTCGCCATCCATCCGGTCGCGGGACGCATGCCGGGGCACATGAACGTGCTGCTCGCGGAAGCGGAGATTCCCTACGATGCCCTCGTCGAGATGGACGACATCAACTCCGAGCTTGCACAAACCGACGTCGTGCTGGTGGTTGGCGCCAACGACGTCGTCAATCCCGCCGCACGCCACGACAAGACGAGCCCGATCTTCGGGATGCCGATCATCGATGCCGACAAGGCAAAGACGGTCATCGCCATCAAGCGATCAATGAATCCTGGATTCGCGGGGATCGACAACGAGCTGTATTACTTGGATCAGACGTTGATGGCGTTCGGAGATGCGAAGCAGGTCTTGGGTGATGTCGTGAAGAACCTGACTGGAGACGGCGGCCTTCACTGAACACGGTGCCAAAGTGCCAGGGAGCCAGAGATAGAAGGTGCCCTTGCACTCTGCTTTTACCCTGTAATTTTCACCCGGATCAACTCTCGTGAAGTCCCTGAGCTGCTCTGCGCGGCGATCTCGATCGAGTATTCGCCCGGCGCGAAGCGCGCGAGTGACAGATCGAACTGCGTCAGCGATCCACTCTTCGCCACCGGCGTAAACGGCGAGACGAGCAATCCGACACGGTTGACGAGGCGTGCGGAGACGCTCACGCTCGCGCCTGAGGAATCCCAGGTCGGCACGCGCAACAGCAGCGTTTCGGTCCGGCGGAACTCGCGGCCGGGAAGCGGTGCGGCGTTGACGTCGGCGGTGATCTCGCGCAGCTCGCGCGCGGATGCGGCGCGGAAGAGTTGCGCGGGCAGAATCTCCGGCTTGCCGCCGCGGCTCTGCGGGACATCGAAGTCCTGCGAGCCGACGTCGATCTTTGTCCCGTCGGCCTGAAAAATCGTCAGATCGAGCTGCAAGCGGCCGGGATCCGCGAGGAAGGTCGCGCTGTCGGCACGTTGCGCGGACATGCCGGG
>Ga0075367_10000910_pt1 | contig 11941 bp, 7 predicted proteins | sample EndMethybrTD3032_FD_71399 | JGI IMG/M metagenome (GOLD analysis project Ga0075367, IMG submission 71399) | Populus endosphere microbial communities from Tennessee, USA - Endosphere MetaG P. TD hybrid TD303-2 | ecosystem: Host-associated > Plants > Roots > Endosphere | place: USA: Tennessee... | reverse complement strand
CTCGGGCCCGTCGTCGGCGTCGCGGTAGGCGCTGGAGGCTGGAAGCGTTCGAGAGGCGCCGAGGTGGAAGTTACTTCGGCGCCTTGTCGGGATTGTCGGTGATCAGCCCGTCCAGCTGATACGTCTTCAGGTCGTGCGCCATCTCCGCCGTCACATCGGCATAGCCCTGCGCGGTGGCGGCAGCGCGATACGTCCACGGCGTGACAGCAAGTCCAGCAGCGCGCGCCCATTCGGCGGCCTTCGGCGTGTCGATCAGAATCGCCTTCTCAGGGCTGACGCCGGTCGCGAATCCGCGAATCTCCTTCATGCCTTCCGCGGTCGTCCACTTCGCCTGATCGCGCTTCGCGTAGAGGAAGTGCACCGGCAGCTTCGTTTTCAGCTTGTTGGTGAGGATCTGGACGCTCTCGAGATCGAACGACTGGATCAGCACCGGTGTCTTCGCGTTGACGTAGGGCTGATCGAGTCCGGCCTTCTTCAATTCCTCTAGCGTCTTGCCTTCGATGTCGTAGCCTTTGGGGCGGTATTTCTCGGGCGATTTCAGCTCGATGAACAGTCCGCACTTGCCCTTCATCGCGTTGATCGCCTCGACGTGGCTCGGCACGCGCGTGCCTTTGAACTTCGCGTCGAGCCACGTGCCGGCGTCGAGCTTCTGTACTTCGGCGAACGTGAAGTCGACCAGGTACCACCGCTTCACCATCGCCCCATCGGCTCCCTTCACTTCACGGAAGCGCTGAGGGAACACCTCTTCGACGTCGGTGGTCCGTTCGAGCGTCTCGTCATGGAGCAGGACGAGCACGCCGTCTTTGGTGGGCTGCAGATCGTATTCGACGTACGTCGCGCCTTGTTCGGCGGCGAGCAGCAGCGCGGGAATCGTATTTTCGGGCGCGTAGGCGGACGCGCCGCGATGTCCGACAATCCACGGCCGCTTCGGCTCTTTGCCTGCGGCCATCATCCCGGAAGAGCCGACGGCCATCGTCATCATCACCACCACGACTACAGTCCAACATTGGTACCGGAACGCACGCATCATATCCACTCCGCGAAAAAAGCACCCGCCGATGCCCTTCAGCAATCTGGCGAAAGCCCAAACAACGAAGGACGGTATCACGCGTTCGACATCGGAGCCAGAGGGGTGGACAGTTGTTTTCGCATGTTATGCTCAAAAACATGGACGAGGCGAAACCGCCAAAGCGTCCGGCCACGTACGACGATCTCCTGAAAGTTCCCGATCACAAGGTCGCCGAGATTCTCGACGGTGAGCTGCATGTGTCGCCGCGGCCAGCGTCGCCGCATAACTTCGCGGAAACGCGGCTTGTGTCGCATCTCGCTCCGTTCGACGAGGGCCTCGATGGCCCCGGTGGCTGGTGGATTCTCGCTGAGCCGGAGCTCCATCTCGGCCCCGACGTGCTCGTGCCGGACCTGGATGCCTGGCGAGTAGAACGGTTGCCGCGCGTTCCGACACTGGTAGGTCACACCGTCGTTCCGGATTGGGTGTGCGAGGTCGTCTCTCCGTCGACAGAACGCATCGATCGCCAAAAGAAGCTGCGTATCTATGCGCGTGAAGGCGTTCGTCACTGCTGGTTCATCGATCCGCTGAAACACACGATCGAAATTCGTCGGCTCGAAGGCCACGAATGGATGATGGTTGCAACGCATCGAGGCAACGAGGTGATCAATCCAGAGCCGTTCGACGCGCTGCCGCTTCCGCTCATCCGTCTTTGGAATGACCCGCCGCCTTGACTAGTGGCCGTCGACGGAGCGGGCGCCGGTGTCGACGACTTCGAAGTCGGAGCCTTTCACGCGCGACAGCGATTCGAGGCCTTTGAAGCGGCGGTCGGGGGCGATGGACATGTACCAGTCGGCGCCGTTGTCTGCGACGAACATGCCGTATTTCTTCAGGCCGCGGAGAATCGCCTGCGCGTGCGGCGGGAAACTGCTGATGTCGAAGTCCTGCTTCAAACGGAAGCGCTCGCCCATGCGCGGCAGGTCGCGATCCTGGTGCGGGCTGGCCCAGTGCGTGGCGGGGAGGACGTAGGCTCGGCGTGTGCGGCGCACCGTGAAACGCATGGCGTGTTCGACGATGCCGCGCTCGACTTCGTCGTAGCGGACGACGGCGGGGAAGATCGGGAGGCCGGCGGCGTCGCCGGACGTCCAGCGCTCGGGACGCAGCGCGCCGGTGCGCAGATCGAACGTCGCCTCGTTCGACGCCTGCCACCCCGCATCGGTCTTGCGCGATTGCCAGAACTCGAAGAGCTTGCCGTTGCCCGGATCGACCACGATGATGTGACGATCGCCCGTCCCCTCGCGCTGCAACTGCTCCAGCGTCTGGCCCGGCTTCGTCACCGCCGCCGCATGCTCGTTCTTCTGCATCGGCCAGTTCTCGATCGGCGAGTTGTCCGGCACCGGATACGGTCCGGGATCCGATTCCGCCGGATAGTCGAGCAGCTTCACATCGACCCGACGCTGATTCGCCGGCACGATGATGAAGCCCATGTCCAGGTTGTACTCGAGCGGCTTGTCACCGCCAATCCGCGCGACCATCGCGGCGGAGTCGGCGTGGACCGGGAGCGACGAGATGTCCTGATTCCACGGATTGTCCGGCGGGAACACCTGTAACGCCGCAAGAATCGCGTCCGCTTCCGGCGTGTCGAACATCACCGGCTTCACGATCGACGGCATCGGCGGCCGCTGGCGCGACTGAGGCTGCGACCGCTGCGACTGTGCCTGCTGCTGCGACTGTGCCTTCACGCCGCGCGCGGCGATGGCGCGCAGCACCGCCTGACGCGCTTCTTCGTAGTCGTTGCCGTTCTCCGAGAATCCAACCGGCGACTCGCGCGTCACGTCGCTGAACACGCGCGGCACCACGCGCCCGACCGCACGATCGACCGCCTCGTTCAACCCCAGCCCCCGCGCCATCGTCAACAACGCATGATCCTGCAGCCCGCGCCGCAGGTTCGCCATCTGAATCGTCGACACCGGCCCGGCGATCCCGCGATCCGAATCCGGATGCAGCACGTCCTGCCCGGGATAGATCAACACGCCATCACCGTTGATGAACCCCTGATCGGGTTTCGTCTCCGATCGATTGTCGAACGTGATCGGATTCACCCACACATCCTGATTCCGATCCCCCACCTTCTTCTGACTGTTGTGACGCCAATGATCCGCATGCCAATAGAAATACCCATCGGCACCATGCTTGAACGCCGCCCAGCCGACCATGCGCGAGTCGGTCGCCGGCGAGTCGATGATGATCGCGCCAATCTGCGGGCGTCCGCCGTTATAGAACCAATACTGCTTGCCGGCCGCGCGCTCGCTCGCCGCGCGTGACAGGTCGTAGTGCGACGGCACGGCGCACCAGATATCGATCGCCTTCGCGAGCTCCGGCGAGTACGCATGCGTCACGAACGTCGGGAGACGCTTGCCCGGCCCGGGATTGGCGCGGAGATGATCGGCCAGCGCCACGATCTCGGGAAACTGCGCCGGCCGAGGCTCGTCCGGCATGTAGAGGAACGTGAACGCGTTCGGTGCGTTGGCGCCGACGAACGTCATCCACTCGTCGGCTGCACGCCACGCGTCGGCGCGATCGCGATCGGTGAAGGTGCGTCCAGGGCCATAGAACGAACGCGGCATGATGCGATAGCCGATGCCCTCGCCAGGCCCTTCGTATCCTTGCGCGGGCGTGAAGTCGCTGCCGCGGAACCGGCCGATCACCTCTTGCGCGCGCTGTGGATCGTAGGCGTGCACGAACTCGACGCGCTGCCGCTTCGCGAAGCGGTGATACGCCGCGTCCAGGTCCTTCCTGCCGTGATACAGCTCCGGCTGGTCCTGCTGGTAGTAGATCATCGCGCGGAGGCTGTTCTCATCGGGCAGCGTGACATCCAGCACCTCGATCTCGATCGGCACCCGCCTCGTCGTCGTATCAGCGGTGACCGTCACGTTGCCGCGATACATCCCGGGCGCGCGGTCGCGGGCGATGTAGATGTCGAACCAGAGTCCCTGGTTTTGATTGGCCGCGACGCGGGTGGGGAAGCCGCCGCGGCCGGCGGTCGCGTTCTCGGGGACGAGCGCTACGGGCGTCCAGCCGAGCGGATTCTTTGGCGCTGCCGGCGTATCGGGATGAAAGACCCAGGTCGCGCGCGTGGCTTCGGTGACCTGCAGGTAATGCTGCGAGAAGATTTGAATGGGCCGCGCGCGATAGTCGGTGGGATCGGCGGCGGGCACCTTGTAGACGATGGCATCGCCTCGGTTGTCGAGGGGGCCGCTGGTGTCACGGCTGTCGCGGGAGTCGCGAGTCAGAGAGGGTAGCGCCGCGGACAATCGCTCGATGCCATTTGCGCCGGCTTCGAGAATCACCTGGAACGCGACGATCTCGTTCCGCGCGGCGACCAGCTTGATGCGCTGGCCGTCCCAGATCGCGTTGCGCGCCTTGTTCGCGTTCTGACGGTCGTCGCGTTTCACCTTCTCGCCGTCGTGGACGGCCCAGACCGCGATGTCTCCCGCCGCTCCCTCCCGCGGCCCGGTCGCCCTGATTCCAGCGACAGAGAGCGCGGCCACTGCGACCGCCGCCAGTCCAGTCCACACACTTCGACTACCATTGCGCATGCCGTGTTTTACGTCGCGTGTCTCGGCTGAGTCAACAGAAATAGAAAACAAACGACATGAATAGAAAGTCTGCGAGACTGGCGAACCGATGCCAGCCCAGCCGCGATACGCTGTCACTCGTCTGATGTCGCAATGGACCTCGCGCTGATCGACTTCGACGGGACGATCACCACCAAAGGCGTCTACCCGGACTTCCTGCACTTCGCCGTCCCGCGGAGCCGCAAGCTGGCGGCAGGGCTCGTTCTCAGCCCGCTGATCGTCGGCTACAAGTGCGGCGTGATCTCCGACCCGGCGATCCGCCTCGTCTTGTCCCGCGCGTCGTTCCAGGGTGATGACCCGGCGCGCGTTCGGGCGCTGGGCGAGCAGTTCGCGAGGGACGTGCTGCCGGCGCTCATCCGGCCCATTGCTTTGGAACGGATCGCCTGGCACAAGGACCGTGGCGATCGCGTCGTGGTCGTCTCGGCGTCGCTCGACGCCTACCTCGTCCCCTGGTGCCGGGCCTTCGACCTCGACCTGATCTCCACGGAGCTCGAGATCGCTCCCAACGGCCGCCTGACCGGACGGTATATGCGGGGCGACTGCTTTGGCACCGAGAAGGTCCGCAGGATCCACGAGCGTCTAGCGCTCGACGAATACGGCGTGATCTACGCGTACGGCGACACCGAAGACGATCGCCCCATGCTTGACCTGGCCCACCGCAAATATTTCCGCTGGCAGGAAGTCCACGAGATGCCCCCCGCATCCGCCGAAACCCGCCGCTGTCACGGCGGCATCTGAGATCGTTAGCGGACGGCATCCGTCTGATCGCGTCCGTCTGCTCAAGCACCGATTGACACCCCGCGCGCCTTGCCGGAACATAGCGCCAGCGCGCCCGGGGGCGCCTCCTGTCCGCGGCAAGGGAGACGACTCCCACCCCATCGGTTCACGTGCGTACGTCGAACCTTCTTCCGGCCTGTATCAGCGGACGCCAGGCATCAACGGAAGGAAGGTCGCATGTCCAGTCAAGACCGGCAGCCCCGCCAGGCGCGTCAGCTCAATCTCGCGAGCTCTCTCGACACTCTGAAGAAGGAAGCCAAACGCTGGTTGAAGAACCTGCGTGCCGGCGATGAAGAAGCGCGTGCACGCCTGCTGCGTTCGCATCCCGGTGCGCCGGGCGATGTCGCGAGGGTCACGCTGCGCGATATCCAGTACGCGCTCGCGCGCGAACACGATCTTCCCGGTTGGACTGCGCTCACGAATGCGGTTGAGGAGCTGCGCGCATCGAGAGCAGCCGCATCAGACGTCTCCGGCCACGCTACGATCGATCTGATTCAGCCTGACGATCTCGCGTCCGATCAACCGTACGGTGCGTGGGGCAGCCGCGGACGCGACGTCTGGGATGCCATCCTCGCCGCCCGCGCCGGCGACGCCGCGGCGTTGCGCACGCTGCTCGCGCGCGACTCGAGGCTTGTCCGCTACGGCGAGCCGCTGCATTTCGCAGTGCGTGAGGGCCACCTCGAGGCCGTGCAGGTGCTGCTCGACGCCGGTGCGGATGCCGATGCGGTCGCGTGGGATAGCACGACGCTGATCACGATCGCACGCGATCGCGGTCATGAAGATGTCGCGGCGCTCGTCGAACGGACGCGTGGCCGGACCGGACGCGTCATTGCGAGCGGGCGAGAGCCCGAGGGGCCGCAGGCTGGTCCTCATCCTCAACAGGTCAGCATGATTCACGATTACGCAGCCGCGAATCATGTCGAGCGCTTGCGTGAGCTGCTCGATGCCGATCCTCGGCTCGTATCGCGAACCGATCGCAAAGGCGGCACGCCGCTGCATCGCGCCGCGGAGAATGCCGCGCGTGCCGCGATCGAGCTCCTGCTGGAGCGAGGCGCTGATGTGCATGCGTTGCATGGCGCGGGTGCTGGTGATGACGAAGGCTATGCGCCGATCGATCATCAGGCGATCGATCTCGCGCTGTTCTTTCAAGGACGCGCCGACGTGGAAACCGCGCGGCTGTTGCTGCGGCGCGGCGCCGTCTACGATCTCACCATCGCAGCGGCGCTCGGTGATCTGCCGCGCGTGACGTCGCTTCTCGACGACGATCCTGCGCGCATCCGCGAGGCGCGTCCGTTCGGCAAGCGTCCGCTACCAGCGGCGGTTGAATTTGGACACGACGCGATCGTGCGGCTGTTGTTGGATCGCGGTGCCGATCCCGCATGGAGCGAGGGACCGGAAGCGCCGCGCGGATCGGCACTGCATTCGGCCGCGCGGCAAGGAAACGCGGCAATCGTCGAACTGCTGCTCGATCGCGGCGCCGACCCGAACGCGAACGTCAACGCGTCCGGCACTGCGACATGGGCGGCGAAGACGCCGGAACTGCGCAAGCTGTTGTTCGCGCGCGGCGGCACGCTGGATTGCTACGACTTGATCTGGGCGGACGAGGATGACGAAGCCGTTCGCCGCGTTGCGGCCGATCCGCGTGAAGCGAACGCCGGCTGCGGCGGCGTGTTCACTGTCGCCGCGACGCGCCGCAAGAAGGATCTCGTGCTCCGCCTGATCGCTGCGGGCGCACGTGTCCCCGCCAGCCTGACCGCCTGTCGCTCGTATCTGCTCGAAGACCCGGAGATCCTGCGCATCCTGCTCTCATCGGCGGCCATGGACCCCAACCTGCCCAACTGGCAACGCGCCACGCCGCTCCACGACCTCTGCGGCCGCGACGGCCGCGGCCGCGCGCGCGATCATCGCATCGAATGCGCGGCGATCCTGCTCGAGGCCGGCGCGAACATCAACGCGAAGGACGAGGAGTATCGCTCCACGCCGCTCGCCTGGGCCGCGCGGAACGACCTCTCCGACATGGTCGAGTTCCTGCTCGCCCGCGGCGCCCCGACGAATCTCCTCGATGACGACGCGTGGGCCACGCCCCTCGCCTGGGCGATCAAGCGTGGCCACACATCGATCGAATCACTCCTGCGCGCCGCGGGTGCGGTGCGGTGAGATAGCGCCTGGTCTCACTGCAGTGCGATCACTGCAGCTTCGTAGCGACCGAGTTCGAGGCGGCGGCCCAGGGCCGGCCCTCCGCCGCCGTGTAGGTGACACGCTCCACGACGATCTGAGGAGGCGTGACGCCGATGGCCTGGACGAGAGCGGAGAAGCGATGGCCTTGCGCGGCCGCCAAAGGTCCGTCCGTGCCGACCGTGGCGCGGCTGTGCGCGCGCAGCGGTACTGTCCTCGAAACCTTCGAGCCGTCGTCCAGCGTCAGGGTGATCAGGGCTTCACCATCCTGCTCCGACGTATTCGCGATCAACACGAACGTCGCCGCCTGATCGGATCCTCCTGACTTGCCCTCGGCCACCGCCCACAGCGTGCCCGTCGCCGTCGCGCCAAAGCTCTCGTGACGCGCCGATGATGAGGCGGACTGCCAGGACATCGTGCGTTCGGCGATCACGAGCCGGTCTGCCTCGATGCGAGTGGCAAACGTCGCATCCGCGAGCGCGGGAAGCTCGCGTGCGGCGACGACCAGGCTTGCGGCTGGTGCGACAGCGACGGCGTGCTGAGAGGTCTGGCCGTTGTTGTCGGTGAACGTGAGCGTCACGTTGGCGGACGCGTTGCCGGGATTCGTCAGCGTGAAGCGCGTGTCGAAGAAACTGTTGACCGCACCATCCGCGAAATACAACGTCAAGCCGCGCTCTGACGTGGCCGCGGTCTGTGTGTTCGCCGTCTGTGCGGCAAGATTCTCCGCCGCGCTCGCATCCGCTGCCCCGGCCTGCGAGGCGCTGACGCTGCTCTCCGCTGCAACCGTTGCCTCTGCGCTACGCAGACTCGCTGAGGCCGTCGTTTCGATCGCCGTCGCGGTCGACTGATTGCGCGACGGACGCACGTAGGTGAACGCCTTGGCGAGCGTCGCGCTCTTGCCGTCCGGGTTCGTGACCGTGACGTTCTTTGCGCCGGTCGATCCTGGAGGCGTGATCGCCCGGAGCTGCGTCGCGCTCACCCGCGTGACGTACCACGCGCGTGTCGAGCCGAACGTCACCTTCACACCGCTCGCGAAGCTCGTACCGTTGAGGGTGACCGTTGTGCCGCCATAGGTGGATCCGCTCGCCGGCGAAATGCTCGTCAACGTAAGCGCCGCAGGCTGCGGCGTCGGCGTCGGCGTTGGCGTAGGCGTAGGCGTCGGAGTGGGCGTCGGCGTCGGTGTAGGAGTCGGCGTTGGTGTCGGTGTCGGTGTCGGCGTTGGTGTGGGTGTCGGAGTTGGCGTTGGCGACGGCCCGGTGGTCGTCGACACTTCGGCCGAGTTCGGGCCCATGCCACCTGATGTGTTGTATGCCTTCACCGCGAAGTAGTACTTCGTGTTGCCCTGCAACCCGGTGACCGTGTACGTGGTCACCTTGCCGATGGTGTTGCTTCCGCTATAGATGCCTGGCTGCGTGCCGTACATCACGACATAGCCGGCGAGCGTGGCCTCGGTATTCGAGTCCCACGCCAACGTGACCGTCTGCGCCTGCAGCGTCGACGTGACGCCGAGGGCGAGACTCGTGAGCATCAGGATGCGTGTGAACGAGAGAACCGAGAACGAGAGGGTAGAGCGTAGAACGTGGGTCGTGCACTTCACGGGTTCCCTAATGGCAACCCTCGTGCCGCTGCAACGCTCACGCGACGATCGACGAGAATTTCAGAGTTTGTCGGCGCGAATGCAACTCGGTGCGATCCACCGGCGAGCTCGATCGTGAAAGATCGACGGAGGCCCCTTACACACTCGCGCAATTCCTGCGCGGTCGAAAACGTCGCCAGATCACGAAATCGTAAGCAAAAATACGAAAATTGGTGCCGAGGGCGGGAATCGAACCCGCACGTCCCGTGAGGGACCCAGGATTTTAAGTCCTGTGCGTCTGCCAGTTCCGCCACCCCGGCGCCGACTGTCCAGTGTATCCCGCGGCGACGCGCGCGGCTACTCCCGCGGGGGCGAGGGTTCAGACGACGAGGACGTCGAGGCCGCGGGCGCGGAGGAGGGCGATGGTCTGGGGCTCGGCGCGTTCGTCCGTGATGATGCGGTGGATCTCCGAGAGGCTCGCAATCACCGACAGGCTCCGGCGCATGAACTTGCTGGAGTCGGCGACCGCCGTCACCTCGCGCGACACGCGGATCATCAGCGCGTTCACCTGCGCCTCCAGCACATCGGGCGTCGACAAGCCGATGTCGGGATCCAGGGCGTCGACGCCCAGGAACAGACGATCGGCGTTCAGGCCGCGCAGCGTCTGCTCCGCCTGGGGGCCGACCGTGGAGTAGGACATCTGACGGAGCAGGCCGCCAATCATCAGCACGCGCACGTGCGGCAGGTTGGCGAGCTCCATGGCGATGTTCAGGCCGTTGGTCACCACCGTCAACGTCTTCAACTTCAGGAACTTGATCTGACGCGCGATCTCCGCGGTGGTCGTACCCGAGTCGAGCACGATCGTCTCGCCGTCGCGAATCAGCTGCGCCGCGGCATGGCCGATGCGCACCTTCTCGGCGTGATGCAGGGTCTCTTTGACGTTGAGGGGAACGTCCGGGAAGGATTCGCGAGGCTTGATCGCGCCGCCGTGCGACCGCACGATCTCGCCGGCGTCCGCGAGCGCGTCGAGGTCGCCGCGGATCGTCACCGCGGAGACCCCGAACTTCTTCACCAGCTCCTCGACCGTCAGCCGCTCCTGGCGCTCCAACAAATCGAGCATGTGCCGTCGGCGTTCTTCGACGAGCAGGCGAGGCGGCTGCGCGGCCTTGGCAGGCATGAATGTCACGATACCCCGTCCGGCCCCGCTTCCGCCAGCATCAGCATCCGCCAACAGCACTACAGATTCGCGGCGCGCGCGACACGCGCCGCGCATCCTCAGAACGTCAGACGCAAACCAAGCGTGATCTGACGGCCCAGCGAGAAGCCTTCCAGATTCGCCGAGTTGTTCGAGACGACGTTCATCACGCCGTTCTCGCGGAGGCCGTCGATCAGGAACGGCGTGATGTTGAGCATCTCCGACTGCGGCCCGACCACGAACTGCGGGTGATTGAACGCGTTGTCGAGCGTCGCGCGGAATTCGACCCGATAGCCGTCCGTTCGCACCACGTTCTTGTAGAGGCCGAAATTCATGATCCACATCCCCGGCCCCTCGATGATGCCGCGCTTCGCGTTGCCAACCGTCCCCGGCGCCGGCAGCTTGAACGCATCCAGATTGAACCACGACGTCGGCGTCCGTGCACCCTTCGGATCGCCAACGACATCCGGCTTCCAGGCCTGGCCGAAGCTGTTGTTGGTGTCATAGGCCTTGCCGGTGTTCGCCGGGAAGATCGGATCGGTCGGATACGAGAAGAACGGCGTCAGGAACTGACCGCTGCGGGCCTGGAAGATCGCCGATAGCGTCCAGCCGCCCGCGAACGCGTCAGCCCACGCCGGCATTGACGAACCGAAGCGGCGTTCGCGCCCGAATGGCACCTCCCAGGCGCCGTTCAACACGAAGCGGTGACGCGTGATGTTCGGATCGGGACCACGATCGGCCTCGATGTCATACGGGTTGTACTGCACGACGCCGAGCGACGAGTTGCCCAGATCGGGCGCGTTGGAATCGCTGTAGGCCAACGTATACGCCGCCTCGAACTGCAGGCCATTCGAGTAGGGCCGGCGCATTTCCAACTGGAACGCGTTGAACGTGCCCTCGCCGGCGTTCTCCACGCGATTCAGGAACGCGCCGAGATTCGGATACGGCAGCCGGCCCAGCTGCGACTCGTCGTCCGGATCGAACGGAACCGTGCTCGGCGGCACCGTGTTGATGTCCCGGTTCACGAGCAGCTTCGTGAAGCGGCTGCCCATGTAGGTGGCGCGCACGCCGATCGTGTTGGTCAGCTCGCGCTCGAGCGTGATGTTGTACTGCAACGCCTCGGCGCTCTCGAGGTCGACGTCCACCGCATTCACGCCGAACCCTGGCGCGGTGACGAGCGTCCCCGACGAAAACGCGTTCGTGTAGTTCGGATTGTTGCGCGTGATGCTGTAGCGGAACGGCGAGCGCGACAGCGCATCGCGGATGCCCTGCGCCGCCTGCGTCGGATAGAACAGGCCGGTGCCGCCGCGAATCACGGTCTTGCTGTTCTCGCCGAGGCGATAGGCAAAGCCGACGCGCGGGCTCAGATTGTTCTTGTCGGTGTTGACCAGCGAGCGCGGCACGCCAAACTGCGACGCGTTGACCACCGGTACCGTGGTCTGCGCATCGGGCGCGAGAAACGCCTTGATGTTGTCGTTGGGGACGATCAGGCTGGCGGTCACCGGGTCGAAGTTGATCAGGAGATCGTTCTCCTCGGTGAAGTTGCCGAGCAGCTCGTAGCGCAGGCCGAGGAA
>Ga0075367_10000909_pt1 | contig 11942 bp, 9 predicted proteins | sample EndMethybrTD3032_FD_71399 | JGI IMG/M metagenome (GOLD analysis project Ga0075367, IMG submission 71399) | Populus endosphere microbial communities from Tennessee, USA - Endosphere MetaG P. TD hybrid TD303-2 | ecosystem: Host-associated > Plants > Roots > Endosphere | place: USA: Tennessee... | reverse complement strand
GCCTCGTGTTTGGAGTGTGGGCTGCGAACTGTTACTTGAGCTATTATTGACCAACACTTTCGTTATTGGGTTGCCGCCGACAATGCCAAGCATGATTCCCACGGCGGCCGCGATAATCGTCAGGGTTGCCGCTTCAATCATAAACTGTAGCATCACTTTGACGTTGGATGCACCAATCGCCTTCAGCACGCCGATCTCGCGGCGGCGTTCGCGCACGATCATAATCATTGTAAGTAGCACGATTACCGACCCTGCCAAGATGGCGCCGATGAGGCTGAACAGTGAAATCGTTTTGATATTTTCCAGAGGCGCAAGCGCTTCTTCGGCCTCAGATTGTTGGCTCGTTACGTCCGCCTTATCGCCTAACTTGCTCTCGATTGCGCTTACCACGCTTGATACGTTAGTTATCGAATTAACCTTCACGGTTGCCTGGCTCAGCTGATTTTGTTGGTTCGAAAGGTTTTGAAGTGTTTTGAGCGGCATCACCACCGCATTGTTTGCGAAAGTGTTCCCCACATCGTAGATACCCGTAACTTTTATTTCTATGCCGTAGGCAGTGAATGTTGAACCAACGCTCAGACTGTTTTTTTCGGCAAGGGACTTGCCCACTAGGGCGACATTTTCCGACGATGCAGCGTCAAATGCCGTGCCGCTTGCCAGCGTTAACGTACCGTCTTTGGCTGCGTCGGACGCCGAGAGGTCGGTAGTGCCACTAATAGAGATTGGTGGGGTGAACTCCATGGTGGCGTTGCCGCTTCCGTCGCTCATGCCCTTCATGCCGCTTTCCGGCAGCTTAATTCTCAGCCCGCTATTACCCTTGAACCGCTCTCCAAGGGAACCGGGTTCTATGGCCGATTTTAGGTTGGTATTATCGGTGCTAAGCCGATCACTTAATGTTTCGATAACCGTCGAAACATTAGCAAGTTTTTTGACTTCTGTTATCTGGTCAGTAGTCAGTGGTTCGCCGCCGCCTTCAAAACCGCGCACACCTGCTGGCGCGATTGTCACGGTATTGCCGATCGTTGTTTTAACGGATTCAATTTTGCGCTGGACAGCCCCTCGAGCCACGACCATGGCCAAAGCAAGCGCGATACTAAGGCCCAAGATTACAATGATCGAGAACGTCCGGATATTATTGCGGAAGGCATTCCGGAATCCTCTGGTGACAACATTCATACAGTTCCTTTCTGGCTAACATTTAGCGAATGCTAGCCACAACTATATGAAAGCTACCTAAGAAATACCTGAGAGACTTTAGGCCAGGGGAAGGCGCACGGTAAACGTGGACCCTTCGCCTGGCGTGCTCTTCACCTCGATGGAGCCATCATGCGCCTCTGCAATGCTTTCGGCAATTGGCAGACCCAGGCCATAGCCCTCAATATGATCGCGGGAACGGGAGCTATCTGCCCTATAAAACCTGTCAAAAATGTGCGGGACATCTGACGCCTTAATCCCACGTCCCTGATCAGAGACGGCGATGATCGCGGTACGATTCTGTTGCCTGGCCGTCACGTCAATGGTCGTATGCTGGCCGCTATATTTGATTGCATTGTCCAAGAGGATAACGAATAGCTCTTTAAGGCTTATGGCGTCGCCTAACACTTGCATTGTGTTCTTCGGAAGTACAACCGTGATATCTTTGTTGGCGGCAGCTAGTTTGAGCTGACTGTTCGACTCTTCTAGAACTTTCGAAATGTCAATTACCTGCTCGGCTTGCTGCTGGCCAGTAGCGCGGGTTAGCTTGAGTAGGCCGTTGGCCAGATTACTCAACTTCTGTATCTCTTCCAGTGTACCTTGCATAAGCAGTTTCGAATCTCTCAATGTCAGCTTAGGGTTACGCAGCCCTACTTCGATCGATGTCCGCATAGCCGTAAGCGGCGTACGCAGTTCATGACTGGCATCTGCTGTGAACCGTCCCTGTGCCACAAAAGCTTCCTCAATCGGTCGGAGTGTCCGCCGTGCCAAAAAATAGCTAAGTCCCGCGCCAACGATAAGTGTTCCAATATTCAGCCAAATAAGCTTGTAGCGTAGCGCATTCTGGCTGGCCGCTAGCCATTCGTCTCGGAACGATTTGATGTCTACCCCGTCTTGCATCAGCGTAATTGGCTTGAACATAACAGTATTAGGTGTGCTTCTGACAATCTCACGGGCGGAGATATTGTAGATGGCCACGCTAAAACCAATGCTGATCACCATGATTATTAACAGATACAGCGCACTCAGTTTGACGGCGATCGAACGGATCATCATGCTTGGCCCAACCGATAGCCATAGCCACGCTGCGTCTTAAGCAGCGCAGGGCCGGCAAAGGGCTTGTCGATCTTGTTCCGCAGATACCCGATGTAAACTTCAACCGTATTGGGTAAAATGTCCGCATCAAAATCCCAAACGTGCCTGATAATATTGTCCTTGGTCAAAACCTTCCCGGCATTACGCATGAGGTATTCGAGCAGGGCAAATTCCCGGCGCGACAGGGTAATCGGCGCGCCGCTGCGTTTTACTTCGTAGCTGACAGTATCAAGTGTAAGATCTTCGTATTGCAATGCCGTGCCTAATGAGTCGTGTGGCCGACGAAGCAAGGCGCGCATCCGGGCCAGTAGCTCTTCGAAGGCAAAAGGCTTTGGCAAATAATCATCGGCACCGGCATTCAGGCCCGCTACTCTGTCGCGTACCTCATCTTTAGCAGTCAAAAGCAGGATGGGCATGTGCAGCCCTTCTGCCCGGATGGCCCGGCAAACGTCCACCCCCTCCATAGATCCGGGCAGCATCCTGTCAAGAATAATAAGATCGTACTCCTCAGCAAGCGCGGCCCCCAGTCCGGCATCAGCATCAAACTCTACATCTACAGCAAAAGCCTCCAACTCCAGACCTTGGCGAAGAGCGGTAGCAATCTTGTGGTCGTCTTCTACAAGCAAAACGCGCATCGATTTTAAGTTTACTCCCGGTAACCTGAGAAAAACCTGTGAATCTGGCCATTTCCCTCAGTCAACTCTAAGCTTAAAAATGATATGGTAGAAACAATGCAAATATTCATCCGTCTTTTAGCTATTGGGGCGATTATTATAGTCGCCGGCCTATTTGCCGCCAAACAGTTCGATTCCGGGCAGCAGGCCGTATTAGGTGATACCGCGAAAGCCCAACCAGCCGAGCCCACGTATAGCCTGGACGAAGCAAGCCTTAACTCCTCTGTCCAATCTGTTTTAGATGCGAATCCCAGGCTTAATCTCAGTGTCTCAGTTACTGACTTGCAGACCGGAAAAAGCTATCATTACGGCGACCCGGAAGCCTACACTGCCGCCTCCGTAGCCAAACTCTTCACGGCCACGCTCTTTTTGCATGAAACAGAGACCGGCAAGACCAGTCTATCGCAGCAAGTCGGTGCTCAGACCGCCGGAAAGCAGCTGGAAAAACTGATCGTCGACAGCGACAACGCCGCCTGGCATGCACTTAATGACACCCTTACTCATCAGACATTGGAAGAATACGCCGCATCCATAGGCGTAGCTTCCTACGACTCTAACGCCAATACCGTAAGCAGCAGCGACATCGCCCTGCTTCTGTCCAAGCTGGCAGCGGGCAAGCTTCTGAATAACGCCAATACCACATTGCTACTTTCGTACATGGAACGCGCCAGTATGCGCGATTACCTTGTTGCAGGAGTCCCCTCCGGCGCAACTACATACCATAAGACAGGTTATTTGAGCGATCGGTTCCATGATGCAGCCATTGTAAAAAAGGGCGATCGATCTTTCGTAGTCGTCGTCTTTTCCAAGACGAATGGCAGCTACGACTTCAGCAAAGGTGCGAGCGTATTCAGCGGCCTTTCTGCATCTGTTAGTAGCGCATTCTTTGGTGCGCCCTAGGGTTGTTGCCGCGGGCTGCGGGCTAGGAAAAATGATCCAGACGATCTATACTTAAGGGTAATTTCGCTATGTCACATAATCACGCTTCTCTGCTCTCATTGCTGCGGCAACAACTTGATGCCGCCCGCACGCATGACAACACCGTGCGGACTCATAACACCTCCGGTGAATCCATTCAGGTCCCGGGTACCGGCAGCAAGCTGGCGACTGCATACGAGCAACTCCGCAACGCCGCCGAATATACCGAGGATCATTTGCTGCTCCAACGGGCCATTAAGCGTTTCTACAAACGCAACTTTTCGCTTTTTACAAAACGCGGCATTACCAATATCGGCGAGGAGCTGATTGTCGAACTGACGCAGGCCGGATATCTCCATAATGGCGACTTCAGCAACGAGACCGCAAATAAGATCAAGCGGCTTTGCGAACAATACATGTACACCTACAGCGAACTACGCAATGTTCAAGTTACCCGCGACGAAGCGAATGATTGGGTTTTGTCGATCCTGTCCGTGGAGACAGAGGCCGTCCTTAGCCCGCACGGACACCTTTCAGCCCTGGCGTATTCGGCATATCACCATTACTTGATGCTTTTCCCTAAGGAAGCTGTGTCAACTACTGCCGCAGAAGAAGAGCAGTACGAGATTTCCCTGTACATCGCGGTGCATCAGGCATTGCTCAAATCCGATATTGCGACTGTCCGCCATGATCTGATGCGTATGTACCGCCAGTCGCTGCATGATATTCCTGCTTTTATTACGTTCAACCGGAACGTCACCACACTGTTCACATCACGCTACACACAGCGGCTTAAACGAACCGTCGGTAAGCACGCGGCCCCGCTTAGGATCATAAAAAGCATGGCCGAAGACCGGCAAGACCTACCGGAACTGCTTTTGGATCGTGATCAATTTATGGACGCTTACGACCGTCAAGTGTCCGCAGAGTATAAACAAGTACATCGCAAGCTGAACCGCGGTATCATAAAAAGCATCATTTTTATCTTCATTACAAAAGTGATTATTGGGCTTGGCGTCGAAATCCCTTACGACTTACTGGTAGTGGGGAGTATCGCGCTTCTGCCACTCGGGATTAATTTGCTGTTTCCACCTCTGTATATGGCGAGCCTTAAGCTGGGGCTCAAGGTGCCCTCCCAGGCCAATGCTCGCGCTTTACGTGAGTATATTGATAAAGCGCTTTTCGTGGGCGGACAGCCAATAATCCCGGCGCTGCGCGATCCTACCCGCAGCGTGTCGTTACTTACAAAATTGCTGTATGCGGGCTTCTTCCTCATTCCGTTTGCGATTACCGTTTATGGACTCATGCTTTTGCACTTCAACTGGGTGCAGGCTGTTATCTTCTTCGTTTTCCTGTCCACGGCTAGTTTCCTTGGGTTCCGCCTGAGCAATATGATCCGCGAGCTTGAGCTGGTCAGTCCCCAGGCGAAATTCCTTTCGACCATTAAAGACTTCTTTTACCTGCCGTTTATTCTGGTCGGACAGTGGCTGTCAAGCAGGTATGCGCGTATTAATGCAGTAGCGCATGTGCTGGACGTTTTGATTGAATTACCGCTCAAGACAGTACTGCGTCTGGCAAGGCAGTGGACGCGGTTTATTAAGGAAAAGCACGACGAAATGTATTAGTTCGATAGTCGTAGAAATAAAGAACACTCTGTCGGTGTGACAGGGTGTTCTTTGCAAACTGCACTATTTTAGTAGCGGTTGTTACTGCGTTCGCGGTTGAACCCGCCGCCGTTACCACCGCCGCCGAATGAACGACGTTCGCGGTTTTCTTGCGGCCGTGCTTCATTAACAGCGATCGTGCGGCCATCAAGCTCTTTGCCGTTAAGTTCAGCAACTGCCTTTTTGGCGTCTTCTTCGGAACCCATTTCGACAAAACCGAAACCTTTAGAACGGTTGGTATCGCGATCGATAATTACTTTTGCTGAAACGACGGTACCAACTGTGGCGAAGAACTCTTCCAAGCCAGCGTCAGTAGTGTTGTAGGACAGTGATCCTACAAATAGCTTTGTTGCCATATATTCCCTTTAGTTATTTGGCCGAAAGAGGGTCTGGCAAACCAGTAGCTGCACCTCAGACGAACAGTATTACTTTTCAATTATTAAACATGCTTGTAGCAGCTATCGCATGTATATCTTACCATACCTTGCCCGGCTATACGCTACTGTAATGGATTTTACAGTTTTTATTTTGTTTTTGCTGGTCTGAAATATGGTCGGATGGAGCGGAGTAGATAGATAGAACCCGTTATGAGTAATGTCGGCTCTGGACGCCCCAGCAGTGCCTGTACACTGTCCTTGGTGTCATCTATAACCGTATACGATTTGATACCGAGCGCTTGACATGCCTTGGCGATTTCTTCGGGACTGCGCCCGGAGCGGCCACCACTGTCAGGCAGTGTAGTAATGATAAGATGACTGATAATCGGCCAAAGCTCTGCCAGCATAGACTGTATGTCTCGGCTACGCGTATCTGTAAAGGCTGCGAGTGCGGCGATAGGCCGGGCTACTTCGGCGATTGTGAGACTTTTTCTGAGCATCTGCAGTTTTTGCACGTTGTGGGCACCATCGAGAATGATGTTTTTGCCATGGTACGAAAATTGCTCCATGCGGCCGGGTATGTAGGTCTCGGACGCTTTCTTGATTTGAGTACTATCGAAGTGTATGCCGAGCGCCTCTACGGCCTTTAGTGCAAGCCTGAAGTTGCGCTTTTGAAAAAGAGGCAGGTGCACTGTAGTAGCTTCATCCGAATACTGATTGCCGCCGCCCTGCTTGTCATCCAGAATATGCAGTGCAGCGCGCTTGTCGGCCGCTGCTTGACGGAGCACAGACAGTACTTCCTCTGACTGTCGATAGCAGAATACGGCGTTATGAGCCTGGATGATACCGGCCTTGTGAGCCGCAACCTCTTTTATTCCAGGGCCCAGTGTCGTTACGTGGTCCAGACCAATATCGGTGATGACACAGACCTTATCTGGCCTATGCATGACATTGGTGGCATCAAGCCTTCCGCCCATGCCCACCTCTACCACAATGAAGTCGACCTCCTGCTTCGCAAACCCCCAGAAGGCAAATGAGTATAGCAGTTCGGCATGTGACAACACGATCCCGCTCTTTTCTACAAGCTTCAAAAATTCTGCCAACCTTTTACAGAATACAGCTTCTTCAAGCGGCACCATGTCGATTTGCACTCGCTCATTGATGCGCTCGATATGAGGCGAGGTGAGAAGACCGACCCGCTTGCCAGCAGCCGTCAATAATGCCGCGGCGTAGTAGGCTGTCGAGGTCTTACCGGATGTCCCCGCGATATGGATAGCCCGGGACTTATCCTGAGGGTTACCTATATGCTCTAAAAAACGGGCAATATATTCTGTAGTGTATGCTGGCCGTCCCAGACGGGCCGGCAAAAATGGCTCCAGCGCTTTCTCGGCCTCTGCAAAGTTAGCGAATGTTGGCATTACCTTTATTCTAGCCCTTGTAGTGCACTAAAGGCTAACTTTGCACCTGAGTATTACGGTCGAGCGTGATGCTGTACGGCGAACCGTCGTCGAGCGTAGTCGTGATCGTCATTCGGGTGCAAGGAAGGTTGCCATTATCACAAGCTGACCCATCAGAGGCGCTTGCGCTATATGCATAGCAGAAAGGCGCGGGCTTGGCCGCCAAGATGGCGCGCTCACTATCTGTGCAGCCTTTGTTGTCTGCCGACCATTTAGGGTCAGCAAAAGCCTTGACATCAAATCCGGGATTCTTTTCAGCGAAATCCTGACTCTTCAGCATATCGTATGTAGGATATCGTTTATTTGCTACATATAAGTCCGCTAAGTCACTGAGCAAAGTGTTAAGGTCATCCTTGCGCTCCTCGTCAGGTGCTTTTACTACCTTTGGCTCCTCTTGGACTTTTGGCTGAGAATTGGCCGAAGTGGTTTGCGGCTCCCAGCCCTGAACCTTATTTTGATCTTTGGGCAGAAGCATAAAGTATGCGCCCGCAACAAGCGCCAACAATACAATGCCGGCGATAAGCACCATCACTAGGCCTTTCTTGTTCTTCTTTACTCTGGTCTGCATAGGTTGTTTTGGCTTTTCAGCTGGTTTTGGCGCTGGCTTCACACCTGGACTTTGAAAAGTAGTTCCCTGAAGACTCGGTCGTTCCAGAGGTCGGATTGCCGGTGCCTCAAACATATTGGGATTTTGGTGCACAACGTTAAAAACAGCATCGATCCAATCAGGAGTCCATCTGTTTTGTGCGAGTGCCGCACGAATCTGCTGCTCTGATACGCCCTGCCGCAATTGCTGGTACACGTATCGAGCAAGTTGCTCTAATGTTGTATCCATTTACGATTGTATTATACACTTTAGACCACAAAATTGGAAGAGTAGCAACTTTACACTAACCTCCTCTTGTAGGTCGAATTCGCTGCCTTATGCGCTGCCTCAGCCGATATGTGGCTTGCCCTATATCCTGCCGCCACTCATACACAGCGTAGCCCACTGCACCGGCAATAAGTACTGCCGCAATCCACCACCTGGCATCAATACCATTTACGCCCGTGCGCACGTCTTCCACCGAAGCCATTGCACCGCTGGCAGCAGGAACTTTTCGGCAACGGTTCGTGTCCTTGTTGCGCTCCTGGCCTGCCGGGCAAGGCTTTGGCTCGCTGCTGGCAGTTAGGACCGATCGGCATCTATTAGTATCTGGGCTACGCTCTTGCCTTGTTTTACAAGGTAATAGCGGAGTAGGGGCGATGGGTTTCCGACAACGGCCGGTTTCGGCGTTGCGGGCGTAGCCGGGCCTACATGGTTCGGGTAGCTTTGAGATTTCGATACTACGACATCGGTTAGTGGCCGGATTACGTTCTTTGCCGGAGGGGCATGACACAGTGACCGCATCGAGCTGAACCTCTTCCGGGATATCGGTTTTCAAGAGAATGCTATTGGCCGCTCCTGGGGTGGGCATAAATGTAGACAGCCATACGGTATCTACATACGCCCATGCCTCACCTTCGCTTAGACCATCAGCGTAAGCGAAGCCGTGCTCTTCGTTGGACCAGAGTAGCCATATGACCTGGGCGGTCGCGTTCGGAAGAATGATGCCGGTCTGCGAATCAGGAAATGACCGATATGTTTTTGGCGGCATAATCTCGTCAGGCAAAGGAAAAGTTTTACCAGTATCGCCCAAGCGCAGGGCACAGCCCTTCATGACAAGCGGCTGATCTGTGGGATTATACAGTTCGATAAATTCTTTGCCGGAATCCGCGCCTTCGGGGTTAGACAGCAACTCTGTTAATACAAGTCCTGTACAGGTTAAGCCAGGGGTGGGTTCTGAAAGGCGTAGACCTCCGCCTAATGGTGTCTTGTCTGGCAAAGGAGGTCTGTAACTTATGCCATTAGTGTAGCCGTCTTCTCCGGGTAGAAAACGCTGAATTGAGGAGTTCGCCGGTATTTCTGGGGCGCGCCACCACGAGCCAATCGCTACTCCCGTACCCCAGCCCACCAAATCTACGGTACTACCGACGCTATCGACGATCCGTACATGACCGCCGCCCTTGGCGAGCAGACCAGTTGCCGCAGTGCTTCCAGTACCGAAGTAAAGGTCGGCGTCGGGTATCAGGCCGTCGTATCCTAGTAAAACATAGCCGTTAGCCGAGACCTCGCCTTCTAAAACGGTAATGAGGCGAGTGGGACTGGGACCACCCGTATGACTGCCAGCAAGATACTCTATGCGCCAATCTGTTACATCAAGGCCCGCAGCAGACGGATTATACAGCTCGATAAACTCTTGTCTTCCCTCCTCTGCACCTGATGGTGTGACACCTCCTGTTTGCAACTCGCTTATCATCAGCCTAGGTTGTGGGAGCGCATTGGATTCTGCGACCGTCAATGCCGTAAATATCGGCGATACAACCATCGATAACACAGTCAGGCAGGCAAAATATAACACAGGTATTCGACGCATGACCGGCATACTAAGAAAGGTTGCCCCGGCAAGTCAAGCATTTCGGAAAGTTTTTTTGTGCCACCGGAACACCTCCTCCACCCTACTCAATACGATCCGGAAGCTACTCGTAAAAATTATGTCTTGATGCGCGTTTCAGGCACAGACAAAGCACGACCAACACTGCGTAGCAACCAATACACCCCAGTAAAGACAAGCGAACTTCTTCACTCGACCCCGGCAAACCAGCGACCCATTCGATGATGCACGTCATGTAGGCCAAGAGGAACTGTGCAGGCCAGCCGGCAATTCCCGCAAGACCCGCGTTAACCAGCCCGGCTATACCTGCTAAAAATGTAAGCAGCATCGCCAGCGGAACGAAAGGCAGCACTAAAATATTGGCCAGCAGGGCATAACTAGAGAACTGGCCAAATACAAACAACAGCAGCGGAAGCGTAGCGAGTTGCGCTGCGAAAGTGTCAAACAAGATCTGTTTGAGAGCACCTGTTCTACTTTCTTTTGGCCAGAAATAGCTACGCAGCAAAGGTGCGAGGACAATAACGCCTGCGAACGCTAAAAATGACAGGTACCAGCCAATATCACCCCAGATAAACATTGGATCGACCAACACTGTTATGCACGCCGCAAACGGCAGCAGCACGAGCGGATGGATGGTCCGACCCCAGTACCAGGCCGCCAAGCTTAGACCGGCAACCAGTCCAGCCCGCGACATAGAAGCGCCCAGGCCTGCGACCATCATAAAACCTCCAATCATGAAAACTGAAGATAGGGTCGACAGGTATTTTGACACACCCGCAAAGACCCGCCGGGCAAAACCGACGAGTACAGTTAGGTTATAGCCGCTAGCAACCACGATGTGCGTAAGCCCTGCTACCCTAAGCTGCTCGTCGAGAGTAGCAGGCAGCGCTGAATGTTGGCCGGTCAGAAATCCTATCCCTAGCGAAGCTTGTGGCTCTGCGATTCCCTGCCGCACGCCTTCGGCAAACCAATCCCTGACACGACGCGCTACATCTCCCGGGTACGGACGCTCGACCAGCCTCAGCTTGGCCCGGTACATGCTTGCGGCCATGCTGCCGAATCCTTGGTCAAGCACTCCCTTAAGATATACGGTATCCCCGCGCTTAATAGATACGCCCGCTGACACACTAGCCCAGACCTTGCCGCTAAAACTGCGTCCATCAAGCTGGACGCCCGAAAGCTGTAGCTGCCACTCACCATGCTTGCCGATAGAGGCATCTTCGCGGACCTGCCCACTTAACTGCACGGCCCGACCATAGTAGGGTGCATAGCCAAGGAGCGCACGCTGGTCAATGCCGCCCCGCCACATCCCAATGCAGCATCCGGCAAGGAGCGAGACTGCCAGCAAAAATCGTGCCCGTTTGACGCTGCAGACCAGAAAAAGGCTAATCCCACCAAGCAGCCACGGCCAGCCAGAGAATGACTCGTAAGAAAGTACCTGGAGCAAACTCACACCCACCAAGATACCCACGCAGGCAGCGGTAATATGCCAGGAAATATGGATGGTCTCGATACACGATTTGATAAACTGACGCCGCATGGACGCGGATTATTGCACAGGTTGCCCTTGGAGCAAAAGTGGAATTATGGCTTTGTTATGTGAGAGCGCGGGGGCAAGGCCAGCGCACAGACGGCCCCCGATGTAGCTTACGTGCCATCGGTGACCACAGGGAGCATTTGCCCGGGGCAGCCGCCCAGTACTCGCTGGATCGCGTCATGCTCGGCCTGCGTCACCCACAGTTGATACTTCTGCTTTACTGCAACCTGCCGGGCAACATAGCGGCACCGGTAGTCTTTGTTAGGAGGAAGCCAAGTGGCGGCATCCGCGTCACTTTTGGCGTTATTAGCCGGCCCGTCGACAGCCAGTAAGTTCAATGGGTCGTTCGCAAACTGCTTGCGTGTTTCGGGGTCCAACTGCTGGGCACCTTTTTGCCACGCATCGGACAGCGCCACCACATGATCGATCTGCACGTCATCGCTTGTCTTTTCACCTCTTGTAAAATTGATCGTCTTGGCAGTGTATGGGTCGTGCAAAACCCCGCTAAGCACCGTGCAATCGTTCGGCGACCTGGTTTGTACGTTTTGCATA
>Ga0075367_10000908_pt1 | contig 11949 bp, 12 predicted proteins | sample EndMethybrTD3032_FD_71399 | JGI IMG/M metagenome (GOLD analysis project Ga0075367, IMG submission 71399) | Populus endosphere microbial communities from Tennessee, USA - Endosphere MetaG P. TD hybrid TD303-2 | ecosystem: Host-associated > Plants > Roots > Endosphere | place: USA: Tennessee... | reverse complement strand
CATCGTCGCGGTCAACAAGGACGCCGAAGCCCCCATCTTCGACCTCGTCGACTACGGCGTCGTCGGCGACCTCTTCGACGTCGTCCCCGCCCTCACCGAAGAGATCAACACCCGCAAGGGTTAGGGCGTTCAGGGGCTGTCCGGGTCGGTGCTCAGTACGACCTGGGCAGCCCCAGCACGTGCTGGGACACGTAGTTGAGCACCATCTCCTGGCTGATCGGCGCGAGCCGCAGCAGCCGTGACTCACGGAAGTACCGCTCCACGTGGTACTCGCGGGCGTATCCCATGCCGCCCAGGGTCTGTACCGCGCGGTCCGCGGCCTGGAAACCGGCGTCGGCGCAAAGGAACTTGGCCATGTTGGCCTCACGGCCGCACTCCAGGCCGCGGTCGTAGCGCCAGGCGGCGTTGCGGGCCATCAGGCGAGCGGCGTCGAGGCGGGTGAGGGCTTCGGCGAGCGGGAAGGCGATGCCCTGGTTCTGGCCGATGGGGCGGCCGAAGACGATGCGGTCGCGGGCGTAGCGGGTGGCGGCGTCGAGGGCGGCCCGGCCGAGGCCGAGGGCTTCGTGGGCGAGCAGGATGCGTTCGGGGTTGAGGCCGTCGAGGAGATAGCGGAAACCCTCGCCCTCCTCACCGATGCGGGCGCTCGCCGGGACACGCAGACCGTCGATGAAGATCTCGTTGGACGCGACGGCGTTGCGGCCCATCTTGGGGATCGGCCGGATGTCCATCGCCGTGCGGTCGACGTCGACGAGGAAGACCGAGATGCCCTTGGTCGCCTTGTCGACATGGTCGCGTGGGGTCGTACGGGCCAGGAGAACCATCTTCTGCGAGTCGCCGGCCTTGGTGATCCAGATCTTGCGGCCGTCGATGACGTAGTGGTCGCCGTCTCGGCGGGCGAAGGTGGAGATGCTGGTGGTGTCGGTGCCCGCGTCGGGTTCGGTGACGCCGAAGCAGACGTGCAGGTCTCCGGCGGCGGCGTGCGGGAGGACCTCGCGGCGGAGCTCCTCGCTGCCGTGCCGGGCCAGGACGTTGAGGCCGAAGATGGTCAGGTGCATGGTGCTGCAGCCGTTCATGCCGGCACCCGAGGCGGCCACCTCCTCCAGCAGGAGTGAGGCCTCCAGGACGCCGAGTCCGCCGCCGCCGTACTCCTCGGGGACGGCGATGCCCAGCCAGCCGGCCTTGGCGAAGGCGTCGTAGAAGCTCCAGGGGAACTCGGCTTTCTCGTCCTGCTCGGCCCAGTACTCGGGGCCGAAGGAGGCGGCCAGCTCATGGACGCCCGCGCGGATGTCCTCCTGCTGCTCGGTCAGGTCGAAATCCACGGGGCCCCCTGGGACGCAAGTCCGGCGCATGACTATGGAGAATAAGGTTTCCTCATAGGTAGAATATCGTTCGCAGTCGGGGAGCGGAAGGAAGGGTCCACCTTGAACATCGCGATGCTGCTCGACATGGCCGTGGCGGGCGACCCCGACCGGGTGGCGATCGGACCGCGCGGCTCCGGGACGACCTGTGCGGAGCTTCGGCGTACGGCGGCGGGGGTAGCGGCCGTCGTGCATCGGTCCAGGGCACGGGAGTTGGTGTTCGCCGGTGTCAACGGCCAGGCGTTTCCGATGCTGTTGTTCGGAGCGGCGCTGGCGGGTGTGCCCCTGGTGCCCGTCAACTACCGTCTCTCCGCAGAGGCGTTGACCAGTCTGCTGGAGCACACCGAGAAGCCGCTGGTGGTGGCGGACGAGGCGTTCGTGGGTGTGTTCGCCCAGGCGGGGCTCGATGTGTGCACCCCTGAGGCGCTGTTGACGGAAGGGCTCGCCGCCGAGCCGGCGGAGGGGCTGGAGGGCTCCCCGGACGACCCGGCCGTGCTGCTGTTCACCAGCGGAACCACGGCGGCGCCCAAAGCGGCCGTCCTGCGCCACCGGCACCTGACCAGCTACGTCCTGCAGACCGTGGACTTCGCCTCCGCCGCCCCCGACGACGCCGTCCTGGCCGCCGTGCCGCCCTACCACGTCGCGGGCATCGGCTCCGCGCTGAGCAACCTCTACGCAGGGCGCCGCATGGTGCACCTCGGCACCTTCGAACCGGGCGCCTGGCTGGACCTGGTCCGCTCCGAGGGCATCACCTCGGCCATGGTCGTCCCGACCATGCTGGCCCGCATCGTCGAGCACCTGAACGGCGGCCCGGCCGGACTCCCGACACTGCGCGCGCTGGCGTACGGCGGCGCGCGCATGCCGCACACGGTGCTGGAGGCGGCCCTGCACGCCTTCCCCGACACCGGGTTCACCAACGCCTACGGCCTCACCGAGACCAGCTCGACCATCGCCCTGCTCGGCCCCGACGACCACCGCGCCGCGCTCTCCTCCGGCGACCCGGCGGTACGCGCCCGGCTGCGCTCGGCCGGCCGCATGGTGCCGGGCGTGGAGGCGCAGATCCGGGACGCCTCCGGCGGCGTCCGACCCTCGGGGGTTCCGGGCGAGTTGTGGGTACGCGGTCCGCAGGTGTCCGGCGAGTACAAGGGGGCCGCCGCGCTGCTGGACGCGGACGGCTGGTTCCACACCCGCGACCTGGCCCACTTCGACGCCGAGGGCTATCTCTTCATCGAGGGCCGCGCCGACGACACCATCATCCGCGGCGGCGAGAACATCGCTCCCGCCGAGGTCGAGGACGTTCTCCTGCGCCACGTGGCGGTGCGCGAGGCGGCGGTGGTGGGCGTGCCGGACGAGGAGTGGGGCGAGCGGATCGCCGCGTTCGTGGTGACCCATGACGGCGCGGCCGTCGACGCCGAGACGCTGCGAGCCTGGGTGCGCACGCATCTGCGCGGATCCAAGACCCCGGACGCGGTGGTGTTCCGCGACCAACTCCCCTACACCCCCACCGGAAAGCTGCTGCGGCGCCGACTGGTGACCACGGCACTGGACGACTGACAGCCGCCGTTTCCCTTTTCCGAGAAGGAGATTCCGTGACGTCGTTCGCAGAGCTTCACGACCTGACGGGCAAGGTGGCCGTGGTCACCGGCGGCTCGCGCGGGATCGGGCGGGCCATCGTGCAGACGCTGGCCGAGGCCGGCGCCAATGTGGTCGTCGCCTCGCGCAAGGGCGAGGCATGCCGGGCGGTGGCCGAGGAGGTACGGGCGTCGACCGGGCGGCGGGCCGTCGGGATCGCCTGCCATGTCGGGCACTGGGACGACTGCCAGCGGCTCGTCACCGAGACGGTGGAGCAGCTGGGAGGGCTCGACGTGCTGGTCAACAACGCCGGGATGTCGCCCATGTACGAGAGTCTCGACGCCGTGAGCGAGGAGCTCTACGACAAGACGCTTGCCGTGAATCTCAAAGGGCCGTTCCGGCTGGCGGTGCTCGCGGCCAAGCACATGGCGGACCATGGTGGCGGGTCGATCATCAACATCGGCACGGCCGGTTCCCTGATGGCGAGCGTGCACGAACTGCCGTACGCCTGCGCCAAGGCGGGCCTCAACGCTCTCACGGTGGGGCTGGCGGAGGCGTACGCCCCGAAGGTGCGGGTGAACGCGATTCTCCCGGGGCCGGTGCTCACCGACGCCCACAGGGCCTGGGCCGCCGAGGACTTCGACACGTCGTTCGTACCGTTGGGCAGGCTCGGGGTGCCGGACGACGTGGCGCCGTTGGCCCTGCACTTCGCGAGCGCGGCCTCCAGCTTCACGACCGGCGCGATCGTCCGCGTCGACGGGGGCATCACCCGCAAGGTGTGAATCCCGTTCCGCCCATGCGAGAGCCGCGGTTCCCGACGGAACCGCGGTTCGCGTATCCCCTGTCGGATCAGGCTCCGGACTCCTCCTGCCGGTACACCTGACCGCCCTTCATCACGAACCGCACGTCCTGCGTCACCCCGATGTCCGTCAGCGGGTCGCCGGGGACGGCGATGATGTCGGCCAGGAGGCCTGGTTCGAGGCGGCCCCGGTCTGCGGCGTCGATCAGGTCGGCGGCGACGACGGTGGCGGCGCGCAACGCGTCGATCGGCCGCATGCCCCGGTTGACGAGGGCGAGCAGTTCCTTGGCGCCCCGGCCGTGCGGGATGGCGGGCGCGTCGGTGCCGAGGGCTACCTTGACGCCGCGCCGGATCGCGCGGGCGGTGGACTCGCGGGCGCGCGGGAAGACCTCGGCGGCCTTGGCCTGGAGCTCCGGATCGGCGTGGGCGGTGTTCATGCCCTCGGTCAGACAGGTCGTCGCGACGAGGAAGGTGCCGCGTTCGGCCATCAGGTCGAGGGTGGCGTCGCCGGCGAGGAAGCCGTGCTCGATGCAGTCGATGCCCGCCTCGACGGCCGCCCGGATCGCGCTGTCCCCCATACAGTGCGCGGCGACCTTGACGCCGGCCCGGTGCGCCTCGTCGACGATGGCCCGCAGTTCCTCGTCCGAGTACTGCTGGGCGCCGGCCGGCCCGGTGTGCGACATGACCCCGTTGGAGGCACACACCTTGATCACCCGGGCGCCGTACTTGAGCTGGTACCGGACCGCCTTGCGCACCTCCGCGACGCCGTTGGCGATGCCCTCCTCGACCGTGAGCGGCAGCACGCCCGGCGCGAACGCCTGGAACATCGTCGGGTCGAGATGACCGCCGGTGGGTGCGATCGCGTGTCCGGCGGGCACGATCCGCGGGCCGTCGACCCAGCCGAGGTCGATCGCCTTCTTCAGCGCCACGTCGAGGAGGACGCCCCCGGTCTGCACGAACAGACCGAGGTTGCGTACGGTCGTCCAGCCGTACCGGAGGGTGCGGCCGGCATTGGCGACCGCGCGCAGGGTACGCACGGCCGGGTCCTCCTGGACCGGGATGAGCGGGCTGCGGTGGTCGGGGCCGCCGAGGAAGAGGTTGACCTCCATGTCCATCAGGCCCGGCAGCAGGGTGACGTCGCCCAGATCGAGTACGACGGCGTCCGACGGGACGGCGGCCGGGGCGACGGCCTTGATGTGCTCGCCCTCCACCAACAGGTCGCCCGGCTCGACCAGTTCGCCCTTGTCGATGTCGAGCATTCGGGCGGCGCGCAGGTGGATCGGCGACTGCGGTTGGCGGGGCCGGGGCATCACACGGCTCCCACGGAGAAGGAGGCTTTCACGTCGCTCACACCGCCGGTTCGACCACGGCGTCGATGCTCGCCGCGCCGGTGTCGGGCACCTTGGGCTGGCGCCAGGCCTCCACGGAGAAGGCGACGGTCACCAGCGCGCAGAACAGCCACAGCAGATGCTTGTCCTCCTCCGAGATGTCCTCCATGAAGACGTTCTGCAGGTACTCCGTGCCGGACGCGAGAAGGGGGAACGCGGCGTTGTAGAACGTGTCGAGCTCGTCCATGGTGCTGGCGATCCGCTTGGCGTAACGGGCCTTCTCGGTCGGGACCGCCCAGTCGGCGAACGGCTCCAGCGCGGCGAACTGGGAGGGAAAGACGGTAGCCATGGTTCGGGTCTCCTCGGTTCAGGGCGCGGCCGGGGCGCCGGACGAGCGCTGCTGGTGGTCGCGGACGAACTGGCGGGCGGTGCCGTGCAGATGACGCAGGAGAACCTCCTGGTCATTGAGCGGGAACTCCCCCACCGCGCGCGACTCGAGCATGCTCTGCGTCGCCTCCAGGGTGTTGCCGTCCTGCAGGCCGTACTCCTTGAAGGAGACGACGGCGAGCTCCTGCTGCAACCGCTGGAAGGCGTTCTCCGGCGGCACGAAGTAGCAGGTGGCTTCGAAGAGGTGGGTGTTGTACGAGGTCGGCCAGTAGTGGTACGTCAGCACCCAGTTCGGCCGCCAGATCAGCAGCATGAAGTTGGGGAAGAAGACGAACGAGTCCATGCCCCAGCGCGGGTCCTTGGTGGGGTTGACGGCCGGCGGCAGATCGGCCGTCTCGACGCCGATGTCGGGTGCCTCCCAGGGGCCGAACAGGCCGCTGCGCAGGGCGCCTTCGATGGGCTTGACCATCTTGCGGTCGTGCGGCGGGGCGATGCCGCCCCAGGAGGAGACCATGCTGTGCGGGCCGTCGATGTCGTAGTGCAGCGCCTCGTAGCCGTACTTCTGGATCTTGCGGGCCTCGTCGGAGACGTACTGGCCGGCGTGCAGGATCGGCGCGTGGTAGAACTCGGCGAACGCGTCGATGAACAGCTTCCAGTTGGCGCCGATCTCGGCGCGGTACTTGTGCGCCTGGGTCATCTTGTGGAACGGGTAGCCCTCGATGCCCTTGGCGAACTCGCCCAGGTACTCCCGTAGTGGAGTGGTGTTCTCGGGGTCGAGGTTGACGAAGACGAACCCCTCCCAGACCTCGGTCTGCACGCCCTTGAGGCCGTACTGCGACTTGTCGAGGTCGAAGAACTCCTGCTCCTGCTGGACGAAGGTGAGCTTGCCCTCGAGGTCGTAGCGCCAGGCGTGGTACTTGCAGGTGAACTGGCGGCAGACTCCGCCGGTCTCCTCGCGCGGGAAGTCGTTCCACACGAGCTTGTTGCCGCGGTGCCGGCACACGTTGTGGAAGGCGCGCACCTCGTCGTCCATGCCGCGCACCACGATGACGGACGCACCCGCCGCATCCAGCTCCTTGGTGAAGTAGCTGCCCCGCTTGGTGAGTTGCTCGACGCGCCCGACATTGAGCCAGGTCCGCCGGAAGATCGCCTCCCGCTCCAGCTCGTAGTGCCCGGGCGAGATCGAGTCCTCGTACGACACCGGTTCCGTGTCGATCTTGAGGTGTGCGGTCCAGCTGCCCGCCTCGGGCTTCTTGAAGTGCGCCATGGGGTCTGGTCCTCCAGTCGCTTGTACGGAGGGGACTCACGATAATCTCAGTCTCTCCGAATGAGAATCGTATTCTCGCTTTTCAGTGGCCGTCAAGTCAGCCGCTTGTCAGGTAGGGGTGACGGACGGCCTCGAATGCCGGTGCGGTGGGTGTCAGGAACCGTCGACGAACGGGAAGATCCGGGTGAAGTCGGCCCCCGGTTCCGCCTGGGCGAACTGCCGCCACAACACGCCGATCGCCTCGCCGATCCGCGCCGGGCCGCCGTGCTCGGCCACCTCGCGGAGGTAGAGCCGTACGTCCTTGTCCATCAGGGAGTTGGAGAAGCCGGCGGCATAACGGCCGGTCAGGACGTGGCGCGGGAACTTCTCGCTGGTCGCCACGCTCTGGCCGCTGGAGCCGTTCAGGACGTCCAGCATGGTGGCCATGTCGAGCCCCGCGGCGAGGCCGAAGGCGACGGCCTCGCTGGTGGCGGCGAGGGTGGTCGCGGAGAGGAAGTTGTTGGCGAGTTTGAGGGCCTGGGCCATTCCGGGCCGGTCGCCGACCCTGACGCGGCGGTCACTGAGCCCCGAGAGGACCGTTTCCACACGGGAGCAGGCCTCGTCGCCCCCGGCGTACATGACCGTGAGGGTGCGGGCGCGGGCCCCGGCGACACCGCCGGACACGGGGGCGTCGACGTATCCGACCTTGCCCTCGGCGAGGAACTCGGCGATGGCCCGCGCGGCGCCCACGCCGATCGTGGAGGTGTCGACGACGTACCGGGCCCGCCGGTCGGGGGCCTCCCGGACGGCCCGGGCCACCTCTTCGGAGGCAGCGCCGTCGGGCAGGCTGAGCACCAACACATCGGCCCGGCGGGCGACTTCGGCGACGGCGGGGACGTGTACGGCCCCTTCGGGCGACCTCCGCGGACCGAGCGGGTCGTGCGTCACGACCGTATGACCGGCGCCTACGAGGTTGGCGGCCAGGACGCTGCCCATGTTGCCGAGCCCCACGAAACCGACGTTCTCCCCACTCACGATCCCGCCTCCCGCTCCGCGCGTGCGTCCTTCACCGCACGTCTGGCCGCACCGCCCGCGGGCACGCCGCAGTAGGCGGCGATCTGGAACAGCAACTCGTCGACCTCGGCGTCGGTGACTCCGGTGCGAGTCGTGGTGCCCGCGTGGATGCGGAACTCCTCCATGCGGCCGAGCGCGGCGGTCATCGCCAGTACCAGGAGGCTGCGGTCACGGGGACTGAGGACACCCTCGCAGGCCCAGACACCCCAGGCGGTGGCGGTGAGGTAGTCCACTGGAGAGAGGCTGATCGTCCTGGTCCGGGCGTAGCCATGGAGGGCCTCGATGCCCTTCTCCCGGCCATAGCCGCTCTGCTTGAACCCTCCGAACGGGATCTCGATGGTCAACGCACCACCGTTGACGGCCACTTGACCCGCGTCGATGCGCTCCGCCGGCCGCAACCCCCGGGCGACGTCGCCGCTCCAGGCTTCGGCGCGCTCGGCCGCCGGGCGGCGGGCCCAGGCCGGCTGCGGGGCAGCGGCTGCGGCGACCGCTCGGTACACGTCGGGCGCCGAGCCCGCGGCCACGTCGTCGCCGGGGAGCCGGGCAGCGGGGTCGCGCATACGCAAGTGGGCCCCGGAGACGGGGACTTCGGGCTTGCCGCCGATCCAGTGGTGGTGCCGCATCCGGGCCTCCTCGGCAGCGATGCAGGGGAACAGGCGGGAGCGAGAATGACACTCTCTAAAATACACAGTCAGCATTCCAGCGGATGGAGAATTGTGCTACCGTCCCTGACCGTCGGAGGGCCGACCGAGAGGGAGCCGAGCAGACCGTGAACGACTTCGAGGCGATCGACTTCTTCCGGGACGAGGCGCTCGTCGCGGACCCCTATCCCTACTTCGACGCCCTGCGCGGGCAGTGTCCGGTCCATCGCGAGAACCATCACGACGTGATGATGGTGACCGGGTACGACGAGGCGGTGCAGGTCTACAACGACACCGACAACTTCTCCGCCTGCATCTCGGTCAGCGGCCCCTTCCCCGGGTTCCCGGTCCCGCTGGAGGGCGACGACGTCAGCGCGTTGATCGAGCGGCACAGGGACGAGCTGCCGATGAGCGACCAGCTCCCCACCATGGACCCGCCGACGCACACCGACCACCGCGCCCTGCTGATGCGGCTGATCACACCGAAGCGCCTCAAGGAGAACGAGGCGTCCATGTGGCACCTCGCGGACGGGCTGCTCGACACCTATCTCACCCCGGGCCAGGGCGAGTTCATCAGCGGTTTCGCCGGGCCCTTCACACTCCTCATCATCGCCGACCTGCTCGGAGTGCCCGAGGAGGACCGCCAGGACTTCATGAACCACCTCCAGCGCCGCCCACAGGACGCGGGCGGCATCGGCAGCACCGGTGACGACACGCTGCACCACTCGCCGCTGGAGTATCTGTACGGCCGCTTCACGACGTACGTCGAGGAGCGGCGCCGCGCGCCGCGCGAGGACGTCCTCACGGGCCTCGCCACCGCGACCTTCCCCGACGGCTCCACACCCGAGGTCATCGACGTCGTCCGCGTCGCCGCCAACCTGTTCGCGGCCGGTCAGGAGACCACCGTCCGCCTGCTCAGCTCCGCGCTCAAGGTGCTCGCCGAACGCCCGGAACTCCAGCGGCTGTTGCGCGCCGAGCGGGACCGTATCCCGAACTTCATCGAGGAGACGTTGCGGGCGGAGAGCCCGGTCAAGGGCGACTTCCGGCTGTCCAAGGTGCCGACCACGGTGGGCGGCGTCGACATCCCGGCCGGGACCACGCTGATGGTGCTGAACGGGGCCGCGAACCGCGATCCCCGTCAGTTCGAGGACCCCACGGCCTTCGATGTCGGCCGGCCCAACGTCCGCCGGCACCTCGCCTTCGGCCGCGGCCCGCACACCTGCCCCGGCGCACCGCTCGCCCGCGCCGAGGCCCGCGTGACCCTGGAACGGCTGCTGGACCGCACCTCGGACATCAGGATCGCCGAGCACGTGCACGGCCCCGCCGACGCCCGCCGCTACCAGTACGTCCCGACCTTCATCCTGCGCGGCCTGACCCACCTCGACCTGGAGTGGAACCAGGCCTGATGAAGGCCGCCGACCTGGAGTGGAGCGAGATCCGATGAAGGTCACCGTCGACGACGACCGCTGCCGCGGGCACGGGGTGTGCTGCTCGATCTGCCCCGAGGTCTTCGACCTGAGCGACGACGGCTACGCGGTCGTCGACACGCCCGACGTCCCCGCCGAACACGAGGACGCGGTGCGCTCGGCCGCCGCGATGTGCCCCGAGCGCGCCATCACCGTGAGCTGACGACGAGGAGGGCCGCCATGCCGAAGGGGTATGTCATTCTCACCGAGGCCGTCAAGGATCCGGCCGGCATGGCCGCCTACGGCAGGACAGCCGGGCCCTCCCTGGCCGAGAACGGCGCTTCCGTGCTGGCCGCCGACCCCGCGCCGCAGATCCTGGAGGGCGACTGGCACGGGAACCAGACCGTGGTCCTGGAGTTCGAGTCGGTCGAGGCCGCGCGGGCCTGGTACGAGTCGGACGCCTACGTGAAGGCCAGGCCCCTCCGGCAGGCGGCGGCCGACACCAATGCGGTGATCGTCTCCGGGTTCACCATGCCGTCGGCGGGCGGATGACTGGCGTAGAACTGTCGGCCGAGGAGTTGGGCTACACCTGAGTCCGGACATACGACTCGGCCGGCGTCGGACATCGCCAGGATCGCCCGCCTCTCCGGCGGGCGTTTCCGGGCCCGCTACCCCCCCCGGAGGGCGAGCGGCACCTGGCGGCCTTCGAGGGTCATGTCACCCATCTGACCGAACGCGACCGCCGACTGCTTCCGCCCATCGACGTCAGAACTCGTCCACACGCCGAGCGGACCCGACGCACGGCGTGAACTGCGTGCGTTCGCGTCCGCGCACCGGCCTCCTTCATGACCTCGCCCCCAGCCCCGCGCGCACACCCCCGTCGACGAGGATGTCGACACCGGTGAGGAAGGACGCCTCGTCCGACAGCAGGAAGGCGACCACGGCCGCGAGTTCCTCGGGGCGGCCTTCCCGGCCGAGCGCCGACTGTTCGACGAGGGCCTTCATCGAAGGGTGGTGCTGGGCCTCCTGACGACCCTGCGGGGTGGCGACGATGCCGGGCGAGACCGAGCAGACCCGCGCGCCGACTCGACCGATCCGTACGGCCTCCCGCTGGACGAATCGGTGAACTCCGCGCTTGGCCCAGGTGTACGCCGTCCCGGGGTCCTCGATGCCGGGTCCGGCAGCCTCACGGATGCGGTCGAGGAAGTCCTCGGCGAGGGGGTCGGCCAGGGCCGCCTCGGCCGCCGGCTGCGGTTCGGTGTCGCCGAACAGCGCGGCCATCGAGGCGAAGCACACCATCGCCGTCCCCTCGGTGACGAGCGGACGCAGCGCCTCGGCCAGCAGGGCCGTGCCGACGAGGTCGACCGTCAGGATGCGGCGCCAGTCGGCCATGGTGGGCGAGATGCCCGCGGCGTGGGCCACGGCGCGCAGGGTGCCCAACTCGGCGGCGCGGGCCGCGAGTCGAGCGAGGCCATCGCGGTCGGTGATGTCAAGGGCGTGCGGCTCGGCGACGGTTGTGTGGGTGGAGAGACCTTCTGCCGCCTTGGTAACGGTGTTCTCATCCAGGTCGACCAGCAGGAGTCGGTCCACCGTGCCGCCGAGACGCCGTGCGCACTCCAGGCCCATGCCGCGCCCGGCACCGGTCACGATTCCGAGGGTGGTCATCTGTGCTCCTCCTTCACGACATGCACGACGGTCATGACGGCTTGCGGCCGGTCGCCCAGTACCGCTCCAGGACCGGCTGAAGAGCGCGCGTCACCAGCTCGATGCGCGGGCCGGTGGCGCTGCGGTGGAACGCCCAGTACGGCGTCCCGTCGGGGCGCTTGCCGAGGGCCTCGACGGCGTGGCCGTGACGGGCGAGTTCGGCGGAGTCGGCGGCCACGTCGTCGGACCAGTAGCCGAGGTGGTGGACGCCGGAATCGGCAGCGGCTTCCCAGAGGGTGCCCGGGACGCGCCGGACCAGCTCCAGACGCGGCACGGACATCGAGTACGTGGACCGCAGATCGAGCACCCGGTCGCCGTCGGGCAGGGTCACCCGGGCGGGTGCGCCGAGCTCCTCGCACCATTGGTAGCCGAACAGTGCCGTGAGCTCGGCCGCTGCCGTCGTGATGTCGTCGACGACGATCCCGACTTGGAAC
>Ga0075367_10000907_pt1 | contig 11957 bp, 4 predicted proteins | sample EndMethybrTD3032_FD_71399 | JGI IMG/M metagenome (GOLD analysis project Ga0075367, IMG submission 71399) | Populus endosphere microbial communities from Tennessee, USA - Endosphere MetaG P. TD hybrid TD303-2 | ecosystem: Host-associated > Plants > Roots > Endosphere | place: USA: Tennessee... | reverse complement strand
CCACCCAGAGGCCGCCGTCGGCCGCCTCGGCCAGGCTGGAGACGCGGTCGCCGCTCAGGCTGCCGGGATCCTGCGGATCGTGGCGGTAGTGGACGAACTGGTCGGACTCGGGATCGAAGCGGTCCAGCCCGCCGTTGTAGGTGCCCGCCCACAGACGGCCGTCGCGGTCTTCGAGCAGCGCGGTGACGCCGTCCGCGGCCAGTGAATCGCCGCGCCGGGCGTCGTGGCGATACTGCCGGGCGCTCGCCCCGTCGGCGGCGAGACGCGTGAGGCCCGCGTCGAGCGTGCCCACCCAGAGGTTGCCGCGATGGTCGTGGCGCAGCGCCATCACGCGGTCGCTGGCGATGCCGCCGCGCGGGCGGCGCGGGTCGGCCCGATAGGCGGTCATCTCCCCCGTCGTCCGGTCCATCACGTGGAGCCCGGCGTCGAAGGTGCCGATCCAGAGCCGACCGCTGCGGTCCTCGGAGAAGGAGGTGATGTGGCCGCTGGCCATGGCCTTCGGGTTGTCGGTGTCCGGGGCGACGTGGCCGAACTGCCAGCTCAGCGGGTTCCACTTGTGTACGCCGCCCAGCCGCGTGGCCACCCACAACACGCCGCCGCGATCCTGGGCCAGCGCGAGGATGTGATCGTCGGCCAGGCTGTGCGGGTCCTTGGCGTCGTTCCGATAATGCGTGAACCTCCGCCGCGCGGAGTCGAACAGGTCGAGACCGGCGTCGGTGCCGACCCACAGGCGGCCGTGGCTGTCGGTGAGGATCGCCCGCACCTGGTCGTCGGCCAGGCTGCCGGCGTCGGCGGCGTCGTGCCGGAAACGCTCGAAGCCGCCGGTGGCGCCGTTGAAGCGATGCAGACCGCCCTTGCGCGTGCCCACCCACAACGCGCCGGTCTCGTCTTCGCGGATGGCGCGGATCTGCCCGTCGGCGAGACGGCCCGGCTCGCCGGCGCCCGGCACGAAACGCGTGAACCGCCCGTCGCGCTCGAGCCGGTTGAGGCCGCCGTCGGTGCCGACCCAGAGACGGCCCTTGCGGTCGACGTAGAGCACGAAGATGTGGTCGTCGCTGAGGCTGCGCGCATCCGCGTCGTCGTGGACGAACGGCGTCACCTCGCCGTTCGAGAGGTTGAGCCGCAGCAGGCCCTTGTCGCGCGTGCCGATCCACAACACGCCGTCCCGGGCCACGAAGCGCAGCGCGCGGATGTGCGCGTTCGCGACCTTCTCGTAGCGCATCACGCGGTCGGTCGCGCGCTCCCAGCGGCCGAGGCCTTCGGTGGTGGCGATCCAGAGGTCGCCCGCCGCGTCCTCCTCCACGTCCCAGATGAAGTTGCTGGGCAGGGCGTTCGGATCGGTGTTGTCCCGCTTGTATACCTTGAACGATATGCCGTCGTAGCGGTTCAGCCCGTCTTCCGTGGCCAGCCAGATGTACCCGCGCTGGTCCTGAAGGACGTCCAGGACCGTCGACTGCGACAGGCCCTCCTCGAGGGCCAGGCGGTCGAAGCGGATCGGCCGCTCCGGAGCCGCCGCCGCGGGAAGGGAGGCCCCGAGCAGGGCCAGGCACAACAGCGATCGCGACCGTCGGTTATCGAGCTTCATGGCACATTCCGCAGACACACGACGTTCACACCTTGAAGACGCCGCCGCCCCGCAGCAGCGCGGCCACCGCGTCCGCCGGGACCGGGGGCGAGAAGAGGAAACCCTGGAACTCGGTACAGCCGTGACGCCGGAGGAACTCCAACTGCTCGGGCTCCTCGACGCCCTCCGCCACCACGCGCATGCCCAGCGTGCGCGCCATGGCGATGGTGGCGCTCGTGATGGCCGCGTCCTCCGGCGAGCGCGCCACGCCGCGCACGAACGACTGGTCGATCTTCACCACGTCGATGGGCAGCTGCTTCAGGTACGCCACCGCGGAGTTGCCCGCTCCGAAATCGTCGAGGGCCAGCTGCACGCCGAGATCGCGGATGGCGTGGAGCTGGCGCAGGATGTCGGGGTCGCCGCGCATCACCCCGCGCTCGCTCAGCTCGAGATCGAGCAGCGCGGGCGGCAGGCCCGTCTCCTCCAGGCACTCGCGGACGTCGCGCGCGAAGTCGCCGCGCACGAGCTGGCACACCGAGACGTTCACCGCCATGCGCAGGGGCGGAAGCCCCGCGTCGCGCCAGGCCTGACTCTGCCGGCAGGCGGCGCCCAGGATCCAGCGGCCCAGGCTCACCATGAGCCCGGTCTCCTCGGCGAGGGGCACGAACTCGGACGGCGACACCGCGCCCAGCTCCGGCGACTCCCAGCGCACGAGCGACTCCACCGCGGAGATGCGCAGCGACTCGTCGACGAAGGGCTGGTAATGCAGATGGAGCTCGCCGCGCGCGAGCGCGCCCGGGAGCAGGCGGCAGATGGACCGGCTGCGCTCGGTCATGCGGTGCGACGACTGTCCGTAGAATCGGATCGCGCCGCGGGCCTCCGCCGCCTCGCAGGCGGCCAGCTCGGCGCGTTGCAGCAGCCGCTCCGCGGCCTGCCCGTCGGCCGGCCCCACCGCCACGCCCACGCTCAGCGAGACCGAGATCTCTTCGTCGCCGATGACGTACCGGCTGGCCAGGCGATCGAGCAGCACGCGCACGGTGGCCCGGGCCTCGACCGGTCCGCCGAGCCCGGTCAACATCGCGGCGAAGGTTCCGCCGCCGAGGCGCGCCGCCATCGACATCGACGGACCGGGGGCCCCGTGGGCCACCTCTTCCGAGCGGAGCGCGGAGACGAGCCGCTGCGCCACCTGCTGCAGGATGATGTTGGCCCGCGCACGGCCGATGCGGTTGTTGAGCACCACCAGCTGCTCGACGGAGAAGAGGGCCAGCGCGACGGGATGGCTCTCCGTCGCCGCGGCCAGCGCGCTCTCGAGCGCGCCCTCGAGCCGCTCGGCGTCGGGCAGGCCGGTGAGGGCGTCGAAATGCTGGCGCCACTGCCGCTCGCGGCGCTCGTCGTCGAGCGCCCCGCGCAGCCGCTCCATCTCGCGTCCGGATCGAGCCAGCCGCGCCTCCAGGCGCGAGACGCGCGCCAGGTGCTCGAGCCGCCGCGCGGCCACGTTGCCGTCGAAGGGCCGATCGATGACGTCGGTGGCCCCGGCCTCGAGCGCGGCCCGCGTGTCACGGGGCGTGGAGCAGAGGACGGCGATGGGCAGGGTGGCCCCATCCGGACGCGCGCGGAGCGCGGTGCAGAGGACCGTGCCTTCGCTCACCACCAGCTCGGGCCTCTCCCAGGCCGTGATCTCGAGGGCGGCCGCGGTGTCTTCCGCGGTGGCCACCTGGAAGCCGGCCGTGGTCAGCCAGCGTGTCGCCTCCTTGAGGTCGGCCGGGCTCAGGCCCACGAGGAGCACGCGGCGGGTTTCCTCGCCCGTCTTCGGCGCTCCGCCGGACGGACGCGTCGGCGTCTCCCGGATCGGCATTCGGATGACCGTTCGTGATGGCACTCGTCCTCCGCTCCCTCTACTGTGCGGCCTCGTCCGGCCAGAGCGTCGCCTCTTCGGCCACGAAAGCGTCGGGCCAGAGCGTCGCCTCCGCTTCGAGGATCGCATCCGGCCAGAGGCAGGCGCTGGAGCCGCTCGTCCCCGCGGTGAGCACGACGCCGGTCGACGTCAGGAGCGCCGGCTCGGGCTCCGTAGCATCCGACCAGAGCACCGCGGTCGGGGACCACAACGCGCGCAGCGAGAAGTCGGCGTGTGACCAGAGGACGGCGGTGTTCTCCACGGACAGGCCGTCCGCGGTGGGGAGCGCCTGCACGCGCGGTGAAGGCGCGACCGCCACGTATCCCCCGGTACGCAGCGCGGCCGTCACGTTGAGCACACCCGCTCCCGTCGCGAACGGATCCCCTACCGCCGGCTTCGTCGCGGAGAGCATGAGGCGCGCCTTCACCGTCGCCGGATTCAGGCTCGGGTCCTGCTGGAGCATCAACGCCGCCGTCCCCGCCACGAACGGCGCGGCCATGCTGGTGCCCGACATCTCCGTGTGCTCGAACTGCAGGGGCAGGCCGGAGATGCGGCGCAGCGGGAAGAGCAGGTCGAGGCGCGAGCCGCTCGACCGCGCGGACACGATGCGGTTGCCGGGCGCGAGCAGGTCGGGTTTGGCCACGAGATCGTGAAGCGTGGGACCGCGCGAGGAGTAGGACGCGACGGTGTCGTCGGCGGTGGTGGCCGTGCCGCGGTCGTTCGTCGCGCCGACGGTGATGACCTTGGGCGAGTTGCACGGGCTGTTGATGCCGCCGTGGCCCGCGGTGCCGTTGTTGCCCGCCGCGCACACCACGACGATCCCGGCGTCCCAGACCTCCTCGAGCGCCTGCACCAGCGGATCGGTGGCCGCGGGCTCGTACACCGGATGCCCGAGCGACAGGTTGAGCACGCGGATGCCGAGCGCGTCCTTGTGGGCGATCACCCACTGCAGGCCCGCGATCACGTCCGAGGTGCGTCCCACGCCGGAGCCGTCGAGGACCTTCACCGAGACCAGGCCCGCGCCCGGCGCCACGCCGCGGAAGCGGCCGGCCGAGCGGCTGCCGTTTCCGATCAGGACGCCGGCGACGTGTGTGCCGTGGCCGTCTTCGTCGTTCCCGCTCGCGACGATCGTCGGATTGCCGCCGACGGCGTCGACACGGGTCACCGCCGACCCCAGCTCGAGGTGCGGGGCCACGCCGGAGTCCAGCATGGCGATCGTCACGCCGGCGCCGGTGAACGCGGTCTCCGGCAGCGGGGGCGAAGGCAGGCCGGCCGCCTGGCGGGAGGAGTCGAGGGCGTTGTTGTAGACCGGGGCGTCGACCGTCACGAACTCGACGTCGGGATCGTTCGCCAGGGCGGCCACGGCGCGGCCGGGCAGGCGGACCGTCGTCCAGCCGGTTTCATGGCCACGCGAGCGCACGTGCCGGCGCATCAAGCCGCCGAAGCCGCGCAGCAGCGCCACCTCGCGCCAGGCCGGGGCGTTGCGGAAACGCACGATGACGTCGACCGTGCCCGCGCCCTTCGCCTGCGCCTCGAGGCGCGCCTTCTCGCTGAGCTTGGCCAGCGGGCGGCGGCGGGGCGCCGAGCGGACGACGGACGCGGCGCTGAAGAGAAGACCGGCGGCGACCAATCCGGCCAAAGCGGGACGAACGTGAATTCGGAGGCGTTTCATAATTTTCAATTTCCCGGCGCTTGCATAGCAATCTCGGTTCCAGGCCGGAGTGACGGGCGTCTCACCCCGGCATCTTCAATCGCTCAAATGAGATGACATCCGCGCGCCGCCCCCACGACCTGACCGCGCGCCCGGCGTCGCCACTATTCCGGCGCGCCGGTTTGCTCAGAACGGCGCTGCCGCCGGGCCTGCCGGCGCAGCACGGTCGGCTCCGTCACCCCCAGGAACGCGGCGACGGTCTGCGTATCCCCGCCGACCGCCGCTTCGACAACCGACAACAGACACACCGCCGCCCGGTCGCACACATCGCTTTCGCCGCGGCCGGCGCGGATGAAATCGTCGAGGGCGCTCGCCACCGCATGCCACGTGGGCGGACGCGCGGAGAGCCCCGCCGCCCGCGTGCGCGTGGCGTTGCGCCGCTGGCGCCGGTACGTCGTCTCCGGAATGCCGAGGAGGTCGGCGGCGCGGCGCGAGACCCCGCCGGAGAGCCGCTCCGCCGCCAGGATCAGATCCTCGGCCAGCCAGCGGCCGAGGGGCGGCGCGCTCGCGCGGCCGCTGCCGCCCGGGCCGAGGGCGGCGGTGACCACCTCGGCCAGGGCCTGACGGAGCAACAGCGGCGCGGCGGTGGTGCGCGCGGCGGACGACTCGGTGGCGAGCGCGAGCGCGGATCCTTCGTTCGTCGACACCCCGCCGCTGCGCGCGGGCGACGGCAGGCCCTGGAGGTCGTCGCGTCCCACCGCGGGCGCGTCGCAGAAGAGCACCGAGGTGAGGACCACGTTCTGCAGCTCACGCACGTTGCCGGGCCACGCGTACGACTCGAGCGCCTTCTCCGCCTCCGCCGTGAAGTGATGGGCCGGCCGCCGATACAGCGTGGCGAACTGCTTCAGGAACACGCGCGCGAGATGGACGATGTCGTCGCGGCGGTCGCGCAGCGGAGGCACGTGCAGGCGTACGACGTTCAGGCGATGGAACAGGTCCTCGCGGAACCGCCCTTCCGCGACACGCGCGCGCAGGTCGACGTTCGTGGCCGCGATGATCCGCGCGTCCACCGTCTGGGCGACGACGCCGCCCACCGGCGTGAACTGTTTCTCCTGGACGAAACGCAGCAGCTTGCTCTGGAGGTTCAGCGGCAGGTCGCCGATCTCGTCGAGGAAGATCGTGGCACCTGCGGCCTGGGCCAGCCGCCCGGCCCGCCGCGCATGGGCGCCGGTGAACGCCCCGCGCTCGTGGCCGAAGAGCTCGCTCTCGATCAGCGTGGGCGAGACCGCGGTGCAGTCGACCACGACGAGCGCGCGCTCGTGCCGCGGGCTGAGCTCGTGCAGCGTCTGCGCGAGCATCTCCTTCCCCGTGCCGCTCTCGCCGGTGATGAGGACGGTGGTGTCCGTGTGCGCCACCTTCCGCGCGATGGCCAGCAGCGCCTCCATCGACCGCGAGCGGTAGGCCAGGTGCGAGCCGTGCACGACGCGCCGCAGGTCGGTGACCTCCGCCTCGAGGCGCGCCTTCTCCTCCCGCTCGCGCTCCCGCTCGCGCTCGATGAGGCGCACGCGGTCGAGGGCCACCGCCATCTCCGAAGCGAGGGCGTCCAGGATCGTGCGGTCGGAGCCTTCGAACGAGAGGCTGGCCGGCGAGACCTCGAGCACGATGCCGCCCAGGCAGCGGCCCTGGAGCGTGAGCGGCAGCGCGCAGCGCGAGACCTGGTCGGACTCCGCTTCCGAGACGAAGGTCATCTCCGCGCAAGCGCGCTCGAGGATGGTGATGTCGCGCGTATCGGCTCGGAAGCCGCGCCGCCCGCTGTCCCCGCGCTCGAGCCCGCCCAGCAGCTCGTAGCCCCCGCGCTCCGCCGACTCGAACACCGCCACCCGCCGCGCGTGCAGCGCCTCGAAGAGGCAGTCCGTGAAGCTGCGCGCCAGGTCGCCGGGATCGCTGGAGGCGGCGATCGCCGTCACCGAGTCCAGCAGCATCCTCATGTTCCGATAGTCTTTCGACTTGTCGCCGGTGAAGATGCCCTGCAAGCGGTCGAGGCTGCGCGCGCTCTCGACGTCGGAGCCCTTCTCCCACACGCGGACGTTTCCCGCGCTGCCGCGTTTGGCCGCGCTCAGCGCCTGGTCCGCGCGCCGCAGCACCTCCTGCGCGTCCATCCGCTCGCCGGTCTCGACCAACGCCAGGCCGGCGCTGAAGTCCAGGCGCAGGATGCCGCCGTGGTAGCGCTGCTCCCCGAGTTTCTGCACCAGGTTCTCCGCCACCGTGCGGCCGGCGGCGAGCGGCGTGTCGAGGAGGATCGCGGAGAAGATGGCGCCGCCGTAACGCGCGACGTGGTCCTGGCTGCGCAGGCCCCCGCGCACCGCGGTCGCGATCTCGCGCAGCACGCGGTCGCCGGAGCGGCGGTCGAGCCGCTCGTTCACCCACCCGAAGTCGTCGGGGCCGAACAGGACGAGGATCGACGGCGCCTGCCGTTCCTCGGCGTGGGCGAGCGCGACCTCGAGCTCGGCCTGGAGCTCCGCGCGACCGGGAAGGCCGGTGACCGGATCGAACACGGTGCGCGCGAGCGTGCGCGCATGGGAGGCGAAAGCCGCGGCCAGGCCGAGGAAACCCTTCCACCAGGCGTCGTCGCGCAGCGCGTCGTGGGCCGGCGGGAAACACAACATGCCGCCCGCATCGGTCGCGGCCATGTCGCGCTCGAACCGCATGCCCATCCAGGCAATGAGCTCGGGCTGCGTCCGCGCGCCCCGCCGCCTCCGCTCGGGCCCGGCCGGCTCGTCCCAGCGCACGGGCACCCAGCTGAGCGGCACCCGGTACACGATGCCTTCCGGGTTGCCGCTGGCCACGCGCACGGGATCGTCGGTTGCTGCCGCATCCCCCCCGTGGGCGCGATGCAGGGCGGCGGCGGCGGTCGCGTCGGCCAGCTCGGGCAGCGGGTCGAGCCGCCCGTCGTGCAGGAGGATGGTGCCCTCGCCCCCGGGACCGGGGGGGACGTACAACGAGACGGACGCGGCGCCGCTCAGGCGTCCGACGAGGCGGACATATAAACGAAGGACGTCAGCCGGCTCGCTCACCGTCATTCGTGACCCGTCTCCAGGCCCAACCGGCACAATACGGCCGGCGGCCCGGGATCATGGTGCGACAGGCTCGTCAAGCGGTCAAGGCGGGGTCTGGCCGTGACAATCCGCGGCCGGCGCGCTACTCTTGCGGGCTCGGCATGATCTCGTTCTCACGCATCAACAAGCAGTACGGCAAACAGGTCCTCTTCGTCGACGCCTCCTTCCAGCTCAACCCCGGCGAGAAGGTCGGGCTGGTCGGCCCCAACGGCGCGGGCAAGACCACGATCTTCCGCATGATCGTGGGGGAAGAGGGCACCGACGACGGCGAAGTGTCCGTGCCGAAGAAGCTCACCATCGGCTACTTCCGGCAGGACGTCGAGGAGATGTCCGGACGCAGCGTGCTCGACGAGGCCATCGCGGGCAGCGGCCGCCTGGGCGGGCTCCACCACGAGCTGGAGGAGCTGCAGCAGGCCATGTCCGATCCCGCGAAGGCGGACGACATGGACCGCATCCTCGCCCGCTTCGGCGAGGTGCAGGAGGAGTACGACCACCTCGGCGGTTATGCGCTCGAATCCCGCGCGCGCGAGGTGCTGCACGGGCTCGGCTTCGACGACGACCGGATCGACGGCGACGTGGGCGCGCTCTCCGGCGGATGGAAGATGCGCGTGGCCATGGCCCGCGTCCTGCTCGGCACACCCGACGTCCTGCTCATGGACGAGCCCACCAACCACCTCGACATCGAATCGATCCTGTGGCTCGAGGAGTTCCTGAAGGCGTACACCGGCTCCCTGCTCATGACCTCGCACGACCGCGAGTTCATGAACCGTCTGGTGTCGAAGATCGCGGAGATCGACTCCGGCGAGATCACCCTCTACTCCGGCAACTACGACTTCTACGAAAAGGAGCGCGCGTCGCGCGAGGCCAACCGCGAGGCGGCTTACGCCCGGCAGCAGGCCATGCTGGCCAAGGAGCAGCGGTTCATCGATCGCTTCTCCGCCCACGCCGCCAAGGCCGCGCAGGTGCAGAGCCGGGTCAAGGCCCTGGAGAAGATCGAGAAGATCGAGCTGCCGAAGAAACGCCAGGTCGTGAAGTTCGACTTCCGGCGGCCGCCGCGCTCGGGCGACGAGGTCGTGACCCTGGAGGGCCTCGGCAAGGCGTACGGCAAACGCGTCCTCTACGAAGAGTTCAACTGCATCATCCGCCGCGGCGAGCGCTGGTGCGTGATGGGCCGCAACGGCGCGGGCAAGACCACGTTGTTGAAGATGGTCGCGGGCACGCTGGCGCCCGACCGCGGCTCCGTGCGCCTCGGAGCCAGCCTCCGGCTGGGATACTTCGCCCAGCAGTCGCTCGACCTGCTGAGCGCGGACCTCACGATCTGGGAGCAGATGCAGCAGGACTTCCCCATGGAAAGCGTGGGTGCGCTGCGCAGCCTGCTCGGCGCCTTCCAGTTCTCGGGCGACGACGTCGAGAAACGCATCCGTTCCCTGTCGGGCGGCGAGCGGTCGCGGCTGGTGCTGGCGCGCATGCTCTACGATCCGCCGAACTTCCTCGTGCTCGACGAGCCCACGAACCATCTCGACCTCGCGACGAAGGAGATGCTCGTGGAGGCCCTGCACGAGTTCGACGGCACGATGCTGTTCGTCTCGCACGACCGCACGTTCCTCCGCGGGCTGGCCAACCGCGTGCTCGAGCTGGGCGGCGAAAGCGGCACCGACAAACAGCCCCACCTGTACCCCGGCACCTACGTCGAGTACGTCGCCAAGACCGGTCACGAAGCGCCAGGCGTTCACGCGTAGAGCTTCGCTCCGATCTTCCGCGAGTCCTTGACGCGACGGCCGAGTCGATACCGGACTCTACGGATCACGGCGTCGTGCACGCCGCGCGGGCGAACCAAAAGCAGTTGCTAGTTCGGCGGAGCTTGTCTACCCTTGCTGCGTGGTTCCCCTGCGTACGGTCGCGCTCGCGGCGGCGTTGCTCGCCCCGAGCGGTGTGGACCTGGGAGCGGCCCCCGCAAACCCTGCAAACCCCGCACGTGGCGCACGCAAAGCCGCGGCGGCGGCGGCCCTCGACCCCGACGTCCCCGTGCTGCCGCTGACCGGTCCGGCCTGGCATCCCATCGACACGTGGCGCCAGCCGCAGGGACTGCCGCAGAACACGATCATCACGCTCCTCCAGACGCGCGACGGCTACATGTGGATCGGCACGAAGGGCGGCGTGGCGCGCTTCGACGGCGTGCATTTCACGACGTTCGAGAAACGCGCGGTCTCCGAGACCGAGGTGTGGGAGCTGGACGAAGGTGCGGACGGGAGCCTGTGGATCGCCACGTACGGCGCGGGTCTCCATCGCCTGAAGAACAGCCAGCTCGTGGCCGGCTACTCGACCAAGGACGGCCTGGCCAGCAACTTCGTGATGGCGGTGTGCGAGGACGACGCCGGGGACGTGTGGGCGGGCACCGACAAGGGCGTGAGCCGCCTCAATTCGAAGGACGGCACCTTCACGACGTTCACGAAGAAGGACGGCCTGCAGGAGAGCACGGTGAACACGCTCCTGTGCGAGGCCGGCCAGGTCTGGATCGGGACGAGCGGAGGCGGGCTCCACATCTTCAAGGACGGAAAGATCAGCGCCAATCAGCTCCCCGAGCCGCATCCGGGATCCGTGAGCAACGTCGTGCGCACGAAGGACGGGGCGTTGTGGGTGGGGTCGGGCAGCACGGTGCTCCGCCTGCAGAACGACACCTGGACACGTTTCACCGAAGCCGACGGCCTCGGCGACATGCGCGGCATCCGCATGCACGCCGCCCGCCAGGGCGGGCTGTGGGTCGGCGCGTCCTCCGGCGTCTACAGCTGGGACGGCAGCCGCTTCGAGCGGCACGACATCGTTCCGGACCGGACGCAGAAACAGACGATCACCGCGCTCTGCCTCGACCATGAAGGCAGCCTCTGGGTCGGCCACTCCGCGCTGGTGCTGGCGCGGCTGCGCCAGGGCTACTTCGCGACTTACGGCACCACTCACGGGATCGTCGGCGCGGGCATTCGCACGGTGTTCGAGGATCGCGAGGGCACGGTGTACGTCGGCACGAGCGACGGCCTGAACCGCATTCGCGAGGGCCGCTTCCAGCTCGTCACCGACAAAAAAGGCGAGCCGGTCAGCCCGATCTCGTCGCTCACCCAGGACACCCGCGGGCGCATCTGGTTCGGCACGCCGACCGCGGTCTACCGCTACGAGCCGGGCAACACCTGTCCGGGGAAACCCGTCTGCGCCGAGGACATCGTCCAGCAGGACAAAGGCGCGATCGACCGCATGAACACGCGGGTGGTCTTCGCGGACAGCCGCGGCGACGTGTGGGTGGGCACCGACCAGCAGGGGCTCGCGCGGTACCACGACGACACCGTCACGACGTACACCACCAAGGACGGCCTCTGCGACAACGGCATCCGCGGGATCACGGAGGCGGCGGACGGCACGATCTGGATCGGCACCAAGGAGCGCGGCGCGTGCCTCTACAAGGATGGCAAGTTCACACCCATCACGGAAAAGGACGGCCTGGCCAGCGATCTCATCCAGGGCGTCTACCGCGGCCGCGACGACTCGATCTGGCTGCAGACGCGGCGCGGCCTGACGCGCCGCATGCCTGACGGAAGGTTCGTGACCTATACGGTCGCCGAGGGTCTGTACGCGGACCACCTCTACGGCCTGGCCGAAGACCTGCAGGGCAACATGTGGATGGGCTGCAGCCGCGGCGTGTTCCGCGTGAGCGTGAAGGACCTCGACGCCTTCGCGCAGGGGAAC
>Ga0075367_10000906_pt1 | contig 11963 bp, 11 predicted proteins | sample EndMethybrTD3032_FD_71399 | JGI IMG/M metagenome (GOLD analysis project Ga0075367, IMG submission 71399) | Populus endosphere microbial communities from Tennessee, USA - Endosphere MetaG P. TD hybrid TD303-2 | ecosystem: Host-associated > Plants > Roots > Endosphere | place: USA: Tennessee... | reverse complement strand
TTCCGAAAGATGCGATGGATGACCGCAACGTCATCCTCGAAATCCGCGCCGGCGCCGGCGGCGACGAAGCCTCCATCTTCGCGGGCAACCTGTTCCGCATGTACGAGCGCTATGCTTCGATCCACGGCTGGAAGACGGAAGTTGTATCCGCCACCGAGGGCACCATGGGCGGTTACAAGGAAATCATCGCCGAGATCAAAGGCCGTGGCGCGTTTTCCAAGATGAAATTCGAATCCGGCGTGCATCGCGTCCAGCGCGTACCGGATACCGAAGCGCAAGGCCGCGTCCATACTTCGACGGCAACGGTTGCAGTGCTGCCGGAAGCCGAGGAATTCGACGCCGAGATCAGGCCGGACGATCTCAAGATCGAGACCATGCGCGCGGGCGGCGCCGGCGGCCAGCACGTCAACAAGACCGAATCCGCGATCCGCATGACACATCTCCCGACCGGTATCGTCGTGTTCATGCAAGAGGACCGCTCGCAGCATCGAAACCGCGCCAAGGCGATGGCCGTGCTGCGCTCACGCATCTACGACTACGAGCAGAAGAAGCTCGATGCCGCCCGCGCCGCCGAACGCAAGGGCCAGGTCGGCACCGGCGACCGCTCCGAGCGCATCCGCACCTACAATTTCCCGCAAGGCCGTGTCAGCGACCACCGCATCAACCTGACACTCTACAATCTGCCGAAAGTGATCGAAGGCGAAGCGCTCGACGACGTCATCAACGCGCTCATTACCGAGCATCAGGCCTCATTGCTCGCGGCCGAAGACGGCGCGCGGTGACGGCGAACGCGCTGCAACCCGGTACGACGGTTGCGGCGGCCCGCCGCGCGATGGCGAACGTGCTGCGCGACGCCGGAATTGAATCGCCCGAACTCGATACAAGGCTGCTGATCGGTCACGCGCTCGGGCTTGAACATGCGACGCTGGTCTCCGCGGCGGATCGAAAGCTGACTGCCACCGAAATCGCACAGATCGAATCCCTCGCAAAGCGCCGCCTCGCGCACGAACCTGTCGCACATATTCTCGGCCGCAAGGAATTCTGGGGCCTTGAATTGCAGGTCACAGGCGCGGTGCTGGTGCCGCGCCCCGAAACAGAAACCATTGTCGAGGCTGTGCTGGAGCTGCTCTCAAGCAAACGCAACGAGTCCTTGCGCATTGTCGATCTCGGCACCGGCTCGGGCGCATTGCTGATCGCCTTGCTGCACGAATTTCAAAACGCCACCGGCATCGCCACCGACATTTCACCTGCCGCGCTCGACATCGCCCGCGCCAATGTATGGAAACATGGCCTGAACAAGCGCGTGGATTTCGTGCTGTGCAGCTACGGCACCGCCCTGCCCGACGGCTACGATCTCGTCGTCTCCAACCCGCCCTATATCCGTTCAAGCGATATCGCCAGTCTCGCGCCGGACGTTAAGGACTATGACCCGCGCCTCGCGCTCGACGGCGGTGCGGATGGTCTCGACGCCTATCGGGCCATCGCGGCGGATGCCCGCAGGTTGGTGGTACCCGGCGGCTTGATGGTGCTGGAGGTCGGAGCCGGCCAGGCGGGGGAAGTTCGCGATTTACTGGTAAATGCCGGCATGTCTGCCAAGGGTCCGCCCCACCCGGATATGGCCGGAATCCCCCGTGCGGTGGTCGCGACGCATGATTATGTGTCAGGTTAATAACGAAAAAACCCCTTGGAATGGGGCCCCAAAGCGACTAGGTTCATAGGCAGGAATCGACCCGAGTAGGGATTGGGTTTGCGCCGCAGATGATGGCCCCGAGCGAGGCTCGGAGAGGCGGATGGCGCAAGGGAGGCGATAACCCGAAGGTCGCGTTTTAAGGCCAATTGCGGCAACGGGTTTTGCTTACTCAGGTCGAAAAGCTTCATCGTTGAACGTGCTGGCGGTCCCCGTGGACGCGGTTAGACGTGACGAGAGGTAAGCGATGCCACGGTGGATCCGTGGAGCGGGGGTGTGCGGCGAAAGCCGCATCGATATTTGCGCAGCATGATTTTGCAGGGGCGATTATCGCAATACCAATTCCAGCGCCGCGATGGAGCAGCGCCGAGGATGTGCCTGTCGGAGACAGGCAGCAAAAACCAGGTACGGCCAACTTCAGTGCAGTCTTGGGGACGAATCTTTTTTTAGCAAATCGGCGGCTGCTGCCGCTGCAACCGGAGCGAATAAGCCAGTCATGAGGAATGGTCAGAACAAGCGCATGCGTGGCCGCAACCGCAACAACAACAATAACAATCGCGGCCACAATCCGCTGACGAAGGTGTTCGAGTCCAACGGACCGGACGTCAAGATTCGCGGAACGGCTTCGCATGTCGCCGAAAAATACATCCAGCTCGCACGCGACGCGCAGTCCTCCGGCGATCCGGTTGCTGCCGAAAACTACTACCAGCATGCAGAGCACTATTTCCGCCTGATCGCGGCGGCGCAGGAGCAGTTCCGTCAGAGCCCGCAGTTCAACCAGCAGAACCCGCAGGGCGGCAATGACGTCGTGACCGGCAATGACATGCGCGACGGTTCCGGCGGCAACGACGCGCGTGACGGCCAGTTCGACGACGAGGATGGCGACGATATGGGCCAGCCGACCGGCGGCGAGCAGCCGCAGTTCGGCACCCGCGATCCGCAGCCTTATCTGCCGCGCGACGCGCAGTTCAGCGACGACCGGCAGAACCAGCCGCGTCAGCAAAACAATAACAACAACAATAACGGCGGCCACCAGAACGGCGGCAACGACGGCGACTTCAACAGCCTGCCTTCGTTCATCACCGGCGGCGGCCAACCGCAGCAGAACCCGCAGGGCGGCCAAGGTGCTCCAGGTGGCTTCGACAACGGCGACCGCAACAACGGCAATGAGCGCTACGGCTTCCGCCGCCGCCGTCATCGCCGTGGCGGCAGTGGCCCGCGCAACGACAATCCGGGCGTGCAGGGCGCCCCGCACGACGGCGACGACTCCGCACCGCAGGGCTGACCGAACCGGCCGACAAACTAGAAACGCGGAATTTCACTCTCGCGCTGAAAGCCGCTTAAGCGCGGCGAAGGCGCAAGCGCAGGATTGAGCGCGGGCGCGAACTGCGTCCGCTCGCGTCGCGCTGGAATTGCGCGATAGACCTGCTTGGTCGCCTCCACGATATGCACGCCGGCAAACGGCAACGACAGGGTGGCACTCGTGCGCTCCCATGCATAGGCCGAGCGCAACAGCCACCCGCGCTCGAATGGCGGGATATAGAGCGCCTCGCCCCACGATACCGGCGTGAACCACGCATCGCGCAGAAGCTGGATGATCTGCGGCTTCGAATAGGGCCTGCCCTGCCCGAACGGCGTCGAGTCCACGCGCGCCCACAGGCCGCGCCGGTTCGGGATGACAGCAAGCAAGCGCCCGCCCGCATTAAGCACGCGCCAGACTTCACGCAGCAACGCACCCGCATCCTCGGAATTTTCCAGCGCGTGAACCAGCATCACGCGGTCCATCGAGGAATCCGTCAGCGGCATGTCGTAAGGGTCGACGAGGCTCGCCAGCGCGGGCCGCGCCGTCGGCCATTTCACCGCACCTTGCCGCGCCGGCATGAACGCGAGGCAGCGCTCGGCCTCTTCACGGAACAGGCCGAGATAGGGCGTCGTATAGCCGACGCCCAGCACCCGCTCGCCGGTCGTGTTGTTCCACAGCTTGCGCACGCCGCGGCCCACGAGCCGTCGCGCCACCATTCCGAGGCGCTGGGAATAAAAATTGCGGAGATCGACGACATCGAGCGACATGAACGGTACGCTAGCACGAAATGATAGCGATGAGTTGATGACGGATGCACGCAACGCGGTTGCGCGCCCGCTTGCAAAATCGGAAACTCGGCCCAGCTAGTCCTTCACATATTCACCAAACCCGGAAGCTCGTAATGCCCGCGCAAACCCATTTGTTCCGCTGCCTGCAGGATAATTTTGGCGTTCTGGTTCACGATCCCTCAACGGGCGCAACCGCCGCCATCGACGCACCGGAAGCAGCGCCGGTTGAGGCCGCGCTGAAGGAAACCGGCTGGAAGCTCACGGACATTCTCGTCACGCACCACCATGGCGACCACACTGGCGGCATCGCCGAACTGAAAGCGCGCCACAACTGCAAGGTAACCGCGCCGCGCGGCGAAGCAGGAAAGATTCCGGGCGTCGATGCGACGATCGGCGACAACGATACGGTGAAGGTCGGCAGCCTCTCGGCGAAATGCATCGAAACGCCGGGGCACACCCTCGGCCAGATCAACTATTTTTTCGCCGCCGATAAGCTCCTGTTTGCCGGCGACACGCTGTTCTCGGTCGGTTGCGGCCGCGTGATCGAAGGCAAGCCGGATGTTATGTGGGCGTCGCTCCTCAAACTGCGCGCCCTGCCCGACGACACGAAGCTCTACTGCGGTCACGAATACACTGCTGCCAACATCAAGTTCGCCAAGACCATCGAGCCGGACAACGCAGCACTCGCCGCGCGCGAGAAGGAGGCGATGGCTCAGCTCGCGGCCGGCAAGCCGACAATTCCTTCTCTGATGGGCGACGAGAAGAAGAACAACGTCTTCCTGCGCGCCGATGTGCCCGCAGTTGCCGCTGCGGTAGGCATGGCGGGAAAATCCGCCGCCGAGGTGTTCACCGAAGTGCGCACGCGGAAGAACAACTTCAAGTGAAGCCGCTGCCTTAAGCGATGTACTGGCCGCCGTTGACGGTCATAGTCGAGCCGGTGATGAGGCCGGCGTCGTCCGACGCCAGGAACACCACGCAGCGCGCGATTTCCTCCGGCTCGCCGAGACGGCCGATCGGAATTTGCGGCAGGATGCTTTTCTCCAGCACGTCCTTCGGCACTGCCTGCACCATTTCGGTGTTGATGTAGCCCGGCGCAATGGCGTTCACGGTGATGCCGAGCTTGGCGTTTTCCTGCGCCAGCGCCTTGGTGAAGCCGATCTCGCCGGCCTTGGCGGCGGAATAGTTGGTCTGACCGATCTGGCCCTTCTGTCCGTTGATCGAAGAAATGTTGACGATACGACCGAACTTGCGTTCTCGCATGCCCTCGATGACGTTGCGGCACATGTTGAACAGCGAATTGAGATTGGTGTTGATCACCGCCGACCACTGCTCGGGCTTCATGCGGTGAAGCGTGGTGTCGCGCGTGATGCCGGCGTTGTTGACGAGAACCTCAATCGGGCCAATTTCAGCTTCGACCTTCTTCAGGCCTTCCACGCAAGCCTCAAACGAGGACACGTCCCACTTGAAAACGGGAATGCCGGTTTCGGACTTGAATTTCTGCGCTGCCTCGTCGTTGCCGGCATAGTTCGCCGCGACCTTGTACCCAGCGGCCTTGAGGGCCTTGGCGATAGCGGCGCCGATGCCGCGAGTTCCGCCAGTCACCACCGCTACGCGAGACATAGATCCTCCCAATTTTTCAACCGCATCATGCCCGGCTTAGGCCGGGCATCCGCGTCTTATGTGCGACGGCACGCCGCCGCTGGTTGACCGGAACGCAATTAGCGCTCCAGACACATAGCAATCCCCATGCCACCGCCGATGCACAGCGTGGCGAGGCCCTTCTTGGAATTGCGCTTCTGCATTTCGTGCAGCAGCGTGACAAGCACGCGCGCGCCCGAAGCACCGATCGGATGACCGATGGCGATGGCGCCGCCATTGACGTTGACCTTCGCGGGATCCCAGCCAAGGTCCTTGTTGACGGCACAGGCCTGCGCGGCGAAGGCCTCGTTGGCCTCGACGAGGTCGAGGTCGCCGATGTTCCAGCCGGCTTTCTTGAGCGCGGAGCGGGATGCGGGAATGGGTCCGGTACCCATGATCGCCGGATCAACGCCGGCGTGCGCCCATGACGCGATGCGCGCGAGCACCTTCTTGCCTTCCTTGGCGGCATCGCTCGCCTTCATCAGCACCACGACTGCTGCGCCGTCGTTGATGCCGGAAGCATTCGCCGCCGTTACCGAGCCGTCCTTGGCAAAGGCCGGCTTCAGTTTGGCAATCCCTTCCAGCGTGACCCCGGCCTTCGGATATTCGTCGGTGTCGACGACAATGTCGCCCTTGCGCGACTTCACGGTCACCGGCGTGATCTCGTCCTTGAACTTGCCGGCCTTCTGCGCGGCCTCGGCCTTGTTCTGCGAACCGACGGCGAATTGGTCCTGCTGCTCGCGGGTAATCTGCCATTGGCGCGCGACGTTCTCGGCGGTCGTACCCATGTGATAGCCGTTGAAGGCATCCCAGAGGCCATCCTTGATCATGGTGTCGACCATTTCGAAGTTGCCCATTTTCACGCCGCTGCGCAGATGCTGGCAGTGCGGCGCCATGCTCATCGACTCTTGCCCGCCGGCGACCACAACGTCGGAGTCCCCATTGAGGATCGCCTGGTAGCCTAGCGCGACCGCCCGCAGGCCCGAGCCGCAAAGCTGGTTGACGCCCCACGCGGGGCTTTCGACCGGAACGCCGGCGCCGATGGAGGCGATACGGGCCGGGTTCTGGCCCTGCCCGGCGGTCAGGATCTGGCCCATGATGACTTCCGAGACGCGCTTGCCATCGATGCCAGCCCGCTCCAGGGCAGACTTGATCGCTACCTGACCCAGTTCGTGGGCCGGCAGGTTGGCGAAAGCGCCGTTAAACGAGCCAACGGGCGTACGGGTTGCGCCAACAATGACAATGTCGTCTGCCATGGGAGTTCTCCGGGGGTTCAGAAGTGTGGACTACATCCTTGCTAGCGGGTCTGAGGGTGTCAATTCAACCACACTCACGTCGAAACACGCGCCTGCGACGGTGAAGTGAAGAACAGATAGTGGCCCGCGAAGCTGCCGCCACCCTGCACAAAATAGTGGCCCGCAGCCGAAAAAACCCTTAGCTTTCATCGTGCCCAAGCCACCGGGGTTCGCCGGGGGGAAACAAGCATCAGGGTGAAATGACGAAGCCCGAAGAACCGGTCATTATCAAGAAATACGCCAATCGGCGGCTCTACAATACCGGTACGAGTACCTACGTAACCCTTGAAGACCTCGCCACGATGGTCAAGTCGGGCAGCGATTTCATCGTCTACGACGCCAAGTCGGGTGACGACATCACCCGTTCCGTCCTGGCCCAGATCATCTTCGAGCAGGAAAACAAGGAGGGACAAAACCTCCTGCCCATCGCGTTCCTGCGCCAGCTCATCCGCTTCTACGGCGACAGCATGCAGATGATGGTGCCGCGCTTCCTCGAAGCCTCCATCGACTCGCTGACCAAGGAACAGGGCAAGTTCCGCGAGCACATGTCATCGACGTTCGGCGGGGTCGGCTTCGGGCCGATGGAAGATCAGGTCCGCCGCAACATGGAGATGTTCGAGCGTGCCTTCGCGATGTTCGCGCCTTTCGCCCGCACGGGTCAGCAAGCTCCCCCATCAGCCCCTGGCGGCGAAGCACCCAAGCCCACGGGCGGTACCGGCGAGATCGACGATCTCAAGCGCCAGATGGACGAGATGCAGAAGCGCATCGACCGGCTGGGCGAAGGCGAGAAGAAATAATTTCAGGAATTTAGCGGATTGATCCGGCGCGGCGCTAGGCAGCCGCGCCGTTTTCGTTCCGGGGTGCAGCGAGCTGACGCTCGAGCTTGGCGAGGCCGATCAACTTGCCTTGCAGATAGTCGCAGCCGTTTTCGCCGAGTATCTTCGCAGCGTCCTCGTCCTGCACGCGCTCCGCGACGGTCTTGAGCTTGAGACGGCGGGCGAGATCGAGCAACGTCAACACGAAGGCGCTGTCGTCCTCCGAGCGCGTCATGTTCTCCACGAACGCACCGTCAATCTTCACAATGTCCACGCCGAGCTTGCGCAAGCTGCGGAAGGACGTATAGCCGGCGCCGAAATCGTCAATCGCGATCCGGCAACCGATATCCTTGGCGCGTGCGACGAACCCGCGGGTATCGTCGATATCCTGAATGGCCGACATTTCCGTGATCTCGATAATGAGACGCTCGGCGACGCCGGGATGCAGCTTGAGCTGCGTCGTCAGCGCGGTCCACCAATCGGGATCGGTCGCCGAACTCGGCGAGGCGTTCATGCTCGCGTGCAGTTCCGGCGCAGCGGCGAGTTCGGAAATCACCAGCTCCAGCACACGGTGATCGAGCAGCCGGACAAAGCCGAGGTGTTCGGCGACGGGAATGACATTCTGCGCGGAGACAATCGTACCGTCGGGACGACGAATGCGCATCAGGCACTCGTGGAATGCGATCTCGCGAGAGCGCGTCGCGACGACGGGTTCGAATGCCATCAGAACGCGCCGCTCGTTCAGAGCACTGACGATCTCGTCGCTAGAACGCTGGTTCTCTCTGCGGCGCTCTTCGCGCTCGATGTTCGGGCGATAGGCAAGGAACGAGCCCTTGCGCTTCGCCTTGGCGGCGTTAAGTGCCTCCTGCGCGCGAGACAAAATCTCTTCGACGCTGCGCGCATGCCGTGGCGCGACCACACCGCCGATCGTCACCGTCACCGCAACCGGACCGGCTTTGGTCTGCACGACATCGCCGCGCACGCCCGCGAGCAGCCGTTCGGCGGCGGTGTTGAGATCCTCGAACGTGCACTTGTTGAGGACGACGCCGAACTTGTTGCCGGAGAAACGGCCGAGCACGTCCGCACCGCGCATCTTGGCACGCATCCGCTTGGCAACGGCGGCGATCACTTCGTCGGCGACATCATAACCGTAAGCTTCATTGATGCGCGCGAGATTGTCGATCGCCGCAAGCAGGAAGCCGCACGAGTTGCGAAACTTGGTCGCTTCTTCAAGCGTCGCGCTGAGCACTTCGGCAAGCCGCCAGCGGTTCATTTCGCCGGTCAGACCGTCGAACTGCGAAAGATAGGCAAGCTGCTGTTCCTGCGCATGACGGTCGTTGATGACACGCACCACGCCGTGCGCATGGGACGGCTTGCCGTCCGCGCCCGCAAACCAGCGGCCGATGTCTTCGACCCACACGCCGGCGCCGGAGGTGCGCGTCGGCCGCAGGCAGTACTTCAACTGGTAGAGAACGCCGGTTCCCTTGTCGCCGTCCGTCGAGCGCATCACCGCGTCGAACCGCGACAGCGGAGTATTGGGGTCCAGGAGCTGCGCAAAAGCGCGGCCGGTGTCGATCTCGACGGTATCCAGCAGCCCCAGGACTGAGCGAACGTTATCGCCCCAGCGCAAAGTGTCGGAAGTTATTTGCCATTCGTAAGGCACGTCTCCAACAGATGCGAAGATCTGTGCCGCATCGACGGCAACTACTGGAGGCGTTTCGGATTGGGTCATCAAGGAGCCTTCGCGGCCGCATGCCGTCCGTAGAGATTTCTATCGTGACGGCCGATTCGCGCCAATCTGCCGATAAAACGTGAAATTTTCGAGAATCCAGAAGGAGCAATTCCCAGAAAAGGGGTCAGGCCAGAACGGCATGGAGCTTGCGGAAGTACAGATAGAGGGACCGCGCACGTCCCAAAACGGAACACCGGAAGCATGATCAGGCCGATTAACAACCAGCCCCCACTCGCGGGCCTTAACCCTCGGCACACCGAGCCCGAAGTCGCCCCGGCAAAGCCGAAGGAGACTGGCACGGCGATGGTGATCGTTGCGCCTCCTGCTAACGAGCAGGAAACCCTGCTGGCGCGCCGCTGGACGTCGGCCTCCTATATCGCGCACTTGATCGCAACCCGCCACGGCCTGCCGCAGACGCGCGAACGCCGGCGCGCGGAACCGCAGGAAGCCACTGCTGCCTACGCTGACGCGCTGGAGCGCATTCACCGTTTTCCATGAGCGAAATTCAGGGCCGGACTTCTCGCCCTAGTAGCCCATCGCGCAGCCGTCCTTGCGCGGATCGGAACCGCCGATCAGTACACCGCGGTCCCAATCGAGCTTGATCGCCTGACTGCCGCCCCACGGCAGCGGCGCCACATGCACATCGTGGCCCCGCGCCTTTAGCCCTTCGACCGTCGCCTGCGAAATGCCGCGCTCGACTTCGGTGCGCTCCCCGGTGAAGAACACGCGCGGCGCGTCGATCGCCTGCTGCACGTCCATCCCGTAATCGACAATGTTGTTGATGATGTGCGCATGGCCCATCGGCTGATAGTGCGAGCCCATGACGCCGAACGGCATTTCGCAGCGGCCGTTGCGCATCGCCATCGACGGAATGATCGTATGCATCGGACGCTTGTTGGGACCGAACGTATTGGGATGGGCCGGATCGACGACAAAACAGGCGCCGCGATTGTTGAGCATGACGCCGCTTTTCTCGCCGCAGATACCAACGCCAAAGCCTGAGAACAGAGAGTTGATGAACGACACCGCCGTGCGGTCGCGGTCGACGACGGTGAGATAGATCGTGTCCGAGCCCGGCGTCGGATGCTTCGGCAGCGCCGTGCGCTTGGTGAGGTCGATCTTGTCGGCGAGCTTGCCTGCAAAGCCCTTGTCGAGCAGCGCGGGAACCGCAGCGCGCATGAAGTTCGGATCGGCAATGTGGGTATCGCGAATGGCGTAGGCGATGCGCGCGGCTTCCAGAACAAGATGGAAACGCTCGGGGCCGAGCGCATCGAGCTTCGCCATGTCGAAACCTTCGAGCATGTTGAGCATGACGAGCGCGACGAGACCCTGACCGTTCGGCGGAATTTCCAGAATGTCGAGGCCGCGATAATTCGTGGAGATCGGCGTGACGACGTCGCCGCGATGGCGCGCGAAATCCTCTGTCGTCAGGAACGAGCCGCGCGGCGCAACCGCTGCGATGATGTCCTCGGCGACTGCGCCTTCGTAGAACGCCTTCGGTCCTTTGGCAGCAATGGCTTTCAGTGTTTCCGCCAGCGCGGGGAACTTGAAGATGTCACCGACCTCAGGCGGACGGCCGTTGACCAGCGCATGCTTCGATGCACCGGCATCGCCCTTGAGCTTGTCGACGACACCGATCCAGTCGAAGGCGACGCGCGGCGCGACGGGAAAGCCGCCTTCGGCATACTTGATTGCCGGTTGCAGTGCGCGATCCAGCCCGAAACGGCCGTGGGTCTTGAGCACCACGTCCCAGGCTTCAATCGAGCCCGGCACCGTGACCGCGTGGACCGATGTCATGCCGACGGAATTGATGCCCTGATCGAGCAGTGCCTGCGTCGAAGCTTTTGCCCCCGCGCGACCGGAGCCGTTATAGCCCCACACCGGCGCGCCGGGCTTCGAGACGAGCGTGAAGCAATCGCCGCCGATGCCGGTCATCGCCGGCTCGACCACGCACAGGACGGCGCAAGCTGTCACTGCGGCGTCTGCTGCCGTGCCGCCGGCCTTCAGCACGTCAATGGCCGCTTGGGTTGCGAGCGGATGGGAGGTCGCCGCCATGGCTTCGCCGGCGTAAACCGACGAGCGGCCGGGCAGGTGAAAGTCGCGCATCATGGTCTGTCCGGTGCGTAGGTAATGCCGCCGCGCGGCGAGAGCGCGTCAGACGCGCGGGGCGACGTCGCCGTCGATGGTGATGTCACGCTGCGCCGAGCGGATCGTCACCGAGAAACCGCCGACCACGTCGACGAAGCTGATGATCAGCAGCAGGAAGAACGTGCCGGTCGCCGCCTGCTTCACCAGCAAGAACTCGATCAAGACGACGATGAACAGCAGCGTCGAGAGAAGATGATCCATGATCGAGCGCGTCGAAAGACGCGTTGCCTTCAACAATTCGATGAACAGGATCAGGATCGAGATGGCGATCATCAGATCGCCGACCGTCATCGCCCATTTCTCGCCAGAGGCAAGCGGAATGTTGGCGATGACATTGGTCCAGAATGCACCCGGCGTTGGGCCCGGGATCAGAAATTCAATGATGTTGTAGACAGCGAAGGGGATGACCAGCAGCGGAAAACCGACGAGGTACATTTATCCCCCAAGCGCCCGGAACGATCAGACTTCTTTTTTCGCCTTCAGAACCTGACGGCCGCGATACATGCCGGTCTTGAGGTCGATGTGGTGCGGACGGCGGAGTTCGCCCGAGTCCTTGT
>Ga0075367_10000905_pt1 | contig 11963 bp, 8 predicted proteins | sample EndMethybrTD3032_FD_71399 | JGI IMG/M metagenome (GOLD analysis project Ga0075367, IMG submission 71399) | Populus endosphere microbial communities from Tennessee, USA - Endosphere MetaG P. TD hybrid TD303-2 | ecosystem: Host-associated > Plants > Roots > Endosphere | place: USA: Tennessee... | reverse complement strand
CGGCCGGCGCCACGCAGCAGCGCGTCGTCCTCTTTACGGGTGAGAGCCTGCGAAACGCCGAATTTCAGTTGAGACATGAGACATTTTCTCGGTTTTCCGGAGAGAAGATGCCTGCAGGGTCGTCACTCTGCAGGCTGAGCCGCGATCTTAACCCGTTGACGGCGCGTCGCCAGCCACCGGCCGACCACGTAGAACACGGGTGTGAATATCAGCCCGAACACCGTGACGCCGATCATGCCGGCGAACACCGTCGTGCCCAATGTCTGGCGCAACTCGGCGCCCGCACCGACGGACCAGACGAGCGGAATCACGCCGAAAATAAACGCAAGCGACGTCATCAGGATCGGGCGGAAACGCAACCGCGCCGCCTCGACGGCAGCCTCGAAGCGCGTCTTGCCGGTATGCTCGACCTGTTGCGCAAATTCGACGATCAGAATGGCGTTCTTCGCGGCGAGCGCGATCAGCACGATGAAGCCGACCTGGGTGAGCAGATTATTGTCCTGTCCGCGCAAGAGCACGCCGATGATCGCCGACACAAGGCACATCGGCACGATCATGATAATCGCGAGCGGCAGTGTCAGGCTTTCGAACTGCGCCGCCAGCACCAGGAACACGAACACGACGCCGAGGCCGAACGCGAAGGCCGCCGTATTGCCCGCACGGATCTGCTGGAACGCGAGTGTCGTCCACTCGAAGCCAAAACCTTCAGGCAGTGTTTCTGCGGCGATTTTTTCCATCGCAGCAATTGCCTGACCCTGCGAGAAGCCGGGTGCGGACGCGCCGTCGAGTTCGGCGGCGGGATAAATGTTGTAGCGCGGCACGCGATAGGGACCGGAGATGTCGCGCACCGTCGTGAACGAGCCGAGCGGCACGGTCTCGCCGGAACTGTTGCGGACGCGCAGATTGAGCACGTCGCGCGAGTCGAGCCGGTGCTCGGCATCGGCCTGGACCTGCACGCGGAAGGTTCGGCCCAGCAGGTTGAAGTCGTTCACGTAGGACGATCCGATATAGACCTGCAGCGCGTTGAACACGTCCGGCAGATTGATGCCGAGAAGCTGCGCCTTGTTGCGGTCGATATCGAGATAGAGCTGCGGCGTCTGGGTTTCGAACAGCGAAAACACCTGCATCAGGCCCGGTGTCTGCGCCGCACGGCCCATCATGGCGTAGACTGCGCCCTGGAGCGCCTGTGGCCCTCGCCCGGCCTTGTCTTCAATCATCATGCGGAAGCCGCCGGCGTTGCCGATGCCGTTCACCGGCGGCGGCTGCACGACGATCATGAAGGCGTCCTGAATTCCGGCGAGCGCCCCGAACATCGCGCCCTGAATGGCCGTTGCCGACTGGCGCGGGTCCTTGGCGCGCTTATCGAACGGGTCGAGCACAAGGAAGATCGCGCCTGCGTTAGGCGCATTGGTAAAGCTCGCACCCGAGAATCCGACGATGTTGATGGCGTGCCCAACGCCGGGCACTTTGAGCGCCATATCGGCCGCGCGGCGCATGACCTCATCGGTACGTGCGAGCGAGGAGCCCGGCGGAAGTTGCGCCGCGACGATCAGGTAGCCGCGGTCCTGCTGCGGGATGAAGCCCGACGGCGCGCGCATGAACACGAAGCCACCGACGGCAAGAATGCCGACGTAGATCAGCAGCATGACCACAGCCATGTGCACGACGCGCTGCGCCAGCCGTCCATACAGACCGATGGTCGTATCGAACCCGCGATTGAAATAACGGAAGAACGTATTGACCGGCTTCGAGTACCAGGTGTCCGTCTTGCGCTCGGTATGCGGCTTCAGGAAAATCGCGCACATCGCCGGCGACAGTGTCAGCGACGTGATCAGCGAAACCACCGTCGCGCCCGCGATGGTAAGCGCGAACTGGCGATAGAACTGGCCGGAGATGCCGGTAATGAATGCCGACGGAATGAAGACCGCGCAAAGCACAAGCGCGATCGCGATGAGTGCCGCGCCGACTTCATCCATGCTCTTTCGCGCCGCATCGCGCGGACTGAGGCCGTTCGCGATATTGCGCTCGACGTTCTCGACGACGACGATGGCGTCGTCGACCACGATGCCGATCGCGAGTACGAGGCCGAACAGCGACAGGTTGTTAAGCGAGAAGCCTGCCACGGCCATCACGAAGAACGTGCCTATCAGCGAAACCGGAATAGCGACAATCGGAATAATCGCGGCGCGCCAAGTCTGCAGGAACAGGATAACGACGAGCACGACGAGAATGCTGGCCTCGAAGATCGTCTCGATGACTGCGTTGACGGATTCAGCGATGAACTGGGTCGGGTCGTAAATTGTCGAGTACTGAAGGCCGGTCGGGAATGCCTTCCCGAGTTCCACCATCTGCTTGCGCAATGCATCGCCGGTCGCGAGCGCGTTCGAACCCGGCCGCTGGAACACCGCCAGCGCCACCGATTCATTGCGATCAAGATAGGAATTCGAGTTGTAATCCTGACCCGTCAGCTCGACGCGTGCAACGTCCTTGATGCGCACTGTGGCGGTCGCCGTCTGCTTGACGACGATGTTGCCAAACTCACTCGGATCGGACAGACGGCCGAGCGTCCGCACGGCAACCTGAAACGCCAGTTGATTGGCGGTGGGCGGCGCGTTCAGGACGCCGGCGGCGACCTGAACGTTCTGCCCCTGCAATGCGACCGCGACGTCCTGCGTCGTCAAATTAAGCGACTGCATCCGGTCGGGATCGAGCCAGACCTGCATTGCGTAGTCGCGTGCGCCGAACACAACGATCGAACCGACGCCGTCGACGCGCGTCAGCACGTCCTTGATCTGGATATTGGCGTAGTTCGTCATGAAGATCGGATCACGCGACTTGTCGGGCGAATAGAGGCTCACGACCATCAGAATGTCGGGCGAGCTCTTGGCAACCGTCACGCCGATCTGCTGCACCGCCTGCGGAAGACGCGGCGTCGCAGTAGCGACGCGGTTCTGGACCTGCACCTGCGCGATATCGAGATTGACGCCAATGTCGAACGTCACCGAAATCGAGAAGCGGCCATCGGCGGTCGAGTTCGACGACATGTAGAGCATGCCTTCGACGCCGTTGACCTGCTGTTCGATCGGCGCAACCACCGTATCGGCGACCGTTTCAGCGCTCGCGCCGGTGTACGCGCCGGTGATGTTGATGATCGGCGGTGCGATTTCCGGATACTGCGCGACCGGCAGGCGCAGGAAACTGACGCCGCCGAGAATGATGAACACAATCGAGAGCACCGAAGCGAAGATCGGCCGGTCGATGAAAAAATGCGAAATGCGCATCGTTGAAACTCGATTTGATCGCGGATCTTGGCGCTCCGGCTATGGAGCCGGAGCGTTAGTTAGTTGGTCTTGGCGGGGGCTGCGCCCTGCTGCGGGTTGGCGCCTGCCGGCGGCGCCGCGCCTTCTTCCTGCGGCGTCACAGGCTGGCCGGGCCGGAAGACACGCGCCATGCCGTTGACGACCACGCGGTCTTCAACCGTCAGTCCGTCCTTGACGACACGCAGCGGGCCGACAGCCTGACCGAGCGTCAGATATTTCTGCACCGCGGCGTTGTTCGGACCGATGACGTAAACGAACTTGCGCGCCTGATCGCTGCCGAGCGCGACTTCAGGCACCAGCAGCGCGTTGTAGGGCGCCGAGCCCGGCACGCGCAGGCGGCCGAACATGCCGGGCGTAAACACGCCGTTCGGATTGCTGAACACCGCGCGGCCGCGAATGGTGCCGGTTGAGCGATCGATCGCGTTGTCGACGAAGTCCATGCGGCCCTGGTGATCGAAGTTCGGCTCGTCGATCAGCTTGAGCGAAACCGTGACGCTGCCTTCGCGGCCCGTCACGTCTTTCCCGCTCTTTGAAGCGCGTTCGTAACGCAGGTACGACGCTTCATCGAAAGTGAATTCAAAGCGGATCGGATCGATCGAGACGATGGTGGCGAGCATCGTGGTGTTGCCGCTGGTGCCGCCGGTCACGAGATTGCCGGGCGACACGCGCCGGTCGCCGATGCGGCCTGTGACGGGCGCGCGTAAATCGGCGAACTCCAGATCGAGCGTCGCCTGCGCAACGGCGGCTTCCTGCGCGGCAACCGAAGCTTCGGCGACGCGCTTGGCCTGTGTGCGCTGGTCGAACGCCTGCTGGGTGATGGTTGAGTCGCGCACAAGCTGGGAAGCGCGCTGCAGATCGCTTTCGGTGAACGCCAGATTGGCGCGCGACTGCGCGAGCGTGGACTTCGCCTGCTCGAGTGCGTTCTGCAACGGACGCTTGTCAATCGAGAACAGCAGGTCGCCCTGCTTCACCATCTGACCATCGGTGAAGTGAATGCGGTCGAGATAGCCGGAGACGCGCGCGCGTATCTCGACGGAATCGACCGGGACAAAGCGTCCGACGTATTCGTCCTGATCGGTCACGGTGCGCTGGACGGGCTTGGCGACGGTAACGGTCGGCGGCGGCGGACCGCCACCACCCTGCTGCGGCTGCCCCTGACCGCAGGCGCCGAGACCCACGGCCATCATGATCGCAGCCGCAGTCCTAATTGAAGAACGTGACATCACCCCTCTCCGTAACCGCACACCGGACCGAACGGAGTTCATATATGTTGCGAAGCAACAATGGCACTGGGCCCGGCGCGATTTTTGACCCATCGGTTCGATTAAATTTACAGTTTGTGTCACATTTTATAGTGACAATTCTTATCTTAATACCGGACGTGGGAAAAAAGCTGGCTCTGCCTAGCCGAGGTCCGGCGGCGGGGAAACGGACGGGGTCCGGCTCCGTTCCATGAAGGCGGCAAGGCCGCGCCGCCCGAACAGCAATCCGACGAGACCGAAATAAACGACGACGCCAATCGCGACGAGCGCCACCAGCGTCGCACTGTCGTTCAAGCGCGTCCAGGAGGCGAAGACCGGACTAAGCAGCCGCTCGCCAAACCAGAGCGCAACCGCAAGTGCTGCACCTGCGCCCGCGAGCTTCACAAGCGAGGCACGCAAGCGGTCGTCGAACGAGAACAGCCGGGCGCGGTGCGCAAACCACAACAGCAGCAGAAAATTGATCCACACGCCGATAGAGGTCGCAAACGCCAGACCGACCTGGGCGTAGCTCCCCATCAGGAGGATTTTCAGCGCAACATTGACGATGACCGACGCGAACAGCGCTTTCACGGGCGTTGTGGTGTCGCCGCGGGCGAGAAACGTCGCAGACGTGGCGCGCAACAGCACGAACGGGAGCAGCCCGATCGCGTAGGCTGCAAGCGTCGCGCCGGACGCCGACGCATCCGATGCGGAGAAGGCGCCGCGCATGAACAGTGCGCGCATGATGAGGTCCGGCACCAGCACGAACGCTACAAGACACGGCACGGAAAGCAGCAGCGTGAGCTCCATCGCGCGATTCTGCGCATTGAGCGCGCCGGACTCGTCCTTTTTCGCGATGCGGCTTGCCATGTCGGGCAGCAGCACCGTGCCGACAGCAATGCCGATCACGCCAATGGGTAACTGGTTGAGCCGGTCGGCGTAGTAGAGCGCGGACAAAGCGCCGGCAGTGAGAAAACTCGCAATGATCGTATCGGCGAACAGTGCGATCTGCGTGCCGGCGGAGCCGAGCGTAGCGGGTCCGAGCGCCTTGAAGAACCGCTTCACATCGTCGTCGAGTTTGAACGCCGAAAATCCGGGCAACAGGCCCTGCTTCCAGGTATCGCCGGCAACCAGCGCATACTCAAGAACGCCGGCAATCAGCACGCCCCATGCCGCGGCGTGTCCTGCCGTCGGAAAGAACGCGGCAAGCGCCAGCGTCACCATCATGGTGAGATTAAGCAGCACGGGCGCAGCGGCTGGCGATGCGAAGCGATGCAGCGTGTTGAGAATGCCGCCATAGAGCGTCACCAGCGAGACAAGCAGCAGATAGGGAAACGTGATGCGCGTGAGTTCGCTCGCGAGCGCAAACCGCGTGGGATCGCCCGCAAGACCGGGCGCAAGCAGCGCCACGACTGCCGGAGCAAATACGACCGCAACGATGAGCAACACCAGCTCGACGCTGAACAGCAGCGTGAAAATCCGGTCGGAAAATATCTGCGCCTGGTTGGCGCCGCTGCTGCCGCGCACCCGCGCATAGGCCGGGACAAACGCCGCGTTAAATGCGCCTTCGGCAAAGATCGCGCGGAAATGGTTCGGCAGCCGCAGCGCAACGAAAAACGCGTCCGCTACCGGCCCAGCGCCGAGGATCGCTGCCAGCATAATGTCGCGCGCAAAGCCCGTGATGCGCGAGAGCAGCGTCAGGCCGCCGACGGTCAGAAAGCGAGAGAGCATGGTCGCCGAATCGTGCGTCTGGTTGGTTGACGGGCCGGACTAAAGCACAGAATCGCGGTGGAACGTGCGCCACAAAAACAAATGGCCGGGATGAACCCGGCCATTTACACGCCTATCGCTCGTCAAACGCAAAAAATCTCAATCCATCCGTTGTGTCCGCTACCGCCCCGTGGCCCATTTGTAAGGAATGGAAGGGTCCTGGGCATCCTTGCGCAAAGCCTTGGCCGGATCGTGCGGCGCCGTCGTACAGTCGGCGATCAATGCCATGCTGTTTCCAATCGCCGCGAAGCCACTCCAGACGTCAGGGGGGATGATCAGGAGGCTATAGTTGTTTTCACCCAATATTACTTCCTGCAACTCGCCAAAACTGGGACTGCCCGCGCGATCGTCGAACAGAACAACCTTGGCGGTTCCAATTGGGATCGCATAATGGCGAAAAGTGTCATGCAGGAGGTGCCACGCCTTTACCGCACCCGGTCTGACGGTGGAAAAGTAGATTTCCCCGAACCCGCGAAAATGCGGATCGCTGCTTCGCAGCATGTGCATCAGATCGCCGCGCTCATCCCGATGCGTTCGCAACGGGACAAGTTGCACCCCGTCGATCAAGGCTGATCCCCGTAAACCAGCGCGGCAGCAGCCGCATAGTTACGAATCTGGCTACGCGACAATGCCGGCACGTCGGCGCCCTCGTGCATGGCGCGATACCACGAGACAGTTTCGGCCAGACATTTCTCGACCGAATAGGCGGGCTGCCAGCCGAGTTGGCCGATTGCCTTGTCGATCGCCAGTTGCAGCAATTTTGCTTCGTGTTGTCCGGGGTTCTCGGCCAACTCATATTTGATCTGGCCGGAATTCCAGACCTTGATGATTTGCTTGGCGACCTGATCAACGGTCTTGATGCCCATCGCCTGCGGGCCGAAATTCCACGATCCCGCAAAACGGGCGGTGTGCTCCAAGAGTTTCGCCGCCAGCACCAGATAGCCGCCGAGCGGCTCTAGCACGAATTGCCACGGCCGCGTCGATCCCGGATTGCGCAGGACAATGGGCTCCTTGGCGACCAGTGCGCGGATGCAATCCGGCACCAGACGATCCGCCGACCAGTCTCCTCCGCCGATGACATTGCCTGCGCGCGCCGTCGCCGCGCCGAGGTTCGGCCGGTGTTTCAGATAGGAGTGGTAGTAAGCGAGAAACGTATTTTCCGCGGCTGCCTTTGATGCACTGTAAGGATCATGCCCGCCGAGTTCGTCATTTTCGCGGTAGCTCCAGTCCCACTCCTTATTGAGATAGCATTTGTCGGAGGTAACGCACACGAGCGCGCGGACACTGTCGATATGCCGCACGGATTCCAGCACATGCGCAGTTCCGAGAACGTTGGTCGAAAAAGTCTCTATCGGATCGGCATAGGATTTTCGTACCAGCGCCTGCGCGGCGAGATGAAATACAAACTCGGGCTCCGCCTCCGTCATTGCGCGGCGCAGGTGATTGAGATCGCGCACGTCGCCTTCGATGTGGTGGACAATACGGTCAAGCCCGAGACGCTCGAAATGACTGTTCGCGTAATAGGGCGGCAACGCGTATCCGAAAACCTCGGCACCCAGTTCGTGCAGCCACAACGCAAGCCAGGACCCCTTGAAGCCTGTGTGGCCTGTCAGGAAGACGCGCTTTCCCCGAAAACAGGCCAGGCTCGCGATCGACGGCGCTCCGTCAGCTGCCGTCACCATGACCTCCACGGCGGCGTTCCCTTTTCCCAAAGGTCGTTCAGGTAGGCGTAATCCCGATAAGTATCCATCGGATGCCAAAAGCCTTGATGCTGAAAAACCGCCACCTGCCCATCGGCAGTCATTGCGCGCATCGGCCCCTGCTCAAAGACAAGTTCCTCGCTATCGTCGAGGTAGTCAAAGATGCGCCGGCTGCATACGAAAAAGCCGCCTGAAATCAGGCCGCCGCTGGTCTGTGGCTTTTCGTTGAAGCCAACTACTTCCGTTCCGTTCCGGACCGCGATTTCGCCGAAACGGCTCGGAGGATAGACACCCGTTACCGTCAGAGCCTTGCCGTGCTGGCGGTGAAACGCAACGAGATCCTTGATCGGCACATTTCCGACGCCATCGCCATACGTCAGCATGAAGACGTCATCGTCTTCGACATATTTTCTGATGCGCGAGATCCGGCCCCCGGTCATCGTCTTCAAGCCGGTTTCAGCCAGCGTAATTTCCCAACCATCGATAGCCGGCTCGTTGTTCTCGTGAAACACGACCTTTGCATTCTTGCCGAGTGTGACAGTCAGGTCGTGGGTGTTCGCACCGTAATTCAGGAAATACTGCTTGATCACGTCGCCCTTATAGCCGAGCGCAATCACGAATTTCCGAAAACCTGCCGCAGCGTAGCCGCTCATGATATGTTGCAGGATCGGTTGGCCGCCAATTGGAATCATAGGCTTGGGGATGTCATTGGCGACATCCCGGATGCGTGTTCCAAACCCGCCTGCCAAAAGCACTGTCTTCAAAATATTCATTCCCTGTGGCCGGATGCCGGCCAAGCTATTCTTGCTTGTTAATTATATTACCACCCAACACACCGCAAACCGCGATTTAAAGACGTGGTTAGGATCGGGCGTTCACTCCGCGCCGGGAAGCGACGATTTTCGTGGGTTCGTGCGGAAAGCATCAACAGCCAGGACGGGGCCCCGACTGTTGGAAAAAGTAGCGCAGCAGGACCGCGGGCTACTTGCCCAACAAACCCCGCTTCACAGCGTCGATGATGCGGTCCTGAACCGGCGCCTCGAGATAGGGGTGCATCGGCAGACTGATGACCTCTTCCGAAAGCCGTTCGGAAACCGGCAGGCCGTTATCGGCCACCGGGAAGTGCTTGTAGGCGGTCTGCTGGTGGAGCGACTTCGGATAGTAGATCGCTGTCGGAATACCCTCGGCCTTGAGTGAGACGGCGAGCTTGTCGCGCATGCCGGGCTTCAGGCGGACGGTGTATTGCGCCCACACCGAAGTGTAACCCTCCGGCACCCTCGGCACGATAGCGACGTCCGAAAGCCCGTCGGCATAGCGTGCGGCAACTTCGTTACGCGACCGGATCTCGTCCGGGAAAATCTTCAGCTTCTCGATCAGCACCGCCGCCTGCATGGTGTCGAGGCGGCCGGTGATGCCGATGCGCACGTTATCGTACTTGTCGGCGCCCTGCCCATGCACGCGCAGGCTCTTGATGATCGCGGCGAGTTCGTCACTATCGGTGAAGATCGCACCACCGTCGCCGTAGCAGCCGAGCGGCTTCGCCGGGAAGAAACTCGTTGCACTCATGTCGCCGATCGAGCCGATCTTGCGGCCCTGATAGACGCCGCCGAACCCTTGCGCGGCATCGTCGAGTACAAAAAGTTTTTCAGCCTTGGCGATCTTTTCAATTGCGCCATGATCGGCCGGCAGGCCAAACAGATCGACCGGGATGATGCCCTTGACCTTGAGGCCATGCTTTTTGGCGATCGCAATGGCCTTCTCGACGCTCGCGGCATCGATATTGAAAGTGTCGGCATCGACGTCGGCGAACACCGGCGTGGCACCGAGCAATGCGACGACTTCCGCCGTGGCGCAGAACGTGAAGCTCGGGCAGATCACCGCATCGCCGGGGCCGATTTCCTTGGCCATCAACGCGAGCAGCAAGGCGTCCGTACCGCTGGCACAGGAGATCGCATGCTTCACGCCGCAAAACGATGCGAGTTCGGTCTCGAGCGCGGTGACTTCCGGGCCCATCACGAACGCGCAATGCGACGTGACGCGCGCCAGCGCCTCGTCGATCTTCGAGCCGAGCCGGCGGCGTTGCGCGGCGAGATCGATGAACGGAACGGGCTCGATCCGGGTGTGTTGATTCATTTCAGCTCCAGCAAGGTCCGTCGGCGCGGCGTCAACGGACAATCCGGCGCGTGGACTTGCGCGGGGTTTCTTCGGCGCGTTCGCCGAGGCAGCGAATGGCGATCTCGAGGCTGGCAACACCCGCCTCGCCCGTGACAGCCGGCTCTTCACCGGTGCGGATCGCCTTGACAAACGCGGTCAGCTCCGAGCGCAGCGGCTCCGAATGACCAACGGAAAGATGACGCATCGAATAGCTGCCGTCCGGCTGGAAGCCGAAGCATTCAGTGACCTGACGGGTCAGGAGGTCGCCGATAACGTACTTGCGCTTGGTCGCGATGTGAACCGTGCGCGCCTTGAACGGCGTAAGCCAATTGGTGTTGATCTGCGCCAGCACGCCCGAAGCGGTGCGAAATTGCAGAAGCGCGATGTCTTCGCGCTCGGCGCGCACGCTTGAGAGCTGCGGCTGCACATCGACGATCTGCGAGCCGGTGAACCAGCTGATGAGGTCGATGTCATGGACCGCGAGGTCGATGACGACGCCGACGTTCGACATGCGCGGCGGGAACGGACCGACGCGCGTGATCGAGATGGAAAGAATGTCTTCGCCCTTGATGGCTTCCTTGATCGCCTGCACCGCGGGATTGAAGCGCTCGACGTGGCCGACCATCAGCGTGACGCCGGCATGATGCGCGGCGGCGATGATGTCGCGACCTTCTTCGACCGTGGTGGCTACCGGCTTTTCGACCAGCACGTGCACGCTGCGGCTGATACAGGCGAGCGAGATGTCACGATGAAGGTGCGTAGGCGCCGCAATCGAGACCGCATCGACGCCGAGATCGAGCAATTCGTTGACGGTCTCCACAGTCGCACAGCCGAGCGCACCGCCGACGAACTCGGCCTGCGCCTTGTCCGGCTCGACGACGCCGACAAGTTGAACACCCGGAAGTTCGGAGAATACGCGCGCGTGATTGGAACCCATCACGCCGACGCCAATGACGCCGACGCGCAAGATTTTTTCTTCTTTGTTGTCTGCGGCTTTAACCATGCCCGCTAACCAGCCCCACACGCTTGAATTGATGCGACGCCCCCGCGCCCGGACTCAAGTAACATAGCCCGGCAGTCGTGGCGACCGTTGCCATGACTAGAGCGTTAACACGTTTTCTGTCAAAGCATTACAGCCGCTTTCCCCCGCGGGTTACGCGGCGAAAGCGGTAAAATTAGGCACTACGGCTGTTAATAAGCCGGCCAGTTACTCGGCGGCGCGCGAGACCGGCGCGTTCAGCGTTAACCCGGCGGACAAGGTGTCGTCGCAGAACGCCTTCACCGCGCCAAGCGACAGTTCCGTGCCTGTCTTGGTGCCGATGGCCGGCAGCTTTTTTAGGATGTCTGCAGGCGCCGTGATGATGTGGCAGCCCATCTCATCCGCTTCGATCACATTGAAGACCTCGCGAGTCGAGGCCCAGATGATCTCGATATTTTGCGTCTTGCGCGCCCGAGCAATCGCATCCTTCGTGATCGGACGGTAGTCGATTCCGAGGTCGGCAAGCCGGCCTGCGAAAACGGAGACGCAGGCGGGCGCGCCGCCGGCCAGCGCGTCGACGGCACGCTGGACCTGCTCGCTGGTGAAGATCGCCGTCATGTTCACCTTGACGCCTTCGCGCGATAGCGTGCGAACCGCATCGTAAAGCCCCTCGCCCTTCGACGTCGTCACCGGCAGCTTGGCATATACGTTCTTGCCCCAGCTTGCGATCAGGCGCGCCTGCGCAACCATTTCGGCAATGTCGTCAGACAGCACTTCGAATGAGATATGACGGTCCGGC
>Ga0075367_10000903_pt1 | contig 11967 bp, 8 predicted proteins | sample EndMethybrTD3032_FD_71399 | JGI IMG/M metagenome (GOLD analysis project Ga0075367, IMG submission 71399) | Populus endosphere microbial communities from Tennessee, USA - Endosphere MetaG P. TD hybrid TD303-2 | ecosystem: Host-associated > Plants > Roots > Endosphere | place: USA: Tennessee... | reverse complement strand
ATGTGACACCTCGTACCCCGACATCGTCGTGCCGCACACACGCCCGCCGATGACGTACAAGGCGGTGACGTGTGTCGCGCCCGTGACGGGAGTCACGTCCCACAGGAGTCGCTGACGGGTGGCGTCCCACGCAACTACGTGCGCGGACGCGCCCGGACGGCTCGCCTCGCTGGCGGCAATGCCGGTGCCGACGAAGATCGTCGCCGCGCCCGGATGGGCGGCGAGGGCACGGACGGAGCGATCGGCGAACGGTCCGCGCAGGTTGTAGATGGTCCGGCCCGTCGTGGCATCCATGCAGGCCACGGCCCCGCCCGACACGCCATACGACGCGTCGCTCCCCACGTAAACGCGGCCGTCGGCCCCGACCACGATTGCCGTCGGATGCGTGTGCCCTTCGCCATCCGGCTTGCCCCACGTCCACGGGTTCGACTGCGGCGTCGATCCCTTGTTCCAGGGCTTACGCGGGTCGTACACCGAAATCTCGCTGCCCGGATATCCGCCAAAGATCACCCGGCTGCCCCAGTTCGCGCACGCCGACACGCTGCCGTCGGCATCGATGAATGGGTTGGGCATCGAGGAGAGCACGCGCGACGACGAATCGAAGCGGCACAACCGGACCGGTGCGCGCGTAAAGCCGTAAACCTGTCCGAACGGATCGGTCCGAAGGAAGAACACTTCGGTGGCGGCCTTGTACCGCATCGGATACGCGGTGGTGCCTTGAGGACCCGACAGCTTGATGGTCTCCGCATCGGCCGACTCGATGCGTCCGTCAGCCAGCGTGTGAGGAGACGGGCCCATGTCGACGCGAACGCCGGGCGTTATGGGGACGCGCTCGCCCGACGGCAGCTCAGCCTCCAGCATGCCGCCCGTCCCAGGCTGCAGGCCGATGAAGCCGACGTCCCGTTTCGATTCCGGCAGCAGCCCGCGGGTGCTGCCCGTGCGGATGTCGTACGAGACGACGTCCCAGCGCTGCGGGCCGACCGCGATGTACAACGTCCAGCGGTCCATGCTCGTCACGAGGTGCGTCGCGTACAGGTTCTCGGCGCTGAGCCGGCCGTGATCGCGCATCATGCCGCCGCGCGGATCCCACGACACCAGACGTCCGCCGCCGTCGTTGTCCGATGTCGTCATGTAGAAACGGCCGTCCGCCGCTTCGCGAATCCACCACACCATGCTGGCGTTGGGCAGCTCGCCAAGATCTTCGGTCTGTCCGGCGCCGCTGCGCGCCGGATCGAACCGCATCAAGCGCGCGCGATTGTAGGTGCCGACGTAGACGCGATTGTCGCTGCCGGGATACAGGCACTTGAAGCCGGTCACCTCGATCGAGCTCGGGGGAAATACCTGCCGGAGCGTGCCGAGGTCTGGCCTGAAGACGATCAGGAAGGGCTGGTTGCCGGTCGCCTGCGCGAAGACCAGATACACCCATCCGTAGACGCCGTTGTCGTCGGGACCGACGCGATCGCCGTGCAGCAGGCCGATCGCGACGGGTGTGCCCAGCTCCTGGGTGGCTCCGCTCCAGCCCGCCGCCATCTGCACGGAGCCGCTCTGGCCGCCCGGCGACGTCAACGCCAGAAGCGACGCGCCCCCGAGCACGAGGAATTGCCGGCGGTCGACGCTCTCCATTACTTCGCGGCCACCGTCCAGTTGATACCGTTGAAGTAGCCCAGCACGTGGAAGGCGCCGCCACCGGTAATCGTCGCACCCCAGGTGTTCGTCGTGGAGTCGGTAATGGCGACCAGCATTCCCTCCACGGCCGGCGCCGGGAGATTGGCGAACGGGACCGCACGACCGCGTAGCGAGGTCGCGTCGAACGGCACCGAAGCCGAAATGGTCGAGCCAATCGCGAGCCGCTCGGTGTAGCCGTTGAGACTCGACCCGCTCGAGCCCGCCACCGACGTCCTGAAAAGGAAGCGGCCGCCTGCACCTGCACCGGTCGACCGGCCCGCGTTGAATTCCACATCGGCCGAGGGAATGTTCGTTCCAGCGCCGTCCGCGAAATTGAACTTCAAAGAGTGCGGAGCGGACGTCGCCCGTGGGCCCTGTCCTATCCACACGTTGTAGATCGGGGCGAACTCGGACCCGATGACCAGCTGAGATGCGGCAGTCGTGGTCGCGCTGACTCCAATCGCGATGCTGTCGGAGTGGCCCGACCCGAGTGAAGCACCGGCGCCAATCGCGATGCAACCGCCGCACGACGCGACGGCCGTCTGTCCGATGGCGACGCCCCTGGTATGTGCGCTGCTCTGGCGGCCGACGGCCGTCGCGCCGAAGGTGGTCAACGGGTTGGCAACCTTGCTGTCATCGCCGACGTTGACGTTGTCGACCGTCGTGTTCGCGACGTGTCCGGCATCCGCGCCTGACCCGATCGCCGTCCCTTGATTGGCGCCTTGTGCCTGATAGCCGACGACGGTGGCATCGTTGGCGTGGGCGGTCACCACACCGCCGCCTATCACCACATTCCCCTGGCCAGCGGTTCCTGGCTTGGCCGTCGCCGCGCCAGTGCCGACGACGACGCTGTAGTCACCGGGAGCAGCACCGCCAATCGCCACGGTGTTGAGTCCGCTGCCAAAGAGTCCGGCCGGCGGGCCCTGTGGACCCGTTGGCCCCGTCGGGCCGGGCGGACCCGGTGGACCCTGCGAGCCTGGATTGCCGGTATCCCCCTTCGGACCTTGGGCGCCGGTCGCGCCCGTATCCCCCTTGGCACCCTGCGACCCGGCGATCGTTGGCAGTGCCACTGTAACGACGACCGAGTCGGACGCCGACCGGCCAAAGGCATCGGTCACCGTGAGCGTGAAGGTATAGGACCCCAGACCGAGCGTCAGGCTCGTCGCCGGTGTCGCCGCTATCGTCGTTGTCCCCTGCGACCAATGGAACGTCAGTGGTGTTCCGCCGCCGCTGCCGGATCCTGTCAGCCCCACCGTACTTTGGCCGATGGTGTTGGACGTCAAGTCCTGATCGGGCCCGGCATTGGCGACAACTGCCGGGGCCGGCTGCCAGTCTGCGCTGAAGTTCGTCCCCGCACTGAAGGTCAGCAGCGTCGGGCCTGTGCCGTCGGCGTTCATGACGACGAGTTGGGCACTACCGGTCCCCTGGCTCTCGAAAACGATCTTGCTGGCATCGGGTGACCAGGCGGGATGCGCATTGTGCTGCGCGCTGTTGTTGGTGAGATTCACCGCGCCGGAACCATCGGCGTTCACGACATAGATGTCTTCGTCTCGGGCGAACACGAGCTTGCTGCCATCCGGCGACCACCTGGGAGAGCCGCCGACGGCAACGTCCGTGAGCCCGGATCCGTCCGTTGCCATGACGGAGACATGCCCGGAACCACCGTCCTGTGTCCAAAGCGCGATCGCGGTGCCGTCAGGCGACCAGGCCGGCGCGCGATAGACCGGGAATTGTCCCGGTGTGTTGCTGGTCAGCTTCACTTCGCCGGATCCGTCGGCGCCCACCACGTAAATGTCGGCAGCGGCCGTGCCCGAGTCGCGCACGAATGCGATCCTGCCGCAATCAGGCGACCACGCCGGTTCATGGTCGTTCACCGAATTGACGGTGACCCGCGTCTGCCCGCTCCCGTCGGCGTTCATGATGTAGATCTGGGCGTTGACATGCCCGTCCCTGATACTTTCGAACGCGATCTTCGTCCCGTCGGCGCACCAGGTGGCGCCTGTATCGTTCGAACCGTTCGTGAGACTGGTCTGCCCGGACCCGTCGGCATTCATGACATGGATCCGGGCGCTTCCGTCCCGAGTGCTCGTGAACGCGATCTTGCCGTTGGGACTGGGAACCGCCGCGCGCATGACCACCGGTGGAGCCATCGAGCTCCAGAGGAGCACGGCGGCGACAGTGGCTGCGACGGTGGGTCGGCCGCTCGAGCGCCGACGCGTCATGTTCATGTGATTCATTCTGTCGAAACGGGTGGTGAGATCCTCAGGCCGCCGCGCGGATACCCGCCGCGCGGGCGACGTCGATCGCGGGCACGCCGCCGAAGGTGGCGAGCATCCGCTCGAACTTCCCCTGGAATCCGCTTCGTCCGAGGCCCTGATGCAGGCGGATCTTCGCCGGCACCCCCAGGTCCTTCAACTCCGAGGGATCGAACTCGTACGGGTGGCAGTAGGACACGAACACGCGGCCCTCGGCGAGCACGCTGGCCACCGCCGAACGGATGAGCGGCCACGGCATCGCGCGGTGATATCCACCCCCGGCGACCGGCCAGCGGCGGCCGGCAAAGTCGACGGTGGCGATGGGCATTTCGAGAATGGACCCGCCATCTCGCGTCGTCACCCACGCCGGCTCCGCCGGCCATTCGGGAATGCCGTAGCGGCCGTGCACGATCGGGTAGATGCTGGAGTCGTACAGGTACTGCTCTTCCGCGAGGACATCGAGCGCCCACGTGGTCTTCGCGACGATCGAGAAATCGGGCGCCCGGTAGCCTGCCACCGGCTGCCCGGAGAGATCTTCCAGCTGCCGCTTCGCACGACGGACGTCCTGACGAAACGCGTCGGCGTCCTGCAGGAAGATGGGGACGTGTCCATGCCCATGCGACGCGATCTCGTGTCCTTCGGCCGCCATCCGCCGCACGACCGCGGGGAAGGCGTCGGCGAACAACCCGAGCACGAACATCGTCGCGCGCCTGCGGTGGGCCGCCAGGATGTCGAGCACGCGATGCGTGTTGCGCTCGGCGCGCGCCGTCACGGGACGCGAGCGGTCGTAGGTGGACTGCCCCCAGTCCTCCACGTCGACCGACAGCACGAGCTGAGGTTCGAGCGCTACAGACGGACGACGTAGTCCATCCCGGCGCCAGGGATCTTCCTGATCTCGCACGAGTCCACTCCTGCCTGCCGCATCACCTCCCGGATCCTTCGCTCGTCGAAGAACCAGACGGGGCACCGCCGTAGCCGGTAGCGCACTTTGCGCACCGGCGTCCTGAACCAGTGACGGCTCGGGAACGAGAACACCGCGGAACCGGCCACCTCGCGCACCGTGCGAACGAAGGTCACCGGGTCGTCCACGTAGTCCATCACCCCCATCACAATCGCCGCGTCCCAGGCGCCCGCCGGACAGCCGGAGGGAAAGATGCCCTCGACGAAGACCACGTCCGCGCTTCGCTGCATCACCTCCACGCGCCGCCTGGCGAGATCGAGCATGCCGGGCGCGGCATCGAGCGCGGTGACCGACGCGGCACCGCGGCGCAGCGCTTCGACGACGTACGGTCCCGACCCGCACCCGATGTCCAAAACACGCTTTCCCTTCAGGTCCGGCAACATCTCGAACGTGAGCGCGAATCGAACGAACATGTCCGACCGCCACCGTCGGTCGACCCATTGCATGAAGCGCGTGCGACGGCCGTCATACAGACTGTCGAAGGTGTCGGCGTAGCGATGGAAGAAGGTTCCTACTGAGCTGCTGGACATGATCGGATGATGGCAAGCACGTGTGTGTGGAACAACGGTACGGCATCGAGCAGGTGGCACGCCAGCCACGACACGGGCGCGATCCGGCGTGCAACGAACGGCGCGAGCGTCAGCGATCGGACGCGCATCGCCGCGCCGGGAAACAGCGTCCGCAGATCCTCGACCGTCAGCCGCGCGACGTCGGGGTTCCGCGGATTGTCGTATCGGAAGTCGTAGGACACAATCGCGCCGCCGGGCCGCACCAGGCGGCGCATCTGGCGGGCCAGCGCGTCACGGCTCTCGCGTTCGAGAATGGACGTCAAGACAGTCGACTGGAACACGATGTCGAAACTGGCGGCCGGAAGGCGGTCGCGCGCGGCATCGCCTTCGAGGATCGTCGTCCCGGATGCACATCGCTGACGCGCCTCGGCAGCGCGGTGCGGGAGCAACTCGATACCGGTCATGCGCTCCGGCGACGCGCCCCACTGCGCGAACTGGCGCAGCCAGTATCCGGATCCGCACCCGACCTCGAGGATGTCGCGTCCCGACAGCGGCCAGAGTCCGGCGCGGACGAGCTCGCGGACGAACACGCGCTCCCGCGACTGGATGAGAAACAGGTTGCCCCACTCGGCATAGCCGTATTTGGCGTCGGCGCCGGTGGCGGCGCGACGGTCGTACGCCGCCGCGATCCGATCGAGCTCGGCCGGCGAAGACTCGCCAGAGGCACCGGCGGGGCGATTCAGCTTCGCTCTCCTTCGAGTGCGGCGGCGGGAGTCGCGGCCGCGGCCAGCGATTCGAGCTCCAGCGAGAATGCGCGGGCAATGGTGTCGCGGTTGAAATGCTCGAGCACGTGGACCCGCCCGTTCATGCCGAGCTCGGTCGCGGTCCGACGGTCCGCATACAACGCCTTGATCCCGTCGGCGACCGCCTGCGGATTCTCGGCGGCGACACACAGGCCGCACTTTGCCGCGCGAATCATCTCGCTGGCCTCCCCTTCCGGAGCGGTCAGCAACAGCGGCACGCCGGCGGCCATCGCTTCGAACATCTTGGACGGCAGCGCCGTCGCCCCGACGAAGCTGTCGGGCAGCGGCACCAGCGCGGCGCCCCACGACGGGATGATCTTCGGCATCTCGCCGGCCGGCTGGAGCGGGAAGAACCTGACGTTGTCGAGGCCTGCCGCGTGCGCGCGCGCCTCGAGCTCCGGCTTGGTCGGACCGTCGCCGAAGAACGCCAGTACGACGTCCGGACACTCGCGCAGCAGGTGCCCCGCCTCGATGACGCGATCGAGCCGCTGCACGATGCCATGGATGCCGGCATACCCGACGATGAACTTGCCGCGCAGCCCGAACGTGTCGAGCAGTTCGGGCTGTCCAAAGTCCGGCGAAAAGCGGAGCGGATCGACGCCGTTGGTCAGCAGGTAGACACGCGCGCCCGGCGCGGTCAGCCGCACGTCGTCGGCGATGCCGCGCGTCTGTACCGTGACCAGGTCGGCGCCTCGGTAGAGGCGAGCCTCGACGGCGGCCGCCGCGCCGATCAGACCGCGGTTCCGCACGACGCCCATGTGCCTGGCGGCCTTCACCCAGAGGTCGGCGACGTTGACCACGAACTTCGCTCTCTTCAGCCGCGCGAGCATCCACCCGCTGATCGCCGTGAACAGGGGCGGTGTTTCCACGATCAACGCGTCCACGCGCCGGAGACAGAACACGCCGGCGACCAGGCACGAGACCGCGAACGAGAGGAAATTCAGCAGCCGGAGCGGAACCGATTTGCTGGGCGTGGCGAACACCCATGCGCGGTAGACCGGGACGCCGTCGCGGACCTCTTTCGCGAACAGCTTCCACCGGTATCCGGGGTAGACGCGGCCCACCGGATAGTGCGGCATCGCCGTCAGCACCGTCACCTCGTGCCCCAGCCGCTGCAGACGGATGGCCAGGCTGGACAGCCGATTCTGCGGCGCGCCGGTCTCTGGCGGGTAGTACTGCGTCAGCAGCACGACATGCATATCAGGGTGCGACCGGCGCACGGAGCGCGCCCGCACGCTCCTCGGGTGGAATGGCACAGACGACGGCGCGGAACTTTCCATTCGATCCGCGGGGAATCGCGTCGACTTCGTCGAAGACGACGGCCAGGTCGCCCAGCCGCTCGCGCGCCCGACCGGCGATGACCTGACGGCTCGATGCGCTGAATCCGCTGCCGGGTACCACGCGAATCACGATTCGCGCGACCGATTCCTGCACGATCTGCGCTTCGCGGACGGGCATCCCGTAGAAGATGGGATTCACCCAGTACACGAACCGTCCGTTCGTGCCGATGAGCACGTCGTTGGTTCGCCCCTCGACCGTCGCGAGCCTCGGCAACGTGCGCCCGCACGAACACGCGGACGTGTGCGCAAGGCTCCCGCGATCGCCGACCTCGTAGCGGATGAGGGGCATGTCCTGATTGATCAGCCCGGTCGCGACGAACTGTCCTGTCTGACCGTGAACCGCGGGAATCGCCTCCGCATCGGCGTGCGCCTCCAGTATGCCGACGTCGGGCCACAGATGCAGCGCGCCGGCATCGCATTCACTCGCCGCGGCCACAATCTCGGCCATCCCGTACGTTTCGCGCACGCGCTCTGCCAGCGAGCGCAGCATCTGCTCACGCTGCCACGGAAAAAGCGGTTCGGCGTTGGTGATCACCAACGGCAGGCGCGGCCCGTCGCCGAGCGACTCGAACACCTGCGCCAGCAGGGTGGCCGACGAGGCATACGCGATCATGTGCGTGGGGCCATAGCGGGCGAGCGCGCGGCGGTAGTCGCCTCCGTTCGCGCGGCTGATATGGTTGGCCGACATGTACATCTGGCGCATCGGACGGTTGACGACCCAGAAGGGCGGCCGCTGCGCCGAGGCGGGGACCACCGGCTGACCGCCGAGCATCGCCCAACGGTCGCGGCGGCCGACGCCGTTCCATTCGCGGATGCGTGCCTCATACAGCGCGTACCAGCGGCGCACGGTCTCGCGGGTCCACCACAACCGCAGCGGCGTTCCACTGGTGCCGCTCGTACGCTCCTCGAACATGCGGCGGCGATCGCAGTCGTCGGCGACGAACGACTCCGGTCTCTCGCGAAGGACCTGCTTGGGCAACGTCGGCCAATTCGCCAGCACGTCCCAGGCGCGGCGATCGCCGGCGGCGCGGCGCTTCGCCCACAAGTCGCGGTAGTACGGGACGCGAGTCGCCGCGCGGTCCAGCAGACGCGCCAGCGCATCCTCGCGCCACGCGGTCCACTGGCCGTCGCTCCAGCGGTCCCGCTCGAGTGCCTCGTCCACGAGCCGATCGGTCTCCGGACCGAAGCGCCACCGGCTCAAGTAGAGACCGCGGAGGCTCGCCGCGAGGCTGCGCGCACCCGGCGGCAACGCGTGATACGCCGTCATCACGACGGAGCTCATGAGGGGCCGCCGGCCAGCGCCGTCAGCATGCGGCGCCATTCTCCGACGATCGTGGGAAGCGCGAACCGTTCCGCCGTCGCCCGCCCGGCGCGCGACAACCGTCCGGCCAGCGCGGGATCCGCGAGCAGGCTGCGCACGGCCGTCGCCATGGCCGCGCCATCGTTCCGCTCGACCAGCAGGCAATCCACGCCATCGGCAAACGCGTACGGTATGCCGCCAACACGTGTGCTCACGACGCAGAGGCCGCTGGCCATCGCTTCGATCACCGTCACCGGAAGATTGTCGATGTTGGCGGTGTTGAGAAAGATGTCGCCGCGGGCCAACCGCGAGGGCACGTCACGTTTGTGAACGCCCAGCTCGATCTGCACGCGGTCACCCAGACCGAGCTCCGCGATCCGCGCGCGGGTGATGGCCAGCGTCCCGTCTCCGGTGTCGGGGCCGACCATCAGCAGACGGGCGTCGGGCACGTCGGGAAGCAGATGCCGCAGCGTCTCGACGGCGAGCAGCGGATTGTAGATCTCGTGGAAGGCGCGCAGCCACACGAGCCGCGGCGCCGCGGGCGTACGCGCGGCCCATGCGTAGGCCTCGAGGCGGACGCCATTGCCGACGAGCGCGATGTCCGTTCGGAACGGCCGCAACTGCTCGCGCAGATACGGCGACGGCGACACGACCGCCGGTGCGCCGGCCAGCAGCCGCCGCACGCGGCGCGGATGCCGCTCGGCGAAGGCGGGAAGATTGCCGCCCCGCAGGACGAGCGCATAGGGCTTGCTCGCCAGCCGCATCACCGCGCACACGACCTCGGCACGCAGGAACGCGGCGCCGCTATAGAGATCGACGTAGCCGACGTCATACCTGCCGCGGTTCGTCCACGCGTCGATCGCCATCCCCAGTGATCGCGCGATGCGGCCCGTCGCGCCCGACGGCGTCACGATCGTCCAACCGCCCGACGCGAGCGCCGCCGCGAGATCCTCGCACATGGCGCGCGTGTGCCTGGCCTCGGACATGAAATTGCCCGCGAAGAACACCGCGGGGCAGCTCGCCGTGCTCACGCCCATTCGGCCCCGGAGTATCGCAGCCAGACTTCCAGCGACAGCAGCATGTAGATGCGCTGATAGATGCCGCCGCGGCTGATGACCCGGCCGGGAAGCCGCCCCGTCACGAACGCATCGACCCAGCGCTCGATCACCGCGCGGTCGAGAAAGTGCGCACAGCGCGCCTCCGGCTCGAGCAGCAGCGAGCGCACGTAGGCGTGCAGCTCGGCGCCCGACCACGTGTCGAACGCGAGGTTGAAGCCCAGCTTCGGCCGCGTCGAGATGTCGGGCGGCAATCGCTGCCGCGCGACCTGCCGCAGCAGCCACTTCCCCTGGCCATGGCGCGTCTTGAAACTGGCCGGCAGCGACAAGCCGAACTCGGCGAGGGGCTCGTCGAGCATGGGCACGCGCACCTCGATGCCGGCGAGCATGCTCATCATGTCCACCTTGCGGAGCATGTCCCCGGGCAGGCTGCACTCGAGCAGGTTGCGCGTGATGAACTGCGAGAACGCGTCCTCGCCCGCGCAGTCGTCGTCAACGGCGAACAGGCGGGCCGTCGGGTGCACGTCACGCAGGGGCTCGCGGAAGAGCTCCTGCTTCTGCGCTTCGTCCAGGTAGGCGGACAGACCGAAGAGAATGTCTCCTTCGTCGCCTTCCGCAAAACGCAGCGCTTTCCCGCCCTGGCGCGACAGGCCGGCCGGTACCGTCGGCAGGCGCAGCGCCGCCGCGGCAGCGCGGCGCAACGGCGTCGGCATCCGTCCGAGCCGGCGGATGGCGGGGGCGCGGCGGAACCTCGCGTATCCGCCGAACACCTCGTCGCCGCCGTCGCCGCCGAGAGCGACCTTCACGTTCGCGCGCATGGCACGGCACACGAGAAACGTCGGAATCGCCGACGAGTCGCCGAACGGCTGGTCGAAATGCCGCAGCACTCGGTCCAGCAGACTGACGTCCGCGCTTCCCGCCTCGAGCCGCAAGACGCCGTGATCGCTGCCGCACGCCTGGGCGACCAGGGCCGCGGCCGCGGTTTCGTCCAGCGAGCCGTCTGGAGAAGCGGCCGTGAAACACGGCAGCGCGCGGCCCTCGCCGCGAAGCTGCCGGCTGGCGCTCTCGACGACCAGCGACGAGTCGATCCCGCCGCTCAGCATGGCTCCGAGCGGCACGTCGGACTCGAGCTGCGACTGGACGGCACGATCGAACAGATGACGGAACTCATCGAGCGCCGCCGACCCGTCAGTGCGGCGGATCGACCGCGGAGGATTCCAGTAGCGGGTCAACGAGACGCGCGCGTCGGCAAACACGAGCCGGTGCGCCGGCGGAACTTCGGAGACAGCCGCAAACGCCGTCGCCGGCGGCGGCACGTAGAGCAGACTGAGATAGTCGTGGAGGGCCTGACGATTGATCCGCCGGGGCACGTCGGGGTGCGCAAGCACCGCCTTGATCTCGCTGCCGAAGACGACGCCGCCGGCGGTGCGCGCGTAGTAGAGCGGCTTGATCCCGTAGCGGTCTCGGCCGAGGATCAGCTTGCGGCGTTCGCGGTCAAAGATCGCGACCGCGAACATCCCTCGCAGGTGATCGAACAGGCCCTCTCCGAATTCCTCGTAGAGGTGCGGCAGGACTTCCGCGTCGCAGTGGCCGTTGAAGTGATGACCGCGATCCTCGAGCAGGGCACGGAGATCGCGATGGTTGTAGATCTCTCCGTTCACCATCGCGGCGACCGAGCCGGTTTCGTTGGTCATCGGCTGCGTGCCGGTCGGCCCGATGTCGATGATGCTGAGCCGCGCGTGGCCGAAGGCCGCATGCGGGGACGACCACGTCGACTGCCCGTCCGGACCGCGATGCGCCAGCGTCGCCAGCATCCGCGAGAGCAGGGCGCCGGTCTCGGCGGTGGCCGGTTCGGCAAGTCCGCAGATGCCGCACATCAGTGCATCGCCTTCGACGGACGCGACATGGCGAGCGGCTCTGACGACAGGCGCGGCCCGGGCGCCTCGACGCCGGCGTAGACGTCCAGGACACGTTGGACGTACTGCTCGATGCTGAATGCGGACCGCACCCGGACGCGGGCCCGCGCCTGTCGTCAGAGCCGCTCGCCATGTCGCGTCCGTCGAAGGCGATGCACTGATG
>Ga0075367_10000902_pt1 | contig 11971 bp, 8 predicted proteins | sample EndMethybrTD3032_FD_71399 | JGI IMG/M metagenome (GOLD analysis project Ga0075367, IMG submission 71399) | Populus endosphere microbial communities from Tennessee, USA - Endosphere MetaG P. TD hybrid TD303-2 | ecosystem: Host-associated > Plants > Roots > Endosphere | place: USA: Tennessee... | reverse complement strand
GTGCTCTTCCTCATCTGCATGCAGCTGGGCCTGCTGCTGCCGCCGCATGGCCTGCTGCTCATGACGATGCGCGGCGTCGCACCGCCCGAGGTCACCATGGCGCACATCTTCCAGGCCGTGGTGCCCTACATCGTGCTGAGCCTGCTGCTGCTCGGTCTGTTGCTGATGGTGCCCGAGATCGCGACCTGGCTGCCGCGGGTACTCGCATCGGTCTCCAGCACCATCACTCCGGCATGATGGTTTCGCGCTTGGGGAAGGCCGCGATGGCGCTTTCCGGCAGGCCGAGATTGGTGGCCAGCAGCTGGCCGGGCGTAGCGGCCAGCCAGGCGGTGATCGAAATGGATTCGAAGGTGCCGTTGTTGAGGACGATCACGACCTCGAGGTCGTCGGTGCCGATATTCTCGATGTAGTGGCCGTAGCCCTGCGGCACATAGCCGACATCGCCGGCGGCGAATTCCTCGGTGCGCGCGCGACCATGTGATCCGAACACGGTCATGCGCGCGCGGCCGCCGATGAAATACTGCCACTCGTCGGCGTTCGGGTGCCAGTGCAGTTCGCGCAAGCCGCCCGGCTTGATGCGCATCAGCGCGCCGGTCATGGTGGTCGAGATGGGGAATTGCCGCTCGGACACCAGGCGCAACGAACCGCCCGGGAATTTGTCGGCGCGCTGGGCAAGCAGGCGATAGCGGTGCGTGGCGGCGCCGACGTTGAGCGATCCGGCCGCGGGATCGGCGGGCAGAGCAGGTGGCAGGGAACCTTTGCACATGAAGGTCGGGCGCAACGGCAAGGCCGCGAAGGTGGCGGCCGCCACGCCGAAGTTCTTGGCGAGCACATCGGTGGGCACGTGGGCGAGCCAGTCGGTGACGCCGAAGGTGCCGAATTCCGAGAAATAGCCGTTGTCGAATACCAGCACGAACTGGCAGTCGCCGGGGCCGAGGCCCTGGATGGAGTGGCCGTGCCCGCGCGGGAAATACCAGACGTCGCCGGCGTCGAAGTCGACGATTTCGGAGTGTGCCTGCGGGTCGATGGTGGTGACGCGGCAGCGGCCCTTGATGACATAGGCCCATTCGGCGGCATTGGCGTGCCAGTGCAATTCGCGCAGCGCGCCGGGAGACAGCTGCATCAGGACGCCGGCCAGCTTCTCCGAGACCGGGAAGTCCGCCACCGTTGCTTCCTTCGCCCAGCCGCCGTCGTAGACGTTGGCGGGTTGTGCGCTGAGCGGGAAGCGGAACGACGGCAGCTCCTTGCCCGCCAGCACGCGCGACGTCGGGCCGAAGCGCGGCTGCTCGCTTTCGGCCAGGACGCTGGTGGCGCCGGTTGCCGCAACCATGAAGCTGCCCACGGCGGCAGCGCCACCGATGAGATTGCGTCGCGACATGTCGGCCATCGTTGGTCTCCTTGGGGTGCGCCTAGAACAAGCGCCAGAATGTCAGCAGCATCAGAGCGTAGAGGGCGATCACGAGAACCGTGCCGGCGAGCTCGGCTTGCCGCGCGTTCGCGGCCGTCGGCTGCAGCCACCAGGCAAAGCGGGCGTTCGACCAGGGCACCAGATAGTTGAGGAGGACGACGCTGACCGCGTTGCCGATGAAGAGGGCGATGGCGAACGGCAGGCCGGCGCGACCGATCAGCAACGGAGTCTGCACGAGGATGCCGAACAGGAAGACGATCGGATAGAGCAGCAGCAGGACCAGCATGTTCTGCTTCCAGGCCGGCGGCGGCGCCTCGCCGGCGGCGACGGGAAACCACTGCTCGAAGCCGGTGCGGGCGATGCGGGCGTGAAATTCCTCCGTGAAGGCGCCGGCCTCCTTCAGCAGCGCTTGCCGTTGCGGCGAGTCGAGCCAGGCCTGCAGGTTGGCCTCAGTGTCGAAGCGCAGGATCGCCAGCCAGTCGTCCTGCACGCCGGGCACGGGCGGCTCGAAACGATAGCCCTGGAAGCCGGGGGCCTTTGCCTGGGCGGCGGCCATGCGCAGCTCCCAGGCCCGGTACGCGTCCTCCTGGCCGGGCTTGATACGCGTCGAGATGACCACGGAGACCGGGGCGGGCAGCACGCCGGTGCCGCCGTCCTTGACGATATGAATGTCGTCGCGGCCAACCAGCATCGGCACGGCGCCTTGCGTGCGCTGCAGGCGCTGATCCGAATTCAGCCAGGCAACCGCCGCCGCTGTATCGCTGAAGCGCTGCAGGATCACCCAGTCCACCTGACTGGGCGGGGTTGGCGGTATCACCGTCTGCTGAATGAACCCCGGAAACGCCGCAACGGCGGCGCTGGTCTGGTCCTGCCACCGGGCGAACGCGTCGAAGGAGTCCGAACGCACCCGCGTCTGCGTGACCACGGTGACGGTGCCCGCTGCAAGCGCCTGCGAGCCGGCCGCGCGCTCCATGACGTTCATGGCGGCGCCAGCTTCGAGAAGATGCGGTCCGGCGTGAAGGGCAGGTGCGGGAAGCGCACGCCGGTGGCATCGGCCAGCGCGTTGGCCACGGCAGGCGCCACGGGATTGATGGCGCACTCGCCTTGCGCCTTGGCACCCAGCGGACCAATCGTGTCGTAGGTGTCGGCGAACAAAACCTGGCTCGGTGGCAGGTCGGCGTAGGCGGGGATGCGGTAGTTGCGCAGCGCCGGGTTCACCATGGTGCCGTGGTCGTCGTAGACCATGTGCTCCGTCAGCGCCCAGCCCAACCCCATGCCGATGGCGCCGTCGATCTGCCCGCGGCATTGCATCGGATTGATCCGGCGGCCGATGTCGGCGGCGTGCACGCTGTGCAGAATGCGGATCTCCCCGGTCATGCGATGCACGGCGAGGCGGATGCCGTGCACATTGAAGGCCACCGTGCGGGGCGACAGGTAGGCCTTGCGCTTGGCCTCGAAGCGGTGCCCGGCCAGCGTGCCGGCTGCGTGCAGATCGGCGAGCGCCAGCTTGCGCTCACCGCAAATCACACCGTCGTCGTCGACGCGGCAGTCGGCGCGCTCCGCGCCGATGTGGTGGCTGGCAAACTCGATGATGTTGTCACGCAGGGCTGCGGCCGTGAGCGCAACCGCCTTGCCGGCGACGACGGTGCCGGTGCTGGCGAACGTGCCGGTGTCGTACGGTGCCAGATCGGTGTCGGCATTGATGATGTCGATGCTGCCGGCCCGCGTGCCGAGGATGGAGGCCGCAATCTGCCGGTGCGACGTCACTGAGCCGTTGCCCATCTCCGTCGAGCCCACCGCCAGGTGATAGGTGCCGTCGGCCAGTAGCTGCATCTGCGCGCCGCTGCGGTGCTCGGTGGGAGGCCCGCAATCCAGCATCGCCAGCGCAATGCCGGTGCCTTCAGCCCATTCGTCGCCTGCAGGCTTCGCGCTGCCGCCGCCGGTGGAAAGGGCGGCCTCGACGAGGTCGAGACATTGGTCGAGCCCGTAGCTGCCGAAGCCGACGTCGGATGGGTCCTTCCAGACCGACTCCATCCAGTCCTCGGGCCGCACCATGTTCTTGCGGCGCATGGCGAACGGGTCGAGGCCGACCAGCCGCGCCAGCTCGTCCATGGCGCACTCGATGGCGAAGGTGGCTTGCGAGGCGCCGTAGCCGCGGAAGCCGCCGCCCGGGATCATGTTGGTGTAGACGGCATAGCCGACCGCCTTCTTGTTCGGGCAGCGGTAAGCCGCCAGCGGATCTCCGAGAGCAGCGGCGAGTGTCTCGCTGGCGTGGCCGCCGTAGGCACCGGTGTTGGAGACCACCTGCACGTCGATGGCGGTGAGCGTGCCGTCACGCTTGGCGCCGAGCTTGACGCGGGTGGTCATCTGATGCCGGGTGCTGGCGCCGATGAACTGCTCCTCGCGGGTGAACTCCCACTTCACCGGCCGCCCGATCTTGAGGGTCGCGAGCACGCACAGGTCCTCGGAGAGCATTTCCTGCTTGCCGCCGAAGCCGCCGCCGACGCGCTCGGTGAAGACGTGCACATCGCGCGGCGGCAGGCCGAACAGGTGGCAGAGCTTCTGCCGCGCGATGAAGGGGGCCTGCGAGCTGGTGCGCACATGCAGCCGCCCGTCGTCGCCTTTCCAGGCGATGGAGCCGTGCGTCTCGAGATGCACGTGCTGAACACGGGAGGTGGAATAGGTCATCTCGTGCACGGCCTCGGCGCCCGCGAAACCGTCCGCCACGCTGCCGATCTCGCCATGAATGTCGGCAAAGATGTTGCCTTTCTCGGTCCCACCCTTGTCGTGCAGGAGCGGCGCGCCGGGCGCCATGGCGGCGACGGGATCGAAGACGGCCGGCAGTATCTCGTAGTCGACATCGAGCAGCCGGCAGGCCGTGTCGGCAGCGGCCTCGGTCTCGGCGACGACGGCAGCAACGCGCTGACCGACGAATCGCACGACGTTGTCGAGCATGTAGGTGTCGTCGGGATCGACCAGGTGATCCTCGTGCGTGGCCGTGCTGTAGAGCCTGCGCGGCACATCCTCCCATGTGAACACCGCAACCACGCCCGGCACGGCCATGGCCTTGTCGCGACCGATGGCCAGGATGCGCGCGTGCGCGTGCGGCGAGCGCAGCACCTTGAGGTGCAGCAGCTGGCCGATGGCCACATCCATGGTGTAGCGCGCCTTGCCGGTGACAATGCCCATGGCAAAAGGGTTTGGCACGCTGGCGCCGCAGGCGCGTCCGGCAACGTCGTCCTCGACCTCGGTCTTGCCCTGCAGCGCATCGGCGATCGAGCGGTAGCCGGTACAGCGGCACAGATTGCCCTTGAGAGCGTGCGGCAGGTCCGCGCGCCGCTCCTCGTCGAGCGCCGCCGCGGTCATGATCATGCCGGCGGTGCAAAAGCCGCACTGGAACGCCTGCGCGTTCAGGAACGCCTGCTGCACGGGATGCAGCGTGCCATCCTTGGCGAGACCTTCGATGGTGGTGACCTCGCACCCCGCGGCACGAAACGCCGGGACCAGACACGAATGCACCGGCGTGCCGTCGAGCCAGACGGTGCAGGCGCCGCAGTCGCCGGCATCGCAGCCCTTCTTGACGCCGAACATGCCGCGCTCGCGCAGGAAGGTGCGCAGGCATTGTCCGGGGCGCGGCTCGGCGAAGAACATCTTGCCGTCGACGCTGAAGCCCCTGCGGCGGCTGTGGGCCGTATCGGCGTGCTGCGGCTTGGTGGTCGGATTGTAGTTCATGCGCCGGCTCCCGGTTGCGCCAGCTCGGCGCGGATCTGCTCGGCGAAGTAGTACGTGAGGTGGTGTTTGTACTCGGCGGAGCCATGCACATCGTCGAAGTAGCCATCGGCGGGGATGCGCGCATCGATCGCCCGTCGTAGCTCGACGGCCGAGGGTACGTGCGCGAAGCGCAGTTGCACGGGCCGTGGTGTCGCCGCCGTGATGGTGAGCAGGAGATCGCCCTTGCTCTGCGTGCCGATCAACAGCGCCGCCGAGCGGCCGAGCTTGGTGAGCGAGGCGTGGCGGAAGGCGAAACGTTTCTCGAGGGCTGCCGCCGGCAGGTGGATGCTGCGCAGCAGCTCGCCCTGTCGCAGGACGTTGGCGTGGTTGCCGGTCACGAAGTCGACGGCCTGCACCTCGCGCGGCGGCACGTTGCGGGGCCAGAGCGTATAAATTCCCTCGAGCGCGGTAGTGAGAGAGATCATCGGACCGGCCGGCAGGGACATGCAGATGTTGCCGCCGACGGTCGCCATATTCCAGATCTTGAACGAGGCCAGGAACGCGTTGCAGCACTCGCGAAAGAGCGGCGCCGCGCGCCACTCCGCCGGCCCGGCGAAGCGGTAGAGATCGGCGATGCGGCAGGTGGCGGCTATCTCGAGCCCGGCCGCGGACGCCTGCAGCGCCGGCCAGCTCAGCTGGTCGAGATCGAACAGCGTGTCGGTGCCGGTCTGCGGCTCCGAGAACAGCCAGGTGCCACCCGCAAGCCAGGCGTATCCATCACGCCACTGCGTCACCTGATCGGATGACGAGGGGCGCTGCACATCGACGACGGTATTGAGATCCATGATGCTCCGCTCCGAGAGCTGCAGGACTGGATGCGACGATGCGGCCGGGCGCCCCGGCGTTCAGGGCAGGTCGGCGATGGTCGCGGGGCCGGTCCCTGCGGTGATCAGCGTCGGCCATTGCTTGGAGCCGAACGGCACGAGCGGGGGCAGGAACGGCGTCGTGCCGCGCTTGGCGCTCTCGGCGATGATGGCGGCGCGTGCGTCGCCCCCCATCAGCTCGTAGTCCATCAGGTGGTAGTTGCCGAAGAACAGCGAGCCGACCGAGCGGTCGGCGATGATGCGGGTGAGTGAGTCCAGCATATCTTCCGGCGTGGTGGTGAACGAGACCGTCTCGATCAGGATCAGCCGGCTGTTGATGGCATCAGGTCCGAAGAACTGCGCCAGCACGCTGAACAGCACGTTGTTCTGCCGCGCGACATAGATGGTGTTGCTCGCCGCATAGGTTTTTTCCCAATCGGCGCCGAGCATCGCCTTCCAGTCGGCCAGCACGGACATCCAGTGTGCGACCTGGGTCTGGGCCGCCCAGGCCACATCCTTCTTGAGGAACGGGCCCTGCTTCTTGGAGAATTCCGCAAGCGCGGAAAATGCGATGGTGCCTTTCGCCAGGCAATCGTCCATGAAGGCGAGATTGTTCTGCAGGATGATGCGGTTGTTGTCGCGCCAGTCCGACTGGATGGCCGTGGCCTCGAGACCGTCCAGGGCGGCCTGCATGCGGCTGCGGTAGGCCTGCATCGAGCCGCGCCAGGACTGGTTGGTGGGATTGTCGATATACGGACCCACCACCTGGGTCAGCGCCATGGTGCTGTGGCCGATCGATTTCAGCAGCTGATAGGCGATCGGCACTTGTGGCGCATCGAGCGGCGGCTTGCCGGGCCGATACAGGATGAAGCGTCCGCCGGCGCCCGAGAACAGGCCGAGGATGACGGGATGCTGGGCCAGGATGTTCTTGCGAAAGACCTTGGCGGCTTCGCCGTAGAGCTCGAACATGCCGGTGTTGAGCGCCAGCATGTTCTTGGTTGCGGTCTCGTTGGTGCTGGATTCCGTGACGCCGGAGATCGGCCGCATGAACTCTGGCAGCTTGTCGGCCGGGTCTGCTGAGGCCGGGCCCAGCAACGCAATCGACGTCAACATCACCCAAGCAATATGGTTCGGGAGCGTACTGCTTCGCATGAGGTTTCTCCGCAAGAAGCCATGCAAAAGCGTTTTCCCGTCCCACCTGCGCAATAGCACGGCTGGCCGCCGCGCGAGGCGCGCTCGGCACACGTGGTTGCCAGTGGTTTTACGAAGAGAGTTAACTCCGATGTCGGCTATCGCATATCGGGACCAGCGACGCGTCGGGGCAGTCTGGATGCTCCGATCGCTTACCGGCGGCTAGTTGTTCTGCTCAACTGCGCTTGTCGCGAGCATGGCCATCAGAGGAATACGGTGGAGATCTTGGGAATCGCCGCAACGATGGCGAGGCCGACGAGCAGCGCCGCCAGGTAAGCCCAGATCGGGCGCGCGCCTTCATCGGGATGCACCTTGCCGATTGCGCACGCTGCGAAATAGCCGACGCCGAACGGCGGGGCGAAAAGCCCTATTCCCATGGCGAGGATGACGACCATGGCATAATGCACTTCGTGGATCCCGAACTGGCGGGCGATCGGAAAGAGCAGCGGCCCGAATAGCACGATTGCCGGGATACCCTCCAGGATCGAGCCGAGGATTACGAAGGCAACGATCGTAATCGCCAGGAATCCAGCGCTGCCGCCTGGAACAGCCGCCATCATCTCCGCGAGCTGGCGCGAAAAGCCCGATTGCGTCAGCGCCCAGGACATGCCGGTCGCAGCACCGATGATCAGCAGGATGGCGCCGGACAACGCGGCCGTGGCAACTAGCATCTCGAACAACCGCCCCCAGGGAAACCTGACCCCGAGCAAGGGCGCAAACATGAGCCCGATGACGAACGTCCAGGCGATACCCAGTGCCGAGACTTCCGTTGCCGTCGCCCACCCCTCGACGACGGCCGTGCGAATGGCGATCGGCAGCGATAAGGCCGGCAGTGCGAGGAGAAGCGTGCGCGCAACCTGACCCCAAGTTGCCGGCTCGATGCCGGATATGTCGACATCCCGGAATCGCCACCAGCAGACGGCACACAGCGTCAGTGCGAGAATAAGAGCCGGAAGCAGCCCCCCAATGAACAGATCCGCAATCGACACGCCTGCGACCACCGATCCCAGCGTGATGAGAACCAGGGACGGCGGAATCGTTTCCGACATGGCTCCCGATGCCGCCAGCAGCGCCACGAGCTCGCCCGGCTTGTAGTTGCGCGCCTTCATTTCGGGAAACAGGACGGGCGCGACGGCGGCCATATCGGCAGCCTTGGAGCCGGAGATGCCCGATACGAGATACATGGCTGCCAGCAGCACATAGGCGAGGCCCGCTCGCAGGTGTCCGACAAGCGTAGCGAGGAACTCCACCATCGACCTGGCTAAGCCGGTTCCCTCGATCAGATAGCCGAGGAACACGAACAGCGGAACCGACAGCAGAACGATGTGCGACATGCCCTCGTCCATGCGGCTGACGACGATCGTCAGGGGCGCGCGGGCGACGGTCGCCAGATAGGCCAAGGTCGCCAGCCCGAAGGCAAAGCCGATCGGGACGCCGATCAGCACGCAAACGCCGATCAGGACAACGAAGAACACGATGAGGTTGGCTTTGCCCATCGCCTTGAGCGCCGGGGCGCCGAGCCAGCACGCAATGCCGACTGCCAGCACCAGGATCGCTGCTACCGCGAAGTCCGACCACCGTAGCGTCTCGATCATGCGGATCACGGACAGGACGAGCATCAGCCCGACGCCGACCGGTATGGCCGCAATCTTGGTTGCGGCCGACCACTCGAGCGAGGGCGTGCTCACCACCCATTCGCTCAACGTGTGCTCGATGGCATAGGGCAGCATCCAGGCGAGGAAGACCGCCGGCACCACCCAGGCCAGCGCATCGAGCAGGCGACGCAGGGGCGCAGGCGACCACATGACGAAGGTGGTCAGCCGCATATGCTCGCCTCGCTGCAGCGCGATTACCGCACCGAGCATCGCCAGCCAGAGGAACAGGATCGAGGCGAACTCGTCCGACCAAGTGAGCGGCCGCCGCATCAGCCGGCTGACCACACCAGCAAACAGCACCAGCGCCTCGACCAGCACGATCAGGGCCGCAAGCATCTCGACCGAGCGCGCGATGCCCAACTCGACGGCTCGCAATCGCGGCGAGCCGGTGGGCGCTACCTTCGCCGCCGCAATACCCGGCCGCCCCATCCAGATGGTCCTAGCCGAGCTTCGCGGTCACTTTTTCCAGGATGGCCCAGGCTTCAGGGCCGTATTTGCCCTGCCATTCCTTGTAGAATTCCGCTTTCACGAGCGCCTGGCGGAATGGCTCGGGATCCACCTTGTTGAACTGCATGCCGGACTTTTCGAGATCGGCCTGCAGCGAGTTGTTCTGCGCAAAGATTTCCGCGCGTTGCTCGACGGCTGCCTGGTTGAAGTTCTTGGAGATGATCTCCTTCACGTTGGGCGGCAGCTTGTCCCACGTCTTGCCGTTGGCCAGCATCCAGAAGCCGTCCCACATGTGGTTGGTCTGGGACAGATACTTCTGCACTTCGTAGAGTTTGGCGGCCTTGATGATGGCGAGCGGATTCTCCTGCCCTTCGACCACCTTCGTCTGCAGCGCCGAATACGTCTCCGAGAAGTTGATGCTGGCCGGTGCGGACCCGAACGCCTTGAACATCGATGTCCAAAGCGGAGACGGCGGCACGCGGATCTTCAGGCCCTGCAGGTCCTCCGGCTTCAGGATCGGCTTGGTCGACGTGGTGATCTGGCGATAGCCGTTGTCGTACATCTTCTCGAACGCGTAGAGACCGGCCTTGGAGATCTGGCCGCGCACATAGGCTCCCAGCTCGCCATCCATGCCTTTCCAGACGGTGTCGTAGTCTTTCCAGGCAAAACCGATGCCGTTGATCGAAGCGGCCGGAACGACGGTGGCCAGGATCAGGCCGGACAGCGTGAAGAAATCGATGGAGCCTTCCCGCAGCTGCGAGAGCATGGCGGTGTCGCCGCCGAGCTGGTTGTTGGGGAAAACCTCGATCTCGACCGCGCCGTTGCTGTCAGCCTTGATGCGCTCGGCCGCCTTGGTGGTGAAGATCGTGAGCGGATGCGTGACCGGCGAATTGTTCGCGTACTTCAGCGTAAACTCGGCGCCGAATGCCTTGGAGACGTACACCAGCGGCACAACGCTGGCTGCCCCCGCCGCGCCGACGAACCGACGCCTGGTCAGCTTTTGCATGGCATTTCCTCCGCTACCGAGCTTGAAGCTCAATCTTGTCGTTAGGCTGATCTTGCCAAAAGCCCGGCGGGGTCACAAGCGAACCCATAGTCTCAAGGTGCATGGCTGGTAGAACCTTGACACCTCTCAAGGGCGCGATGCCCAGCCCACCAGGCATGATCGCAGGGGATCGCCCACGCGGGCCCCAAGTGCGACGGCACGTCCATTCGCGTGCGAAATCGTGCCGTCCTCATAGGTTGAGAGCGCATCGCCAATCCGGGCCGACTGCGACGCGACGGTGAGCGCGGCGATACCCCGCGTGTCGAGCGCCGCCAGGCGGCCGATGCCGGCCTGGTCTACGCCAACTCCAGCATCGTTGAAAACGGCAGCAAAAGCATCGACCTGCAGGGCAAGGCGGGGGCTCCCCCCGATCAACGCTCCGTGCGAGGCGGCGACCACGATCTGACCCATGTCCTGTGGGAGGACGAGAGAGGCCGAGTCGATCAGGACTATGCGTCGCTTCCACGCTGGATCCTCTACCACTCGCCGCACTTCCTGGCATGGTTCCGGCCCCTGGGCACTCGGCTTCGCAAGCGCGAGAAGCGACGCCGCTTGTTTGCACGCCATGCCGGAAGCGACGCCAAGCAACGTTGCCCGGTCATTGGCGCGGCTGATTGTTCCCCGCGCCATCATGTCGGCTGCATCGCCGATCCGGCAGCTCTGGTTCGACGCGGTGGCTGCCGCCACGCCGAGTGCCTGCGCCATCTCGAGGACGGCGATGCCAGCCTCATCTTTCCCAATACCTGCATCGTTGTGGATGACGGCGCGCGGATGCATTCGGAGGGTGAGATAGGCTGCGTAGCGGCCGCCATGCGACCCTGTGACGATCACCGCACCGCGGCTGTCGTCACCGAGCTTGGTTGCCGAGTCGGCCTGCACAATTGCCGTCGATTGGTCATCGATGGTCGCCATGGGCAAGAGCATGGCCACTTGCGCCGTGGCGCGCAACCTGCATCTGGCGGACAGCCCTCTGCGTTGACACTGGCCCCACTTCCCTCGCATCATTCGCGCGCTTCGCCGCTCACCGAATGGAGATCCGCTTGGCTGCAGGAGCCCCCCGCGATCCCGCCCCGCGTGAGACGCAGCGCAATCTCGATGTCGAGCGTTTCGTGCGCCTCTATCGCGACATGCTGCGCATCCGCACCTTCGAGGAAGCGGCCCTGAAAGGCCTCGAGGAAAAGCTGGTGTTGGGCGCAATTCATCCGTCGATCGGCCAGGAGGCGGTGGCGGTGGGCGTGTGCGGCAACCTCATGCCGTCCGACATCTTGCTCTCCACCCATCGCGGACACGGCCATACGATTGCCAAGGGCGCGGACACGCTGGCCATGATGCGCGAGCTGTTCGGGCGCGAGGGTGGCACGTGTCACGGCAAGGGTGGCTCCATGCATATCGCCGATTTCAAGGTCGGCATGCTGGGAGCCAACGGCGTGGTCGGCGCCAACATTGTCATCGCTGTCGGGGCCGCCCACGCCATCCGTCTCAAGAAGGGCAGGGAGATCGTCACCTGCATCTTCGGTGATGGCGCGATCAATCGCGGTCCGTTCCTCGAGGGCTTGAATTGGGCCGGCGTCTGGCGCCTGCCTGTCCTGTTCGTATGCGAAGACAACGGCTTCGCGGCAACGACGCGCACCCATGCAATGACCGCCGGCGG
>Ga0075367_10000901_pt1 | contig 11979 bp, 11 predicted proteins | sample EndMethybrTD3032_FD_71399 | JGI IMG/M metagenome (GOLD analysis project Ga0075367, IMG submission 71399) | Populus endosphere microbial communities from Tennessee, USA - Endosphere MetaG P. TD hybrid TD303-2 | ecosystem: Host-associated > Plants > Roots > Endosphere | place: USA: Tennessee... | reverse complement strand
ATGTAAAGTCTTAGCGAGTGCTGAACCGCCGCAAAGGCTAGCAGTGCGGAAGATCCAATCGCAGTCAGTCCACCAGCAAGAATCACTCTGTTTGGAGCGAGCTTTCGCGCCGGAAGGGTCGCCAACGCGGACGCCACAGCGAACATTGCGATCGTCCCTCCATTTACGAGAGCGTTCGAGGAAGCGACAACGTCGTGCGCAACCTGGGCGCCCAGGGATAGGGTCATCGCGCCGAGGACGTAGGATCCTGTCACTGCGGCCGCCGAGGCGACGAATACGGCGAAAACACCATTTGGAATCGACGGAACCCTGGGTCTCCAGTGGCCCGCCGCCCGTGACGCTGTGTGGTTTGGCATGAACCAAGTTACGGCGATTAAGGCGATAAGGACGATCGTGAGAACAGCGAAATTGAGTCTCAGCGGGAAAGGCGCATACTGGATAAGCACACCGCCGATCAAGGCGGCGGCTATCATCCCCAGCCCCTGTGCGGCGGCCGTGGCGCTGCTTGCTTGGCCCGCCTCCTTGGGAGAGCTAAATTCCACAACCGCGGCGGCGGATGGTCCCGCTGACAATCCGACGCCCACACCCATGAAAGCGCGACCAAAAAAGATCCAATCCACGTCCGGAGCGACAGCAAAGAGCAATGAGCCCAAAGCCGAGAAACCAAGGCCTATTAGCATCGTTTCTCTGCGCCCAATATGGTCGGAAAGATTACCGAACAGAACAAGCACCAGCACGACAAATACGGGATAAACAGCGAAGATCGCCGTCGTCGTGAAGGTCGTCAGATGCCAGTGCTGGGCGTAAAGCGGATAAGTCAGAGCGGGAGCCGCGCTTGTCCAAATTGTATGCGCGACGATAGCCGTTGCGGTAAGAAAGCTAGCTCTCCTTCCAAGAACCCTGCGTGTCATGGCCGTTCTCCAGCAGCGCTGACAAACTCGTATGCATCGCCAGATCTCGTGATGCTGCCCACTCCTGGATACGTCCAGTGAAAGCCCAATAGTTTGGCGTTCTCGGCAACCGCCTGCTCGAGGAGCGCCCTCCTGGTGAGCCTTGCTCTCGCCGGATCCATATCGAAACCAAAGCTCCAATCTGGATGCTCGAACGACACAATTTCACTAGAAACAGCATCGATCGTTATGATGAGTGGTACATCGCTTTCCAACACGACGGATAGGTGGCCCGGGGTATGGCCGGGAGTGGACAGTACACGCATCCCTTGAGTGATCTCGTCGCCATCGTCGATGAGCTTCACACGATCGCCGATTGCCGAAAGGTCCCGGCGAGCCCCTTCCACGAAAGGCTGAACCTCGGCTGGCAGCGCCGATGCCTCGTCTCCCATCCAGAAATTCCACTCGGCCTTGCCGAGATAATATTTCGCGTTCGGAAAACGAAGTGTACCGTCGTCCCTTAGCAGACCCCAGATATGATCTGGATGGGCATGCGAAATGAATACGATTGTCACGTCATCAGCTTTCACGCCAACCTTGGTGAGATTCTCCTCGAGCTTGCCTTCGGTTGATTGGAAGCGGCTGCCTGCTCCGACATCGACCAGGATCACCTCTTTCTCGGAAACGATAAGCGGGATGTTTGATTGCGCGTGGGCCGTATTGTCCCGGCCTTTAAGACGGGCAACTATCTCGGCCCTTTGGCTATCATTTGCTTCTGGGGCGAACAGTTCGCCGTTCAGGACGATCGGCCCGTCTGATAGGACGGTGACGTCGAAGCTACCGTGACGAAAACTATGGAACTCTGTTGTGGTCATTGGCCAACTCCTTTTGTTTGGTGAAAGACATGTCGGCTTAACGAGCATGTTTTAGAACTGACAGAAATGAAGAATGCCCGTTCATTTTTGAACCGGTATTGCCGAGCGGAATAATGATGTGTCGTCAGCGCGTTACGTGTTTTTGGAAGGCGATTTTGGAGGATCGGGGTTAGGCAGGCTTTCCGTCGACCACGAGAACCGTTATCGCGCGGACGCGTCTTGATCTCGCATCCTTGCCGCGGCGCAGCTGTCAGCGCATTGGTGGAGGCGGCGCTTCCCGTCGCCCCCCAGTCGATCTCATTTCTTTCCGGGAGAACCTTCGTAGTTTGCCGGGATCCACAAGTAATGCCCAGCGTCCGCACCGACATGCCCAACGCCGGGAAACGAAATATGCGCGGCACCAATCCAATACCCGCTTCGAGCGGCATCAGAGAAAATCATTTCTCGCTCACTTTTAGCCACACGAGCATCGCTGTCATAGGCGAGCGTAACGGAAGGGTTGGGGAACTGAACGGCGGCAACGTGGACAACGTCTCCCCACATTAGCATCTTCTGGCCCTGGCTCTCGACCATGTAAAAGCTGTGGCCGGGCGTGTGCCCTGGGCTTGCGATCGGCGTTATGCCGGGAGACAACTCTTCGCCATATTGAAACGGCTTAAACTTGCCAGCTTCGATATACGGCTCGAGAGAGGCCCGATCCCCTTCGAACATGGAATTCAGGAGCTTGGGCGCCGCTTCCTCATTCTTGCTGCTTAGCCAGTAGTCTGCGTCCGCTTGGCTTACCCGGACAACCGCATATCTAAAGACCATCTTTCCGTTCGGCGCGATACCTCCGACGTGATCCGCGTGAAGATGCGTCAGGTAGATTTCGTCAACCTGGTCCGGTGAATATCCGGCGCTCTTAAGGTTGTCGATGAGATGACCGCAACAATCGCCATACAGTGAACCCGCTCCGCTATCGATCAAGATCAGCTTAGAGCCTGTGTTGACCAAGAAGGCGTTGATGGACCCCTCGATCGGCACAGCAAGCTTGCTTTCCGCGAGAAGGGCGTCGGCTTCGCCGGGAGACACCTCATCGAGAGGGATGACATCCTTATCACCCACCGGCCGCGTAAGGACTTTGTGCACCGGAAATGGATGAGTACCATCAGACAGCACCGTGATTTCGAAGCTTCCGAGCATCATGCGATAGTAGCCGGGAGCCTGGGTGCCAACTTGGGGAGCAGCCGCAGCAGCAGGTCTGAGTGGCTCGCTGAAAACGAATGTGGCGGCGGCGAGAGCGAATGCTGTGGCGAATACTCTCAGGTTTGATTTGATAGTTGACAGCAGCTTGGACGACATCAAACGTTTCTCCATACTTGATGAGAAACCTTACCGCTCCTTGAAAAGAAGCTCTTGCACACCCGCCCGGTGTTTGTTTCGACTTATCGCGAAACCCGCACTGATCGTTTAATTGGTCGTTGTCTTTGAGCTGCCTGACGTATCAACGGATGCCTCCACCGACATCCCCGGACGTAGGCGCAGCACCTCTTGCTCGCTGGCCCGCACCTGGATCTTCACTGAGATCCTCTGAGGAATTTTTACGAAGTTGCCGATCGCATTGTCCGTTCGTAAAATCGAAAATTCAGAGCCCGCCGCTGGTGCGATCTGTTCAACGACACCGTCGAACTTTTGTGCGCCAAGGGCATCAACATAAAACCAGGCATGCTGCCCCATCTTTATGTTTCGAGTCTGCGCTTCCTTGAAATTGGCAACAACCCATCGTGTCGATGGCACTAGAAACATAAGCTGGCTGCCGCTCGTGACATACTGCCCTCGCCTCGCGCCGACGTCACTGAGTTCGCCATCTTCCGGTGAGACAACAACCGTATAGCCAAGATCAATCTTCGCCATCTCCAGCTGCGCCCGGGCGCTCTCGACCTGTGAGCGCAAGGCATTGTCGTTAACTTGCGCGGACCGCACGCCCTGGCGGGACCCATCGAGGACCGCCTGCGCTTCCCTCAGCGCCGCGGCCATGGACAATTGGGTGGCTCGGGCCGCGTCAAGTTCACTCGTCGACACCGTACCCCGCTGCAGTAACTGCGTCACTCGTTTGAGGTCGTCGTCGGCTTTCGCTTTCTGGGCCTCGGCGCTGGCGACCCGCGCTTCGGCGGTTGTGACATCGAAGTTCCGCTCCGCGATGGTCTGCTGGTTGTTTGCAAGATTGGCTTGCGCCAGATCGAGATTGGCTTGAGCTTCCGCCACCTTCTGCCGGTACACCCGATCGTCAACGCGCAGCAGTTCCTCGCCCGCCCGCACCTTTTGATAGTCAGAAGCAGAGATCGTTTTGATGTATCCACTTACTTGAGGGCTTATTATCGTCGTCTGACCTCGAACGTAGGCGTTTTCAGTGACTACGATCGCGCTGGTGAAAGGTGGCAGTTGCCAGACCTTCAGGACACTTAGTGTTCCAGCGAAGGCAAGCGTCAGTGCCAATGCGATCGACAGCACACTATTGGTCGGCGGCCGCCACGCCGCAGGCGACGTGGGCTGCTGCCCGGCTGTGGTTGTTTCGGTCACTTTCCCCTGCTCCCTGTAATGAGGCTTAGGACTGGCATGCACAAAGTCGCCACGCCGACGACCGCCGCGGCGACTAATGCGATTACGGATATCGCGAAGAATACGTCGTTATATGCCGCTACCCTGGCAGTTAGCAGTGTTTGCTGGGCGAAGGTCATCGCCCCCTCACCAGACCTTAGAGCCGGATCCGCGATCGTAGCGCCGTATCGACGTGGCGCATCGAAGAACACCTGGGCGACGAGGGCGCTCGATTTTGGAACCTGGCTTGCGAAATCGCTGAGGTGAAGTTGCTGGGAGTAAAAAAGATACGATTGAACAAACGCGGTCCCCGCAAGCGTCCCAATCGCTTGGGTAATTCCGAACAACGCGACGAAGCTGGTCATCTTCGCTCCGCCCTCCGCGATTACCCTCGACAGTCCAAAAATGAAGGACGGACCGATGAACATGCTGGTTGCGAAGGCGACTATCCCCTGGGAAACCAGAAATTGAGGAACGCGACTATCCATTCCAGAGAACGAATCCATAAACGCCGCCGTCGCGACCAAGATAAGTGCGATCATTACCATCTGCGGGAGCCGGTTCGAGCTGATCACGACCGCGGCAGTCAGCAGGCCCGCAAGCGCTGAAAGGCAAATGACGATCGATAGATCGCTGAACTCGTCATTGGTCAGCCCAAAGTCGCGAAGCCTGCCGATGACGCCTATTGACTGCTCTGCGATTGCTATTCGCCAGACAATGGCAACCAGGGACCAGCGGATGAACGTAGCTGAAGACAACCACCTGACATCGATCAGGGGGTCGTCGCGGCAATATTCTATGATGAGGACAACCGTTAGGCAGGGTATCGCGGTCGCCAACGCTATACCGATCCACTCGTCGTTGGTCCACCAGAGGTAGCCGCCAAGTCCGAGCGACGAACCGAGTAACCCGACGCCGACGGCGTACAGGAGGAACGTAAAAGCATCTAAGGGCTCAAATGTATTCTCACGTTTGTTAGGAGGCAACCGTACCAGCATCACAACGGCCAGCGCCACCACTGACAGACCCAGCTCGAATAGGGACAGCCCCCGCCAGTTGTCGAAGGCAAGATCATCCTTAGGGAATAGCCGCGCCAGCGGAAGCGCTAGCTGGGGAATGCCAATGCCTAGCGCGACCGCACTCAGCCTGCGGCTAACGGGAAAGGCTTGGATCATATAGAAGACGCCAAGAGATAGGAGCGCCGAGCCACTGACACCGCTTGCCGCTCGGACCGCTATGGCGCTCTCCAGGCCTTGGACCGAAAGATGAGCAGCGATAAGCAGCACCTGGATCGCAAGAAAGACCATGCAGAATGATCTTATTCCGAATAACTGCCGATACTTGACCAAGACCGATCCGGCGATTGCCGTCGTTATCAGGTAGGAGGCCGGTAGCCATGCCACTTCGCTGGAATTGAGTTGAAGGGCTCCTTGGAGATACGGAAGGTTCGCAATCACCAAACCATTGCCAAGTGCTCCGGTTAATCCAACCAAGATTGATGTTAGGCCGTAGACGACCCTTACGCCGAGAGCGTGAACTGGAGTTGGCGGCGCTCCCGGTATTACACCACGCTCCGCCTCGGAGAATTCGAATGACTCATCTTCAAAGAAATGGAGCCTTCCGCCGCCGCCCCTCATGATCCTTGAAATGAGTGGGGCCGAAGTGGAACGCATCTTCGCTGACCTTGAATGGACGTCATGTTGCCAAAATATGCGCGAGCCAGTGACCCGCGCATGTGGGGATATCAGGTATCCGCCTTTCCGGGTTTGGAAGGCATCTCTGATCGCGTTGCACCGGCGGGAAGATGACCAAACATGTGTGGCTTGATCTGATACAACCAGGACACAGCCGCAGGCTCCTTGCTCCACAGCGTACGAGCGAACGGAATTAGTTGCTCGCCAACCAGGATCCCCAAGAGCCCAATCAGGGCCACGACGGGCGGCGCCGGGGATCGAACGTTGAGCAAGCTGTACACGATCCCGACCAGCAGACCTGCCCCCAGGGACAACAGGTAAATTTTCATAGGCAAACCTCCAGAATCAAAGAGCGGTCGCTCCGCGCTTTACGAGCGGAGCGACCAATGATGCTCTCAATGAGCTTCGGAGGCGTTGAACATCGTCTTGGCGTAGATGATCCCAAGGCCATAGGAACCGCCGAACTTCTTGGCGATGCCGGTGGTCATGTCGTAGGTCTCGGTCCGCGCCCAATCGCGCTGAAGCTCGAGCATGTACTGCAGCGAGGTCATTGGCTGCGCACCAATCTGCACCATGCGATCCATCGCGCGATTGTGGGCTTCTTCGGTAACGTCGCCGCATGCATCGGCGAGAACGAAGACCTCGAAGCCTTGCTCAATAGCGGACAGAGCCGGTCCGACGATGCAGACGCCCGTCCAAAGGCCTGAGAGGACGATGCGCTTCTTGCCGATACGGTTGATCTCCTCGATCACGGCGGCATCTTCCCAAGTGTTCATCGACGTACGGTCGAACAGCTTCTGTCCCGGAAATGCGTCCGTGATTTCGTTGAACATCGGGCCAGAGAAACTCTTCTCCGCCACGGTCGTGAGGATGGTGGAGACACCGAACCCCTTAGCTGCATTCGCCACGAGTGCCGCGTTGTTGCGTAGATTGACGGCGTCGATGCTCTTGGTCGCAAAGGACATCTGCGACTGGAAATCGATCATGAGGAGCGTGTGGTCCTTTGGCGTAAGAAGCTTGGAACCCGGGGTTGGCGTTGCGTTGACGGTCATAGGTCCTAATCCCTCTGTTGATGCGAAATTGCATGCGCTCAACATGCGTCAAAAGACAGCGCCGTTCTTGTCGCATTCATGTGTGTTTGGATTTTCCTATCGAGAGCGTCCATGGGTGGGGAACGAACGTTGGCATCGCTTAGGCTAAAGAAGCTCAGCCTCTTCAAGACGTCTGGCGCTTCGGCCGCGGATCCAGCAGCGCCCCGCGTCGTCAAATGCCATCGCTTTTTGAACATTTGTGCTGCAATTTGACGATTGCTCCTACTAAAAAATAGATCCTCTAGCCGCCCTCCCAAACAGCTGGTAAATAACAGGAAACCCTTCGAAAACCAAACTTCGGAGTATCCAATGCCGATGCTGACCGTCCGCGATAACACTCGACTTTATTACAAAGATTGGGGCAGCGGCCCGCCGGTACTTTTCAGCCATGGATGGCCCCTCAACTCTGACATGTGGGAAAACCAGATGATGCACCTGGCATCGGAAGGTTATCGCGTGATCGCGCATGACCGACGCGGATTCGGCCGCTCCGATCAGCCTTGGCATGGGTACGACCACGACACCTTTTCAGAGGATCTCTCCGAAATCATCAATGCATTAGACCTGCACGAGGTGACACTTATCGGTTACGCAATGGGCGGCGGCGAGATAACCCGCTACATCGGTCGGCATGGCACTGATCGAATTTCCCGCATCGTACTGATTGGAGCGACGACCCCAAAGCTTGCATGGAGCGAGGACTATCCTAATGGCGTTCCAGACGCGGTTTTCGATGGCGTGAGAGCTGGTCTCAGGGCGGATCGAGCAGAGTTCATTCGCGGTTTCTCGCGACTGTTTTTTGGCGCCGATCGAGACGGGGCCACAGTCTCCGAGGGAAGTATGATGCAGTTGCATCAGATAGCCATGCAATCTTCGCTGAAGGCGGCTCATGACTCGATAACTGCCTGTGCGATGACAGACTACCGCGGTGATATTCAAAAGTTCGATATCCCCGTGCTAATCATTCACGGCGACGATGATGCTTTCGTGCCGTTTGGCGCGACTGCTCAGCAGGCCATTCAACTCATGCCAAACGCTGTCTTGAAGGTCTATGAAGGCGCTCCGCACGGGCTATTGTTCACCCACAAAGATCGACTGAATAGCGATCTGCTGACCTTCATTCGCCAATGACCAACCCTACGACAAAGGACCCAATGGTATTTATCGTCGAGGATGACGAAGAACTACGGTTGTCGCTTGATAGCTTGTTCCGGTCAGTGGGCCTCAAGACGAGTATGTTTGCAAATGCTCGAGAGTTCCTCGAGTCAAAGCAGCCAGATGTCGTCGGTTGCCTCGTGGTTGATGTCCGTCTACCAGGACTCAGCGGGTTGGATTTTCAAGATCAACTGACACGCGCCCGTTCACCGACCCCCGTCATCTTTATGACTGGGCACGGCGATATTCCAATGTCTGTTCGGGCCATGAAAGCCGGTGCGGTGGACTTCTTGCAGAAGCCATTCCGTGATCAAGACATGTTGGATGCGGTGGCCTCGGCGCTTGAAATCGATCGCCGACGGCGGGAAGGCGAAACTGAGATTATCGCATTGCGAAAGCGCTACTCCGAACTCAGCCAGCGTGAAAAGCAAGTGATGGCACTTGTGACAACGGGCTTGATGAACAAGCAGGTCGCAGGGAAGTTGTCGCTTAGCGAGGTCACCGTAAAGATTCACCGCGGGTCGGCGATGCGGAAAATGGACGCCCGTACACTTGCCGACCTCATTAAGATGGCCGAGCTTCTGGAAATTAATAGGGACCTGCAAGTCACCTAAGATCGACGCTCAACGGCCCGTTTGATTGTGTCAAATAGATCATCGAGACCAAATGGCTTGGTGACGAAGGCACTTGCGCCACAGGCCAGGGCTTTCTCACGCAGGCCCTGCTCAAATCGACCAGTCATTAAGATCACAGGGATGTTGTTTGTTCTTCGATGAAGCTCGGAGACAAGTTCCAGTCCTGACATGTTAGGCATATGAATGTCGCTGATGACGCACGCGAATTTCGCGAGACGTTTCGTGGCAAGAAGGTCCTCGGCCGACGAGAAGCATTCCGCCATGTAACCCAAAGAGCGGACTAAGCTACCCAACGCGGCGGGGATATCCGGGTCGTCGTCGACGATCCCTATGAGCGGACTTTGCTGCATGTCCCTACCTCGCACTAAATTCATCGCTCCGCGCCGCGCCGTCCTAGCCATCCTCGCCTGGAGGTTAGTCCTCAGCCACGGCTGCATCCGGACGGTCCGCCGCGCCCACGATCTCTCTTTGCCAAGATCCGTCCTCCACCTGATAGAGGATTTCCGCAGGCTGACCGCTTAAATGTTGTCGCCTTGCGGCTTGGTGCGCGGCAGTTCGGGCGGCAGCATGGGTTTCAAATGGTTCGGACCAAACATTATCAAGCCGATATGCCCATCCACCGTCGTGAGGACCAACGTGGTACGTAATATGATTGGCTGGCAACGTCATCCAAAATTCCTTGAGCAAAATCGACCATTCTCTCGTCCGCGCCGGGTTGATGACTATCAAGAAACAGAAAGCATCTGATCCGAGCGGACCCTAATCATCACACCTACCGGCCTCGGTTGCCGCTGTATTGAACATTTCTACTATAAATGGACAGTTGGACTTCCTTCGCGAAAGTGAGCGCCGCCCTTTAGCCATAGGTATGCATGACCTATCCGCACGTATGATTTTAACTGCCTTCGAAATTGCTAAATTACTCTCGTCGCCTCGAACCGAGGTGGGTAGCGCCCTCCTCCTCGCTACCGATATGCTTCGGCTCTCCCCTCCCCGAAGCAGCGGACCCAGGGTCCGCCTGGCCGCCCAGTCTGCCCCTGGGCGGCTATTTTTTGACAGCATTGGGACTTCTCAGCTGGTGGATGATAAAACGCGTGGTTTCACCAAATTCAGAGCATCCGTCCAAGCCGCCAAGGCTTCTTAAGTTTACTTATCCGCAGCCATGCATGAGGTAACTACAAGGAGCGACAATATGACCAACCTGCCCCTGATCAAGCCCAATGAAGCCGTCATGCTGATGGTAGATCAGCAAGCGGGCCTCGCGTTTGGGGTCGGATCGACTGATCGCCAGCTGCTGGTAAGCAATACAGTCGCCCTGGCAAAGACGGCAAGGACATTTCAGATCCCGGTTGTCGTTTCGACTTCCGCATCGAAGGTCTACAGCGGTCCCCTGATGCCGACCATACGAACCGTTCTTGACAACGTTCCTCCCATGGAGCGCCGAAATATGAATGCTTGGGAAGATGACGCTGTCCGGGGCGCGATCGCTAATACCGGCCGACGCAAATTGATTGTCTCGGGCCTCCTTACAGAGGCATGCGTTTCTTTCCCGGTGCTTTCGGCATTGGCTGAGGGATACGAGGTCTCTGTCGTTGCGGACACCTGCGGGGGGATAACCGCCGAAAGCCATTCGCTTGCTCTTCGTCGGATGGAAGCCGCTGGTGCCACGATGACCTCTTGGGTCCAGTTCCTGCTCGAACTGCAACGCGACTGGACGAGAAAGGACACCTACGACGGCGCGAGATCAATCGTGGAGGCGCATGCAGGCGGCTACGGTATCGGCCTCGCCTATGCCCGCGATATGATCCATCCGGTCTAACGATCGCACGCCGCCGCAACACTATCCTTCGAAGCAAATTTAGGGGAGACAGTCGATGACTGCCGACATCATTCTGCACCACGGGCTTTTCACGACCTTGGACCGGTCGAACCCGACGTCCAGCGCCGTGGCCATCAAGGACGGAAAGTTCATGGCCGTCGGACACGACGCCGAGATCATGGCGCATGCCGGGCCAGACACAAAGATCGTCGACCTAAAGGGAAAACGTGTACTGCCCGGACTGATCGACAACCACACGCACGTTGTTCGCGGTGGCCTAAACTTCAACATGGAACTGCGCTGGGACGGTGTGCGGTCGCTGGCGGACGCAATGGACATGCTCAAGCGCCAAGTCGCCAACACACCTGCTCCGCAGTGGGTACGTGTGGTGGGCGGATTCACGGAGCATCAGTTCGTGGAAAAACGCCTACCGACCATCGACGAAATCAACGCCGTCGCCCCTGACACGCCGGTTTTTCTGCTGCATCTGTACGACCGTGCGTTGCTGAATGGCGCGGCCCTCAGAGCCGTGGGCTACACCAAGGATACCCCAAATCCACCGGGCGGCGAGATCACTCGCGATGCCAACGGCAATCCGACGGGTCTTCTACTCGCGAAGCCGAACGCTGGCATCCTCTATTCCACGCTCGCCAAGGGTCCCAAGCTTCCCTTCGAGTATCAGGTCAACTCCACCCGTCATTTTATGCGCGAGCTGAACCGCCTTGGGATCACCGGCGTCATCGATGCGGGCGGTGGCTTCCAAAATTATCCGGATGACTATGCAGTGATCCAGCAGTTGTCCGACGAAGATCAGCTCACGGTTCGCCTGGCGTACAACCTTTTCACTCAGAAGCCGAAAGGCGAGAAGGAGGATTTCCTCAACTGGACATCGTCGGTGAAATACAAGCAGGGAACGGACTACTTCCGCCACAACGGTGCTGGCGAAATGCTGGTCTTCTCCGCGGCCGACTTTGAGGATTTTCGCCAGCCGCGGCCCGATATGCCTCAGGAGATGGAAGGAGAACTCGAGGAAGTCGTGCGCGTCCTTGCCGAAAACCGTTGGCCTTGGCGTCTTCACGCCACCTATGACGAAACGATCTCTCGCGCCCTCGACGTCTTCGAGAAGGTCAATCAGGATATCCCGCTAGAAGGTCTTAACTGGTTCTTTGACCATGCGGAAACGATTTCCGATAGGTCGATAGACCGGATCGCCGCCCTGGGTGGTGGGATAGCCGTGCAGCAT
>Ga0075367_10000899_pt1 | contig 11989 bp, 3 predicted proteins | sample EndMethybrTD3032_FD_71399 | JGI IMG/M metagenome (GOLD analysis project Ga0075367, IMG submission 71399) | Populus endosphere microbial communities from Tennessee, USA - Endosphere MetaG P. TD hybrid TD303-2 | ecosystem: Host-associated > Plants > Roots > Endosphere | place: USA: Tennessee... | reverse complement strand
CTTCATCTGCCGTCCGAGCCCCGTCTGACAGGCACTGAGCACGACGAGATCCGCGGAGAGCTTCAGATTGAAGACGTCGTACAGCCGGAGCACACCTTCCCGAGGCCGGCCGGCCTCGTCGACGAGCGACAGCACCAATCCGGACAGCTCCGGCCGCGCGCTGTTGACGATGCCGTGCGACGCGATATGGAGAATGCGCGCGGAGGTAACGGCGGGGCTGGTCATGGTCGCCAGGCTCGCCTTGAAGTCGAGCGCTTCGAACACGCCGCGCCCGGAGGCGAGCCGCGCGATCGCGCGCGCCTCGTCACGCGAAAACACGAGCCGCCGAAATCCGGAGTCGCGGCCGTCGCGTTCGAGCCCCCGCCCGATCCTCTGAGGACTCGAGGATGTCCGGATTGCAGTGGCAGCCGGCCGCGCCGCATGCACGCGAGGATCACCCGCGGAATACACCGCATCGGCGATCACCGCAACCGCACCCGAAGACGGTGAGCGCCGAGACTCGTCATCGCGCAGTTGCGCAAGCACCGACGCCGAAGGAAGCTGCACGAGCTCGTGCGTCGACACAAGCCACTCCCGCGCCGCCACGCTCGCGGCTGTCGTCGCCGACGTCGCCGACGTTGCTGTCGTAGGGGGCGCTACATCACCGTTTGGGCTACCGGGTAGCCCATCAAAAATAGAAACCCCTTTCCCTGGGACCAGGGAGAGGGGCAGGGGAGTGGGTTCGAGTTCTTCGGGCGCGGGAAGTGCCGCGAACGGAATGTACTCGAGCGGCCCGGTCGCGACGATCGCGAGGCGCCGCGTGCGCCATTCGCCGTGCAACGCGCCGGCGATGGGACCGAGGATGGCATCGCTCAGCGCCGCCGCGTCAACCCCGAGGTCGCGGTCGATGCGGGCGAGCCGCTCCCGTCCGTCGGACGCGACATGACGTTGCCGGGCGGCGAGGCCGTCGTAGACCTTGCGCGCCATCTCCTCGATGCGCTGGCTCGCCGGCAGCGGAAATGCGCGCAACGCATCTCGCGTGATCGCCCAGGCCCATCCTGGCTGCCCAGGCCCCGTCTGCCCAGGCCCCGCTTGCGCACGCTGGCTGCGCGACTGTCCCGAAGAGAACGCGAGCAGCACCGTGTCGTCGTCCAGCAGCAGCTGCGTCTCGCGCAGCGACAACGGCGCGGGATGCGTCAGGGCCGCGTAGCGCGGGCTCGTTTCGCGAATCCGCGCGTCGAGCACCGCGAGCCGCGTCGTGATGTCGGCAATCTCCTGATCCAAAATTGATGCGCGATCGCGCTCCTTGGCGCTCGACTTGCCCGTCAATTCGCGTAGCGCCGTGTCCTTCTGTCCAAGCTGCGTCTGCAGCGCCCGCTGCTCGGCAACCAACGCCGGGTCGACGCCGCTCCGAATATCGCTCTTCGCCTCGGCCAGCAGATCGGTCAGGCTGCGCGCCCGCGACCGCTCGAACAGCTCGAACGCGCGGACGTCGTGCCCCTCACCAGGCGCCGCCGCATGCATCTGCATCGCCAGGTCGATGGCCTCGTCATAGTACGCGCCGGCCAACCCGCCGAACGATGCGCTCAGCGCCTGCGAACGAAGCTGCCGCCGCTCGGACTCGATGACATCCAACGCCGCATCGAAGTCCTGACGTGCCTGCGGCAGATCGCCCGCAGCCCGCGCATCGCGAGCACGCTCGCGCAAGACAATCGCCTCGTACGGCCGCCCCGGGAACGTCTCCGCAACCTCGCCCGCCCGCGCCGTCGCCTTGCGCGCACATTCGAGATCGCCGAGCACGCGACAGGTCTCGCCCAGGCCCGGCAGGAGCGACAGCTCGCCGATCGTCGATCGGCCGGTCACGAGATCGACCGCCTTCCTCTGAAGATCGAGCGCACGTGCAGGCTCGCCCAGCGCGGTCAGACTGGAGCCAAGCGCGCCGGCCGCCGCCGCCCAGTAGTCGCGCAACTGCGGCGGCACGGCCGCCAACGTCTTCTCCAGCCAATCCCGAGCCTGCGCCGCATCGCCGATCTGGTTGTACAGCCGTCCGATCGACAGCATTGTCGCGAGGCGACTCGGCGGGTTGTCTTTGAACAGGCCGAGAGCCGTGTGAAACGTGGCGAGCGCCGTGTCGGTGTCTCCCGACGCTTGATGAATCAGACCGAGCGTCCGCGTCAGGGCCGCGAGATCGTTGTCGCGGCCGTGCTCACGCGCGAGCGGGATCGCCTCCGTGACCGTGCGCAAGGCGTCGTCGAAGCGACGCATGCGCTGATACGTCTGCGCGAGCCGCTCGAGCGCGAGGAACTCGTCGCGGCGGGCGCCGGCCGCGCGGAACGTTTCGATCGCACGCTGACCGAACATCACGCCCCTGTCGAAGTCGCCCGCGTCCGTGCTCGCCCGGGCGAGCTCGTCCTCGATGATGCCGCGGTTGACAGTGTCGACCGCGTCGGCGTAGGTGTACGCCCGCTCGAACGTTGCGCGTCCCTCGTCCTTCGCGCCCATCAGGAGCTGCGCGTCGCCAATCTGCCCGAGCGTCCAGGCAATCTCGGCGGGCAGCGCCAGCGCCTCGTAAATGGCGAGCGCCTCGTTCATCGTTGCAACGCAATCGGCCGGCCGCTGGAGCGGCCGCATCTGGAAGCGCCCAAGCTGCGTCAGGCTCTGCGCCAGCAGCTCTCGATCGCCGTACGCTCGCCACGCATCCACGGCCTCGCGCAAGGTCTGCACCGTGGCGTCCTGATGCTTCCCCTGCGCCTCACGCGAAAGACGCAATGCCTCCGCGCGCGTCGTCATCGCGCGCGCGAGGGCTTCGCCGGGCGGCAGGATCGCAATCGATAGCCGATACCCGCCTCGCGGTATCGACGTCCCCTGCGCTGCCTGCGTGCCCGGTGCCCCTGGCACCGCCGGCGCTCCGCGGACGGTGAGGGTCACGTCGCCGCCTGCCGGCGCCTCCCAGACGCTCAGTTCACGCCCGTAGCGATGCTTGCTCTCGTCATCGATCGTGATCGCCTTCTCGCCCGCGACCTGCAACACCACGCTGACGTCAGCGCCCAACTGATCGACCGCAACGCGCAAGACCTCTCCCTGCGCGATCGAAACCCGGAACACCTGCTCGCCGCCAGGCACGATCGTGCGTTCGACGCTCGCGCCGGAGGTGAGTGTGACCACCGCGTCGGACGCGGCCGCGGCCGCCGCGCGCGACTGCGTTTGCCGTGACGACGAGGCGGCAGCGACCGCCGCGAACGACACCGGCATCACCCACAGCGCCGACAGCACGAGCAGGTGCAGCGCGCGCACCACGACGCGCGGCCAATGCGTGCGGGTCATGGATTCAGGATCGACATGAGCGACGTGGGGAATGGCCGGTGGGCAATGGACAGGGGGCAGGCGCCAGTGGCCTGCCAGGTTCAGTACGTGTGTTCGCGAATCGCCTGAATGAACTGATCGCCGAGATCGTCGGCTTTGCGGGCGCCGACGCCGTAGACGGCACGTAGTGCGTCCAGCGTCGTAGGCCGCAGGCGCGCCATCTCGCGCAGCGTCGAGTCGTGGAAGATGACGTACGGCGGCACCCCGCGAGCGCGCGCGATCTCCAGGCGGACGGCGCGCAGCCGCTCGAACAGATCGCGATCGACGTCCTGCCACGACTCGATCGCCACCTTCGCACGCCGCGCTCCGCGCATCTTCTCGGCGCTCTTCTGCTTCGCGAGCGAGAGATCCGGCATCACCGACGGATCTTTCATCAGCGCGAGGCCCTTCGCCGTCAACTGCAGCACCGGATAGTCGTCGTCTGTCTGCCGCAAGAGCTGATTCGCGGCGAGCTGTTCGATGTAGCCGCGCAGCTCCAGCACCGACGCGTCTTTCAACAGGCCGAACGTGCTCAGCTCGTGATGCCCGCGCGATCGCACCTGCTCGCTCTCTTTGCCGACCAGCACGTTCGTCACGTGCGCGATGCCAAAACGCTGACCGACGCGCGCCACCGCCGCGAGGATCTTGCGCGCGAGCAGCACCGGATCGGGCACGGCCTCGAGCTCGTCGAGGCAGTAGTCGCACGCCGCGCAGTTCGCGCGCGGGACCGGCTCGCCGAAATATTCGACCAGGTGCTTGTGGCGGCAGCCGACGCTGCCGGCGTAGCGCTCCATGTCGCGCAGCAGCCCGCGCGTCGCGTCGCTGAGCTCGCCGCTGCGTTCGAGCATCACGCGCCACTTCAGGAAGTCGGCGCCCGAGTAGATCAACACGCACTCGGCTTCGAGCCCGTCGCGGCCGGCGCGTCCCGCTTCCTGCTGATAGTGCTCCAGCGATCGCGGCGCGCCCGCGTGGACGACGAAGCGCACGTCCGAGCGATCGATGCCCATGCCGAACGCGACCGTCGCCACGACCAGGTCGCAGCGCTCGCTCAGGAACGCGTCCTGATTGCGGCTGCGTTCGTCATCGGTCAGGCCCGCGTGATACGGGAGCGCGCGCAGCCCCGAGCCCGCGAGCCAGGCCGCCAGCGTGTCCACTTCCTTGCGCGACGTGCAGTAGACGATGCCCGCCTCGTTGCGGTGGCGTTCGACGATGTCGAGGATCTGCTTCTTGATGGTGGAGCGGGCGAGCACCCGGTAGACCAGGTTGGGGCGATCGAAGGAGCCGACCAGCTCGATGGGATCGCGCAGGCCGAGCTGTGTCGCGATGTCGCGCCGGACGCGCGCCGTCGCCGTCGCCGTGTAGGCGTGCAGGCTGATCCCCGCGAGCCGCTCGCGCAGCCGCCCGAGCTGACGGTATTCCGGCCGGAAATCGTGTCCCCACTGGCTGATGCAATGCGCCTCGTCGACACCGACGAAGCTGACGTTGCACTGCGACAGCAACGACAGGAACCCGTCGCTGCCCTCGCCGACGAGCCGCTCGGGCGAGACGTAGAGCAGGCGGTAGCGGCCTTCGCGCATCCCCGCGATCACGCTCGACTTCACGTCGGCTGGCAGCGCGCTGTTGTAGCAGGCCGCGGGCACGCCGTTGCCGGTGAGCGTGTCGACCTGATCCTTCATCAGCGAGATCAGGGGCGAGACGATCAGCGCGAGGCCCGGCCGGACCAGCGCGGGCGCCTGAAAGCACAGCGATTTGCCGCCGCCGGTGGGCAATACGACGACCGAGTCGCGCCCGCCAAGGATCGCGTCCATCGCTTCGGCCTGCAGCGGCCGGAACGAGCTGTAGCCCCAATAGCGTTCGAGGACGTCCTGGAGCTCCGGATGTTCCCGGGGAGGAGTAGCGGCGGGCGCGGTCACTGATGGCTCTGCTAATGACACTCGGGCAACGATGCGGCGTTAAAAACCGCCTACGAGCGTAGCGCGTCATCGGCCGCCGCGCAATGCGCTGTTTGCATGTCGCGCGGCGATCTCGTGACAAAATGACCGAAATGTTTGCAGTTTCTGCACACTCGCGCGGGAGCAGGCCATGTTCGAGCGATTGATGAGAGACGGGCGATACGCGGCGCGGGCCCTGCGCGCCGATGTTGGATTCACGCTCGCCGCAGTGATCACGCTGGCATTCGGCATCGGCGCCGTCACCGCGCTTTTTACCGTGCTCGACGGCGTGCTGCTGAAACCGCTGGCGTATGCGGATCCGGAGCGGACGGTGGCGCTGGAGTACCGCTATCCCGAGTCCAGCCAGGCGGTGATGACGGGAGGCGATCTCATCGACATCGCTCGTGAGCGCGACGGCTTCGACAAGGTCGCCTACTACCAGGGCGGCGAGATCGGCGTCCAGGTCGCCGGGCGCGCCGAGTTTCTGGGCGTTGGCCTGGTGCACCCTGGCTTCTTCGACGTGTTCGGCACGCGCACCGTCGCGGGCCGCACGTTCGCCGCGGAGGATGAAGAGCGATCGGCGGCCGTCGGACTGGCATTCGCGCAGCGAACCTTCGGCAGCGCCGAGGGCGCGCTCGGACAGCGCCTCTTCGTCGAGAACCGCCAGTACGAGATCGTCGGTGTGATCCCCGACGTGATGCGGTTCCCCGGCGGCACGACGGAAGTCTGGGTCGCGAGCACGCTGGAGCCGGCAAACAAGAATCGCTCGGGCCACAACTATCGCGCCGTCGCCCGGCTGGCTCCTGGCGTGACGCTGGACAACGCCAACGCCCGCCTCGCTGCGCTCGCGAGCCGCCTGACCGCGGCGTTTCCCGATTCGAACAAGGACAGGACCTTCGCCGCGCTCCCGTTGCGCGACAGCATGGTGAACGCGTCACGGACGACGCTCTACGTGCTGGTGGGCGCGGTCGCGCTCGTGCTGCTGATCGCCTGCGCCAACGTCGCGAATTTGATGCTCGCGCGCAGCGCGGCGCGCATGCGCGCCATGAGCATTCGGGCGGCGCTCGGCGCCAGCCGGCATCACCTCGTCAGCGAGCTGCTGATCGAAAGCCTTCTGCTCGCGGCGATCGCCTGCGGTCTCGGCATAGCGCTCGCGTACATCGGCACGCAGGCGCTGCTCGCCGGCGGCTCGGGCGGTGCGTCGTCGGTGCCGCTGCCTCGGCTCTCGGATATCGGGATGGATTGGCGCGTGCTCGCGTTCAGCATTGCGCTGTCGATCCTCACGGTCCTGGCGTTCGGCCTCGCGCCGGCGCTGCGCGCGGCGCGCGCGGATGGCCGCGACGCGATGCTGGGGACGGGCGCCGGCTCGCGCGGCGTGGCGGGTCAGCGGTCGAGAAGGCTGCGCAACGGCCTGGTCGTCGCGCAGATCGCGCTGGCCTGCGTGCTGAGCGTCAACGCGGCCTTGCTGCTGCGATCGTTCGTGTCGCTGACCGAGGCGCCGCTCGGCTTCGACACCGAACACGTGATGGTGATGTACGCGCACGCACCGGCGCAGGGCTCGATCTTCGATCAGTCGGGGCTCGACGACTATCTTCGCATCGGCCGCCTGCTCGACGATGTGCTGGCGCGCGTGCGCCGTGAGCCGGATGTCGTGGCCGCGGGCGCGGCGATGGGCTTGCCGACGGGGAGGTACAGCTCGAGCGGAGCGTATCAGGTCGAAGGCAGACACGAATCGGTGAAGAGCTTCCGGGATCTGCCCGCGGCGGGCTTCAGGCTGGCAAGCCCTGGATACTTCGCGACGTTGAAGATCCCCGTGCTGCGAGGCAGAGACTTCACCGAGAGCGACATCTACGAGCAGCCAGCGGTGGCGATCGTCAGCGAGTCGCTCGCGAAGCAGGTGTTTCCCGGCGAGGATCCCATCGGGCGGCGCATCAAGTGCGGGCTCGATCGGCCCGACGTCTGGATGACGATCGTCGGCATCGCCGGCGACGTGCGCCAGGCCTCGCCGGCATCGCGTCCTGGGCCGGAGCTCTACATGCCGCTGCGGCAGCACCCGTACGTCGCGAACGAAGTGCAGGTCGTGGTGCGCGGGCGAGGGAAGGCCGAAGCGCTGTCGGTGACCGTGCAAAAGATCGTGCGCGACGCGAATCCCGCGGTGGCGATGAAGTTCCTGACGCTGGACGAGTCGGTGAGCCGCTCGATCGCCACGCCGCGTCTGCGGGCGACGCTGGTGTCGACGTTCGCATCGCTGGCGCTGCTGCTGGCGATTGCCGGCGTCTACGCGGTGATGAGCTACACCACGGCGCAGCGCACGCCCGAGTTCGGCCTCCGCGTGGCGATCGGCGCGCGCACCGTCGACATCCTCGCGCTGGTGCTGCGCGGCGCGGGCGGACTCGCGCTGACAGGCCTCGGCGTTGGGCTGGTGCTCGCGACGCTCACGAGCCGCATGCTCGCGGCGATGCTGTTTGGCGTCACGCATACGGATGTCACGACCTACCTCGGCGTGTTCCTCGCCACGCTTCCGCTGGTAATTGGCGCCGCCGCCATTCCGGCGTGGCGCGCGTCGCGTGTCGATCCGGTGACGGCCTTCAGGTCGGAATAGCGGGCCGTGAGCTCGCGGACTACCAAGCTGGCGAGCTGGTGCGGTCCAATAGCTTGCAGTGAAACATATAGACGCCGGCGACCGTCTAATCTCCACAAGGACGGTGACGACGCATGTCTAGGCCTGACTGGAGACGGGAGATTGCGGCGCGGCTGGGCGCCTCGGGAGACGGGGCGGACGACGACGCGCTCATCCAGGAGCTGGCGGATCATCTGCAGGATCGCTACGACGGGCTGAAGCGGACGGGCGCGACCGAAGAAGAGGCGGTGGCGGGGGCGCTCGCGGACCTGGCGGGGATGGCGCCTGTGGTGCCGGGGACGCCGGAAAGGCCGGGATCGCCGGAATCGCCGGAGACCAGCGCGGTCCGAACCGCGTGGCACGAGGCGCGTCAGCCTGGGCCGCCGCCCGAGCCGATTCCGATCGGCGGCCGCTCGTCGGGCAACCTCTTCGCGGACGTCTGGCGCGATCTCCGTTACGGCGCGCGCATGCTGCGCCGCACGCCGGGATTCACGCTGGTCGCGATCTTCACGCTCGCGCTCGGGATCGGCGCGAACACGACGGTGTTCACGGTGATCAACACGATCCTGCTGAACCCGCTGCCAGTCGCGCGTCCCGCCGAGTTGTTGACAGTGCAGTCAACGCGGCTCGAGGGTGCTGAGCCGCCGCAGGCGATCTCACACCCCAACCTCGTCGATCTCCAGAAGCACAACGACGTCTTCAGCAACGTTGCCGGCTATTCGTCGCCGATGGTGCTGACGTGGCTGAACGGAGAAGCGCCGGAACGGCTGTTTGGCGAGCTCGTCACGGCGAACTACTTCGACACGCTCGGCCTTCGTCCTGTCCAGGGCCGGTTCTTTCTGCCCGAAGAAGACCGTACGCCCGGTACTCATCCCGTCGTCGTGCTCGGCTACGGTGCCTGGCAGCAGCGCTTCGGCGGCGCGCTGGACATCGTCGGCCGCATCATCTCGATCAATCGCGTGCCGATGACCGTGATCGGCATCGCCCCCGAAGGCTTCAAGGGCATCGGCGGCGTCTTCGGCCCGGACTTGTGGATGCCCGCGATGATGACCGAACAGGTCGTCTCGACGCAGCAGCGCACCTGGCTGCGCGATCGCGCCGCGCTCTCGTTCTACGGCGTCGGCCGGCTGAAGCCAGGCGTCACGCCTGCGCAGGCCACCGCGAGCCTGCAGTCACTCGCCGCGACGCTCGCACGCGACTATCCGGATGCGAATCGCGGCCGCGGCCTCGGCACCGAGCCGCTGACACGGATGGCGTTGATGACCAGCGGTCAGCCCGCGACGCTCTTCGCCTTCGCGCTGTTGATGGGCGTCGTCGGCCTCGTGCTGCTGATCGCCTGTTCGAACGTCGCGAACCTGTTGCTCGCTCGGAACGCATCGCGCCGTCAGGAGATCGCGCTGCGTCTGGCGTTAGGCGCGGGACGCGGCCGTCTCGTGCGTCAGCTGCTGACCGAAAGCGTACTGCTCGCGATGATCAGCGGCGTCGTCGGGCTCGTCGTGACGCTCGTCGGCAGTAAAGTGCTCTGGTCGTTCCGGCCGCCCGAGTTCGCCGCGAACCTGATCGATCTGGCGATCGACACGAACGTGTTGTGGTTCGGGCTGATCGTATCGGCCCTGACCGGCGTGATCTTCGGCGCGATGCCCGCGTGGCAGTCGTCGCGCGCCAATCTCGTCGATGCGTTGAAAGAAGAAGCGCGGCTCGCCGGCCGCACGCGGCGGCGCGTCAGCCTCGGACGCGTGCTGTTGGTGGGGCAGGTGGCATTGTCGCTCGTCTCGCTGATCGTCGCGGGCCTCTGCCTGCGCGCGGTGCAGCGTGCGTATGCGATCGATCCCGGCTTCGAATCGCAGCGGCTCGGGATCCTGTTGATCAATCCTGGCCAGGCTGGCTACACGCGCGCGCAGAGCGAGCAGTTCTTCCGTGATGCGCGCGCCCGCATCGCCGCGATTCCCGGCGTCACGGCCGTGTCGTGGGCGACGAACCTGCCAATGTTCGCGCGTCCGTCGAAAGCGGTGACGGTCGAAGGTCGGGAGACGCGCGACGACAATCGCGGCGACATGACGGTCGTCAACACCATCGATCTCGATTTCCTGCCGACCGTTGGCATCCCGTTGACGCGCGGCCGCGATTTCACGGCGGCCGATCGCGACGGCGCGCTTCCGGTCGCGATCGTCAATGAGACGATGGCGGCGCGCTACTGGCCGAATCAGGATCCGATTGGCAAGCGCGTGCGTTTCACGGGCGAGAACGTAATGCGTCAAGTGGTCGGCGTGGCCCGCACCGCGAACTACGCCAGCGTCGGCGAAACACCGCAGCTGTGCGTGTATCTGCCGCTCGCGCAGAACTTCACCGAAGGCGTGGTGCTCTACGTGCGCACCGCGGCCGCGGATCCGTCGCCGGTGCTGGGCACGATTCAGCGTGAGATTCGCTCGCTCGATCCGCAGATCGAGACGCGCGACGCACGCACGATCAGGCGCGTGCTTTCGCAGGCGATGTTCGGCGCGACGATTGGCGCCGGAATGCTGAGCATCTTCGGCCTGCTCGCGTTGGGACTCGCGAGCCTGGGGCTGTATGGCGTGATGGCCTATTCGGTGAGCGCGCGTCGTCGCGAAATCGGCGTCCGCATGGCGCTCGGCGCGAATCACTCCGGCGTGATGCGCCTCGTGTTGCGCGAGGGGATGACGCTCGTTGCGTTTGGCATCATCACGGGATTGATCGCCTCGCTGCTGGTGGGCAGTGCGATCTCGCGGATGCTGTACGGCATCAGCCCCTTCGATCCGCTGAGCGCAACGATCGCCTCGGTCGTGCTGAGTCTCGCCGCCGCGCTCGCGTGCTACCTGCCCGCACGCCGCGCCAGCCGCCTCGATCCGCTGATCGCGCTGCGCGACGGCTAGCGATCGGACCATCACGGACCATCGGGCCGCCTCCGGCTGGAGGCCGATCGTCGTCTCGATCGGCCGTGCAAGAAGTCCACCCCTCCGAAGAGTCTCTTCCTTCGGAAGCACGCACGCTGCGGCGGCGCTGATGCCGCGCCGCCGCATTCATTCCTGCCTCGTGCGTGAACGGTGGTCATGTTCTCATCGCTCGAAGTACGCGCATCGGGCGCGGCACTGATCGCGTCGGTGCTGGGTGCGCTCGTTCTGCTTTCGACGCCCTCATTCATGCCGGTGCGTGTATCGGCTCAAAGCGATGCGCCGCGACGCATCAAGACGGCGTCCACGGCGCTTCCGCCGATCGATCGCGGTACGCGTCAGCTCGCGCCGGAACTGCACGTGCGACGTGGACACGAACGGTCTGACGCGGTCTCGATACCTGAACGGGAGGGCTCGCCGTCGCCGGCGGTGCCAGGCCGCGTTCTCGTCAAGTTTCGCGCGGACGTGTCGTCCGCATCACGCGTGTCTGCCGCGCGGTCGGTTGGGGGCAACATGGCGAGCCGTCCGGCGCATGCACGGTTCGATGTCATGGAAGTCTCGGCTGCCGCGACCGGCGCGGATGCGGAAGCGATCGCGCGCGAGCTCGCGGCGCGGCCGGACGTCGAGTTCGCGCAGGCGGACTATCGCATGTATCCGCGTCTGCACCCGAACGATCCGCTATATGTCCATCAGTGGAACTTTCCGCTGATCAACATCGAAGGCGCGTGGGACCGGAGCGCCGGCGCGGATCCGTCCATCATCGTCGCCGTCCTCGATACGGGTGTGGCGTTCAGCTCGGCGACGTTCGAGTTCGAGGCGCCCGCGTTTCGCGTCGGTCCCGTCCGCTATCCGGCGCTGGGACGGGTGACGATCCCGTTCGCGCCTGCGCCCGATCTGGCGAGTGATGGGCGCTTCGTGGCGCCAAAGGATCTCATCTGGGGAGATGACGATCCGGTGGATCTCGACGGACATGGTACGCACGTCGCGGGCACGATCGGGCAGTTGACGAACAACGGCTCTGGCGGAGCCGGCGTCGCGTTCAACGCCCGCCTGATGCCGGTGAAGGTGATCGCAGGTGAGTGGGATCAGATCTTCGGCGCCCCGAACTCCGGCACGGACTCGACCGTCGCCCAGGGCATCGTCTATGCCGCCGACAACGGCGCGCGGGTCATCAACATGAGCCTCGGCCGCGACGGTCCGCCGTCGCC